>Ga0207933_1000061_pt1 | contig 104320 bp, 100 predicted proteins | sample NGESurdeep092012_4_FD_184488 | JGI IMG/M metagenome (GOLD analysis project Ga0207933, IMG submission 184488) | Arctic peat soil microbial communities from Barrow, Alaska - NGEE Surface sample F53-3 deep-092012 (SPAdes) | ecosystem: Environmental > Terrestrial > Soil > Wetlands > Peat ... | reverse complement strand
TCGCTGCTGCCAGGCCGCTGAAGCAACCAGGCAATAGCGCTTTGGGTGTTGGTCTTGAGGCTCGCGGCGTCCATGCATGGTTTGGTGAAAAGCATGTGCTGGCCAACGTTTCACTCGACTTCTGGCCTGGCACCGTCACTGCCCTTATCGGTCCATCCGGTTGTGGCAAGACAACATTTATTCGTACTTTAAACCGCATGCATGAGTTCATTCCTGGCGCAGCGATGGCTGGTGAAGTTTTGCTCAATGGCGAAGATATTTATGCCCCCGGAGTCGATGTGACAAAGATTCGCCTCAAAGTTGGAATGGTCTTTCAGAAGCCGAACCCATTTCCTTCAATGACTATCGCGGGGAATGTTTTAGCGGGGCTAAAACTTGCTCAACTAAAGATCGAGAATAAGGATGAACTCTTAGAAGAATGTCTCGAGCGAGCTGGCCTTTGGTCTGAAGTAAAAGATCGCCTCAACACTCATGGTGGGGCACTATCTGGCGGACAACAACAGCGTTTATGCATTGCGCGCGCACTTGCCGTTCGTCCACAAGTCCTGTTGATGGACGAGCCTTGTTCATCTCTTGATCCAGGATCAACGTTGCGCATCGAAGAGACGATTTCGCAACTTTCTTCAAGTGTCACGATTGTTATCGTTACTCACAATATGCAACAAGCTGCTCGCGTCTCGGACTACACCGCCTTCTTCTTATCCGATGGTGGCCCTGGTCAGATGATTGAAGTTGGATCAACTAACGAAATATTTTCACGTCCGAAAGATGAGCGAACTGAGAACTATGTCACAGGAAGATTCGGTTAAGTCATCTATTTAACCTGTTGTTCACTTAGAAAGCCCTCCTTGTTTACTGCAGGAGGGCTTTCTGTTTGCCTGAAATCTATAACTTTCATGCTACGACCCTCCGACACGCACGTTCTTGAAAGGAACTCCATGAAGGTTTCAAAGACAATCAAGATTGTTGTAGCAGCTCTTGCTGTTGCCGCATTCGCTGCTCAGAGCGCATTTGCTTCGGGTGTAACAATCCAAGCTGGTGGCTCATCATTTGATGCCCCTATTCTTACCGCTTGCAAGGTTGCTTGGCAGAACAGCACTGGCAACACATTTACATACAACTCAACTTCTTCAGGTACAGGCCAGAGCAACGAAGATGCAGGTATCTTCGATGCAAACTTCACCGATTCTGGTTATGTCCCTAAGGTCTCATCAGTAATCAACATCCCATTGGTGATGGCTCCTATCGCAGTTATCTACAACCTTCCTGGTAAAAAGGATCTTTACCTTTCAGAGAAGACACTTTCAGATATTTTCGCTGGCAAGGTCACAAAGTGGAACGATGCGGAAATCGCTGCAGATAACAATCAGGTAATTCATTCGGTTGTCTACCGTAAGAACGCTGATGGCTCTGTAAAGAAAGATAAGACTGGTGCTCCAGTTGTTCTTCACACTGTGACAACTCATCGTTATTACACACTCCCAAACCAGACCATCCACCTTGTGGTTCGCTCTGATGCATCAGGTACAACAGTCAACTTCGTTACCTTGTTTACAAAGACGAACTCAGATGTCTGGACGAAGTCTGCTAACAAGACCTTCTCAAACACCTTCCCAGGTACCTTTAATGGCATAGGCAACATCGGTCGCATCCAGGCGTATGCCAGCTCGACTGGTGTTGCATCTGGTCTTACAGCAACTCCTTACTCAATCGGTTATGCAGAAACTTCTTATGCAACCGGAAAACTTCGTACGGCGTTCCTTGGTAATGCTAACGGCGACTTTGCTGCTCCATCCGCAGCAAACACCTCCGCATTCGTTGCTGGTTCAACTATAAACTCAGCGGGTATCTATCAGTTTGACTACGCAACAAAGGCACCAGGTGCTTATATCCTCGGTATCGTTTCGTACGCAATCGTTGACACTGCTAAGTCAGGTGCAAACGCAGCAGCGATGACAAGCTTCCTGAAGTATGTTGCATCACCAGCCTGCGCAAACTCAGCAACTGCTTATGCCGCGGAAGGTGGCCCAGTTGCTGCCTATGTTGCAACGATGTTGGCAAAACTTCCAACCAAGTAAAAGCAAGACAGTAACAAACGCTTAAATAAAAACCCGGTCACCTGAGGGGGTGGCCGGGTTTTTTGTGCGCCTGGCAGGAATCGAACCTGCGACAACTCGCTTAGAAGGCGAGTGCTCTATCCGACTGAGCTACAGGCGCATATGATGAAAAATGGGAGGCTTTCCTTGGATAGGAAACGTGGTAATTCTAACCGATAAGGTTGCGCCCATGGCTGAGTTCATTTACACGATGAAAAAGGCGCGTAAAGCGCACGGCGAGAAGGTAATTCTCGATGATGTAACCCTTGCGTTCTATCCAGGGGCAAAGATCGGCGTAGTTGGACCAAATGGAGCTGGTAAGTCAACAGTTCTTCAGATTATGGCTGGGCTCCAGACCGCATCTAATGGCGAGGCGTTTTTAAGTCCTGGCTACACCGTCGGCATTTTGTTGCAGGAACCACCACTTGATGAAGATAAGAATGTTCTCGAAAACGTTCAAGAAGGTGTCGCTGAAACAATTGGGATGCTTAATCGTTTCAATGAAATATCAGAGGAGATGGCTAATCCCGACGCTGATTACGACAAACTCTTGGCTGAAATGGGTAACCTGCAAGAGCAGTTAGACCATCGCAATGCGTGGGATTTAGATTCACAACTCGAACAAGCAATGGACGCGCTTCGTTGCCCGCCGGGGGACGCGGATGTAAAAGTACTTTCAGGTGGAGAACGTCGCCGCGTAGCGCTCTGCAAACTGTTGTTGCAGCAACCTGATCTTCTTCTGCTCGATGAACCGACTAACCACCTGGATGCAGAATCTGTTCTTTGGCTAGAACAACATCTTTCAAAATATCCGGGTACCGTTGTCGCGATCACGCACGATCGTTACTTCTTGGACAACGTTGCGCAGTGGATCCTGGAACTCGACCGTGGGCGTGCTTATCCCTACGAGGGAAATTACTCGACTTACCTCGAAACCAAGTCATCTCGTCTAAAAATTGAAGGCCAGAAAGATGCAAAGCGTGCCAAACGGTTGACTGAAGAACTCGAATGGGTTCGCATGAACTCAAAAGGACGCCAAGTTAAATCGAAGGCTCGTCTCGCGCGATATGAAGAGATGGCTGCCGAAGCCGATAAGCAACGCAAACTTGATTTTGAAGAGATTCAGATTCCCATGGGACCTCGTCTTGGAGGAATTGTTGTCGAAGTCGAAAACCTTAAGAAGGGATTTGGCGATCACCTATTAATTGATGACCTTTCGTTTACCTTGCCACGTAACGGAATAGTCGGAGTCATCGGACCAAACGGTGCGGGAAAGACAACGCTCTTTAAAACTATTCTTGGACTGGAATCACCTGATTCAGGATCGGTGAAGATTGGCGAAACTGTAAAAATTTCTTACGTCGATCAATCTCGCGGCGGTATCGATCCCAAGAAATCGCTCTGGGAAGTTGTTTCCGATGGTCTTGATTTCATGAAGGTCGGTAATGTGGAAATGCCGTCGCGCGCCTATGTATCGTGCTTCGGGTTCAAAGGCCCAGATCAACAGAAGCCAGCTGGTGTTCTTTCTGGCGGTGAGCGAAACAGGCTTAACCTTGCGCTGACATTAAAAATGGGCGGCAACCTTTTACTGCTCGATGAACCAACCAACGATTTGGATGTTGAAACTCTCGGTTCACTTGAAAATGCCCTGCTTGAATTTCCGGGTTGCGCCGTAGTGATCTCGCACGATCGTTGGTTCTTGGATCGCATCGCAACTCACATCTTGGCTTATGAGGGTGATTCACAATGGTTCTGGTTTGAAGGAAACTTCCAGTCCTATGAAGAGAACAAGATTAAGCGACTTGGCGCTGACGCAACTCGTCCGCACCGAGTTACCTATCGAAAGTTGACACGATAATTGGATATCACTTTGCCTGCCCGTAGTGAACGACCATGGTGGCGCGATGCGGTCACTTATCAAATTTATATCCGCTCATTTGCCGACTCCAATGGGGATGGGAAAGGCGATGTCGAAGGTATTCGTTCGCGTCTTCCGTACTTAAAGACGCTGGGCGTGGACGCCATTTGGATCACGCCCTGGTACCCATCTCCCCAAAAGGACCATGGCTACGACGTGGCCGATTACCTGGATATTGAGCCCGATTACGGCACCCTTGAGCAAGCAAAACGTCTGATAGATGAGACGCACGCCCATGGAATTCGCTTGATCATCGACATCGTTCCGAACCACTCTTCAGACCAGCACACATGGTTCCAAGAGGCCCTAAGGGCCGCTCCTGGGTCTCCAGAGCGTGAGCGCTATGTCTTTAAAGACGGGAAAGGCGCGAACGGGCAATTGCCACCAAATAATTGGCAAGCCATGTTTGGGGGTCCAGCCTGGCAGCGGATTATTGAATCCGACGGTAAACCGGGGCAGTGGTATCTGCACCTCTTCGCTGTTGAGCAACCAGATTTCAACTGGGAAAATCCAGTCGTCCGCGAATATTTTGAAGAGGTGTTGCACTTCTGGTTAAAACTCGGTGTCGATGGTTTTCGTATCGACGTTGCTCACGGCATGGTCAAAGAAAATGGACTACCCGACGAAATTAAGACCACCGAACTTTTGACGGTACAAAAAACGCCATACTTTGATCAAGAAGGCGTTCACGAAATTTATCGTTCCTGGCGCAAAATATTTGACTCATACTCTGGTCACCGAATAGGAATTGCCGAGGCATGGGTCTCGAAAGAGTCGCTTCCTAAATACATTCGTCCCGATGAACTTGCTAATTCATTTAACTTCCATTTCTTAGATTCAAAGTGGGATGTCAAAGAATTTAAAACCAATATCAAAGAGTCCTTCGAGCTTTTAACGGCAACTGGGGCACCTGCTTCATGGGTGCTTGAAAATCACGATGTCACTCGGTCAGTTAATCGATTCGATCAGGGGCTTCGAGGGGGAGGTGTTGATACTCCACTCAAACGATTTGGCAATACTTCTAAATTTGATATTAAACGCGGAACAAAGCGCGCTCGAGCTGCAGCGCTTTTGATGCTTGCACTTCCTGGGGGTGCCTACATTTATCAAGGCGAAGAACTTGCACTCCCTGAAGCGACTGGAATTCCAAAAGATCGTTTAACAGATCCTCGTTGGAAGCTGAGTGGATTTACCGATCCGGGTCGCGATGGTTGCCGCGTTCCCATTCCTTGGAAATCAGATGTTTCAGGTTCGTACGGCTTCTCGAACAACGAGAAGTTAGGCGATAACGATTCTTGGCTGCCACAACCAAAACATTGGGGAACTCTTAGCGTTGAACTTCAAGAGCGCGATCCTGAGTCAACTTTGAATTTATATCGGGCAGCACTTTCGATTCGTCATTCAGAGCCTGGTCTCGGCGATGGCACGATGGAGTGGATTGATGCGGGCGATCAAGTTCTTGCATTTACACGCCCTGGCGGTTTCGCTTGCTATGTGAACTTTGGCAAAGCAATTTCACTTCCAGTTGGCACGATGCTCCTCTCTTCAAATCCGATTCAGAGCGACATATTAGAAACTGATACCGCGGTTTGGTTGCGAGTTAAGCAACCGTGAGCGAAACAAATCTGTATGAAGCACTCGGGGGCCATCAGACCTTCGAAAATCTAGTTTCGCACTTTTATGCCCTTGTCACGATCGACCCTATCTTGCGCCCAATGTACCCAGATGAAGATTTAGGTGACTCAGCCAATCATTTGATGTTGTTCCTCGAGCAATATTGGGGCGGGCCGTCTACCTATCAAGAAACTCGCGGGCACCCGCGGCTTCGGATGCGCCATGCAGGTTTCCATATCGGCCCAGAGCAAGAAGCTGCTTGGCTTCGTTGTATGAAATCGGCTGTTGATGAGATCGAGGCGGCACCTGAATTGAAGGCCAAACTCTGGAGTTATATGGAGTTTGCAGCGGCCTCCTTGGTCAATCAACCCGAATAACGGCAATTCTAAGTAAATCGTTACCTAGATTTCACAAGCCCAGCGTAAATTAAGTCGCTAAATCCCAGCAAAACATTGCGATGTAGGGCAAGATTTCGTCATACGGCGCGAGCCACGCGCTGATTTCTAGGGAGCAAGTTCAGTGCCACAAACTTTGGTTCTGAACGCCACCTATGAGCCACTAGGTGTCGTTACAGAAAGACGAGCGTTAATCCTCGTCTTAAATCAGCGCGCAATTGCCGTGGAAAATTCTGAAACTGTTCTGCACTATTCCGGCGGTGAGGTTGTACTACCAGCCGTAATTAGGCTTCATAAATTTGTTCGGATTCCTTATCGTCACGCCGTGCCGCTTTCACGCCGTGCAATATTTGCTCGCGATGGTGGCAAGTGTGTGTATTGCGCAGCTCCTGCAACTTCTATTGATCATGTGATGCCTCGAAGTCGCGGTGGCATGCACGCGTGGGAAAATGTCGTATCGGCTTGTCACAAATGTAACCATCAAAAGGCGGATCGGACTCTTAAGGAAATTGGCTGGCGCCTTCGTCATATACCGCGCGAGCCAGTCGGCGCAGCATGGCGGATCCTTGGCACCGGTCACCCAGATGTGCGTTGGCTCTCATATTTGCAGCCATACGGCGTTGAGCAGATGCAATCATCTGCCGTATCCGCGTAAATTTAGCGGCGAGCGTCGATTACACTTTCGCCCATGATCGCGCATCTTTTTAACCACGTCTCAATGATGACCCAGGAACCAGGTTCAAATCCTGGGCCCGGCCTAAAGTGGTACCAAACGTTCTTGATATTCGTTGTTACTCCGGTCGGTCTCTTCTTTGGAATTACCGCGATCGTTTTGCTTTCAACTCGTCCAAAGAAGAATTAATTTTTAGGTGCATCATGCGCCGACTGTATCCTTTTGTTGAATTCGAAGTGCACGCTCCAATGAATCGCGCCCTTCAGAAACTAATCGGCGTAACACAGTCGGTGAATCTTTACCAACACCGTTAAGCCATACGTCAGTTTTATCCAATGTTTCTTGGGTAATGATGTAACGCGGATAAAGCATTTCGACATATGAACTTGCCTCTTCAAAGGAGGTGCGATTCCACATGTCAAGAAGTGCATCAAAATATGGATCGACGTAGGCCGTTATTAAATCAAGTTGCCTGGCGCGCATAAAACCGCGACTCAAACAGGAACGCTTTGAGGTTGAAAGCTCATCGCTTAAAAGCATCTTCCATGTGTCAGCTTTGATGACTGGATCTGGAAGAGCAGCGATTGCTTCGGCATGGCTCAGTTCACCCGTAATTGTGGAATCGGCGGCCAATATCGAATCAATTTCGGCGCGAGTGATTTCGCCTCGTTCAGCCAAGGTTGTAGCGAAGAACCAGCGAAGATCGCGATCGACAGTTAGCCCAGGCAACCCGCCATCTAGCATCGTGCGGAGAAAAGCAATCTGCGCAGGAGTAAATGAAATCGCAGCATAGATCCTCGCGAGTTGTAGTTGGATATCACTTTCTGGTGCGGCGTTGCGCACCAACTCTTCAAGTTCGGTGGCAATGCGAGTGCGAAGTGCATCGCGGCGAGGCAAATCTGAACGAGTTTCGACGACGCTAATCAAGTCGATTCCTAGCCCCGCGACGAGGTTTATCAGAGGTTCTGTTTTTAAGCCCGTGAGTAGTAACTCGGCAAAATCATGACTTGGAATTTCGGCATCTCGCCACATATCCCATGTTGCAATCCAGGCCAGCACGCGAGCAATTGGGTCGGTGATATCACCGAGGTGGTTTTTGAGGGTTTCAACTGAGCGCTGGTCAAAGCGAATTTTCGTATAAGCCAGATCTCCATCGTTAATTAAGAAGAGATCGGCGATCTTTTCGTTTACAAACTCGGGAAGTTCTGTGCGGGCGCCGGTGATATCAATTTCGGTTCGCTTTCGCGCAACAAGTTGCCCGCTAATAAGATCATACAACGCGATAACGATTCGATGCGGGCGAATTTCTTTGGAACCGACCGGCATGGCGGGCGGATCCTGCGCAATGGCGACCTTGGTGTAAACCCCATGAGACTCTTCAAGCACTGGACGCATCGTGTTGATACCCGCGGTTTTGAGCCATGTCGCGCTCCAGGCATCGAGATCGCGACCGCTCGTCGTCTTAAGTTCAGTTAAGAGATCGGACAATTGAGTGTTTTGCCAGGCAAACTTTTTGAAGTATTGGCGCAGACCTTTGATGAAATTATCGCGACCGACATACGCGCTGAGTTGATGGAGCACCGAAGAACCCTTTGCATAGGAGATGCCGTCAAAGTTGGCGTTGACTGCTTCAATGTCAACCATGGCAACGGCGATTGGGTGAGTGGTTACCAATTGATCTTGGGTGTAAGCCCAACTCTTGCCATCGATGATGAAACTAGTCCATCCATTTCTAAAACGAGTTCCTTCAACTAGGGCGAGATAGGAAGTCCATTCGGCAAATGATTCGTTGAGCCACAGATCATCCCACCAATACATCGTGACCATATTTCCGAACCACATATGGGCCATCTCGTGCAAGATTATGTGGGCGCGGGACTGACGGGCGCGATCAGTTACGCGGCTACGAAATACCAACGCGTCTTCGCGGAATGTTACAACGCCGGCATTTTCCATAGCCCCCCAGTTGAAGTCAACAACGGCAACTTGGTCGTATTTTTCAAAGGGATAAGCCAAGCCAAAGATATTTTCAAAGTAGGCGAAGCCCTCTTTGGTATGAAGAAAAATCTCGTCTGGATCCAAACTGTCCGCCAGAGATTTACGACAATAGATGCCGAGTGGAACCATTTTCTCGCCAACATAGTCATCGTGAACATGGTAGTAAGGGCCAGCTACAACTGCCGTGATGTAAGTAGAAATTCGAGGAGTCGTCGTGAACTCCCAAAACTTTGCATCGCCATCTTGGTGTACCGACTTCATTGGGTTATTAGAGATAACTTCCCAATGTTCAGGGGCCAATACCGATAGCGTAAATGTGGCTTTGAGATTTGGTTGATCAAAGCAGGGATACATCTTGCGAATGTGAGCGGTTTCGCCCTGCGAATATAGGTATACCTCATTGTCGACCGGATCAATTGACTTCTGAAGTCCCTCGCCAGTCTTTGAGTATAAAGATTCAACTTCGATGATGAGTGCATTTTCGGCAGCAAGATTATCTAAGTAAATAGTTTGACCATCAAAACCATTGGTATCAACTTCGATACCATTCAGGGTTGCAGAAATAATGCGTTCGGCCACGGTGTCGATAAAGGTGTCGTATCCAGCTTTATTACAAGAAAATTTGATGGTACTTCGCGCAAAGAAGATCTCGCCAGGAAGTGTGACATCGAGAAAGACTTCATAGCTTTCGACAGTCAAATGTTCTGAACGCTCGAGGGCTTCTGATCTTGAAATGTTAATGCCTGGCATGATCTCTCTCTCGGACTGGTATTGATTAGGCTTGCGCTCGCAATTAGTTAAATATAATGGGAGGGAGGCTACAAGATGATCGAACGTCCCGACAATCGAAGTTACAGACTTCGAGGTGATCGACAGACTCTGGCGCAAGAAAACGCCTATAAGAGGTCGTGGGTCTCCTTTGGAATTCCGCTCGACGGTTTGATAAATCCCGTTGCATTCTTTCCAGTATCCATCAGCCAGATCATGGAAATCGGGACGGGTATGGGTGAGGGAACAGCGCAGATTGCAGCAACTTTCCCAGAAATTGGTTTCATCGCTGTCGAAGTCCATAAACCAGGAATTGGTGCACTACTTGGGCATATCGAACGACTTGAATTAAAGAATCTCCGGATTATTGAAGAAGATGCTCACATCATCCTACAAAATCACGTTGCAGATAAATCTTTCGATGCCTTTCATCTTTATTTTCCCGATCCGTGGCCAAAGCGTCGCCATTTTAAAAGACGGATAGTTCAACCGGATTTTTTGCAACTAATTCATTCCAAATTAAAAGATGGTGGATATATTCATATTGCCACTGATTGGGTTCCGTATGTCAAATGGATTGAAGAGATTTTTAATGCGAGTCCGCTCTTTGATGGCGGCAAGTTTGATCGACCAGAATGGCGGCCATTAACGAAATTTGAAAATCAAGGCATTCGTAAGGGCCATGTTGTAACAGATTTGAAGTACTATAAAAAAAGCTAGAGCTAATCTCCTTCGTCCAACAGTGAACCATCTTCTTCGTATTCAGAAATTATGGCAATCCGACGGATATGTCGTTCATCGTGACTAAATGATGTTGCGAGAAACAAATCGATTAAGGCAAGTGCCTCTTCTTCGGTATGCATCCGTGCACCAATTGCGATCACATTTGCATCATTATGTTGACGCGCCGCCATTGCAGTTGCTTCATTCCAAACCAATGCAGCCCGGATTCCAAGCACCTTGTTAGCAGCTATTTGCTCTCCGTTTCCGGACCCTCCTAAGACAATTCCAAACGAACCCGGATCAGAAGCGGTTGCTATAGCTGTAGGAATGCAAAAAGTAGGGTAATCATCAAATGGATCGAGCACGTGTGCGCCGTGATCAATAACCTCATGTCCCTGGGCTGTTAGGTAGGAAACAATTCGTTTTTTAAAATCTAACCCTGCATGATCGGTTCCGATGTGAATGCGCATACCCGTATCTTCTCAAATAAAATGGGGACCTTCACCATTTTTGGCGAAGGTCCCCGGTGATTATTAGCTATTAATTACTACCAGTTGTGGTTGGGGGTACTACAGAAGGTGCTCCTGTACCGCCATGGAAACGATGTCCCATCATGCCACCCACACCTTGACCAAAGGAGAGATTGACGGCGGCTGTTACCGCAGCATTGAGTCCCGCGATCAGGGTTGTTGCTTGAGCCTGTGTAATTGAACCTGCTGTAACGCGGGCGTTAATTTTGGTTGTCTCCGAAGCGACAAGCGCAGTGATTAACACTGCAGTTTTAGTGCCAGCGACTGTTGCAAGTGATTGACCTGCAGCAAGGTCAGTCTGTAATTGTGCCGCAGTGATTCCGAGTGTGCTGGTTATGACTGTTACATCAGCCCCGAGACTCATTCCGAGTGGGCCACGGCTTCCTTTAAGGCCATTATCGTCCCCACCATTTCCGGTAGTGCCACCAATGACTGGTCGCGTAGGGCGAGCTGCCGTTAGCGCCGCAAGAACAGCATCTGACTGTGCCTGCGTTATGGTGCCGGCAGCAACCAACTTTGCGAGAACAGCGACATCAGGATTTACTGGAGCAACACTTGGCGTTAAAGTCGAAACGACATGCGTTGTTTTGCTCTTGGAAACAACAACATGCGCTGCTTTGCTTGAGGAAACCAAATGCGTTGTCCTGCTTGAAGCTTCGGCGACGCTAACCGCGCCCATTGAAAGTGCTGCGATTAGTCCCGCAACCATTATTGGTTTATTGGTATTCATTGCTCTCCCTATTTTGATTGAAACCATCGCTTCAATCGGTTCGTTGCAGATGTCTTCCATCCGCATGGGTACAGATAACTCTGGGAGTATGAAAAATCCGCCTACTGGCGCTGAGAGCAGCGTGGGAGTTATTCTAGATAAGCGGTATGAATTCTCGGGGTTATCTTCTCATCGAGCGTAAGAAAGAACTATAGGGCCAAGTCTTCCATAATTCTCTCAGCATTCTCACAATTTACGGATGTGTCCAAACGGTGGATGCCAATACCCCGTTAGGGGGAGTCGATGAAAACGTTGGAGAGATCTAAAGCCATTTCCATCTCACTGATTTCAATTGGAGCAATAATTATTTCAACCTTACCGACTCTATCGATTGCTCAAGTTCCGGCCAAACGAGTTCATATGGCTGGGCGCGTAACATCCACTTCCGCTAACACAATTCGTAGTGGCAAAGGTGCGCCAATCAATGAAGTTGGCGTTGACGGTGATTTTTACATCGACACTCTTAAATTGAATTTCTACGGACCAAAAGCAAGCGGTCACTGGCCCCCGCCAGTATCACTTCGTGGTCCAGCAGGTGTAACTGGAGTAGCAGGAAAACCAGGTGCGAATGGAATCGATGGTAAAGCGGGCGTTAATGGTGAAAAAGGAATTTCAGCATCTTCTTCTGGAACTATCGGCCTTCAAGGCCTTCAAGGCCTTCAAGGCGTTCAAGGCGTTCAGGGCGTTCCGGGACCGATTGGAGGGACTGGATTAACAGGTGTAGCGGGTCCTACAGGTCCTATTGGCTCGGCTGGTTTAACGGGTACAAATGGAGTGCAGGGACTCCCAGGCACACCAGGCGCCACTGGTTCAAATGGTGCAACCGGATTAACAGGCCCGATTGGAGCGACTGGGCTAACAGGAGTTGCGGGTGCAACAGGAGTGGCGGGATCAATCGGCGCGACCGGTTCCCAGGGAACACAGGGGATTCAAGGAACTGCAGGGCCGTCTCAAGTTCAAGTTACTCCAATCAATTCCTGGATCTTGAGCACTACCACAGCAGGAACAGGAAATACGAGTTCTTCTTTCGGAACATTAGAAACATCCAAAACGTACGAGTTCATGTTAAGTATCAATGGACAACTCGCATCGCCTCAATCGCCTTCTTACGCAATTAAAGTTGGGTTGAATATTCGAAGTTCCGATCCAAGCGCAGTTATCACTTATGCAGTTTCGAGTTCATTTGGGTATTCAAATGATGGGGATGCGAACACATACTCAAAGGAATCTTTTATCGCAATTGGAACGATCGCAATGTCGTCTGCGAATCCAACATCAACGTTGTCAGTAACCGCGATTGATTCTGGTCCGAGTACGGGAACGGATGTGATGACGCTAAGCGGGACAGCATTCATACAACTAGTCGGTTCTCTCGCCTAAGGAGATGGAGCGGGTGACCGGGATCGAACCGGCATGGCCAGCTTGGAAGGCTGGGGCTCTACCATTGAGCTACACCCGCATTATTGACTCGGGGGATTGTGCCTTTTAGGAGGCGCTATCTTTGGAGTAGTGCGTTTAGGGGGTAAGGGTATCGGCTCCAGTTGGGAGTTGTGAACTTCACCCCTTAGACTCCTCACTTACGCCGCCGGGGCGTAGCGTAGTGGCTAGCGCGCCTGCTTTGGGAGCAGGAGACCGGGAGTTCGAATCTCCCCGCCCCGACCAGAATTTAGACCTACCTGTCGAAAGGGCCTTCGTGAAAAGCGCCGTAGAAAAACTCAGTGAAACCCGTGCGAAATTAACCATCGATGTCACCTTTGATGAATTAGCGCCCTACATTGCAAAGGCAAGTAAGGCACTTGGCGAGAAGATCACGGTTCCTGGATTTCGCAAAGGAAAGGTTCCAGCAGCCCTTATCGAACAACGCGTTGGACGTACCGCCGTCTTAGATGAAGCAATCAACCTCTCCCTTGGTGATTTTTACACGATGGCTAAAAAGGAACATTCGATCCTTGCAATTGGTCGACCACAAGTTGATGTCACTGAATTAGTGGATAAAGAGAAGTTTGCATTTACTGTTGAAGTCGACGTTCGCCCTGAGATCACGCTTCCTAATTTCTCCGAGATGACAATTACTGTTGAAGATGTTGTTGTTGGGGATTCTGAAATTGATGAGCAGGTTGATGCGCTTCGCGCTCGCTTTGGAACTTTGACTACCGTCGAGAAGACAGTTGAAACTGGCGATTTTGTGACTATTGATCTGGTTGCTTCGACAAATGGCAAGCCACTTGAAGGTGGAACTGCCAAGGATATTTCTTATGAAGTCGGTTCAAATAGCATGGTTGATGGTCTTGATGAAGCTTTGTTTGGTTTGGCAGTTGGAGAGAGCAAGCGTTTTACGACGACACTTGTTGGGGCACCTGTTGGCGAACAAGGTGAAGTCGATGTAACTGTTAAAGCTGTCAAGCATCGTGACTTGCCGCCACTTGATGATTCATTTGCGAAGTTGGCATCAGAATTCGACACACTCGCTGAACTTAAGAACGATGTTCAGGGGCGCATCGATCGTTTGAAGCATCTTGAGCAAGGCGCGGAAGCTCGCGATCAATTAGTTGAAACTCTCGTAAGTTCGCTCAATGTTCCACTCCCACAAAATTTGATTGACGATGAAGTTAGTCATCATCTCAAAGGCGAGGGACGTCTCGAAGACGCCGCTCACCGCGAGGAAGTGACTGCTCAGACAACTAAGCAACTGACTTATGAAATTATTTTAGACACCATCGTTTCAGCTGAAGATGTTTCGGTGAACGAGAATGAATTAACCGAATATTTGGTTCGCCAATCACAACGATATGGGATGAGTCCAGATCAGTTCATTCAAGAAGTCACCGCAAATGGTCAGGTTTCAACGATGGTTTCAGAAGTTGCTCGCGCAAAGGCACTCGCCTCAGTTTTAGGCCGAGTAAAAGTTGTTACAAAATCGGGCAAGAGTGTTGATCTTGAGGCGCTTCGCGCAGCATCTGAAGCCCCAAAATCGGTAACTGAATAACACTTCTCTCAGAGCGAACAGTTCCAGCGTGAAAGTTGTCGGAATTGGGAAGCGTTAGGCTCGAAAGATTGTTACTGTCATTACAGGATTAGCGCTGGGCTTTCAGTGTTGATGTCAGGAGGAATAGTGGATCCAATCACCGCGCGTTCAGCGGCTCAAGTTATGGGTGGGTTAGACGATCAGGTCTATCAGCGTCTGCTCAAAGAGCGCATCATTTTTATGGTCGGTCAAGTAGAAGACAACATGGCGAATGCAATTGCTGCGCAGATGTTGCTGCTTGCCGCCGAGGATCAAGAGAAGGATATTTTCTTGTATATAAATTCTCCCGGAGGATCCGTATCTGCCGGCATGGCGATTTATGACACCATGCAATACATCAAGAATGATGTTGCAACAGTGACGATGGGACTTGCCGCATCCATGGGTCAATTTCTTTTAACCGCTGGCGCCGCTGGAAAGCGTTATGCGTTGCCTAACGCCCGCGTATTGATGCATCAACCACTTGGTGGTTTTGGCGGCACAGCCACTGAAATCAAAATTCAAGCAGATCAGATGAAGTTCACAAAGCGCAAGATGGCAGAGTTGATTGCACACCATTCAGGTCAGACGGTCGAGAAAATCACTGCTGACTCTGATCGCGATCGTTGGTTTGATGCCGAAGAGGCACAGCAATACGGTCTTATAGATCACGTAGTTCGTTCTGCGGGACAAGTTTCTGGAAGCGGTGGAACAGCATGAAAAACGAGATGAACAACGCCCAAGAAATCACAAATCGCTATGTGCTTCCGACCATCGAAGAGAAGACCTCATATGGTTATAAGCGCCTAGATCCATACACGAAGCTCTTTGAAGAGCGGATCATTTTTGTCGGTCAAGCAATTGATGACACTGTGGCTAATGACGTGATGGCGCAACTATTGACCCTTGAGTCAATGGACCCAGATCGTGACATCATGATGTATATCAATTCACCGGGTGGCTCGTTTACTGCGTTAACTGCGATTTATGACACGATGCAATTTGTACGCCCAGACGTCATGACCATCTGTCTTGGCCAGGCAGCTTCGGCTGCTGCCGTGCTCTTGGCGGGCGGCGCAAAAGGAAAGCGGATGGCTCTTGAAAATGCTCGTATCTTGATTCACCAACCTTATTCAGAGGGTGGGGGACAAGGCTCTGACATCGAAATTCAGGCTGCTGAGATTATGCGAATGCGCTCTCTGTTAGAGAAGATGTTGGCCAAGGATTCCAAGAAGACTGTCGAAGAGGTTTCCAGGGACATTGAACGCGACAAGATCTTGACTGCCGAAGAAGCGGTCGCCTACGGAATTATCGACCAAGTTCTTGCAAGCCGTAAGGCAATAAAACCGTAAGGGGTCAAACCCTAAGTTGGTCACATTCTTCTATAAGCGAACAGGCTGGGCGGAAAAAACCGCCCAGCCTGTTGCCTTTCCATTTACGATTTAGCCATGACCACTCGTATTGGCGAAACCGGCGACCTGCTTAAATGCTCTTTCTGTGGCAAAACACAAAAGCAGGTTAAGAAGTTAATTGCAGGACCCGGGGTTTATATCTGCGACGAGTGCATCGATTTGTGCAATGAAATCATTGTCGAAGAACTTAACGAAACAACACAACTTGGTCTTACCGAAGTTCCAAAGCCACAAGAAATATATTCATTCCTCGATCAATATGTCGTTGGTCAAGATCGTGCAAAGAAATCACTTTCTGTCGCTGTCTACAACCACTACAAGCGTGTTCAATCCGGTATCAGCAACCGTGAGGACGCAGTTGAACTTGCGAAATCTAATATTTTGATTCTTGGTCCTACTGGGTGTGGCAAGACGCTGCTCGCGCAAACTTTGGCACGCATGCTCAATGTTCCCTTTGCAATTGCTGATGCGACTGCTCTTACCGAAGCTGGTTATGTCGGAGAAGATGTAGAAAATATTTTGCTCAAACTGATTCAGGCCGCCGACTTTGATGTCAAGAAGGCCGAGACTGGAATTATTTACATTGACGAAATCGATAAGGTGGCTCGTAAGTCAGAGAACCCTTCGATCACTCGCGATGTTTCAGGTGAGGGAGTTCAACAAGCACTCTTAAAAATTCTTGAAGGTACAACCGCGTCTGTTCCACCTCAAGGCGGTCGCAAACATCCACACCAAGAATTTTTGCAGATCGACACAACCAATATCTTGTTCATCGTTGGTGGCGCATTTGCGGGTCTTGAAAAAATCATTGAAGGACGCAAGGGCAAAGCGGGAGTTGGATTTAATGCAACGCTTCAAACTCAATCCGAAATCGACAAGGTCGACATTTTCGGTGAAGTTATGCCCGAAGACCTTTTGAAGTTCGGAATGATTCCGGAATTTATTGGTCGCCTGCCAATTTTGACAAGCGTGGAAAAATTAGACCGCCTGGCATTGATGCAGATTTTAACCGAACCAAAGAATGCTCTTATCAAACAATATCAGCGCCTTTTTGATATTGATGGCGTAGAACTGGAATTTTCACCTGAAGCTTTGGAAGTTGTCGCCGACCTTGCAATCAAACGCGGTACAGGTGCGCGTGGACTTCGAGCAATTATGGAAGATACATTGCTTGGTGTTATGTATGAAGTGCCATCGCTTAAAGAGGTAGAACGCGTGATCATCACCCCAGAAGCCGTGTTAAAAGAAACTTCCCCAACTTATGTAAACCGAGGTAGTGGGCCAAAGCGTGCTGTTAAGGGCGAAAAACGCTCTGAAGAGAAGAGTGCGTAACTTAATCTAGACTGTCGCCTTATGAACGAGCGCCCGGAACTTGCTACAAGTTTCATTCCTGCCGATATAGAGCCAGGTCTTTATAAGAAATGGCTGGATGCGCAATATTTCAAGGCCGATGCAACTTCTGACAAACCACCATTTACGATCGTTATTCCACCTCCCAACGTGACCGGCTCACTTCATATCGGCCACGCTCTTGATCACACGCTGCAAGATATTTTGATCCGAATGAAGCGAATGAAGGGTTTCGAAGCGCTCTGGCTTCCGGGTATGGACCATGCGGGAATTGCCACGCAGAACGTGGTAGAAAAACAGTTGGCTAGCGAAGGGATTTCGCGCCATGATTTGGGTCGCGATAAATTTGTTGGAAAAGTTTGGGAATGGAAACGTGAATCCGGCGGAGCAATTCTTGATCAGATGAAGCGTCTTGGCGATAGCGTCGATTGGTCGCGCGAACGGTTCACTATGGACCTGGGATTATCTCAAGCGGTCCTTACAATTTTTAAGCGGTTATATGACGATGGTCTAATCTATCGAGCCAAGCGAATTATCAACTGGTGTCCACGTTGTATGACGGCGCTTTCAGATATCGAAGTAGAACATTCTGATGTTGCCGGAGAATTTGTTTCAGTGCGTTATGGCGATGCTGACCTTCAAATTACCGTTGCTACAACTCGTCCTGAGACGATGCTTGGAGATGGAGCGGTTGCAGTTCACCCAGATGATCCTAGGTATGCCCACCTCATTGGCAAAAAAGTTTTATTACCGTTAGCAAACCGCTTGATCCCAATTATTGCCGACGTTCTTGTTGACCCCGATTTTGGTACTGGCGCCGTAAAGGTAACCGGCGCGCATGATCCTAATGACTTTGAAATGGCTACTCGTCACGGCATTGAAATGCCAATCATCATGAACATTCACGCAGTGATGGAGGGGTCCTACACCGAATTCGATGGCATGGATCGTTTTGTCGCGCGCGTTGCAGTCGTCGAAGAACTTCGCAAGCAAGGCCGCATTGTTGCTGATGTTCGACCTTACATTCACTCGGTTGGTCATTGTCAGCGATGTGACACAATTGTTGAACCACTTCTTTCTAAGCAGTGGTTTGTAAAAGTTGGACCGCTTGCAAAGGCGGCAGGTGATGCTGTTCGTACTGGCCAGGTCAAGATTGAACCGCAAGAACTCGCACCTCGTTACTTTGAGTGGGTCGATGGAATGCATGATTGGTGTATTTCTCGCCAACTCTGGTGGGGACATCGTCTGCCGGTTTATTACGGTCCAAATGAAGAAATTGTTGTTTGCGGTCCAGGTGAAGAGCCACCTGCTGGCTACATCCAAGATCCCGATGTCTTAGATACCTGGTTCTCCTCTGGTTTATGGCCGTTCTCGACTTTAGGCTGGCCAGAGCAAAGCGCTGACCTCACAAAGTTTTATCCAACTTCTGTTTTAGTCACGGGTTATGACATCTTGTTTTTCTGGGTCGCGCGCATGATGATGTTGGGCCTCTACGCCATGGATGGCGTTCAGCCCTTCGACACTATTGCTCTCCACGGACTTGTTCGCGATAAACACGGCAAGAAAATGTCAAAGAGTCGCGGCAACGTCGTTGATCCGATCGAATTTATGGATAAATACGGTTCTGATGCCCTTCGCTTTACCTTGGCACGCATGGCCAACCCGGGCGCCGATCAAGCGCTCGCTGAAGAGTGGATTGCCGGCTCACGAAATTTTGCAACCAAACTCTGGAACGCGACTCGCTTTGCGATACAGAACGGTGCGAACATCGATGATGAACTTCCCGCTTTTAGTTCGCTCAATTTTATTGACCAATGGATTCTCACTCGACTCAACGAAACAATTACTGAAGTCGATGCGCTCCTTGAGTCATTTGAATTCGCAAAGGCGCTTGAACTTCTGTACCACTTCGCTTGGGACGATCTTTGTGACTGGTATCTCGAACTTACAAAATCAACTTTTGCAGGGGCAGCTGGAGTTGTAACGCCAACTGCGCGAATACTCGGCCATGTATTAGATCAACTTCTGCGTTTGCTTCATCCCGTGATGCCATTTATTACCGAAGAACTCTGGTGCCATCTCACTGGACTTGAATCAATCGTAATTGCACAATGGCCCAAACCAATTGAGCCATTTTCAAGTGAGGCATCTGTTAAAGCCGTATCCACAATTCAAGAGATCATTACGGAAATACGTCGATTCCGAAATGATCAAGGAATTAAGACATCAGCAAAGATCGTTGCTAAATTTTCGGGTCTCGGGGAGTTATCTGAATATGAAGATGCCATTCGATTTATTGTTCGTGCTGACAGAGGCGACGGTTTGTATAGCGCAAAGATAGAAGTCGGATCGGTTGTCGTTGAATTCGATCTGACTGGCGCCATTGATATTAAAGCTGAACGCTCTCGCTTGACAAAGGATTTAGCAACAGCGCAGAAGGATCTAGCTACTGCAAAGGTAAAACTGGAAAACGAAGGCTTTATGGCAAAAGCGCCTCTCAATGTAGTCACCGAAATTCGCGAACGCCTTGATGTAACGACTGCAGAGATTTCTCGTATCGAGGCAGCGCTTACTGCCTTGCCGACGGAATAAGTTCCCTAATGACATCGCAAGAAGATTTAGAGGCCGTTGATCTGATTTACCAAGCACTTTTAAAGCGCTGGCCAGAAACCGAAATCGAACGGTCGCTTGATCGAATATTGGCTCTTTGCGATGCTCTGGGCAGTCCACAGCTTTCTTATCCCACGATTCACATTGCCGGAACCAACGGAAAAACCACCACCGCGCGGATGATCGATTCTCTTTTTCGCGAGTTGGGCTATCGAACTGGGCGCTACACCAGCCCACACCTCGAAAGTTTCTTAGAGCGAATCTCGATTAATGGCTTATCCATTTCACCGGAAGGAATGATTGCCACCTATAACGATATAGCTTTGTATTTGGATTTGATTGACAGTCGTCAGCCTCATCCGATCTCCTTCTTTGAGGCCATGACAGCACTTGCATTTGTCGCTTTTGCCGAGTTCCCAGTCGATATCGCCATTATCGAAGCGGGAATGGGCGGCGAGTGGGATGCCACCAATGTTGTTCAAAGTCAGGTATCAGTAATTACGCCAATCGGCCTTGATCATCAGGAGTATTTGGGAAACACCATTGAGGAAATCGCACTGACCAAGTCGGCCATTATTAAACCAGAATCTCATGTCGTCCTTGCCGCACAATCGCCAGAAGTTGCAACAGTTCTTACGGCGAGAGTTATCGAGCGAGCGGCGATCCCTTATCGAGAAGGGATTGAATTTTCTATTGCTAAACGTAATCTTGCTGTCGGTGGTCAATTAGTTTCCATTAATGGCATTCATGGTTTCTATGAAGATATTTTTATTCCACTGTACGGCGCTCATCAATCTATCAATGCCGCGGTCGCGCTTGCCGCCGCAGAGGCTTTCGCCGGAGTCAAACTCGATGATGAAGTAGTGCGACGAGCTTTTGTAAGTGTTGATTCACCAGGCCGTCTTGAAATTCTTTACCGCGATCCAACCGTTATCGTGGATGCCGCGCATAATCCTCATGGCGCACATGCTCTGGCAACAACACTTGCACATGAATTTGATTTTGAGTCAATCTTTGGTGTTGTTGCAATATTAGGAGATAAAGATGTGGTTGGAGTTCTTAAAGAACTTGAGCCAGTAATCGACCGTTTGGTTGTCACGCAAAATACTTCAAATCGCGCCCTACCAGTCGACACTCTTTATGAATTGGCGGTTGAAATTTTTGGCCCGGATCGTGTTTATAAAGAGAGTGATCTCCGCTCTGCCATTACATACGCGATGGAACAATGCACCTTAATAAATCAGGTGAGTGATGGAATTTCGGCTGTTGTTATTACAGGTTCAGTTGTGACTGCGGGTGAAACTAAGTCGATCGTAAGATCAATCGCTGGTATTGAAGAATGAAAGTTCTAGGATCGGCAGTTCTTGCAATGGAAACTCTTGTTATGGGCTTTGCATTGCTTTTAGCAATGGAAAAGCATGGCGCACTTGCGCTCTGGCTAGGGGGTGCCTTAGCAATTGCCATTTTGTTAACTGCAGGTGCTATGAAGCACATCATCGGGTGGTACCTGGGTTCGATCTGGCAAATTTGCCTCATCGGCTACGGAGTAGTTGTTCCCGCGATGTATTTTATGGGTTCGCTCTTTGCTGTGCTTTGGGTGTGTGCTTTCTATATCGGCCGGAAAGGTGAGGCAATTAGGGCAACTCTTCTGGCTAACCCGCCTCCTGAGTAGTACGAGACTAATATTGGACTGAAAATACTTGAATTTTTGCCCGATTCTCGCATGATTAAATGGGCTGGGATGTTCCTAATACACTTCCCCCATGGAGAGAACCCTGATCTTGGTGAAGCCCGATGGCGTAAAACGCAATCTGGTTGGCCAAGTACTTTCTCGAATTGAAGCGAAGGGGTACACCATCGCTGCACTCAAGATGTTGAGCGTAGATCGATCGCTCTTACTTCTTCACTATGCAGAACACGAAGGCAAGCCATTCTTTGATCCGCTCGTTGAGTTCATGATGTCGGGTCCAATCGTTGCAATTGTTGCAGAAGGTAATCGGGTTATTGAAGGATTTAGGAAGTTGGCAGGAGCAACCGATCCAACTAGCGCCGAACCTGGCACTATTCGCGGGGACTTGGCTCGCGACCAAGGAACCAAAGTTGTACAGAACATCGTTCACGGTTCGGATTCATCTGAATCTGCAGTTCGTGAAATAAGCATTTTCTTCCCTGAACTATTGAACTACTGAATTAAGAAAGGTCTCTTGTGAGTAAGCAAAAGCCGAGTCGGATGTCATTTATTGGCCGCGATATGGCGGTCGATTTAGGTACTGCCAACACGCTGGTCTATGTCCGTGGACGTGGAATCGTGCTAAATGAACCGAGCGTTGTCGCAATCAATCAAGATACTGGCGCGATTCTCGCCGTTGGTCTTGAAGCGAAGCGAATGATCGGACGTACTCCCGGAAATATTGTTGCGATCAGGCCACTCAAAGATGGCGTTATTGCAGATTTTGATACCACTGAGCGGATGCTTCGTTACTTCATTCAAAAAGTTCACCGCCGTCGCTATTTGGCAAAGCCTCGTATTGTCGTTTGTGTGCCATCTGGAATTACTGGCGTGGAACAACGCGCAGTTAAAGATGCTGGATATGCCGCAGGTGCTCGTAAGGTTTACATCATCGAAGAACCGATGGCGGCGGCAATTGGTGCTGGTCTTCCAATTCATGAACCAACCGGGAACATGGTGGTCGATATTGGTGGGGGAACGACGGAAGTAGCAGTTATTTCGTTAGGTGGAATAGTTACCGCGCTATCAATCCGCATTGGTGGGGACGAACTAGATCAGGCAATCATTGATTGGGTCAAGCGCGAATATTCTCTCCTTCTTGGAGAGCGCACCGCCGAAGAGATAAAAATGGCAATTGGATCGGCTTACAAACTTCCAGGCGAACTAGACGCTGAAATTCGTGGTCGCGATCTTGCAACTGGCCTACCTAAGACGATATTTGTCTCTGCCGAAGAGATTCGTAGAGCCATCGAAGAGCCAGTCAATCAAATTGTTAATGCCGTAAAGAGCACATTGGACAAGACGCCACCAGAACTCGCAAGTGATTTAATGGATCGCGGGATCGTTCTCACGGGTGGGGGAGCTCTCTTGCGCGGACTAGATGAGCGCCTTCGCGCCGAAACTGGGATGCCGGTTCATATCTGTGAGCGTCCACTTCAGGCTGTTGCAGAAGGATCGGGTAAATGTGTTGAAGAGTTCGAAGCCCTGGAAAAGGTTTTAATCTCTGAGCCACGTCGATAATTTTTAGCAACTGCTAATAGAGTTTAATAAAGTTTAGTAAAGGATACTTGTGGCTCGTGGCAGCGGAAATCGATCGCGATTACTGCTCGTTGTTCTATTGGTGACTGCGCTTTTCTTTATCACATTAGATCTTCGCGGTGTCAGTCTGACTAAAGGTTCACGTTCAGTTACACAGACCGTGCTCTCGCCAGTTCAGCGAACCGTTTCTTCAATCTTTTCTCCCGTCGGACGATTTTTTAGCGATGTTAAGAATTTTGGAAAGACTAAGGCTGAACTTGATCAGATCGTGGTTCAGAATAGGAACCTTAAAACCCAATTAGCGCTTAATCGGGATATCAAGGGCGAACTCACTCAATTGAAAGGCGTTCTCGATCTTGCGGGTCGAGGTAACTTCAACGTAGTCACAGGAAGGGTTATTGCGCGTGGTTCTGCATCTAGTTTCTCGCAAACCATCACACTTGATGTCGGATCTTCGAGCGGAGTTCGAGGCGATATGACTGTCATTTCGCAAGATGGCCTTGTCGGTTTGGTGAAGTCAACGACTAGTTCTTCTTCAATTGTTTTATTGATGAGTGATCCAAGTTTCAAAGTTGGTGTTCGCATTGCTCGCAGTCAAGGCATTGGAGTTCTCTCGGGGCAAGGGTCGAACAGTTATTCATTTACACTCCTCGATCCAGCCGGCACAATTAAAACTGGAGACATCCTCCTAACAAATGGTTCAGAAAATAACAAGCCCTTTATTCCTGGAGTTCCAGTGGGACAAGTTGTAAAGGTAGATGATTTAGTTGCCGCGCTTACTCAGACCGCTACCGTCTACTCGTATGCAAACCTGAATGATCTTGGAGTCGTCTCAGTCGTGCTGAGTGCACCAACGACTGCGCCTCGCAGACCACTTGTTCCCACGCCAAATCCGACTGTTACCGTTTATGTAACTCCAGCGCCTACTCCAACGCTTTCACCAGGTTCAACCGCTGCGCCTACCCTCACTCCGTCTGCCAAGGCGAAGAAGTAATTCATGAGTCCGGTTCGAATCGTCTCGACACTTGGATTCTTCTTTGTCTTATTTGTTATTCAAGAGTCGGCAATTTCGTTAATTCATTTTCCGATTTCTGGTTTCTCGTTATATCTCGCAATCGCTATTTCGTTGATCGCTTTTGAAGATCACAACGGGTCCCTGGTTACTGGTTTCTTAGCTGGCATCGTTTTAGATCTATCTCCAACTTCCAACGCTCCCTTTGGACAATGGGCTTTGATCTTGACCTTTGTTGGCTTCCTCTTTGCGGTAAATAAAAATTCAATTGCAGATCTCGCCTCCTCTCCGATCACATTTGTCATCTTTGTTGCCATCGGAGTAAGCGTTGCTCTGTTGATATATCTAACTTTTGGAGCTCTGCTGGGCGAGCAAAATGGTTCACTTTCCCACGATGCCATCGTTCTTGCTGGAAATTTATTATGGACCATCATTTTTACACCTATGTTTTTACCGGCTCTTGAACGTGCTCGTGAATACTCTCTGACGGCCCGGGAGCGCTAATGAGTCAACGCTCCCGTCTCAATTTAATCGTGGTGCAGGCACTCGTCTTGTCACTGATGTTGGCAATGTTTGGACGTCTCTTTTATCTGCAGGTTGCGTCGGGACTTAAGTACCAGAGCGCTGCGCTTAGTATCCAAAGTCGTGACGTAGTCACTCCCGCAATACGCGGGGCAATTGTTGATGACACTGGTGCTCCAATGGCAATGGATCGGCCAGGCATGGTTATTACTGTGGATCGAAGTGTGCTTGGGAAAATGCCTGATAAGGGTCAGGCGGTTCTTAAACGTGTTGCTAAATTAATAGGACTTAAATATGGCGACCTTTATGTTCGCACCAGATTATGTGGGGAACTTCCTATTGGTAAGCGAACTGGTTGTTGGAACGGTACGTTGTATCAACCGGTTCCGGTTACAAAAATGGCGACGGAAGCACAAGCCTTAAAGATTCTCGAGAATTCAGATATTTTCCCGGGCATCAGTGCGGCGCCAGTTCCTATTCGAAGTTATCCATCACTTTCAGGTGAGAATGTTGCACATGTACTTGGTTACGTTGGTTCTGTAACGGCACAAGATTTGGCAAATACATCCAAGCAGTATTATCAAAGTGAGACAGTTGGTAAGACCGGCCTTGAATTTCAATATGATAAGTATTTACAAGGTATTCCGGGAGTCAAGACGGTGATCGTTGATCGCACTGAAAACATTATGAGTACTGCAGCGCAAACTGCTCCTATCCCTGGCAACAATCTTGTAACAAATATAAATGCAAAATTGCAGACTGCGACTGAAAAGGCGCTGGCAAGTTCGGTGTTAAGTGCACGTGCACAGGGCAACAAGGCTGATTCTGGTGCTGCAATTGTGATGGATGTGAATACCGGGAGAGTTCTCGCAATGGCTTCTTACCCGACATATGATCCAAATATGTGGCAGAAGGGCTTGACTACTGCCCAGGCGCAGGCGCTTTTCAGTGAATCAGATGGCGTGCCCGCACTTTCGCGTGCGATTGACGGTGAGTACGCGCCAGCTTCTGCCTTTAAAGTTCTTTCGATAGCTGCCGCTTCTCATGCCGGTTATAGCCTCAATGCAAATTACAACTGTCCTTATTCGGTGAAATTTGGAAATCAAACTTTTCATAACGATGACACTAGTGTTCAAGGAACGATGTCTATGCTAAGAGCAATTTCCGTTTCGTGTGACACCATCTGGTATCAAATTGGTTATGACCAATGGGTAAAAGACGGCGGACTCACCCCCAAGAGTCATCCAAAGGATTACTTTTTTAAAAATGCTGCGCTCTTTGGAATCGGCCAGCCAACTGGTATTGATCTTCCCTCAGAGGCGTCTGGCCGACTTCCAGATCGAGCTTGGAAACTCGCTTACTACAAGGCGAATAAGAATTTTTATTGCAACTATGCAACACGAGCGCGGCCTTCTGATTTAACCCCGTTTTTGATTGCGGTAGCTAAAGAGGATTGCGTCGATGGTTACATTGTTCGCGCCGGCGACGCCGTTAACTTTGCGATTGGCCAAGGGGACGCTTTGATAACGCCACTTCAAATGACGGATATTTATGCAGCTGTTGCGAATGGTGGAACTCTATATAAGCCAGAAGTCGCTCGTGCGGTAGTTACGCCAGATGGCACGATCATTCAAAATTTTACCCCTCATATAAATGGAAAAATTCCAGCTTCATCAAGCACGATAACATTTTTGCACAATGCGCTACGTTCAGTAGCAACAGTCGGAACGGCGGCGGCAATTTTTGCGACCTATCCGATAGCCGTGAGCGGTAAGACTGGAACTGGTCAGGTGCAGGGTCGTAACGCAAATGGAACTGCTAAAGATCCGACTTCGTGGTTTGCTTCATATGCCCCTTTTAGTAAACCGGAATATGCTGTTGTAATGATGGTGAGTCAGGGCGGTTATGGCGCTTCAACCTCCGCGGTCGGTGTGAAAGATATCTATAACGCAATTTATGGCGTAATCAACAATAAAGTTGATCTCGCTAAGGCATTATTCCCGAGTGGTGCGCCGCCAAATGGAATTCCAACGATTGACCTACAAAACGCAACGGTTAAGACAGTAAAAAAGCCATGACGCTATTTCGCCAACAGACTCGTGCTCGTCGATTTGTAAAAAATGTATCTGGCTACGATCGTTGGTTAACCTTTTCAGTTGCTGCCTTACTTTTTTTTGGAACACTCTTGGTTTGGGCAGCAACGAAAAATTGGTTTGCGGCGCAACATCTTGATCCTCAGTACTATTTAAAGCGACATTTGATAAACATGTTTATCGGTCTGATTCTGGCTTACGGAACGACACTCATTGATTATCGACTTCTGCGTGCCTATACGCCGATCGTTTGGGGATTAGGCGTACTTGGTTTACTTGCCGTATTAACTCCAGGAATTGGTTCTACGGTTAATGGTGCAAAAGCTTGGATTCCCCTTCCAGGGGGCTTTGACATTCAACCAGCTGAATTAGCGAAGATTTCAATTATCCTTGGAATCTCGATGCTCCTTGCAGAGCGACATGGTATTGGATTTAACCCCACCGATAAAGATGTTCTTAAAGCTCTTTCAATTTCTGCGATTCCAATCTTGTTAATCATGCTTCAACCTGATCTTGGTACAACGTTAATTATTAGTGCAGCAATTGTGATCATGATTGCGGTCTCTGGAGCTCCTACAAGGTGGGTAGCAGGGCTACTTTTGCTTGCCCTCCTGGGTGGTTTCGTGGCAGTTAAAGCAGGAGTTGTTAGCCAGTATCAAATTAAACGTCTTCAATCTTTTGTCAATCCAAACGCTGACCCACAGCAGAGTGGGTATCAATTGCGTCAGGCTCGAATCACGATTGGTTCGGGAGGAATTTTTGGGAAAGGGTTGTTTCATGGTCCGCAGACAAATGGTCGTTTCGTCCCTGAGCAGCAAACTGACTTTATCTTTACCGTTGCTGGCGAAGAGACCGGATTTTTTGGCTGTTCTCTGATGCTTTTGCTCTTCGGTCTCTTTTTTTGGCGAGCGTTCTTGATCGCCCAACGGACTAATGACCTCTTTGGAAGGCTGGTTTGTGTAGGAGTAATAGCCTGGTTCGCGTTTCAAACTTTTGAAAATATCGGGATGTCCATGGGGCTTATGCCTATGACCGGAGTGCCATTGCCCTTTATTTCTTATGGTGGATCTTCGATGTTTGCCACTTTGGTAGGTGTTGGTCTGCTTCAGAATGTACATCTACGCTCAAGATAGCGCGTCAAATTGGCGATCAGCCCTTGATCTGCGATACTTAACGCAAGATTTCAGCGCTTCAGCGAGAGTAAGACCGCCGCGAAATTCCGAGATTTTAAATTTTTATGTCAGGTTTTTTAGAGCATTATTTAGAAGAGGATTTGTTTTATGGCGCCAGAGCCAAAGAAATCGCGTAAGCGCGCGGCTAAACCCGTTGCCGCCAAAGTTGAAACCAGCCCAATTGACGTTGATCAGAAAGCAAAACCTGCGGCTAAACGTGCAACCAAGAAAGTTGCCCCGCAAGTTCCGACAGAGTCCTCAGTTCCAGTAGTCCCAATAAAGGCAAAAAAGCCGGTACCTGTCCCCCTCTTTCAAGAGGCTCCTATTTCAGTGACCCCCAAAAGTATTGCAGTGGCTCCTAAAAAGAGTCGCGTCGCAAAAACGGTTGCAACTCAAGTAGTTGCGGAAGTTTCTGAGGCGAGTGAAAGCGAAGAGCAAGCTCAACGGCACAGACGTCGACGTGGCGGCCGGGGCCGGCGCCGCCCAACTGGCCCAAATGGTGATGAGTCAATCGAAAGTACTGTGACTGAAGATGATTTCGCTGCCGATCCAGATTCACTCGATGGCTCAGTGGATGAGGATGAAGATGTTCTTAGCGCCGACGGAACAACACACCGTCGCCGTCGCCGTCGTCGCGCGAAAGGCGAAGATGTAGTCGCTGGTGAGACCGTTGAAGAGGATGGTGTCGTAACTGTCGTAAAAGTTCGCCCACCTCGCGAGAACGCTCCAACTCGAACCGAGCGCCCAACTCGTAATAATCGTGATAAAGATCGGGGACGAACTCGCGACCGTCGGGAGCGCCCTGATCGAGACGACCGCCCGCCTCGTGATTTCACCCGTCGCCGCGGAACGATCATTACAGAACAAGAATTTTTAGCCCGCCGCGAAAACGTTGATCGCGAAATGTTGGTTCGACAAACTGGAGACCGCACTCAGATTGCAGTTCTTGAAGACAAGATTATGGTCGAGCATTATGTAAACCGAAATAGCAATATTTCCTATGTTGGTAACGTTTATCTTGGGCGAGTTCAAAATGTCCTTCCCTCAATGGAAGCGGCGTTTGTTGATATTGGCAAAGGTCGCAACGCTGTTCTCTATGCCGGTGAGGTTAACTGGGATGTTGCCGGGCTTGCTGAAGGACAGAGTCGTAAGATCGAGAATGTTCTCAAGACTGGCCAATCGGTGTTAGTTCAAGTGACAAAGGATCCAATCGGACAAAAAGGTGCCAGGTTGACCTCGCAGATTTCCTTGCCCGGTCGTTATCTGGTTTATGTTCCCGGTGGCGCGATGAGCGGTATTAGTCGTCGACTACCCGATCAAGAGCGCAGTCGCTTAAAGTCGATCTTAAAGAACTTAATTCCAGACGAAGCTGGAGTAATTGTGCGTACCGCCTCAGAAGGCGCAACTGAAGAAGAGTTGGAGCGCGATGTTATTCGGCTTAAAACGCAATGGGATGATATTCAAGAGCAGGCTGAGAATCCTTCAACATCTGCGCCATCACTTCTTTATAGCGAACCTGATCTCACCGTTCGAGTAATTCGCGACATTTTCAATGAAGATTTTCGTAGGTTAATAGTTCAGGGCGATGTCGCATGGGATGACATCAATAATTATCTTGGCCATATTGCTCCTGAACTTACTTCCAAGATCGAGAAGTGGACTGGCTCTCGTGATCTCTTTGCTGAGAATCGAATCGAAGAACAATTAGCAAAGGCATTTGATCGCAAGGTTTACCTGCCTTCTGGTGGCTCCCTTGTTATCGATCGCACCGAAGCTATGATCGTTATTGATGTTAATACCGGCAAGTTCATCGGCAAAGGCGGCAATTTAGAGGAGACCGTTACCAAGAACAACTTGGAAGCGGCCGAAGAAATTGCTCGTCAATTGCGCTTACGCGATATGGGCGGAATTATTGTTATCGACTTTATCGACATGTCCCTGGAATCAAACCGGGATCAAGTACTTCGCCGGTTAGTCGAATGCCTTGGACGCGATCGCACCAAACATCAAGTCGCTGAAGTAACCTCCCTCGGTCTTGTCCAAATGACGCGCAAGCGTGTCGGCCAAGGATTGATTGAAGCCTTCTCAACTACCTGTGAATCATGCGGAGGCCGTGGAATTCATATTCATTCCGAACCAGTTCATAAGGTGGCGCTGGATAAGGATATGGAACAGCGGTACGTGCCTTCTACTTCTCGAGAGGATGCTCGCTCCCAGGTTCAAGATGAAGTTCAAGAAGACGAAGCGGAAATCTCCAACGAGTCAGCAAATGTTGCCGAAGATCGCCCGGAGCCAATTGTCGAGACCCTGGATAATTCGGTGGAGTCCGAGTCCACAACGCAATATCCAGCGCCTCGCAAGCGTCGCCGCGCAGTCAGTACTGGAGTAATAACCCCAGTTTGACCCAGGACCCATTGAATCCGTACCCTAATGCCCTGCCTACAAGAGGCTTCGAAGCTGGGAACGGCCTCGATTCTAGAATTCTTTGTTAGACACATTAAATATGCAAGACACTTAAAAGGGAGATCATCGTGTACGCGATTGTTAAAGCTGGCGGCCGTCAGGAGAAGGTTGCTGTTGGCGACACGATTACCGTGGATCGGATTAAGGCAGCCATAGGCGCAACAGTAAATTTCCCAGCGTTACTTCTTGTTGATGGTGCAGATGTCACGACCGATCAAAAGACCCTGGCCGCAACCAAGGTAACCGGTGAGATCATCGACGAGCAAAAGGGTCCAAAGATCGACATCCTTCGCTACAAGAATAAAACAGGCTATCGTCGCCGTTCAGGTTTCCGTTCACAACTTACGCGGGTCAAGATCACCGCAATAACAAAGTAAAGGAGGCGAGTAAAAGATGGCAAGTAAAAAAGGAGTCTCCTCGACTCGAAATGGTCGCGATTCAAATGCTCAGTACCTTGGCATAAAGCGTTTTGGTGGTCAGGTTGTTAAGAGTGGTGAGATATTGGTCCGTCAACGCGGAACCGTATTCCACCCAGGAAAGAATGTTGGAATCGGAAAAGATGACACATTGTTTGCCCTTGCAAGTGGAGCGGTTGAATTCGGTAAGGCTCGTGGACGTAAGGTTGTAAATATTGTCCCGGTAGTTTCTGTCGCCTAACTCGCACAAAAGTTATTTGGCGGGCCTGCGACCAGCGGGCCCGCTTTTATTTTTATCGCTCGTGGTTTTACTCATAATGAAGGTTTGGATACACAAGAAAAGGAGTGCAGATGGCTACATTTGTTGATCGCGTAACACTGCACGCCTCAGCCGGAAGCGGCGGCGACGGTTGCGTTTCTATTCACCGTGAAAAGTTTGTTCCACTTGGTGGACCCGATGGTGGCAATGGTGGTCGTGGTGGTGACATTATTTTGGTTGTCGATGACAATGTAACGACGCTCCTAGATTTTCATCATTCGCCTCATCGCAGGGCTGGCAACGGCAGGCCGGGTTATGGAGATTATTGCAACGGCGGCGAGGGCGGGGACCTCGTTATGTCCGTTCCCAATGGAACCGTTGTTAAAGATGTTAATGGAAATACCTTGGCCGATCTTGTTGGTCCTGGAACCAGGTTTGTTGCAGCTCAAGGTGGCAAAGGCGGACTTGGAAATGCCGGGCTTGCTTCGCGCAAGCGCCGAGCTCCGGGCTTCGCGCTAAAGGGCGAATTGGGTGAAGAGCGCACACTCATGCTTGAACTTAAGAGCGTGGCCGATATTGGTTTGATTGGATTCCCAAGTGCTGGTAAATCATCGCTGATCGCTTCGATTTCTGCTGCCAAACCAAAAATTGCCGATTATCCGTTCACGACGTTGGTTCCAAACCTTGGAGTGGTTCAAGCCGGTGACACCCGCTTTACCGTTGCCGATGTTCCAGGCCTTATTCCTGGTGCTTCGGAAGGCAAAGGGTTGGGGCTCGAATTTTTGCGCCATGTAGAACGATGCGCGGCTTTGGTACACGTCTTGGATTGCGGAACTCTGGAAACTGACCGTGATCCGGTAAAAGATTTCGACATGATTGAAGAAGAACTTTCCCACTACGGCGGCCTATCAGAACGCCCGCGCATTATCGCTCTCAATAAGATTGATTTACCTGATGGTAAAACGATGGCAGATATGGTTCAGCCGATTTTTGAAGCGCGCGGTTACGAGGTCTATCAAGTTTCTGCCGCCGCACATATTGGATTAACGGAACTCAATTATGCGATGGCTCGAATCATTCAAGAGGAACGTCGCAATAAGGCGAAAGAAGTAAAGACTCGAATTGTCCTTCGTCCAGTTGCAATTAATGACAATGGCTTTAAAGTTGTCGCGAATGAGGATGGTTCATTTACCGTCACCGGTGACAAACCAGAACGCTTTGTTCGCCAAACTGATTTTGGTAATTCTGAGGCTGTCGGGTATCTCGCCGATCGCTTAGCTGCACTTGGCGTTGAAAAAGAACTCTTCAAGAAAGGTGCGCGCCCTAAGTCAGAAGTCAGAATTGGTATCGGCGATAACGCTGTGATCTTTGACTGGGAGCCTTCAATTGAAGCTGGCGCTGAACTCCTTGCTAGCCCAAGGGGTACCGATCTTCGCTTGGAATCACCTTGGGCTGGTCGATATATCGAAGATGATGTCGATGAACTCTCTGAAGATGAAATCGCGATGCAATGGGAAAACAAAGTTGATAATCCAACTGATCCCAGCCAACCTACTGATCCAAAAGTTTCGGGCTGACCAATGACACGGGAAGTTGTCACCAATTTAAAACGCGTTGTCATTAAAGTGGGATCTTCAACCCTTACCGGAAGCGCCGGGCATGATCTCGATGAATCCGCGGTTAAAGCTTTAGTTCAGATCATTGCAGACCTTCGGGGCCGAGGAGCAGAAATTGTCCTGGTCTCCTCGGGTGCGATCGCAGCAGGCCTTGCCCCACTAGGGTTAAAAGTACGGCCAAAAGATCTGGCAACCCAGCAGGCTGCAGCGTCTGTTGGCCAGGGTCGACTAATTGCAAGTTATAACCGAGCTTTCGATACACATAACATCATTGCATCTCAGGTATTACTAACGATTGATGACGTCGTTAGGCGTTCGCATTATCAAAATGCGCAGCGCACTCTTTTCAGGCTGATTCAAATGGGTGTAGTTCCTATCATCAATGAAAATGATTCAGTCGGAGTTTCAGAAATTCGTTTCGGTGATAACGATCGTCTCGCGGCTTTAGTATCGCATTTAATTGGCGCAGATTTATTAATACTAGTGACTGATGTTGATGGACTTTATGATGCACCTCCATCACGCCTAGGCGCAAAGAGAATTTCAGATGTTCCAGATGTTAGTCGCCTCGGTGATATCGAGATCGGGGGAGTCGGATCATCTGGTGTAGGTAGTGGTGGAATGGTTACCAAAATTGAAGCGGCTCGGATCGCGACAGGTGCTGGAGTAAATATGCTTTTAACAACGCTTGCGGAGTTACCCAATGCGTTAACTGGGGCAGATACTGGAACCGTTTTTCTGGCGCGAACTGACCGTAAACCATCTAGGTTGTTATGGCTCGCACATGCTGCTACACCCCACGGAAAATTGCTGATGGATGCTGGCGCTACTATCGCCATTAAGGAGCGGGGAACATCTCTCCTTGCCGCTGGCGTTACGTCAGTTGAGGGAGATTTTCTTGCAGGAGATACCGTTGAATTAGTTTCACCCAATCAAGAAGTTGTTGCCCGCGGGTTGGTGGCCTTTGATTCAACTGAAATACCGGCGATGCTTGGAAAAACAACAAAGCAGTTAGCGCAAGAGTTGGGCCTCGAGTACGAACGTGAGCTTGTCCATCGCGACGATCTCGTCCTCTTATAAATTAGATCTTTAGATCTTCCAATCAGATAAGGTTGGCTTATGGCCGCTATTTCCCGCGATGAAGTCTCTCATTTAGCAAAATTAGCTCGTATCGATATGAGCGATTCTGAACTTGCTCACTTGGCCCAAGAGATGGAAGTCATTCTTGGCGCCGTTGCCAGGGTTCAAGAAGTTGCGGGCGTTGATGTGCCGCCAACATCTCATCCAATCCCAGTTAACAATGTTGTGCGCGCAGATCTAGTGCGCCCAAGTTTGACCCCGGAGGAGGCGTTATCTGGCGCTCCAGCTCAGGTGGATAGTCGTTTCAAAGTGCCACAGATCCTGGGTGAAGAATGACATTAATCAGATCTTCGGCAGCCGAAATGGCGGAAGCTCTTGCAGCCGGGACCACAACATCTGTTGAACTTACAGAGGCGCATTTCGCCCAAATTGAAAAAGTGGACGTTGCGGTTCATGCATTTTTATATTTGGATAAGGAAGGTGCTCTTGAGCAAGCGCGCGTGAGTGATGCTAAACGCGCAGAGGGCGAAGTTCCTTCCTCGCTTGCAGGAGTACCGCTTGCTCTCAAAGATGTCATAGTTCAAAAGGGAATTCCAACTACATGTGGCTCCAAAATGCTCGAAGGTTGGCGCCCACCATATGACGCAACAGTTGTTACAAAGTTGAAAGAAGCTGGCATCGTCATTCTTGGCAAGACCAATATGGATGAGTTTGCAATGGGTTCATCCACAGAAAATTCTGCCTATGGTCCAACGCACAACCCTTGGGATCTCACCCGTATTCCTGGTGGCTCGGGCGGCGGATCGGCCGCTGCGCTTGCTGCCTTTGAAGCGCCCCTCGCAATTGGAACAGACACTGGCGGATCTATCCGTCAACCTGCCGCGGTTACTGGAACGGTGGGTGTGAAACCTACATATGGTGGGGTGTCGCGCTATGGTCTTGTTGCATTCTCATCGAGTTTGGACCAGGCAGGTCCCTGCGCGCGTACCGTTTTAGATACTGCGCTTCTGCATGAAGTGATCGCTGGATACGACCGGAAAGATTCGACATCAATCAACGCTCCTGTCCCACAAGTAGTTAAAGCTGCCAAAAAACTCGATGTAAAAGGCCTCAAGATTGGCGTGATTAAAGAGTTGCAAGGTGATGGATTTCAAACCGGAGTTCTGAACCGATTTCATGAGGGGCTGGACGAGTTAGTCCAGGCGGGGGCTGAAGTTGTTGAAGTGTCATGTCCAACTTTTGATTATGCACTTGCTGCTTACTATTTGATCGCGCCAAGTGAATGTTCATCAAACTTAGCTCGTTTTGACTCGATGCGTTACGGAATTCGAATTGGCGATGATGGAGTTCGCAGCGCCGAAGAAGTTATGAACCTTACTCGTCACGCAGGGTTTGGCGCCGAAGTAAAGCGTCGCATTATTTTGGGAACATACGCACTTTCATCTGGTTACTACGATGCATATTATGGATCCGCGCAGAAAGTCCGTACCTTGTTGATACGAGATTTCAACGCCGCATTTGCGAAGGCAGATGTACTAGTTTCACCGACCGCTCCAACAACCGCTTTTAAAATCGGTGAGAATGTCGATAACCCTCTCGCTATGTATCTCAATGACATTGCAACGATTCCAGTGAACATGGCTGGTATTGGTGGGATGTCTCTTCCTTGTGGTCTTGCCGATGAAGATGGTCTACCCGTTGGATTCCAAATCATGTCACCGGCGATGCGCGATGATTTGATGTATCAAGTGGGTGGCACACTCGAAGCGGCACTTCTTGCTAAGTGGGGCGCCCCACTTTTAGATAATGCCCCAGTTTTGGCGGCAAAATAATGGCGCTCAATTACGATCAAGCAGTCGCCCGGTACGACCCAACCCTTGGCCTTGAAGTTCACGTAGAACTCAATACCAAATCAAAGATGTTCTGCTCATGTGCAACGGAATTTGGCGCTGCCCCCAATACTCAAACTTGTCCGGTTTGTTTAGGAATGCCCGGTGCCTTACCTGTTGTTAATGCCAAAGCAATCGAAAGCAGTATTTTGATTGGACTTGCACTCAACTGTTCAATCGCTCCATTTTCTCGTTTTGCCCGTAAGAATTACTTCTATCCCGATATGCCAAAGAACTTTCAGACCTCACAGTATGACGAACCAATCTGTGTTAACGGATATCTGGATGTTGAGATCGAAACAGATGAGGGTACTAAAATCTTCCGGGTTGAAATTGAACGCGTACATATGGAGGAAGACACGGGTAAATCGCTTCATATGGGGGGTGCAACTGGTCGAATCCATGGCGCCGAGTATTCACTCCTTGATTACAACCGTGCTGGTATTCCCCTCGTAGAAATCGTTACCAAGACTGTTGGGGGAACTGGAAAGTATGCGCCGCTTGTCGCTCGTGCCTACGTCACCGAACTTCGTGACATTCTTCGCTCCCTTGGCGTATCAGATGTAAAGATGGAACAAGGTTCAATGCGTTGTGATGTCAACCTATCTCTTGCTGCTATCGGTTCTGGCGATCTTGGAACGCGTAGCGAGACAAAAAATGTGAACTCATTACGCTCCGTTGAGCGCGCAGTTATCGGCGAGGTTATTCGCCAATCAAATCGTCTAGAAGCAGACCAGCGAATTGTTCAAGAGACTCGCCACTTCTTGGAGGAGACCGGGCAAACTCGTCCCGGGCGCTCCAAGGAACAAGCAGAGGATTACCGTTATTTCCCAGAGCCTGATCTAACTCCCGTAGTTCCAGATGCGGCATGGATTGAAGAGTTGCGCGCAACACTTCCAGAAAGACCATCGGCCCGTCGCAAACGGTTGCAAAATGAATGGTCAGTTCCGGATAAAGAGATGACCTCTCTAGTCAATGCTGGCTTACTCGATGTTGTTGAAGAAACAATCGCACTTGGCGCAGAGCCGTCGAGAGCTCGTTCATGGTGGCTTGGTGAAGTTTCTCGTCTTGCTAACGAGAAGGAAGTTGATCCGACAACCTTGATCTCACCGATACAAGTTGCTGAGGTTATAGCTTTAATTCAAAGTGGCGAACTAACCGACAAGTTGGCCAGACAAGTTATTGAGGGCGTGATTGCTGGCGAAGGAACTCCGGGGGAGGTTATCCAGAAGCGCGGACTCAAAGTTGTCTCTGATGACGGTGCCTTGATGTCGGCCATTGAAGCGGCAATTCTGGCGCAACCTGATACTGCCGAGCGAGTACGTTCTGGAAATATTCCGGCTGCTGGTGCGCTCATCGGCGCCGTCATGAAGGCCACGGGCGGTCAGGCAGATGCTGCAAAGGTTCGCGAACTATTATTAAAGCACTTGGGCCAAAATTAATTAGGCTAGAACTCACTGCACCAAGAAGAGAGAGAAAAGATGAGTGAACTAAAGAATTCGATGAAGCCTCGGTCGGGCATGGTTACCGATGGACTCGAACGCGCTCCCGCCCGAGGCATGTTGCGCGCCGTCGGAATGAAAGATGCTGACTTCGCCAAGCCCCAGATCGGTATTGCGTCATCGTGGAATGAAATCACTCCATGCAATCTTTCACTCGACCGGTTAGCAAAGGCATCGCGAAAAGGTGTTATCGCTGCGGGGGGATTCCCGATGCAATTTGGAACGATTTCGGTTTCTGACGGAATTTCGATGGGTCACGAAGGAATGCATTTTTCATTGGTCTCACGTGAAGTAATTGCAGATTCCGTCGAAACTGTGATGCAGGCCGAGCGCCTTGATGGCATGGTTACCTTTGCAGGTTGTGATAAATCTTTGCCAGGAATGATGATGGCAGCGGCGCGTATTGATGTGGCGAGCGTCCTTGTCTACGCAGGTTCCACCCTCGCAGGTCAAGTTGATGGAAAAGATGTCACAATTATTGATGCCTTTGAAGCCGTCGGGGCGTGCGCGCGCGGGCTGATCAGCCAAGAAAAAGTTGACGAAATTGAACGAGCAATTTGTCCAGGTGAAGGAGCGTGTGGTGGCATGTACACCGCAAACACGATGGCTGCTGTCGGAGAAGCGCTTGGACTTTCACTTCCTGGATCTGCCTCACCGCCATCAGTTGATCGTCGCCGCGATGATTACGCCGTTAAGGCTGGCGCCGCGGTCGTTGAATTAATTCGTAATGGAATTACTACGCGCGACATTTTGACGAAGAGCGCCTTTGAAAATGCGATCACAGTTGTTATGGCACTTGGTGGTTCCACTAATGCCGTCTTGCACTTGCTCGCAATTGCAAACGAAGCTGAAGTTGATCTCAATTTGGCTGACTTCCAGCGCATCAGTGAACGAACTCCTTTGCTTGGGGACTTGAAGCCATTTGGTAAATTCGTGATGACCGATATTGATCGTGTCGGTGGGATTCCAGTTGTGTTGCGCGCTCTTTTTGACGCGGGCCTATTGCACGGTGAATGCCTTACGGTCACGGGTAAGACCATGGCAGAAAATCTCGCGGATCTAACCCCCCTGGATCCTGACGGCGAAGTTCTTCACTCTATTAAAAATCCACTTTCTGCCGGAGGTGGAATCACAATCTTGCACGGTACCTTGGCAACCGACGGTTCGGTTTGTAAGACCGCGGGAGTCGGTGTTGATTTCTTTGAAGGACCAGCACGAGTTTTTGAACGTGAACAAGCGGCCATGGATGCTCTGGAAAATGGAACAATCAAAGCGGGGGACGTTGTTGTCATTCGCTATGAAGGTCCCAAGGGTGGGCCCGGGATGCGCGAGATGTTAATGATCACCGGCGCAATTAAAGGAGCTGGTCTTGGAAAATCAACGCTGCTCTTAACCGATGGCCGTTTCTCAGGCGGTAGTACTGGTCTTTGTGTTGGCCACGTAGCTCCAGAAGCTGTCGATGCTGGCCCGATTGCATTCATCAAAGATGGCGATTTAATTCGTATTGACATCGAGAATCGATCTTTGGATCTTCTGGTGGATGAGATGGAACTGATTGAAAGGCGCAAGCACTTTGAGCCGGTTCCACACAAATATCGCCGAGGTGTATTAGCTAAATATTCAAAGGTCGTTGGGTCGGCCGCGCAAGGTGCAGTCTGCGGTTAATTACTTGAGATTATTTTCTCACATTGCGAGATAGCGATCGTAGGGGTTGACGGTTTTGCCTCGATCAGCCAGAATAACCCCATGAAATCATCAGTGGTGATTCGAGAGCGCGCGATCTAGTCTGACTAGATGGCGTGCTACCCCTCAGTGAAAACTGGGGGGTTTCTCATTTCACGCACTTAGCAACCCTAAGCTCACTAAAAGAAGTACGAAGTGCTTCGAAGCACTTCAAAGCACTTCAAAGCACTTCAAAGCACTTCAAAGCACTTCAAAGCACTTCAAAGAACTGAAACCGAAAGGAGATGAACATGTCAGATAAAATCACCGGAGCGCAGTCGCTCGTGAAATCACTTGAGCACGCCGGCGTCGATGTCATGTTTGGTATTCCTGGCGGGGCAATCCTTCCTGCTTATGACCCAATTTTTGATAGTTCAATTCGTCACATTTTGGTCCGCCACGAACAGGGTGCTGGACATGCGGCGACTGGGTATGCGCAAGCCACCGGTCGCGTCGGAGTTTGTATTGTTACCTCTGGGCCGGGCGCCACAAATCTTGTAACCGCCCTAGCCGATGCTCAGATGGATTCAGTTCCAATCGTTGCTATAACAGGTCAGGTAACCGCTGCCGCAATTGGTACCGACGCTTTCCAAGAGGCTGATATTCGTGGCATCACAATGCCAGTGACAAAACACAATTATTTGATTACTGACCCAGCAGACATTCCACGGGCAGTTGCCGAGGCATTTCATATTGCGGGAACCGGTAGGCCGGGGGCAGTTCTGATCGATATTGCTAAGGATGCGCTCACGAAACTGACCGAATTTTCATGGCCGGCCAAGGTTTCACTACCGGGTTACAACCCCATCATGGAACCGACGGCTGCATCGATTCGTGATGCCGCGGCTTTAATCGCGGAATCTAAAAGCCCGGTACTTTATGTTGGCGGTGGCGTAATTAAGTCCAATGCATCACGAGAATTGATGAAACTTGCAGAGTTAACCGGTGCACCTGTCGTCACAACTCTGATGGCGCGCGGTTCATTTCCGGATAGTCACCCGCAACACTTAGGGATGCCTGGCATGCATGGAACTGTTGCCGCGGTTACTGCTCTTCAAAAGGCAGATCTGCTTATCACTTTGGGCGCCCGTTTTGATGATCGCGTGACTGGCAAACTCTCATCTTTTGCACCACATGCAAAGATTATTCACGCGGACATTGACCCGGCGGAAATCGGTAAGAATCGCGTGGTGGATGTTGCCATTGTGGGGGACTTGAAAGCAACAATCAATGCACTATTGCCAGAGCTGCATGCACAATTTAAGAAATCAAAACCTGAGCTCTCCGAGTGGTGGGTTCAATGCAATGGTTGGCGTACCAAATACCCATTGGGCTTTGACGAGCCAACTGATGGATCGCTTTCTCCACAATATGTCATCCAACGCCTCAGTGAGATAGTCGGACCTGATGCCATTTATGTAGCTGGCGTTGGCCAACATCAGATGTGGGCATCGCAATTTGTTGATTTCGAAAAGCCGCGCACCTGGCTCAATTCAGGTGGCCTCGGAACTATGGGTTATGCGGTACCTGCAGCAATGGGCGCAAAGGTCGGAGCTCCTGACACAGTTGTGTGGGCGATTGATGGCGATGGTTGTTTCCAAATGACCAATCAAGAATTAGTTACCTGCGCTTTAAACAACATTCCAATTAAAGTTGCAATTATCAATAATGAATCACTCGGCATGGTTCGCCAATGGCAGACCTTGTTCTACAACCAGCGTTACTCAAACACCGATTTGCATTCAAAGCGGATTCCAGATTTTGCAAAACTTGCCGAAGCGATGGGTTGCGTTGGACTTCGCTCCGAAACCAAAGCAGATGTTGATCGCGTTATCAATGAAGCGATGGCTATCAATGATCGCCCAGTGGTTATCGATTTCAACGTTCATCGGGATGCCATGGTTTGGCCGATGGTTGCGGCCGGCACTTCAAATGATGACATCGTGATTGCAAAGTCCATGGCTCCCATCTGGGATTCACAGGAGTTATAAATGAGCACACATACTCTTTCAGTACTTGTTGAGAACAGCCCGGGAGTCCTGGCACGAGTCGCCTCGCTTTTCGCGCGTCGTGGCTACAACATTGAATCCCTTGCTGTCGGCCCGACCGAAGATCCAAACGTTTCGCGTATGACCATCGTCGTCAATGTTGAGGGCCATGCGCTCGCGCAAGTTATTCAGCAGACTGATAAATTGATCAATGTCTTGAGCATCACAGAACTTGACCCGATTGCTTCCGTGCAACGCGAGCTTCTTCTCGTTAAGGTCAGTACTACTTCCGAGACCAGATCGCAGGTCCTTGAGACGGTTCAGCTCTTCCGCGCCAAGGTAGTTGATGTTGCACAAGATGCTGTCACTATTGAGGCGACTGGCAATAGCGAGAAGATCCAAGCGCTGCTTCGTGTCTTGGAACCGTACGGCATTAAAGAATTGGTTCAGTCTGGACTCGTAGCTATGGAGCGCGGATTGAAGCCAGGAAAATCACGACAACCGGATCACGACTAAGAAAGGCAGACCCTAAAGTGGCTACCCAATATCACGACGAGGATGCAGATCTCTCGATCATTCAATCAAAGAAAGTTGCGGTCATTGGATATGGCTCGCAGGGTCATGCTCATGCGCTCTCGCTCCGAGACAGCGGAGTAGATGTTCGTATCGGATTAGCTGAGGGTTCCGCCTCTCGTGCAAAGGCTGAAGCCGAGGGGCTTCGTGTCCTGTCCGTTGCCGACGCCGTAAAGGAAGCCGATGTCGTCATGCTTCTTGCACCTGATCATGTGCAACGACATATTTACAATGAATCGATTAAACCGAACCTCAAGCCAGGTGCGGCGCTCTTCTTTGGTCATGGATTTAATATTCGCTTCGGTTATATCAAGCCCGAAGCCAATATCGATGTCGCAATGGTTGCTCCAAAAGGTCCGGGTCATTTAGTGCGCCGCGAATATTCAGCGGGCCGAGGCGTCCCAGTCTTAGTGGCAGTTGAACAGGATGCAACGGGTAACGCATGGCCGCTCACACTTTCTTATGCAAAGGCTATTGGTGGACTTCGTGCAGGTGGAATCCTGACCACATTCACCGAAGAGTGCGAAACTGATTTATTTGGTGAGCAATCAGTTCTATGCGGTGGTGCATCACAACTCGTTCAATACGGTTTTGAAACTCTTGTCGAAGCGGGTTACCAACCTGAAGTTGCTTACTTCGAATGCCTCCATGAACTCAAGTTGATCGTTGACTTGATGTATGAAGGTGGAATTGCCAAGCAACGCTGGTCAGTTTCAGACACGGCCGAATATGGTGACTATGTTTCTGGTCCACGTGTGATCGATCCAAGTGTTAAAGAGAATATGAAGGCTGTTCTTGCAGATATTCAAAACGGATCATTTGCTCAGCGCTTTATAGACGATCAAGAGGCAGGGGCGCCGGAATTTAAAGCACTGCGTGCCAAAGGCGAGGCTCACCCAATCGAGGCCGTCGGCCGTGAATTGCGCAAGATGATGTCCTGGGTGAAGAGCTCATCAAAGGATGATTACAAGGAAGGATCTGCTTCCCGTGGCTAAACCTGTCGTTTTAATCGCAGAGGAACTTAGCCCTGCCACAATGGAGGCGCTCGGTCCTGACTTTGAAGTTCGCAATTGTGATGGTGCAAATCGCGCGGAACTATTTGCTGCACTTGGTGCAGGCGTTGATGCAGTGCTCATTCGCTCTGCTACCAAGATGGACGCTGAAGCGATTGCCGCCTCAAAGGGATTAAAGGTAATTGCTCGCGCCGGAGTGGGCGTGGACAATGTTGATATTCCTGCAGCAACAGCTGCCGGAATCATGGTTGTCAACGCACCAACGTCAAATATTGTCAGCGCTGCAGAACTTGCAATTGGACTCTTGATGGCATCTGCGCGTTTCATCTCTCCAGCACATGCGGCTCTCCGGAACGGCAAATGGGCTCGTTCAAAATACACCGGAGCAGAACTATTTGAAAAGACGCTAGGCATTGTTGGCTTTGGAAAGATCGGCCAACTCGTCTGCGCCCGCATGCAGGCTTTTGGAATGAACGTTGTTGCTTACGATCCATACCTGTTGCCAGCTCGCGCGGCGCAATTAGGTGTGCGACTGGTTGATCTCGATGAACTGCTCCGCGTCAGTGATTTCATCACGATTCACTTGCCAAAGACTAAAGAGACCGCAAATCTGATTGGTGTCGAGGCACTCAAGAAGGTGAAGCCAACAGTTCGTATTATTAATGCGGCTCGTGGCGGCGTTCTTGATGAAGCTGCTTTGTATACCGCGATCACCGAAGGCCGCGTTGCTGGTGCAGGTATCGATGTATTTGCGACCGAGCCATGCACAGATTCACCACTCTTCACACTCGATCAAGTCGTTGCAACCCCACACCTCGGTGCATCTACGGATGAGGCACAAGAGCGCGCTGGAATTGCAGTTGCAGTTTCAGTTAGAAAGGCGCTCTCTGGAGAATTAGTACCAGATGCTCTCAATGTTAAGGGCGGGGCGATTCACGAAGATATTCGTCCATCCCTTCCACTTGTGGAAAAGATGGCGCAGATCGCCACGATCATTGCGGGTGAATTACCAACAAGCTTGGATCTAGAAGTCCGCGGTGACATTGCTGTTCATGATTCGTCTATTCTGGGAACGAGCGTTCTAAAGGGTGCACTTCTCGCAGTTGGCGCTGAGTCCGTAACCTACGTCAATGCACCTGGTCTTGCCGCCGAACGCGGAATGACTTCATCCGTTACTACAAATCCTGAAAGTCCCGAGTTCCGAAGCATGATCTCACTTCGCGCCGCGCTTCCAGACGGTCGTTCCATCGTTGTTGATGGAACGCTGATGGGAATTCGTCACGTCGAAAAGATCATCCGGGTCAATGGATTTGATCTTGATCTTCCACCAACTGAGTATCTGCTCTTTCTGCAATATTCCGATCGTCCTGGGGTTGTTGGAACTGTGGGTAGTCTCCTTGGTTCTGCTGGAATCAATATCGCTGGCATGCAGGTTGCTCGAAATGAAGAGGGCAGCGAAGCTCTAATGGCCCTCAACATTGATTCATCACTATCTCCAGAGATTTTGGCAAAGGTTGCGCAGGAGACTGGAGCGGAATTGGTACGAGCCGTTACTTTGGTTTCTTAATGAAGGAATTCACAGTTGCGGTGATTGCCGGAGATGGAATTGGACCTGAAGTTGTTGCCGAGGGAATAAAAGTTCTCGACAAGGTGGCTTCAAAATATTCGCTGACATTCACAAAGGTTTATTACAACCTTGGTGCCGCTCATTGGCATAAGACTGGGGAAGTCCTAAGCGATGAAACGATGGCAGAGATCGCAAAGAGTGATGTAATCCTTCTTGGGGCAGTTGGTGATCCAACGGTTCCAAGTGGAATCCTTGAGCGTGGCTTGCTGCTCAAACTTCGCTTTGCCTTTGATCAATATGTCAATCTTCGTCCGGCAAAATTGCATGCAGGTGTGAAATCCCCTCTTGCCACACAGGCGCCTATTGATTTTGTCGTCGTTCGTGAAGGTACTGAAGGTCCTTATGTTGGTGCTGGCGGAAATCTTGCCATCGGAACTGATGCAGAGATCGCAACTGAAGAGTCTTTAAACACTCGTCGCGGCGCCGAGCGCGTAATTCGTGATGCATTTAATCGTGCATCTCATCGTCCGCGCAAGAAGTTGACACTCGTTCACAAGAACAATGTTTTAACTCATGCAGGTGGACTTTGGACTCGAACATTTAACGACGTTGCAAAAGAGTTTCCAGATATCGCAACTGATTACCTGCATGTTGATGCGGCATCAATGTTCTTCGTTACCAACCCAGAGCGTTTTGATGTAGTAGTTACCGACAATCTCTTTGGCGATATTTTGACTGATATTGCCGCTGCGATCTGTGGCGGAATTGGTTTGGCCGCATCAGGGAATATCAATCCGACAGGCGCTTTTCCGTCAATGTTTGAACCTGTTCATGGTTCGGCCCCTGATATCGCTGGGAAATCTCTCGCAGATCCCACTGCAACGATTATGTCTGTCGCAATGTTACTGGCGCACCTTGGCGAAACTGATGCGGCGAGTGATGTCGAGCGTGCGGTTGCTTCGGATTTATTGACGCGCGGAGATACCAAACGAAGCACAGTTCAAATCGGAGATGCACTGGCGGGAGCTATCTAAATGAAGATCAACCTAAACCCAAATCTACATCCGGTATCGGATGCCGACCGTGCTACAAAGATTGCGGCTGGCGGTTTTGGTAAGTTTTATACCGACAATATGGTGATTGCCGAATGGAGCGAGGCGACTGGTTGGGGAGATGCCGAACTTAAGGCTTATGGTCCGCTCTCTATTGATCCTGCGATGTCAGTACTTCATTATGGTCAAGAAATTTTCGAGGGACTCAAGTCATATAGCCAACCCGATGGTGGCATCAGTCTGTTTCGCCCGGAAGCCAATGCCGAACGCTTTCGCCGAAGTGCCGCGCGCCTAGCACTTCCCGAACTTCCCATTGAAGATTTTGTTGCAACTGTTGAAGCGCTCGTTCAACAAGATTGTGCCTGGGTTCCAAAAGAAGTTGGCGAATCACTTTATATTCGGCCATTTATGTTTGCTAGTGAGGTTGGTTTAGGAGTTCGTCCAAGTAATCACGCTACTTATATCGTGATTACGACTCCTGCATCTGCATATTTCAATCCAAACAAAGCTGTGACGGTTTGGATTTCTTCAGAATTTGTTCGAGCTGCGCCTGGTGGTACCGGAGCAGCAAAGACCGGTGGAAATTATGCGGGCTCGCTTCTTGCTCAGAAGCAAGCGGCATCTGAGGGTTGCGATCAAGTGGTCTGGCTCGATGCAATTGAGCGCAAGTGGGTTGAAGAGATGGGCGGGATGAACCTGTATTTCGTAAAAGGCAGCGGGGACCGTGCAACGATCATCACTCCGAAACTTACGGGAACGCTGCTTGCTGGAATCACTCGCGACTCGATACTCACCGTCGCAAAAGATCTTGGATATAAAGTTGAAGAGCGCATGATTTCAATCGATGAGTGGCGCGATGGCGTTACCTCAGGTGAGATTACAGAAATTTTTGCTTGTGGTACTGCGGCGGTTGTTTCCCCCGTTGGATCAGCAAAGAGCACACAAGGAACATGGATGACAGGTGATGGCAACCCGGGGCCAATCACAATGCAAATTCGCGAAACTTTGCTCGGCATTCAACACGGCACAATCGAAGATAAACACGGCTGGAACAGACGAGTTTTGTAAATGCCAGTATCTGATGCCTTCCATATTTATGACACCACGCTGCGCGATGGCGCACAGCAAGAGGGTCTAAATCTCTCTGTTCATGACAAGTTGGTAATTGCACGCCATTTAGATGATCTTGGAGTTGGATTTATTGAAGGCGGTTGGCCAGGGGCTAATCCTAAAGACACCGAATTTTTTAGATTGGCCCAAGCAGAATTAAAGTTAAAGAACGCCACCTTTGTTGCCTTTGGTGCAACCCGTCGCCCTGGCGCAGCGGCAGCTGATGATGTATTGCTCCGTGCTCTGCAAGATTCCGGAGCACCCGTCGTCACACTCGTTGCTAAGAGTCATGACCGACATGTAGAACTCGCGCTCAAAACAACACTTGATGAAAATCTCGAGATGATTCGTAGTTCCATCAAATTCCTGCGCGCAGGCGGCCAACGAGTCTTTCTTGACGCCGAACATTTCTTTGATGGCTACCGTTCCAACAAGGCCTATGCCTTAGAGGTTGTTCGAGTAGCTGCTGATTCTGGCGCGGATGTCATCGCGCTCTGCGATACGAATGGTGGCATGCTTCCTACCGAACTCACTGATGTTGTCCATGATGTCTTAACGACATCTTCGGCGCGTCTTGGCATCCATTGCCACAATGACACGGGGTGCGCGATCGCTAACTCACTTGCGGCAATCACTGCTGGCGTTACTCATGTTCAAGGAACTCTCAACGGATACGGCGAACGCACCGGTAATGCTGATCTAGTGAGCATCATCGCAAACTTGGAACTTAAGATGAAGAAGCCCGTCTTACCTGTTGGCGCACTGCGCGAATCTTTTAGAATTTCTCATGCCGTTGCAGAGGTAACAAATGTCGCTCCCAGTGCTCGTCAGCCTTATGTTGGCGTATCTGCCTTTGCTCACAAGGCGGGGCTACATGCCAGCGCTATCAAGGTTGATCCGGCTATGTATCAGCATGAAGATCCCGCGAGCGTCGGAAACGATATGCGGATGTTGGTTTCAGAAATGGCTGGCCGTGCATCCATCGAATTGAAGTCAAAAGAGTTGGGCATTGATTTGGGCGGCGACAAAGAGGTGGTCGCTCGTGTGGTGGAGCGAGTCAAAGAGATGGAAGCTCGAGGTTTCACCTTTGAAGCAGCTGACGCATCATTCGAATTATTATTACGTGAAGAGATCGCCGGGAAGCGAACAGAATTCTTTACTATTGAAGATTGGCAAACCACGGTCGATGGTGATGCAGATGGCGGGGTTACATCACGTGCAACTGTCACCCTTAAAGCGCAAGGCGAAAGCATTGTGACAACAGGCACTGGTAACGGCCCGGTTAATGCAATTGATACTGCGCTTCGAACTGGGTTAAAGAAGTTCTATCCAGAACTCGAGCGTCTTGAACTTACCGATTACAAGGTTCGTATCCTTGAAGGTCGTCTTGGTACTGGCGCTGTAACCCGCGTACTGGTTGAAACAAGTGATAGCGATGGTTCCTGGACCACAGTAGGTGTTCACGAAAATGTGATTGCAGCATCGGCGATGGCTCTGGAAGATGCTGTTACCTACGGCTTACTGCGTCAAGGACGTAAACCCGAGTAATAGTTAATACACCCCCATATATCCTGAAGCCTCTTCGGATGAACAGAGTAGGTTGACCATATGAACGAAGCCGCGGGAACCGAACGAAATCGTCCTTATCGGCAGAGTGCGTGGATCGCGCTGGCAGTCACATATATGGTGACAGTGGCTATATTTGCGGCACTTGGAGCCCCTGATTCTCATCGAAAATTGTTGTATGTAGCAACGGTGCTCACGTTGCCGTTCGGCCTATCTGCAATTGTGGGCCTGTACATGTTGACGGGGTTATTTAATTGGGTAGCGGCGGGTTTCAGCACTACAAGTTACGGCGGAGGAGGTTGCGATTCCTCTGGACACTGTTGGTCCTACGGAACTCCGGAAGGCGCAAAAGGAATTCTGTTTGATTCGTGCATCGTGGCGCTCTACCTCGGTGCGGCGATCGGGAACATTCTTCTCATTCGGAGAAGACTCCAACAAAAAAAGACGATTGATTGAAGGTTTAAGTTCCCGCTGTCACAGGCTTATTGTTTCTTGTCGAGAGCAACGGGGAGTAGGAATGAAAATCAATTAACTGGACAACCCCACCAATCGTCGATACAACCTCTTATATTGCGAGGCTTCGTTACTCCGAGCGGTGGACATTAATGTTATATTTTCATCGCATTTTGCGTTTGGCGAATTAAGAGACTTGAGGATTACCTCGGGTCTCTTTTTTTGCAATCAACATACCAATAATTTCCACAGCGATCCTGATCTTTAATTTCTCCAAGTAACTTGAATTTATGCAATACTTGGATTCACTCTGGATTGGCAAGCAAAAAGACTCGGTCATGAACCGGGTCTTTTTGCTTTTCCACAATCGCGAACCCTCCACATTTCCGAGTTGCCAAATTATTGACGTCTCTATACCGCGGCATAGTTCCGCAGGTGATGTGGACGTGGCGTAAATGGCAACATACTGTTTTTTGCCAATCCAGAGCCGCGGGTTCGAATCCCGTCGTCCACACCACAGCCTTAAATTCCTTTAACTGATCTATTGGCACCGATCAATGAGTTAGGGAATCTGAGCACGGGTCTCGAGGAAACTCGGGACTCTTTCAATTTGTCTGCGCAGCGTCAGCAATGGCTCTAGAGGATGCAGTTACCTACGGATTACTACGTCAGGGACGTAAACAGGAGTAGATCTACTCAATTAGTATGTCAAGTTGACTTGACAGTCAAGTTCTCTTTACATACAATTCTTGACATGGATACTGACTCATCTGAAGGTTTTATTGCCCATTCCATCAAATGGGTGGTTGATGCCCGCGGTAATAGTTATGGCGATGAACGCGAGAGGCTGCGCTATTACGAATCTCATTCCGCGATGCTTACGGCACAGACGTACCTAATCCCGGTTGTGTCTGCAATCGTTATTTTAATTTTTGGGAAGTCAGCAATTGCTCCGATATTGATTGTGACTGCAATTCCTACCTTGCTAGCTTTTTACGCTTTGATCTATCTGTCAGGAGAAAATGTCTCTTTGGAACGCAATGCCTTCAGAAAGCCTTGGCGAGCGTTCTGGTATTTTGCGGCCTACCTAACCTTGCCACTAGCAATTCTCCTGAAACTAAATTCATCGATAAGTAGATCTCTCACAAATTTTGGCGGCAGTTTTCTTAGTTTCTGGATCGGGGTAGCGATGGGCTTGATAATTGTCGTCGCAGTTCTTATTAGGCGAGTCGCATCTGCGAAAAATTTAAAAAAGTGAAACGCACCGGTGGTTTAGTCCAATCCGAAGTTGAGGGTTATGGCTCGAAAATTCGGGAGCGGCGGCAATTGGTAGGCCTAACGCAAGTGGATCTAGCAGAGAGAGTTGGAGTAAGTCGCCAGACTATTAATGCGATGGAAAGTGGTTCCTACGCGCCTTCTGTTTTCTTAGCTCTTCTTGTCGCCAACGAACTCGATACCACCGTGGAAAATCTCTGGGGAAACTAGCAAACCCGAGTAATCTTACTTCGCATGAGCGCGGAGTTGATTGCAGCCTACGAAGAGCATCTTGTGCTCGTTCGCAATCTCGCAGAAAACTCGATCAGAGGTTATGTCAGTGATCTTGAGTCATTTCTTAAACATCTTGAGAAATTAAAGATTGAAGAGTTCTCGCAACTAGAACTTACTCATGTGCGCTCGTGGCTCGCGTACTTACAGAGCACGGGAGTTGCTAGATCGACCATGGCTCGGCGGATCGTTTCGATTCGAGCCTTCACTTATTGGGCGTTTAGCCAGGGTTGGATTAGGACCGATATCGGCACTGATCTTGTGATTCCAAAACCTCATCGAACTCTGCCTGAAGTCCTAGATATCGCTGATACTGAAATTGTAATTGCGAGCATGCAGACCCGTATGGATGAGGATTCAACGCCATTAACAATTCGTGATCTTGCAATGATTGAAACTCTTTATGCCAGTGGGATTCGGGTATCTGAATTATGTGGACTTGATATTCGTTCGATTGATGAAAGTCGTAACACCTTGCTGGTTATGGGTAAGGGAAGCAAAGAGCGGGTGGTCCCAATGGGAATTCCAGCAATGATTGCGCTGCGAAGATATATGGCAGAAGCGCGTCCACAACTTGCCGCCGAAAAATCCGGAAGTGCTGTCTTCCTAGGCTCCCGGGGGAGTCGGATCGACCAACGAACCGTCCGCGAGGTCGTTTATCAAGCGATGTCTGCCGTTGGTTCGAAGATGGGGCCGCACGGACTTCGTCACACCGCCGCCACCCATTTACTTGAAGGGGGAGCCGATCTTCGAACCGTTCAGGAGATTTTGGGTCATTCATCCCTTGCAACGACCCAGATTTATACCCATGTTTCACCCGACCGACTCCAAAAGGCCTTTGATATCGCCCATCCCAGGGCTTGATTTTTCTTAAATAGCCTCGCCCCTTAGGATTACCCCAGCAGATCGAAAGATCTGACTTCACGCATCACTCTTGTTGAACCGGTTTTTGGCTGGTCCCACACGAGAAACCATTTCGGTCTCACTTCCTGGGTCATTCTCGGAAAAGTGAGTCGGTGCCTTGATGCTAGGGAACGAGCAAAGTGCTTGTTCAACAACCGATCGCATGCGCTAATGCATGCAATGAAGGAGAGTGCCGCCATGGCGGTTGTAACAATGCGAGAACTCCTCGACAGCGGAGTCCATTTCGGACATCAGACCCGTCGTTGGAATCCAAAGATGAAGCGTTTTATCTTTGCTGAACGTAACGGCATCTACATCATCGATATCCAACAGTCACTCGGGCTTATTGATTCAGCCTATGACTTTATTAAGGACACCGTTGCTAAGGGTGGACATATCCTCTTTGTTGGAACAAAAAAGCAGGCTCACCAACCAATCATTGAACAATCTGCACGTGTGGGAATGCCTTATGTCACCGAGCGTTGGCTTGGTGGAATGTTGACTAACTTCCCAACTGTTTACAAGCGTATTCAACGTTTGAAAGAACTCGAATCTCTTGAGCAGAAGAACGATCAAGTATTAACAAAGAAGGAACTCTTGGTGCTTCGCCGCGAACGCGAGAAGCTAACCAAGAACCTAGAAGGTATTCGCAATATGACCAAGTTGCCAAGTGCAATTTGGGTAGTTGATACCAAGAAGGAGCACCTGGCAGTTGCCGAAGCTCGCAAACTGGGAATCCCAGTTGTTGCAATCTTGGATACAAACTGCGATCCCGATGAAGTTGATTACAAGATTCCTGGCAACGACGATGCAATCCGTTCTATTGGATTGTTGACTCGCGTGATCGCCGATGCCGCTGTTGCTGGACTTGCTGCTCGCTCTGCCGCCGCTGTGGCTGTTGCAGACAAGGTAGCTCCTGCAGATGAACAATTTGCAGAAGTTGAGAAGGAACTTGTTTCTGCAACATTAACGCCAGAAATTGAAGTACCAGTCCTTGAAGCGCCAATCAGTGAATCACTAATCGTTGAAACACCAGTTGTTGAAACACCTATGACGAAGGAACTAGTTGTTGAAACACCTGTAACCAAGGAACTAGTTGTTGAAACACCTGTAACCAAGGAACTAGTTGTTGAATCACCAGTTACAGAAGAAGTAAAGGGAGAATAATTCGTGGCTTCATATACAGCTGAAGATGTAAAGCGCCTGCGCGAGGCGACGGCCGCTGGCATGCTGGATTGCAAAAAAGCGCTTGATGAAGCAGACGGCAATTATGAAAAAGCTGTTGAAATCATCCGCGTTAAGGGTTTAAAAGGTATTACCAAGCGCGAAGGACGTACTGCTTCTAATGGAGTTGTGCTTGCAAAGGCTGAAGGCAATCTTGGTGTGATGTTAGAGCTCAACTGCGAAACTGATTTCGTAGCAAAAGGTGAGCAATTTATCGAGTTGGCTGAAGAACTATTGAGCCATCTCTTCACATCAAAAATTGTAACTCTTGATGCCTTCTTGGCTTCGACGCTTCCAACAGGTGCAACTGTGAAGGCACGCATTGATGAAGGAAATGCAAAACTCGGAGAAAAAATCGAACTTCGCCGTATTGCTGTCCTTGAGGGATCACCGGTTTCACTTTATCTGCACCGCACCAACCCAGATTTGCCACCACAGCTCGGCGTGCTCGTTCAACTCACCCATGCCGCAGCCGATGCAGGCAAGGATGTTGCGCAGCACATTGCAGCTTTTGCGCCTCAATACCTCAATCGTGAATCGGTTCCTCAAGAGGCGATCGAGAGTGAGCGCCGCATCGCCGAAGAGACCGCTCGCAACGAAGGTAAGCCAGAGGCTGCCATTGAAAAGATTGTTGCCGGACGTGTAACTGGATTTGTGAAGGATGTCAGCCTTCTTGAACAGGCTTTTGCTAAAGATGCCAAGAAGACCGTCCAGCAGGTCGTTGATGAGGCAAAGACCGCCGTGTCGGCGTTTCACCGTTTCCGAGTTGGACAGTAATCTCAGCACATTATCTTGATCCGCTTAAATTAAGGAGCACTCACTATGGCCCGCACAGGTTATAAGCGAGTGCTCCTTAAACTTTCGGGCGAGGTATTTGGCGGGGCGAAAGGCATCGGTGTAGATCCCGATGTTGTACATGACATTGCAGGACAGATAGCTGAAGTTGCCCGCAGTGGGGTTCAAATTGCAATTGTCGTTGGTGGTGGAAATTACTTCCGAGGGGCCGAGTTACAACAACGTGGTATGGATCGCGCTCGCGCTGACTATATGGGAATGCTCGGAACTGTCATGAATTGCTTAGCGCTGCAAGATTTTCTTGAAAAAGAGGGAATCGAGACCCGCGTTCAGACCGCAATTGCAATGGGTCAGGTTGCCGAGCCTTATATTCCTCGTCGCTCTATTCGTCATCTAGAAAAAGGAAGAGTCGTCATATTTGGCGCTGGAGCGGGAATGCCATTTTTCACAACGGATACCGTTGCCGCTCAACGCGCACTTGAAATTGGCTCTGAGGCGCTTTTGCTTGCAAAAAGTGGAGTTGATGGCGTTTACAGCGCCGATCCAAGGAAAGATCCCTCCGCTACAAAGTACGAAACAGTAAGTTTCGACGATGTCATCGCAAAGTCACTAGCGGTTGCAGATGCCGCAGCATTTAGTCTCTGCCGGGAAAATAACCTTCCGATCATCGTTTTTGATCTAAAAAACAAGGGAAATATCGCTCGCGCTGTGCGTGGGGAACCAATTGGTACCCTTGTTTCCTAAGAGACTGTCCCATACTGATCTCGGATCTATAAACGGTCGTAATTATCTTTGGCCACTTTAAAGGAGTGAGATGTCTGATTTAGCAACCGCGCTGGCAGAGGCTGGAGCCAAGATGACCAAAGCGGTCGAGGTGGCGAAAGAAGATTTTGGCGCTATCCGAACTGGTCGCGCGCACCCCGCCATGTTCCAAAAAATTATGGTCGACTATTACGGAACTTATACCCCACTTGCGCAACTGGCGACCTTTCAAGTTCCAGAGGCTCGGATGGCGATTATTGTTCCATTTGATAAGAGCGCGATGGCTGCTATTGAAAAAGCAATTCGCGATTCGGATCTGGGAGTCAATCCAGCAAATGATGGCGGGGTCATTCGCGTCAACTTTCCTCAACTGACTGAAGAACGACGAAAAGATTTCATAAAAGTGGCGCGCACAAAGGCGGAGGACTCACGGGTATCCATTCGAAATATCAGGCGAACCGCAATCGATGCAATGGAAAAACTCGAGAAGGATGGCGAAATCGGGAAAGATGATCTTTCGCGTTCTGAAAAAGAACTTGAAAAAGTCACGACCGACCACGTTGGAAAGATTGATGAGTTATTGAAACATAAGGAGACCGAACTCCTCGAGGTGTAACTACACCTTTCTGGGTTTACTCGCTCATGGATGACTTGAACTCGATCAACAATGCAATCAATGAGCGTGCCGGTCGAAAACTACTCCCATCGATTGCCGTCTCAATTGGAATTCTAATCGTTGTCTTTGGCGCTCTTAAAATAAATCCCTTACTTTTCGCAGCTTTTATATGGGTGGCAATGTTGCTTGCCATTCGCGAAATTGTTCGGGCTTACAAAACCGGCAATATCGACCTTCCAACGCTCCCACTTTATATCGCTGCAACTGGCATTCTTGGTGCCGCCTGGTTCGGAAAGATCGAAGGACTAACTGTTTCACTCGCTTTTACAATCCCAAATGTTATGGTTTATTTGCTTCTTCGTTCCGCCAAAGATTTTGTAAAGCGCTCGACGGCGGCGGTTTTTGCTATTTTTTATATTCCCTTTTTAGCTGGTTTTGTGTTGCTGCTTGCTCATGACAACAATCCAATCCCAAAGATTTTTACGCTTGTGGTTCTCGTTACCTCCAATGACACCTTCGCATATCTTTCGGGAGTGCTTTTCGGCAAACATCCCATGGCTCCTGGGATTAGTCCAAAGAAGACCTGGGAAGGACTGGTAGGAGCAATAGTTGCAACAACTATTGGCGCTACCCTCGTCTTTATTTATGTTCTTGATGATCGTTGGTGGCTCGGCACAATTGTTGGCGTGCTCGGTGTCATCACAGCAACCTGTGGTGATTTGATCGAATCCGCCGTTAAACGCGATCTCCGTATAAAGGATATGGGTGGGATTTTGCCAGGACATGGTGGCATTTTGGATCGAGTGGATTCTCTACTATTTACTGCTCCATCAGTCTGGTTCGTCTTCGAACTCATACGGCACTTCAAGTTATAAGGCGGATGCGATGAGTGAAGATAATTCTCTAAAATTAGTTTTTGATGAGCCGAAACAGCGTGTTAAGCCGCCGCGCCACTTCGCTGATTTAGATCTCGAGCAACGCAAAGCACTTGCCATCGAACTTGGAATTCCGGCATTTCGCGCCAATCAGGTAGCCACCCATTTCTTTACCCATCACAACGATGACACTGAATCATGGACTGATATTCCTAAAGAGATGCGAACTTTGATGGCCGAAAAGTTCACGCCGAAGTTAATTACTTTGGTTCGCTCTATTGAGTGCGATGGTGGGACAACTCGAAAAGATCTTTGGCGCCTTCATGACGGAGTTCTTGTTGAAAGTGTATTAATGCGTTACAGCGATCGAACCACTGTTTGCATTTCATCTCAAGCTGGATGCGGAATGAACTGTCCATTTTGCGCGACTGGACAAGCAGGTTTGACTCGCAATTTAACTGCCGGAGAAATTACCGCGCAAGTAGTTGCTGCCGCTCGCGCTTGTGCCGAAGGTGAACTCCCTGGCGGCCCGACTCGGCTTTCAAACGTTGTCTTTATGGGAATGGGTGAACCACTCGCCAACTACAACGCCGTAATCCGAACCGTCAGAAATATCACCGCGCCACAACCGGACGGCCTTGGTATCGGAGCGCGCTCTGTCACTATGTCAACAGTTGGACTTGTTAATGGCATCGAAAAATTAATGAGTGAGGATATTCCGGTAACGTTAGCTGTTTCGTTACATACTCCCGATGATGAACTTCGCGATTCTCTCGTTCCTATTAATTCTCGCTGGAATGTAAAAGAGGTATTGGCCGCGGCTGATGCTTATGCCAACAAAACTGGACGTCGGTATTCGATTGAGTATGCGCTGATTCGCGATATCAATGATCAAGCCTGGCGTTCAGATTTGCTTGGGAGATTGCTGAAAAATCGCAATGCCCACGTCAATCTCATCCCACTCAATCCCACACCGGGTTCAAAGTGGACAGCGTCTCGTCCAGCAGATGAAGCGGCATTTGTTACTATTTTAGAGAGTTATGGAGTCCCGGTGACAGTTCGTGATACTAGAGGCCGCGAAATTGATGGCGCTTGCGGACAATTAGCCGCAGCTGAGTTCACTCTAACTCCGAATGTAACTCCCGTTGCAAAATAGCGTCACCAGATAGGGAAAGATAGCCTTATGCGCGAGATTGTTATTTTGGGTTCCACCGGCTCTATCGGTGTTCAAGCGCTCGAAGTAATAGCGGCCAATCCAGATAAATTCAAGGTCGTTGCCCTTGCTGCAGGTGGTTCAAATATTGCAACCCTGATCACGCAGGCTCAAGAATTTGGCGTTGGGGTAGTTGGCGTCAACTCTAATGGCGCGCAAGCGAGGAGCCTTGCTGGCAATATTAATGTTATTGATGGAGCGCATGCCAACGAAGAAATCGCCGCTATTCCTTGCGACATAGTATTGAATGGTATTTCCGGATCAATCGGACTTGCTCCCACTCTTGCCGCACTTGCAGTCGGCAACAAGGTTGCCCTCGCCAATAAAGAATCATTGGTTGCTGGTGGAAATTTGGTGACGGCATTTGGACTAGATCGGATTATTCCGGTTGATTCTGAACATAGCGCTCTTTATCAATGTTTTATGGCGGGAAGTATGCCCGAGGTGAAGCGTGCGATTCTTACTGCAAGTGGTGGGGCATTTCGCGATCGCACTGATTTGTCTAACGTCACATTGTCGGAAGCGCTAGCGCATCCGACCTGGGCAATGGGGCCTATGGTGACAATAAATTCGGCAACGTTAGTGAATAAAGGACTAGAAATAATCGAAGCGCATTACTTATTTAATCTTCCATACTCACAGATTGACGCCGTTATACATCCACAATCGGTGGTGCATTCGATGGTTGAGTTTATTGATGGTGCAACCATCGCTCAGTTCAGTCCTCCAAATATGAAAGGGCCAATCGCTTATGCGCTGGGTGCCCCGCACCGTGTAGCGCACGCAACTGCTGCAATTGATTGGAGCACAGGACATTCTTGGAACTTTGCGCCGATAGACGAAAGTCGTTTTCCAGCGATAAATCTCGCTCGCCACTGTGGGAACCGCGGCGGGGGATTGCCTGCAGTCTTTAATGCGGCAAATGAGGTAGCTGTCGAAGCATTTATGAAGGAGGAGTTGGCATTTTCTGCGATCGTTGAAATCGTTGCGGCAACCGCAATGAGGTTGGATTCGTTTGCCGATTCACCTATCCGAGATATTTCTGATGTCAGCGCAATCGAGGAAGATGCTCGCAAGGTTGCTCGTTCACTAATCGTTGGGAATAAATAATGTTGCAGGTACTCGGAGTTCTTGCCTTCGTCGTTGCACTTCTCTTGTCGGTCATGATTCATGAGTTTGGTCATTTCTTCTTTGCCAAGAAATTTGGTATGAAAGTGACGGAGTTTTTCTTAGGCTTCGGATACAAGATCTGGTCCTTCACCCGCGGGGAGACAGAGTTTGGCGTAAAGGCGATTCCTGCTGGCGGATATTGTCGGATCGTAGGAATGTCCACCCACGAAGAGTTGAGTGCGGCAGATGCCCCTAGGGCATTTATTAGAGCCTCCACCCCGCGTCGCCTTATCGTTCTAGGGGCGGGATCGTTTAATCACTTTGTTCTTGGATTTTTCCTGATCTTTGCAATCTTCTTTGGCATCGGAACTTCGACTTTATTGCCAACAATTGATCAAGTTCTTCCCTGCATAAATACTTCTTCCACCACAAATGTGTGTGCAAAAAGTGCACCTGCTTCACCTGCACTTGCTGCTGGGCTTAAGCCCGGAGATAGCATCATTTCGATTAATGGCAAGTTGATCACTAACTGGAGTAGTGATGTTCAAATTATTCGCAATTCTGCTGGAACTCCTTTAACTCTGGTTATTAATCGAGCAGGTCAACAACTCACAATTGTTGCAACGCCAGCTAGGGTTACTGTAAGTGGCAAAGAGATCGGCATGCTTGGAATCCTTAGCAAGGTTGGTCTTAAACGAGAGAGCGTTCTGACATCGGCAAAAGACACATGGAACCTTGGTTCCAACTTCTTTACAACAAGTGTTAAGTCCTTAGTCACTCTCCCAAGTAAAATTCCGGCCCTATTTCGACAAACATTCTTGGGTGCTAAACGAGATCCCAGCGGCTTGGTAGGCGTTGTGGGCGTTGCCCAAGCATCCGCTGCAACTGCAAGTGATACAGCTTTAAGTATCGGCGATAAGGTCGAAACATTTCTACTCATTATTGCCAGCCTTAACATTTTCGTTGGAATCTTTAATCTTCTACCTTTGCTACCACTAGACGGTGGCCATATGGCGATTGCGATCGCAGATGGTTATCGAAGGTGGCGAGCCAAGCGAGTCGGCCTTCCAGAACCCGAGCCAATCGATCTCGAAAAATTGATGCCGATCACACTCGTGGTTTTTGCGCTTCTAGCAGGACTCTCTTTGATGCTCCTTGCCGCCGATATCTTCAATCCAGTCCACTTCAATCTCTGATCTGAGGCAGAATAAGGCCATGGTCGATCTAGGAATTCCAACCGCCCCGCCGCCCGTGCTTTCGCCCCGCCGAAAGAGCAAGCAACTCAAAGTGGGAAGTGTCCTAGTTGGTGGTGATGCTCCGGTCAGCGTGCAATCCATGTGCACAACGCTTACCTCCGATATCAACGCCACCCTTCAGCAGATTGCCGAACTAACTGCCTCTGGCTGCCAGATCGTTCGTGTTGCAGTGCCAAGCCAAGATGACGCAGATGCGCTCAAGGCAATTGCCAAGAAATCTCAGATTCCAGTGATCGCAGATATTCACTTCCAACCGAAGTACATCTTTGCCGCAATCGATGCTGGCTGCGCTGCGGTTCGAGTAAATCCAGGAAATATTAAACAGTTCGATGACAAGGTCAAGGAAGTTGCCAAGGCGGCTCTAGATGCAGGAATCCCAATTCGCATTGGTGTCAATGCCGGTTCCCTTGATCCTCGCATACTTGCAAAGTATGGCAAGGCGACGCCTGAAGCACTCGCAGAATCTGCACTCTGGGAAGCCTCACTCTTTGAAGAGCATGGGTTTTCAGATATTAAGATTTCAGTTAAACATCATGATCCAGTAACGATGGTCAATGCCTATCGAATCCTTGCGGCAAAGTGCGATTACCCGTTGCATCTCGGAGTTACCGAGGCAGGACCTATTTTTCAGGGCACAATCAAATCGGCTACCGCTTTTGCGATCTTGCTCGCGGAGGGCATTGGGGACACGATTCGGGTTTCTCTTTCTGCCCCACCAGTTGAAGAGGTCAAAGTCGGTATTTCAATTCTTGAATCGCTCAACCTTCGTCAACGTAAACTTGAAATTGTTTCCTGTCCATCTTGTGGCCGTGCACAAGTCGATGTGTACACCTTGGCGGAGAAAGTTCAAGCGGGCTTGCAGGGGATGACAGTTCCACTTCGCGTTGCGGTTATGGGCTGCGTTGTTAACGGTCCTGGTGAAGCTCGTGAAGCAGATTTGGGCGTTGCGTCTGGAAATGGAAAAGGCCAGATCTTTGTGAGGGGTGAAGTAATTAAGACGGTTCCCGAGTCCGAGATTGTTGAAACTTTGATCTTTGAAGCGAACCGGTTAGCCGATGAAATGGCTGCTGCAGGGGTTGCATCTGGCGCACCGACAGTGAACGGTCGCTGACAGTAATTTTCTACAGAAGCCTTCCGATAAGGTTCTCGCATGTTGCGAATGTCTACCCTGTTGCTGCGCACCCTTCGCGATGATCCAGCTGACGCCGAAGTCCCAAGTCATAGGCTCCTGGTTCGCGCCGGTTATGTCCGCCGAATTGCCGCAGGTATCTACTCTTGGTTGCCACTTGGCTACCTAACTTTTCGCAATATCGAAAGGATCATCCGCGAAGAGATGGATGCGGCAGGTTTTCAAGAGGTCCATTTTCCCTCGTTACTCCCTCGCGAACCTTATGAAGAAAGTAATCGCTGGGGTGAATACGGCCCCGATCTTTTTAAGTTGAAAGACCGCAGGGGAAATGACTATCTGCTTGGGCCAACTCATGAAGAGATGTTTACCTTGATGGTGAAGGGTGAGTTCTCCTCGTATAAAGATTTACCATTGTCGATCTATCAAATTCAGACGAAGTTTCGCGATGAAGTCCGCCCACGAAGTGGAATTATTCGTGGCCGCGAATTTGTTATGAAGGATTCTTATTCTTTCGATATTGATGATGCTGGGCTTGAAGTTTCCTACCAACGCCACCGCGAGGCTTACATCAAGACCTTTAATCGACTAGGCCTTGACTTCAACATTGTCTCAGCGATGTCGGGGGCGATGGGTGGATCAAAATCTGAAGAATTCTTAGCACCGTGTCCAACTGGTGAAGATACCTATGTTCTCTGCCCAAATTGCGGCTTTGCCGCAAATGTCGAGGCGATGGTGACAAAGGTTGCGGCATACTCTGGAACGGAGCCAAGCGCCCTTGAAGTCTTTGACTCACCAAATACACCAACCATTGGTTCACTCGTGGAGTTGGTAAATAGAAAATTTAATCAAAATATCACAGGCGCCGATACGTTAAAAAATGTATTGCTGATCGCAGACGGCGTCGCGATTTCAATTTTGGTTCCTGGCGATCGCGAAGTAGATTTAAAGCGGGTTGGCGCTAATCTACCGGGCGTAAAAGAACTGCGTCTATTTGAAGAGAAAGACTTTGCGAAATATCCAGGACTGGTCAAGGGCTATGTCGGGCCACAAGATGCGGTGCGCCTTGGATTCAAAGTGTATGCAGATCCAAGAATCGTCATTGGTTCTCATTGGATAACAGGTGCCAATCAAAAAGATAAGCACGCTCGCTTCGTAACACATGGTCGCGACTTCGATGTTGTAGCTTTTGTTGAAGCCGCAGAAGTTAAAGCGGGGGATACCTGCCCAAGTTGTGGAACACCAGTGGTTATAGATCGTGCGATCGAAATTGGTCATATTTTTCAACTAGGGCGGAAATATGCGAAGGCACTCGGGTTAACTGTTCTGGATCAAAATGGAAAGGCGCAAGTCGTCACCATGGGCTCATATGGCATTGGCGTCTCGCGCGCAGTTGCCGCCATTGCCGAACAAACTCACGACGAATTCGGACTCAACTGGCCACGGGAGATCGCTCCGGCCGAGATACATCTTGTTGTAGCTGGCAAAGAAAGCGCGACCGTTGCCTTTGCGGAAAAGTTGGCGAATGACCTTGAAGCAAGTGGTCTGCGCATACTCTTTGATGATCGTTTAGATGCAAGCCCAGGCGTTAAATTTAAGGATGCAGAACTCATCGGAATTCCTTACATTGTGATCGTCGGCAAATCGCTAGCCAATGGCAAAATCGAATTTCGTGTTCGAAATACCGGTTCCAAAACCGAACTCAATGCAGATTCCGCGGTTTCAGAAATCCTTGCCGCACTCGAGTAATCCTTAAATATAAATGTCGGTTGCAAACTTTATTTTTTTGGCGCTTGCCGCGGGTTTTGCCGGCTTTGTTGATGCCGTTGCCGGCGGCGGAGGGTTAGTTCAATTACCAGCTTTGTTAATTGGTATCTCTAATAAACCGATTCCGTTGATTCTCGGCACAAATAAAATTCCCGCTATTTTTGGTACGTCGACTGCGGCAATTTCCTATTTTAAGAAGGTCAGGCCAGATCTCAGGCTGACTTTGACGATGTCCGTTCCTGCACTTATTGGATCAATCGCTGGGGCACATCTTGCGGCGCGGGTTCCCACCAAGATTTTTCATCCGCTCATTCTTTCGCTACTCGTCTTGGTTGGAATTTATACTTGGCGAAAACCCAATCTTGGATTAAGCGAAAAATTAAAGTACACGCACGCCAAGCGACTGTGGATCGTTGGACCATGTGGTCTTCTCATCGGTTTTTACGATGGAATCTTTGGACCTGGCACCGGCACATTCTTGGTATTTCTGCTAGTCATTGTTGTAGGTTATGAATTCTTAAAAGCAAGCGCAACATCAAAGATGATAAATATTGCGACAAATTTTGGTGCGATCGCGACTTTTCAACTCACTGGACACATTTGGTGGAAACTTGGATTAGCCCTTGCAGTGGCCAATGTCTCAGGTGCTGTGATTGGTTCACGCTTAGCGATCCGTGGTGGATCACCACTTGTTCGTAAGGTTTTCTTAATTGTCGTGGCGGTTCTCATTGCAAAGTTGAGTTATGATTGGATTTACAACTAAATAGCGGGGAATGAGTCAGTCATGAGTGTTATTGAATCGATCACGTCAGAAATTACTCCCATTATTGAGGGGTCTGGCAACTATTTAGAAGAGGTCACCCTCACTGGCGGCACACCAAAAATACTTACAGTGGTTGTTGATAGCGATTCCCATCTCACCCTCGATCAAGTCACAGTTATAACAAAGGAGATTTCGAGTCTCTTAGAAACTCTTCCGGAACTTGGTGAAACTCCATTTACTCTCGAGGTTACATCACCTGGAATTGATCGTCCTCTTACTCGGCCGCGCCACTGGCGCAAGAATCTTGGCAGATTAGTGAGTATCACTTTAAGCGATGGCACCGCAATCAAAGGACGAGTCGGCCCGTGCACAGATTCAACTGTAGATATCGAAGGAACCCTTATTCAACTCTCAGATATCAAGTTGGCACTCATTGAAATTGAATTTAAATCTTTGAATAAGGAAAACGCCGAGTGAGCGTTGACATTGATGCACTGTTAGCAATGACAGTTGAAAAAAATATTCCGCTTGAAAAATTAATTAATTCGATCGAACAGACGATCACCGAAGCTTACGGCGAATTGCCTGATGCAATGCCACAAGGTCGAGCTGTGCTCAATCGTCAAACTGGTGAGATACTGATACACGTTCCGCAATTTAATGACGAGGGTATTTACGTTGAGACAATTACTCACACACCCGATGGCTTTGATCAGAAAATAAAATCGATTGTCCGCAAAGTTTTAAAAGAGAAGATGCGGGCGATGAATGATGCTGGGATCGTCGCCGATTTTTCTGGCAATGTTGGAGATATTATTTCCGGTGTCGTCCAGCAGGGCCGTGACCCAAATATCATCTATGTAGATCTAGGGCGGGTCGAAGGCAAGATTCCACTTCATGAACAAGTTCTCACTGAAAGTTATGCGCATGGGGATCGAATTAAGGCTTATGTCGTTGATGTGAAACAAGGTCTTAAGGGACCGGAGATAACACTTTCCAGAACTCACCCGCTCTTCGTCAAGATGTTATTTACTCTTGAAGTTCCAGAACTCAAGGATCGGGTCGTTGAAATTGTCGGCGTTTCACGCGAACCCGGCAGCAGGTCAAAGGTTTCGGTTCGTTCCAACCGCATCGGTGTCAGTCCCAAGGGCGCGCTTATCGGCCCAATGGGCGCTCGCGCAAAGGCGGTCATGGATGAGTTACATGGCGAAAAAATCGATATCGTGGATTTCTCTGAAGACCCGGCAGTTTATGTTGCACAATCCCTCGCCCCCGCGCGGGTGACCAGCGTTGAAATTATTGATCTTGAAACTAAATCGGCGAAGGTGATCGTGCCCGATTTTCAATTATCGCTGGCGATCGGCAAAGATGGCCAAAATGTTCGCCTCGCGGTAAAGCTCACCGGTTGGCGCATGGATATCCACCCTGATAACCCAGTTGAGCGGATATTGAAGCCCGGCGACATCCAGAAGGAGCTCGCCAAGGCTCAAGCCTCAGCCGAATCGGCCCCTGCAGCGGGCGAGGTAGTCGGCGCAGCAGAGGACCCGCTCGAGGAGGGGGCCGAATTTTTCCCGCAATCGGTGGCTGACCCCCAGTAATTACGCTCTCACAGCCCCTCGCGGTAAGGTTCTCTCTAATGGTCCCGATACGCAGTTGTATCGCATGTCGGAGCCGGGAGAGTTCGCAAGAACTTCTCCATTTAGTGGTGGTCGAGGGTCGGGTAATACCAGATCCAAATCGCACGCTAAATGGTCGAGGAGCTTGGCTTCATTCGAAATGTTTCGAGTTAGCGAAGCTTAGGAGATCTTTTCAGCGGGCTTTTAAGTCTGGTGAAGATCTGCAATACCAAGACTTAGAGATTTTTCTTAATCAATGTTTGACGCACAACAAGGAGCAAAAATGAAGGCACATACACAATCATGAGCACCTCGCGCTCATGAGTAAGGCATTTATTTAGGCTTCAGCGATAGACGCAGGAGCCGAGAACCAGGAAGGCTACTGTGGCAAAGGTCCGCGTTTACGAGTTAGCAAAAGAGTTAGGGCTCGACAGTAAAGAGCTCCTCGCCAAGTTACAAGAAGTTGGCGAGTTCGTTAAGTCTGCATCATCAACTGTAGAAGCACCTGTCGTGCGAAAGTTGATGGAGAAATTCCCGGATATGAAGCCGGCAGATGATGCTCCAAAGAGCGCAAAAAAAGCTGTTGCCAAGAAGAGCGCGGCACCCCGAGCAGAACCCACTCAAGTTGAGATTGATGCTGCCATCGCACAACTTGATGAGAGCACTCGCAATCACCTTGGTATTTCAGCTGGCGCAACAGCTCCAGCGGCTGCGATGCCTAGGCCTCCAGTTGTTCCAGTAATGCCAACAGTTGTTGCTACTGAAAGTGAAGTTCCGCAGGCTTCTGCTACTGAAAATGCAATGCCGCGCCCACCTCGCCCAGGAAATAATCCCTTCGGAACGCCACATGCAACACCACATTCACCAGCGCAAGGCAGTAGCGCCATTCCTCGTCCACCACGCGCCGGCAATAATCCTTTTTCATCTGCAGTCGGTAACGCTATTCCTCGCCCACCTGCTAACAGGCCGATCCGTCCAGGTGAACGCCCACCAATGTCAGGAAACAGGCCAGGTGCGGTTCGTCCAGGCTTTGCAGCTAGGCCGCCGCGTCCGGGTTCGACACCTACAACAGGTGCACCTCGTCCAGGTGGGGCTCCAGGAAGTTCGCCATATCGGACGCCATCTGCTGCGCCAACAACCGGTCCATCTACTTTCGGTGGCAAGGGCGGTGGTCGTCATCAACGCGGTGGTACTGCTGGCGCATTTGGAAAGCAGGGAAGTAAGAAGGGTAAGGCTCACAAGAGCAAGAAAGCTCTTCGCGAAGAATTCGACAATATGGCGGCGCCGTCACTTGGTGGCGCAGTTGTCCCGCACGGCGATGGCAAGACAATTATTCGCCTCCGCCGCGGGGCATCCTTGATGGACTTTGCCGAGAAGATCAATGCAGATCCAGCATCACTCGTCTCGGCGCTCTTTCATCTCGGTGAAATGGTTACCGCAACGCAATCTGTTGATGAAGATACCTTTGCAATTTTGGGCGGCGAACTCGGCTTTGTCATTCAAGTTGTAAGCCCAGAAGATGAAGATCGTGAACTCTTAGAAGAGTTCGATATCAATCTGGAGCAAGAGCTTGCCGATATTGCCGATGAAGACCTCGTCGTACGTTCACCAATCGTCACTGTGATGGGTCACGTCGACCACGGTAAGACCAGACTTTTGGATGCGATTCGCAAGACCGAAGTTGTTAAATCCGAGGCTGGCGGCATTACTCAGCATATTGGTGCATACCAAATTCATCGGATGCACGAAGGTGCCCCCCGCGCAATCACCTTTATTGATACCCCGGGTCACGAAGCGTTTACAGCGATGCGTGCTCGTGGCGCAAAGGTCACTGATATCGCAATCTTGGTCGTTGCTGCTGATGACGGTGTTATGCCACAAACCATTGAAGCTCTTAATCACGCTCAAGCTGCTGATGTTCCAATTGTTGTTGCAGTTAACAAGATTGATAAAGAGGGCGCAAACCCAGATAAGGTCCGCCAACAGTTAACTGAATACAACTTGATCGCTGAAGAGTATGGCGGAACAACAATCTTTGTTAACGTCTCGGCAAAGGCAGGCATTGGCCTTGATGAATTGATCGATAGCGTTCTGCTTACCGCAGATGCCTCTCTTGATTTACGCGCCATTGCAGATGACAACGCTCGTGGTGTTGCCATTGAAGCAAATCTTGATAAGGGTCGCGGCCCGGTTGCTACGGTACTTGTTCAGCGTGGAACGCTTCACGTTGGAGATGCAATTGTCGCCGGTGGTGCATACGGTCGCGTACGCGCCATGTTAGACGAAAATGGCGATGCAGTTTCTGAAGCTGGCCCATCTCGTCCAGTTCAGGTTCTTGGATTCACCTCGGTCCCTGGTGCTGGCGATTCATTTATTGTTGCCGAAGATGACCGTACTGCCCGTCAGATTGCTGAAAAACGCCAGTTAGCTATGCGAAATGCCATGCTTGCTAAAACTCGTAAGAAAGTTTCACTTGAAGACTTTATGGAGCAATCCAAGGTCAGCACCCTTAATCTCATCCTCAAAGGTGACGTTTCTGGTTCGGTTGAAGCACTCGAAGATGCGTTGTTACAACTCGATGTTGGAAGTGAAGTCGATCTTCGCGTTATTCACCGTGGCGTTGGCGCAATCACAAAGAACGACGTTACCTTGGCATCGGCTTCAACTGCTGTCATCATCGGCTTCAATGTTAAGCCTGAACCACAAACTGCAATTTTTGCTGATCAAGAAGGCGTTGAAGTTCGCTTCTATACCGTGATCTATCAAGCCATCGAAGAGATCGAAGCATCTCTCAAGGGTCTGCTTAAGCCTGAATATGAAGAGGTCGTTCTCGGTAACGCCGAAGTTCGCGACATCTTTAAATCAAGCAAGGTTGGAAATATTGCAGGTTGCTTAGTGCTCGACGGTGTTATTCGTCGAAATGCCAAGGCGCGCACATTGCGTAACGGCGCTGTATTTGGCGAAAATCTCACCATCGATTCACTCCGCCGCTTTAAAGATGATGCGACAGAGGTAAGGGATGGATACGAGTGCGGTATTGGACTTGGTTCATACAAAGATCTCGAAGTTGGCGATGTTATTCAGGTCTTTGAGATTCGAGAGAAGAAGCGGGTTTAAGAGATGACAGCTAATCGTGCACTGAAAGTTGCAGATCGCATAAAAGAAGTGATCGCTACGACGATTGAGACGCGGGTCAAAGACCCACGTCTTGGCTTTGTCACGATCACCGATGTGCGGGTTACAGGTGATTTACAACATGCTTCGGTTTTCTACACAGTTCTTGGAGATGGCGAGGCCCAAGCAGCAACCGCCGCCGCACTCGCCTCTGCCAAAGGATTAATCCGTCGTGAGGTGGGTAGCGCCCTTGGCCTTCGTATTACTCCAACGATTGAATTCTTTCCAGATGGGTTACAAGAGTCGGCAAGTGCGATGAATGAGTTAATGTCAACGGCGCTCGCCGCCGATGCCGAGTTGGCTAGGCTGCGCGAAAAAGCAAAGCCAGCTGGAGAAACTGATCCTTACAAGGCTCACGAGTAAATTTTCTCTGCTTTATGAATGGCTTCCTGCTTGTTGATAAAGCAAGTGGAATGACCAGCCACGATGTTGTTGCCAAGCTTCGGCGCAGGTTTAATACTAAAAAGGTAGGACACGCCGGGACACTTGATCCGATGGCTACCGGGGTCCTTGTACTTGGTCTTGGAAACGCGACCCGATTGCTTCAGTATGTGGTCGATGGCACAAAGGGTTACGCGGCAATTATTACTTTAGGCAAGACGACCATCACTGATGATAGTGAAGGCGCCGTTATTTCAAGTGCTTCACCGGAAGAGATCGCAGCCATCACTGACGAAGCAATTCGCTCTGGCTTGAACGCAATGGTCGGCACTATCTTGCAACGACCTAGTTCAGTCAGCGCAATTAAAGTGGATGGAAAGACTGGTCACGCACGAGTTCGAAGCGGCGAAGAGTTCGAACTGCCTGCTCGCGAAGTTACCATAACTTCGATTGACATCCATTCAATTATTCGCGGTGATAATTTTGTATCGATCGATGTCTCTGTTCTCTGTTCCGCGGGAACATATATCCGTGCAATTGCTCGAGACTTAGGGGCCACCCTGCGCGTTGGCGGATATTTAACTTCGCTCAGGCGAACTTTGGTTTCACCGTTTGGAATAGCTGAGTGCGAACCTTGGGAAAGTGCTCAAATTCTTACTACCGCTACCGGCATATCGCGAATTTTGCCGGTTCGAACAATTACTCCAGCGGAACTTCTTGAAATTTCATTTGGCCGAGTTATTGCATCCAATTCGCAGGAAGGGACGATTGCTGCCCTTACTAGCGATGGCTCATTTGCTGCGCTCCTTGAAAATAAAGAACTTGGCAATAAAACTTTCGCCTCGCCAACGCTCGTTTCCGTGAAAGAATAACCAAATGAATTCGATCGCAATCGGTATCTTTGATGGCGTGCATCGCGGTCATCAGCAAATTCTGGCTGAAGCTGCAAAACATGGTCCCGTGACAGTTCTTACCTTTGATCCGCACCCAACTTCAGTCTTTGCTCCTGAGCGCACGCCATCTTCACTGGTCTCACTCGCTGATCGAATCGCACTTTTGAAAGAAAATGGCGCCCAGGATGTTGTTGTAATTCCATTTACCAAAGAATTCGCGAGCAAGACGCCAACGGAATTTATTAACGAGATCTTGGTTAAAGAACTTGGTGCAACGCATGTCACCGTGGGATCGAACTTCACTTTTGGCCATAAGGCCGCGGCAAACGTTGATTACTTAAAAGAACACTCCGATGGATTTGATGTCAGCGCAGTTGCTTTAGAAGAAAACCGCGGTAGTGCAATATCTTCCTCGCGGATCCGCACCTTGATCGTTGATGGGGATATCGAACGTGCAAACGAACTATTGACTAGGCCCTTCTATTTGCGCGGCCCCGTTGTTCATGGCGAAAAACGTGGACGCGAGATTGGGTATCCGACTGCCAATATTGGTCTGGCTGATCACGCGACGATCCCTGCTGATGGGGTTTATGCGGGTTGGCTCACTGTTGGAGATATCAGGTGGCAGGCTGCCATTTCAATTGGTACCAATCCCACTTTTCCTGGAATTCGTGGTCGCCAAGTTGAAGCTTATGCAATCGATCAGATCGACTTAGATTTGTACGACCAAGAGGCGAAGTTGGAATTTGGATATCGCCTTCGGGATACCTTGAAATTTGATGGGCTTGAATCGCTAGTCGCTCAGATGAAATTGGATTGCCAGCAAGCCAAAAAACTTACCGCCTAGGCTGAACTCTCGAATAATTTTTCAGAGCGCCAGATGAAGCCTGAGTGCTTCGTCCAGTTCTTGCATCAGACTGTCAGGGACCTCCCCGATTACAGGCCCAAGTCGATCAATTGAAATCGCACGAACTTGTTCTGCTTGTGCTTTTGAATCTCGATCAAGACCCGAGGTCGCTGCGGGAATCAAGACTTGAAATGGGTAGATCCGCGCCACCATTGATGTCACCGGGACGACCGTAATGACGCCGTGACCACTGCGTTCGGAAGAAGAATTTGCTCCGTCGTTACTGACGATTACGGCAGGACGTTGTTTGTTTGCCTCGCCACTTCTAGCCGGATCGAGGTTAACTAAATAAATCTCACCGCGGCGCAATTACTGCAATCCATCGCTGGACGTCGCGTCCCAAATCGACTCGTCGCCTTCACGCCACTCTGACCAGGCGGCTTCGTAAGCGCTACCGAGTCCGCTGGCCCTAAGAAGCCTGACCGCCTTGTGGAGGGCTGCCGATCTAGAGGGGAGTCCCTTCTCCGCGACGTAGGCGTCGAGGAAAGTTAGATCTTCTTTCGGAAGGCTCATACTAATTTTCATACTTTGATACTACCACTAGTAGCACCATCGTAAGTATCGCAGTCCTGATTACCAGTACCAAGGCTCCCGATTTCACCCCTCAGGTACCGCGCTGATAACCTTCGCCCACAAGCGAGAAAGCGCGCCTTCGTGAATTACACCGAGGCCCTCGTGAAAGTACAGGGAGTGCAACCATGGCCTTAACGCCTGCGACGAAAAAAGAGATCATCACTAAATATGGTGCTTCCCCTACTGACACAGGAAGCCCAGAAGCACAGATTGCTTTGCTCTCGCGCCGTATCGAAGAGATTACCGAACACCTCAAGACTAATAAGAATGACCACCACAACCGTCGTGGACTCTTGTTGATGGTTGGTAAGCGTCGTCGCCTTTTGCAATACCTTGCAAAGACCGAAGTATCCAGGTACAGAGCGATTATCGAAAAGCTCGGTATTCGCCGCTAATTAATTAAGTAATAGTTCTCTCTTTAGTAAATCGGTCCTCGGTAGTGGTTTCCGGGCCAAAATCCGTGAACTTCGATCGAAGATCCGTTTCCTAGCGCGAGAGAACTTTTAGAAATGGAGATGACCCATGGAGGGTCCAGATGTTAAGTTCGCCGTTGCCAAAATTGATAACGGAAAGTATGGAAAGCGCGAGATCCGTTTTGAAACCGGTCGCCTCGCACGTCAATCCGGAGGAACCGCAGTTGTCTATTTAGATGACGATTCAATGTTGCTCTCTGCAACAACTGCTGGAAAACAACCAAAGGATCAATTCGACTTCTTCCCACTAACAGTGGATGTTGAAGAGCGTATGTATGCAGCTGGAAAGATCCCTGGATCATTCTTTCGCCGCGAAGGTCGCCCATCAGAGGATGCAATTCTCACCTGTCGTTTAATCGACCGTCCACTTCGCCCATCATTTGTTAAAGGTCTGCGTAATGAAGTTCAGGTCGTCGTTACGATTATGGCTTTGAACCCAGATCACATGTATGACGTGCTCGCTATCAACGCAGCTTCGATGTCTACACAACTTGCAGGTTTGCCATTCTCTGGTCCGATCGGTGGCGTTCGCGTTGCATTGATCGATGGCCAATGGGTTGCGTTCCCAAATCATTCTGATTTGGAGAAAGCAGTATTCGATATGGTTGTGGCTGGCTCAATTATTGGTGATGATATTGCAATCATCATGGTGGAAGCAGAAGCAACTACTCAGACCCTTAATCTCATTAAAGATGGCGCACAAGCACCAACTGAGGAGATCGTTGGTCAGGGACTTGAGGCTGCAAAGCCATTTATCCGCGCGCTCTGCGAAGCTCAAAGCGAATTAGCAAAAGTTGCTGCAAAGCCAACTGGCGTATTCCCTGTCTTCTTGGATTATCAAGATGATGTCTATGCATCAGTTGATAGCGCTGCAGCAGCACAAATTGCAGAAGCACTTACCATCGCTGGTAAGCAAGATCGCGAAACTAAACTCGATGAGATTAGCGCTGCGACTAAGGTGCAATTGGCTACCGAGTTCGAAGGCCGCGAAAAGGAAGTCTCTGCGGCGCTTCGCTCTGTAACCAAGTCATCAGTTCGCCAGCGCGTATTGCGTGACAAGATCCGTATTGATGGACGTGGCGTTCGCGATATTCGCGCGATTACCGCTGAGGTCGAGGTAATTCCTCGCGTTCACGGTTCTGCTATTTTCGAGCGCGGTGAGACTCAGATCCTTGGTGTTACAACTCTTAACATGCTTAAGATGGAGCAACAGCTCGACACTTTGAGTCCAGAACATCACAAGCGCTATATGCACAACTACAACTTCCCGCCTTATTCAGTCGGTGAAACTGGTCGTGTTGGATCACCTAAGCGCCGCGAAATCGGACATGGTGCACTCGCTGAGCGCGCTTTGCTTCCAGTTCTTCCAACTCGCGAAGAATTCCCGTATGCAATTCGTCAGGTTTCTGAAGCACTCGGATCAAATGGATCAACATCTATGGGATCTGTCTGCGCCTCAACCATGTCATTGCTAAACGCTGGTGTGCCACTTAAGGCGCCAGTTGCTGGTATCGCAATGGGTCTGATTTCAGATCTCGTTGACGGCAAGACCGAATATGTCGCACTTACCGACATCTTGGGCGCCGAAGATGCCTTCGGAGATATGGATTTCAAGGTTGCCGGAACAAAGGAATTTGTTACCGCGCTTCAACTTGATACCAAGCTTGATGGAATTCCTGCCTCTGTACTTGCCGCAGCGTTGCTGCAAGCGAAGGAAGCACGTTTATACATTCTTGACATCATGAACCAAGCAATTGATATGCCAGATGAGATGAGCCTTCTTGCTCCTCGCATCATCTCGATCAAGGTTCCAACTGAATTAATTGGCGCGATCATCGGACCTAAGGGCAAGATGATTAACCAGATTCAAGATGAGACTGGCGCAGATATCACCATCGAAGATGATGGAACTATCTACATCGGAGCGATCGAAGGATCTCAGGCAGAGGCTGCAAAGGCAATGATTGAAGCGATCGCTAATCCGGTTGTTCCAAAGGTCGGAGAGCGTTTCAACGGCAGCGTTGTAAAGCTTGCAACCTTCGGTGCCTTTATCTCCCTCGTCCCTGGTAAAGATGGCTTGCTCCACATCTCGCAGATTCGCAAGATGCATGGCGGAAAGCGCATTGAGAACTTAGAGGAGGTCATGAAGGTTGGCGACAAGATTGAAGTTGAGATCAACGAGATCGATCCAAAGGGTAAGTTCTCTTTGGTTCCAGTTCTCGCTGATGGAACAACTCCAAGCGACGCATAACCAGAATAACTAATTAATGGCTCGTACCACACTGCCTAGCGGTTTGCGGATTGTCACCGAAGAAGTTCGGGGCGTTCGTTCTGCAGCATTTGGTATTTGGGTCAATGTTGGCTCTCGCGATGAAACACCATCCGTCGCGGGAGCTTCACATTTTCTAGAGCATCTGCTCTTTAAAGGAACCTCCCGCCGCAGCGCGATGGCAATCTCATCATCGATTGAATCAGTTGGTGGCGAGATGAATGCATTTACTGGACAGGAATACACCTGTTTTTTCGCACGAGTTATTGATACCGACCTGCCACTTGCCGTTGATGTTATTTCCGATTTAATTACCTCATCACTTGTTGCGGCTAGCGACGTGGATTCTGAGCGTTCGGTAGTTTTAGAGGAGATGTCAATGCGTGATGACGATCCTTCAGATTTGATCCATGACCTCTATTTAGAAACATATTACGGCGATACACCGCTGGGTAGATCAATTCTTGGTACCCCAGAATCAATCAAGGCAATGCCCCGTAATTCAATTTTTAATTATTATAAGAAGCGCTATCGTCCTGAGGACATCGTCGTCGCAGTCGCCGGAAATATCGATCACAAGAAAGTTGTGAAGTTAGTAGAAGCTGCGCTTTCCCGAGATGACTTCTTGGATGTGCCGGATTCTGATTCAAACCTGCGCTATGCGCCAAAGGTGAAACCTCGCGGAATTGGTTCTGTTGGGATTATCGACCGTAAGACAGAACAAGCGCATTTGCTCTTGGGTGTCGAAGGGGTCGAGCGAAGCGATGAGCGACGTTTTGCGCTCAGCATTCTTGCCTCTGCGATGGGTGGCGGCATGTCGTCTCGGTTGTTCCAAGAGATCCGAGAAAAGCGCGGTCTGGCTTATTCGGTGTATGCGTATGTTCAACAATTTTCTGGTGCTGGAACCGTCGCCTTCTATGCTGGATGCCAACCAAATAAGACGGAAGAGGTCATCAAGATCATTCGGGATATCTCCTTTGATATCGCGCAGAACGGCCTGACCGATGAAGAGATTATCCGGGCCAAAGGCTCGGTAACTGGTTCTTTGGTTCTTAGCCAAGAAGATACCGGTTCTCGAATGATGCGGATCGGAAAGAGTGAGTTGGTTTACGGAGAAGTGATGAGCTTTGACGAAATTCTGGCTCAGATTGCTCGTGTGACTCCTGATGAAATTAAGGTATTAGCCAACACAATCTTGCCTAGACCTTCTACGCTAGCCCTTGTTGGTCCATTTAAATCGGCAAGCAAATTTGAGAAGGTAATCAAATGAATATCAAAGTTGCAGTACTAGGCGCAAAAGGTCGTATGGGCGCCACAACGGTTCACGCTATCAATGAAGCTACGGACCTCGACCTTGTTGCATCTCTTGATATAGGCGATTCGCTCGATCGACTTGTAACAAGCGGAGCGCAGGTAGTTGTTGACTTTACCCTTCCTGATGCGGTGATGGCGAACTTAGAATTTGCGATTAACCATGGCATTAGCGTGGTCGTCGGTACAACTGGATTTGATACCGAAAAACTTTCTACCATCAGTGGGTGGCTCGCTAAAAATCCAACTGTTGGCGCGCTGATCGCACCAAATTTCGGTTTAGGTGCAGTATTAATGATGGAATTTGCCGCCAAAGCTTCCAAGTATTTTGATTCTGTCGAAATTGTTGAATTGCACCACCCCAACAAAGCAGATGCACCATCTGGGACGGCGGCACGTACCGCAGAATTAATAACCGAGGCCCGCAAATCGGTAAATAAAGATCCGATGCCTGATGCGACTTCTGCAGGATTAGAAGGTGCTCGCGGGGCCAAGGTCGGCGATGTTCCGATCCACTCTGTAAGGCTTCGCGGACTCGTTGCGCACCAAGAAGTAATTCTTGGCGATGTTGGTGAAACTTTGACGATTCGTCACGATTCGATCGATCGTATTGGCTTTATGCCTGGCGTACTGCTTGGTGTTCGCAAGGTGATTGAAACTCCTGGGTTAACTTTTGGACTCGAGCATTTCTTGGATGTGAATTAGACTTAGATCTAATCAAGGAGAAGTAAATGACAGCTCAAATAACAATGTACGGCGCCGCTTGGTGCGGGGATTGCCGTCGCTCAAAGAAATATTTAGACTCGCACAATGTGGAGTACAACTACATTGATGTTGAAGCAGATGAATCCGCATCCGATAAAGTCATCGAAATAAATGGAGGATTACGTTCTATCCCCGTGATTTTGTTTCCAGATGGGACCCATATGACTGAACCGTCGGATAAGGATTTAGAAGCAAAGCTCGAGGCGCTGGCAATCCTCTAAACCTTTAAACGATAAACAATCGCTGAAACTGCCATCGCCCCGACAACAACAACGGGGAATGGCAATTTAGCTGACAGTGCGACGATGGCAACGGTAATGCCCGCCAATCGATGGTCTACTTCAAACTTTGTTTTAGTTGTAAATGCCTGCATGGCCACAAGAGCGCTGAGTAGCACTATCGGTATTAAATTCGTTATTCGCTGCACTCGAGGTCGCGCGAGCCAACTTTCGGGAATCGTGTGACCAAGAAATTTAATGGCATAACAAAGCAAACTTGTAGCAATCACCGCGATCCATTTAGAACTCATTTAGTTCCACCCGACAATCGCAGCAATAAAGACGGTCGAAATAATCGGGACCCCAGCTGGTACAAATTCAGTAATTGATAACGCCCATACAAAAGCGAGAGCGCCTGCAATAAGTAACTTACGTTCTTTAAGGCGTGGAAAGAGCACTGCGCAGAAAATTGCGGGGGAGGCGACATCCAATCCCCATGCAGAGGTGTCACCGATCGATTTCGCTCCGAGCGCTCCAATTAAGGTAAATACATTCCAAAAGAAGAAGACGCCAAAGCCGGTATACCAAAAAGCAGTTCTTTGATCTGCCAGAGTCTTTTGTGCGATTGAGACACCAGTTGATTCATCTATCGTGATTTGTGCTGCTAACGCCCGCTTTGCACCCTTGAGTTTTAGTATCTGGGCCATCCGTACTCCATACAGTCCGTTGCGCCCACCAAGAAATGCTCCGGTAATGATTGCGCTCAGCGCGCTTCCACCAGAACTCATGACTGCAACGAGCGAGAATTGTGAGGCGCCAGAAAAAAGTACGAGGGAGAGGACGCAGGCTTGGGCAACGGTGAAATGACCAGCAATCGCCACAGCCCCGAAAGCCGCCCCTGCAGCGCCTACAGCCAAACCAACGCTTAGGGAATCGCGCTTCACTGACACGCCGATATTCTGCCTTAATCCCGAGCGGGGCGTGTGCCAATAGATAGGGTCGCGTTATGAGTCCAGTAGGCCCCGAGCACTTCGAGATTAAATTCCGTGATGATGTAACCGTCGAACTGGTCAAAGCTAGCGCGAGTGATTCTGATGTTGTCTGGGCCGCGCGAGTGTCAACGGCGGGGGAGAACTCCCTCGATGATGTTGATGGCGATGCGAGTCGGTCTGAAGGATTGATCAATTACCTCGCTCGCGAACGACATGGTTCACCCTTTGAACATACTTCTATGACTTTTTTTGTATCAGCGCCGATCTTTGTTTTTCGCGAATTTATGCGACATCGCATCGCTTCATACAATGAAGAGTCTGGCCGCTACCGGGAGCTTCGTCCAAATTTTTATATTCCAAGTAAAGAGCGGAAGCTCGTTCAAATTGGAAAAGCCGGTTCTTATTCATTTATTGATGGAACTGAAGAACAATACGAACTCACGGTTAACGCAATTAAAGAGAGTTGCACTCTCGCTTACGAAAACTATAAGAAAATGCTTGATGCTGGCGTTGCCCGTGAAGTGGCCCGCGTTGTACTTCCAGTTGGTTTGTACTCATCTATGTACGTGACTATGAATGCACGTGCTTTAATGAATTTTCTATCATTGCGTACCGCGCGCGAAGGTTCACATTTCCCAAGCTATCCGCAACGGGAAATTGAGATGGTAGCCGAGAAAATGGAGCAACATTTTGCAACGTTAATGCCGTTAACATACGGGGCATTTCAGAAGTCTGGACGAGTAGCCCCTTAGTCACGATAGGGTTACCCCTATGTCCAGCGAACAGACGACCCAGATTGAGCCGCCATTTGGACGCTTAATCACAGCGATGGTGACCCCATTTCAAAAAGATGGCGCTATTGATTGGGACGGCGTAGCAAAGATTGCCGAGCATTTGGCTAATACTGGACATGACGCAATTGCAGTCAACGGTACGACCGGTGAAGCGCCAACTACTAAAACCTCTGAAAAACTCGAAATCATCCGAGTTGTGAAGAGCACGGTGGGTGATCGAGTAAAAATTCTTACTGGAGCGGGCGATAACGAAACTGCCTACACAGTTGAACAAGCGAAGCGTTGCGCCGAAGTTGGCGTGGATGGTCTTTTGATAGTCACCCCATATTACAACAAGCCACCTCAAGCGGGTATTGAGGCCCACTTTCGCGCCGTAGCTGCTGCCACAGATTTGCCAATCATGATGTATGACATTCCTCATCGCACAGGTGTGGCAATTGAAGAAGACACGATCTGCAGGTTAGCTGAAGTCAAGAACATTGTTGCTCTCAAAGATGCCAAGGCAAACCCAGCATCGACCTCGTGGGTTATTAAGCGCACTGGAATTCCTGTGTATTCCGGAGATGACATTTTAAACTTGCCACTGCTATCAGTTGGCGCTGTTGGTTTTGTTTCTGTATGTGGTCATACAGTTGGCAATCAACTCAGAGCGATGCTCGATGCTTGGTTTGCCGGCGATACCCTACGCGCACTAGAAATACATCAAGAATTATTGCCGGTATTCACCGGAACCTTCCGCACTCAAGGTGCGATATTGACTAAGGCCGCTCTCACATTGATGGGCCTACCTGGTGGATCTACGCGTTTACCACTTGTCGATGCCACCCCAGCGCAGATCGCGCAATTGCGGGAGGACCTTCAACAAGGCGGAGTAGCACTCAAATAATGAATCATCCACATCCAGATTTACCCTATCCCGCAAAGTTAGCTCCGAAGACACTGCGCATTGTTGCCCTCGGCGGCCTAGGTGAAATCGGTCGAAATATGACCGTCTATGAAATTGCCGGAAAACTTTTGATTGTCGATTGCGGCGTTCTTTTTCCTGAAGAGAATCAACCTGGCATTGATCTCATCCTTCCTGATTTTTCTTATATCAGAAATCGTCTCAAAGACGTCGTAGCGATCGCGCTCACCCACGGCCATGAAGATCACATTGGCGCAGTTCCTTATTTATTAAAAGAGCGATCCGATATTCCGGTCATCGGTTCAAAATTAACTCTTGCATTTACCGAAGCCAAGCTCAAAGAGCGACGCATCACAGCTCCAATGGTTGAGGTTAAGGCGGGAATGAAGCAGACCTTCGGCCCCTTCGAACTTGAGTTTATTGCAGTCAATCACTCAATCCCAGATGCCCTCGCAATTGCAATTCGCACAGAGGCTGGACTTGTACTTGCCACTGGTGATTTCAAAATGGATCAGTTGCCACTCGACGGTAGAATTACCGACCTTGCCGCTTTTGCCAGGTTAGGCGCCGAAGGCGTTGATCTCTTTATGGTGGATTCCACCAACGCTGATGTTCCAGGATTTACAACTTCTGAGCGCGACATAATGCCGGTTCTAGATCGAGTATTTCGTCAGACCGAACGCCGCGTCATTGTTGCCTCCTTTGCTTCTCATGTTCACCGCGTCCAACAGATCATGATGATCGCAGCGCAACACGATCGCAAGGTTGCGTTCATCGGCCGGAGCATGGTTCGCAACATGAAACTTGCGCAAGATTTAGGTTATCTCACTGTTCCCGAGGGACTGGAAATCATTGATGCTAAAAATGTTGAGGAAGCTGGTGATCGGGTAGTTTTGATCTGTACCGGATCACAAGGTGAACCACTCGCGGCGCTTTCACGAATGGCAAATGGTGAACATCAGATTCGTGTTGGCAAGGGCGACACCGTTGTACTTGCGTCATCACTTATTCCCGGTAATGAAAATCCAGTTTATCGAGTGATCAATGAATTAACGCGTTTCGGTGCGACAGTAGTTCATAAGGGAAATGCACTCGTTCATGTATCGGGTCACGCAGCAGCTGGAGAACTTCTTTACTGCTACAACATTGTTAAACCAAAAAATGTTATGCCAATCCATGGTGAGTGGCGCCATCTTCGCGCCAATGCCGAGCTTGCAATCAAAACTGGCGTTCCGCGCACAAACACCATCGTTGTGGACAATGGAATAGTCGTTGATATGCACGATGGATACGCCGATATTGCCGGCGCAGTTCCATGCGGATTTGTTTACGTTGATGGCCAGAGCATTGGCGAGATCACCGAAAGTTCACTGAAGGATCGTCGCATCTTGGGAGAAGAGGGTTTCATTTCTGTAGTCGTAGTTGTAGATTCACAGAGCGGCAAAATTGTTGCCGGTCCCGATATTCATGCCAGAGGATTTACAGAGGATAAGGCCCTTTTTGATGAGGTAAAAGGGATGATTGAAACTGAAATGGCGATTGCGGTGAGCCGAGGTATTAATGGAACGCATCAACTTGCTCAAGTCGTTAGGCGAACCGTAGGTAGTTGGGTGGGGGAAGAACATCGCCGCAAACCAATGATCATTCCTGTAGTTATCGAGGTATAGCGGCGCGCCGCAGGGCAGCCGAGCGGCCTGATTCTTTAGGCTTAGAGGATTATGGCAAAAAGAAAAAGCACCTCTCGCTCTCGTAGCAAGCCAGCAAAGCCCACCTCCATTTTTGGTGGGATCCTTCGCGCGCTCGTTGCGATCTGGCGCTTCATTGCCAAGATGATCGGAAGCACAGTTCGCTTCCTTTTCAAAGAGGCCCGCGGACTAGACAGTGCTCACCACCGTGACGGTCTGGCTTTCCTGCTCTTGATTCTCGCCCTGATAAGCGCGGCGGGAAGTTGGTTCCACTTACCTAACCCAATCGGGCGATTTATGAATACGCTCTTGCTTGGCAGCTTCGGCAAGATCGCGGTCATCATTCCGATCCTCTTTATTTATTTTGCCTTTAGATTATTTAAAGCACCGGAGGAAGGCCGTGCCAACGGGCGAATTACCATCGGGGCTCTCCTTCTAGTTTTAAGTAGCACTGGTTTGGCTCAAGTATTTAAGGATTCAGAGTTCGCAAGCGTACGCAGCGCAGGTGGTGTCATCGGATACGGCGTCGGTCGTCCGCTCTCAAATCTAGGTACATCGCTGTTGGCAATTCCCATCCTGGTCCTTGTTCTTTTCTTTGGACTCCTTATTATTACTGCGACACCCGTTTCTCAAGTATTCGCCAAGGTGGGCGCGGTATTCGCGTGGATTTTCCATCGCGCCAAAGCAGTAAAAGCCAATATCGAGGAGTCTTTTGAGATCTCAGACACCCCACCGTTTGAGACTCCACTGGTCAAAGAATTTCATGCCCCAGAGTTAGATCCAGATGAGGAACTTGGCGACAGCGAACTAACAGTTGCACTTCTTATTGACCAAGCCCGAGAACCAACCTTTACCCCCAAGAGCGTTCAAAGTAAGCCAGCACATCAAATGATTTTGGCGGCAGATGTCCCTTACATACTTCCCTCCCTGGATCTTTTGCGTTCCGTCCCTGCCTCAAAAACAAAATCCAAGGCCAATGAACTTGTCGTGGCAGCGCTCGGACAAGTTTTTGAACAATTTGATGTTGATGCCAGGGTCACTGGATATATGCGGGGACCGACCGTTACACGTTATGAGGTAGAACTTGCTGGCGGCGTGAAAGTTGAAGCCATAACCGCGCTCGCTAAAAATATTTCTTACGCTGTCGCCAGCGGTGATGTTCGGATCCTCTCGCCTATTCCGGGTAAATCTGCCGTCGGTATCGAAATTCCAAATACCGATCGTGAAATTGTCGCACTCGGTGATGTCCTTCGCTCAAATGCGGCAATGAATGAAGCTCATCCAATGGTGATCGCTCTTGGAAAAGATGTCGAGGGCAATTTCATCTGCGCTAATTTGGCGAAGATGCCACATCTATTAGTTGCCGGCGCAACTGGTGCTGGCAAGTCATCGATGATCAATTCGTTGATCGTATCCATATTAATGCGATCGACCCCAGATGAAGTTCGCTTGGTGCTCATCGATCCAAAACGTGTAGAGCTCACAAGTTATGAAGGAATCCCTCATCTGATTGCGCCAATCATTACCAGCCCAAAGAAAGCAGCTGATGTCCTTGCTTGGGTGGTACGCGAGATGGATCAACGCTATGACGATCTCTCTTACTTTGGTTTCCGCCATATTGACGATTTCAATAGAGCAGTTCGCGCAAATAAGGTGAGCCTTCCAGCTGGAAGTGAGCGCACTCTTGAGCCATATCCGTACCTTCTTATTATTATTGATGAGCTAGCTGATTTGATGATGATTGCCGCTCGCGAAGTTGAAGAGAGCATCGTGCGAATCACTCAGCTTGCGCGCGCTGCCGGAATTCATCTGGTCATTGCAACACAACGACCAAGTGTTGACGTTGTAACAGGTTTGATCAAGGCAAACGTTCCTTCGCGGCTCTCTTTTGCAACATCGAGTCTCGCTGATTCGCGGGTCATCCTCGATACACCGGGCGCCGAAAAATTAGTTGGCCAAGGGGATGGGCTTTTCTTACCAATGGGCGCAAGTAAGGCGATGCGAATTCAGGGCGCATATGTTTCAGAGCGCGAATCCGAAGCGGTCGTCAATCATGTAAAGTCACAAGCGCAACCTGTATTTAGAATCGATATCAACGCCCCTGCTGTTAGTAAGCAGATTGAAAATGATATTGGTGATGATATGGATTTATTACTTCAGGCAATTCAATTAGTGGTCGGAACACAGTTTGGTTCAACGTCAATGTTGCAACGAAAACTTCGTGTCGGTTTTGCTAAAGCTGGACGATTGATGGATTTGATGGAGAACCGCGGGATCGTCGGCCCCTCGGAAGGCTCTAAGGCTCGCGAGGTTTTGATCTCGGCCGAGCAGATGCCTGAGGTTCTTGAGCAAATTCAAGGGAACATTTAGGTTAACTAAGCCACTCGCTACGCTCATTTTAATGATAAAAGCGCTTTAGCCTGAGAGAATAACTTGGCAACGGGTTACTAGTGGCCTTACCCTTAGTCCCTCACCTTCCCCCAGATTGTGTTTGATTTTTTCATCACTCGTGATTCCAGTTGAGACTTAAGTAATGAGGTATCGATGTCGGTAGGGATTCTTCTACACCAGGCTAGAGAGTCTGCTGGCATGTCTATCGAAGGACTTTCCGCAGAAACACGGATTCGTAAAACAATTCTGAACGACTTAGAGAATGATAATTTCCAATCCTGCGGTGGCGTGGCATATGCCCGAGGACATATTCGGAGCATTGCAAAAGTGCTTCATGCCAATAGCGATCTTTTGGTCAATGAGTTCAATGAGATGAATCAAGAATTTGATCGACCAATGATTGATCTGCTCAGCGAGAATAGCGCAACTCCAATTCCCCGCACGGGATCAAGGGTTTCATTTGGATTGATGGCCAAGGTAGCCGTTGTGGTCGTTGCCCTGCTCATTGCGATCCCAACTGCCGCCTCATTCGTTAACAAACCAGCAAAAACTCCTCCCAAGACTTCAACCACTTCCACGAACACTGTCGTAACTCCTCCAATAACTCCTCCAGTCACGACGTTACCTGGAAATACCGCCGTTGCGACCAACACTTCACAGGTCTCTGTAGTCGTTACCGCCAATCTTGGTTCAACCTGGCTTGCCGTCACCGACAGTTCCGGTACTCCGATTTTTAGCGGGATGTTAGAAAAGGGCAAAATAAAAACTTTTGATGATAGTCAATTAATCAATTTCACAATTGGCAACGCCGGCGCGGTCGATCTGAATGTCAACGGCAAAGATGCGGGCGCTCCAGGCACAACTGGGGAAGTAGTACATCTACAATTTGGTCCAGGAGCTTCATCCCAAGGTTAATTAGCAGTTCAAAACTATCTTTTTTCGCAATCGCCCACCGCGGGCAGGTACCATGGCACCAATGAGCAGCCAATCCGCGAAGACAATAAATCTTCCAAACGCCTTAACTGTTGCGAGATTACTGGCTCTCCCATTTTGCGCCTACGCCCTTTTCAAAGATGGCGGCAATACCAATCTTTGGCGGATTATCGCCTGGACTGGATTCTTCTTTGTCGGGCTTACTGATCTTTTCGATGGCCGACTAGCAAGATCTCGCAATCAAGTCACGAGTTTTGGCACGTTCTTAGATCCGGTAGCCGATAAGGCTGCTATTGGAACTGCGATGATCGGCCTATCGATCCTCGGAAAATTATGGTGGTGGGTCACGATCGTGATCTTGGTGCGCGAAGTTGCCGTCACCGTTCTTCGCTTAGCAGTTATCCGAGGTGGGGTTATCCCGGCGAGTAAGGGCGGCAAACTCAAGACACTGATGCAGGGATTTGGGGTCGGTTTTTATATTTTGCCTCTTCCCTCATGGCTTCATATTCCGCGTGACATCTTTATGGCGGCCACAATCGTTATTACGCTCACCACAGGTTTTGATTACTTTAAGAAGGTAATACAAAGTGAACGCTAATCCACTCGCCGAAATAATCATCAAAAAGATGAAACGCAAAGGGTTGACGATTGCCACGGCGGAATCAATCACCGGCGGGGGACTAGGGGAAGCGCTGACTAGCGTTTCTGGATCATCGGCGGTATTCCAAGGTGGATTTATTACTTACAGCGATGTAAGTAAGATTAAGTTTTTGGGAATCACTAAACGAACGCTTACTAAAGAAACTGCGGTATCGGAAACCGTCGCAACCCTGATGGCGCAACAAGTTCGAGCGCAATTCAAGACCGATTATTCAATTTCCACTACGGGAGTAGCTGGTCCAGGAAAGGCCTACGGACAAAAAGCCGGCACAGTTTGGATCGCCATTGACTCGAAGAGCGGCACAATCGCCGTTCAACTCGCGTTATCCGGCACCCGCGCAGAAATTCGCCACGCAACTATTGAGAGCGCATTAGCCACTTTTACCCGTATTCTTATCCCGTGATCCTTCTCCGCTCCCACATTGGATTTGCGCTTCGCGCATCTCGCGTCGCCCAAGGCCGTACCTTGCGCGATGTCGCCAAGAGCGCTCGCGTCTCCCTCGGTTATTTATCCGAAGTTGAGCGCGGTCAAAAAGAGGCATCCTCTGAACTCCTCAATTCAATTTGCAGCGCCCTTGATATCTCGATCGGTGAAGTCCTTCTCAAAGTAAGTTCCCAAATCCGTATCCAAGAAACTCCAATACTGACCGTAGTGGATGACGCCGCGTAATTAGTTTTAACGCGAGCCATACCCGACGCTCAATCAAATCATGGCAACCAATCAACGCTCTCGCACCGCGATACTAAAAGGTGCAAAAATCGTAATTACTGAGGTTGGTTCATACGAATCAAATATGCTCGATATCGCCGCTCGCGCAGAAGTCGCACGCGCGACTGTCTACAACCACTTCACCGATAAAGAAGAGATGATGCTCTCGCTCCTCGAGTCTGAGATCCTTCGGATTTTTGCACTCGCAAAAAAAGCTCCCGCCAAACGAGATGCGCTTTACATCCTTTCGGTAGAAATTTCTAGCGATCCAGCGCTTCGCAAGATGGTTCAAACGGACCCACTTGATATTGCCAAGTTCGTAACCGTTACTGATCACCGTCTATGGACTCTTGTTAAGGGTTCCCTCATCGAACTCTTTGGTGAATCCGCTGGAATTGTCTTCCATTGGCTCCTCGGCCAGATTGCCTCACCTCTTTCACTGCCGGCAAGTGCAAAGCAGGCCGATCAACTTGCTCGTGCGCTGTAATTCGAGACTATGCGCACCACTGAACTCCGTTTGCGAATGGCAGATTACTTTCCCGACTCTGACACATATTCTCGCGATATCGTCCACTCCGAACTTGGGGGACTGACCGTCAATGAAGCACTAACCCGCGGATTTGAAGCGGGGGATATCTGGAAAGCAGTCGTTGCCCACAATCCCGAAATGCCAGCGAAATATCGTTGAGATAATTCGACTAAATCAAAATGCCAGATCTCTTGCTTGAAATTCGAGTTCGACCAAACGCTTCGCGAAATAAAGTTGGCGGTACCGCGGGGGATCCACCGCGATTGGTGGTTGCGGTTCAAGCGCCAGCAGTTGACGGCAAGGCGAACGCTGCAGTCATTAAAGCACTTGCTAGCGCCTTTGGTTTACGCGCTCGAGATTTCACAATCGTTCATGGCGAACTATCTCGAGATAAACGCCTCATAATCACCAATGCGACGGATGAACATTTCGAGAAATACGAAGAACTAAAATCTGGTCTGACTCTTATTTAATCGTTGAGTTCAATTGGTTGGAGTTGTCAGAGGTGCAAATTTTGTCCAGCACAGGGATCATTGCGACATCATCAAGCATGCGGAAGCAAGATTCAGTCACATATGTGGATAAGTTGAAATGTTTTGAACACACACTCTGTTTTTGCTGATTCACTTTTCCACAGATCACATAAGATATTCTCGCATCGAAAATTGATTCTCCAATATTCGGTTGATCCGGCGGGGTTAGTTTGGAAAAATAAAAGATCAACTACCGCTGGAAGGTGATTTTGAGTTAAGCGGCTTCACCGCGCTTGCGAGACAAGGTGAGTCGACAGACGAAGTGGTTCGCCGAATCGCGATTCAGGCGGAAATGCCTCACAAATTACTGCAAATTGTCTTATTGGAAGCCTTGAATATTGAGGGTTACGCCATAGAGCGTGATTTCAGTGTTGGAGATGATGTCTGGCACTGTAATATTTGGCTTCCACAGACGACTACCGTACATGACATAGTGAGACTAATCAGTTGTTTTGGCGAACCAGTTGATAATCCCTTCCCAAAGGAGAAAAAATGAAAAGAGTTAGGTTGGATTTTAACTCAATTCGCGAAGATGGTTCTTTTAGAGTCACGAATTCGGCCGCTGATGAACCATTGGTTGAATTTGAGGCCATCGTATGCGAAGACCCGGACGAAATAGATTTAATTTACATGGGACGAGTTATTCGTTCAGAAGGCCCGGGAGTTTTTTCAGTTGAAGTCAATTGGGACTCACACCTGACTAATGATTCGTTATTTAAGAAATGAATTTTAGGTTTCGCCCGCTAACGTTACGTCTAAAGTAAAATGCGAAAGCCCCGATCCAGTTTCCTAACAAGTCAAGAAACAAGAACGAGGCCTTCGACTACTGTTAGGTTCGGCCTAATCAGCGGTAGAACATTTGGAACTATACACGCCCGCAAAATTTCTAACAATTACATTAATCACTTATGCACAAAGCGTTATCCATAGGCACCCATTCAGGTAACACGGGGGCTACGGCTCCCTAAACGGCGAGCTCATCCTTCACAGGCGGAAAACTCCGCCAACGCCCACATTTTAAGCGGTGCTTTTCTACAGATATATCCGAAACCTGAAAGCATCCGCACCACCGTGAAACTCAGGTTGAACGAATCTCTCAATTAGTACGCCTCCATTTTTCGCAATTACTTTTTGTGAATTTAGATTTTCGACATTAGTTACCAACTCGACGAAAGGCATCCCTAACTTAATTGCCTCTGGAAGTACTTGCTTTAAGGCCTCCGATGCATATCCCATATTGCGCTTCCATGAGAACACCTCATACCCAATGTGTCCCAAATAAGAGGGAGGTAATTCCGTCGTTCTCACTTGCCAACGGAAATTGATAGTTCCGCATATCTCACCGTCCTAAAGAGCCTGGCAAATCGTTAATACATTCCTCTAATAGGAGGAGCCTAGACTTATGGTCGGTTGCCCAACCCTTGCTATCTTTCGTTGAACCCGCACCGTTTCAACGAAAGAGAAACCGAATCAAATGTGCCGATAGAAACAAAGAAGACGCAGCGTCACCTAGTAGCAAGCCAATAGCCACGCCACGAAGGTAAGAAATTCGCAGTGCTGCAGTGCCGCTAAGGGCGAAGAAGAAAAGTGCTAAGGCAAACAGCCATATCTGGTGAGCGAGAGCAACGAGGACGAACGCATATACAACCAACATGAAACCTATGAATGGCGCTACTACTGAATCCAGAATGAATTTTTGGATCGTTCGAGGAGGCGGACCTGATTGTGTGACGTCATACGCATCGCGACTCAAAGCTTGGTGCTCGATTACTTTTAATAGTCGTTCAATACCTGGCTCGTCGAGGGCAATTTCAGTCAGATTCTTAAGCCATGAATTAAGAGCAGGCCCGAATATTACGAGCACACCTCGGTACTCAAACCACAAAGGCTCACTTTCAGAATATTCACTTGACCAAAGGACGCAAACGGCTTTAACTGTTATCCCCGCAAGATCCTTCTTGAAACGCCATTCGACATCCATACGATTGCGCAACGCTTGAGATATAGCTCTCTCTAAGGCGCCTGTCATAAACGTCTTATTCTGACCGCTCGTTGGCCAAGGATTGTGACTCCATTTTGATTCGATCACGAGAAGTCCGGCTGGTCCTATAAGAACATGATCAATGTCTGCTGTTCGCTTGATCTTTATTCCATTCACCAGAAACCAGCCGTGTATTCGAAACTTTCGCAAAACTTCCGCAGTGTAATTTTCTCCCTCCAAGCCCATGAGGGTATTTCCAACTCCGGTCCAGAGAATGATCAGGATCGCAACGAGCCAGGGGCCAGACGCTCCAAATGCACCAACGAAAATCCAGCGTTCCGCTCCCTTCATTCGGAATGAGAGGAGCAGAGAACCTCCAACGGGAAGGAAAAGAAGCACCAAAACAATCTTCCAATTTGGTCGAACAAATGATTTGACTTGGCCCCAAGCGAGTTTTCTAGAATGTCGTCCGACGCGCTCCCGACTTCCCAACTGCTTAGTGTGGCGATTCGTCTCAATTCGCCCAGTTGACTTGCGATGCATACAAGCAGGCTAACACGAGCTTTGAGTCACCCTAGGAATCTGCGGCGCAAAGTTCGTAGCAAAGTGGGTTACTTCTGGTATCCGAGGAATGTGCGTGTTCCGTCCGGGATCTTTATGTCGCCGCCTAAAGCCTCAGGGTCCTCTTGTTTCGCCAAAAATGACTTGGGGTCTGCTGCTATGTCAGATAATTTCCGTTGAGTTCTTTCAATTTTGGTGGAATCTAAAGCAATGGCCCGATTGAGTGCCTCTGCATAACTTGCAAGGTGGGCTTCTTCGGGCCGAACGAGTTCCATGCGCTAATCAATCACACCACATATGCGTTGCCAGCTCCTCATAAGTGGTGTATTAACAATCAGTGGGGTTACCTAGTAATCGTTAATGACACCCCCTAGAAAATGGGTGGCAGTAGCAATCTTTGCACGTACTTCAATCGACCTTGCTACATCTTGTACATGTTTCTAAGAAAGAAGGTATTTGCTTGAAACTGAAGAGCGCTTCGATGAAACTGGATTGGGCTCTTCAGCAAATTGCCGAGCTTGAGGAAGAAATTCGAGAATTCTTTAGTGATGACAACTATGAAATTGTTCCAACTTTCAATGAACACAGAGTCTCCAAGGGCTTTACTCTTTGGGATGGATTCGTACAACCTGATCTGATCGGTATGTGGGAGATCACTCTTCGAATAACGAAGGAGGCGCCGACCGAAAGATGGTCTCTCCTGGTTGGAGACATTATTAATAATCTACGTTCCTCTCTCGATCATTCCGTGTTTGCTTTGGCTATTACTGGTAGTGGTCAGGAAGTGCCACCCAGATCTTCTGGATTGAAATTTCTCATCTGCCAAGAGAAATCTGATTTTGACGGAAAATCTCTGAATTCCCTCTTAAGTGTTCCACGTCCTGCGTATGACTTCATCGAATCCGTTCAACCCTTTCACAACACAAACAGCGTTCTGACGACATTGCAAAAACTCTCTAATGCCGATAAGCATCACGGAGTTCATTTGGCGGTGACCTTTCTGAGGGAATTCTCCATATTCGATGCTAAAACTGTTGGTCATGCGTCAGTTAAAACAACCTTTGGTTACACTCATGACTCGGGTGAAAAAGTGGTTACGACTCTCGTTGACGGGTTAGAACTAACCACGTCCATATTTGGAACTCCTGAAGTAAATCTCGCCGCTGATGTTCAAACGGATGCCGAATTTGAGGTTATTTTCGACGAAGATCCGATCGCAAGCTATAAGGTCGTGATCGAGTTATTACGGGAAATTGCAGTAGAAATCAGTAGGATTCTCGAAAACCTCAAATCATTCATCTAAGACGGCAGGTCCGCTTCGTGAAAATCCTCCGTCTTACAGTCATCAATTTGGCCCCGAGTTATCTTGCTATTCAAGCCAAGAAAGACATATAGATCCTTAGTCTCACGTGATCTAAAAATGTGAGAAGGAGGACAATGAAATGCACTTGGCAAACATCATCACGATCGCCGCGGCCTTTACCGGCCACTTGGAGTCGGTCCTGAGTCTCGGCTAGATCTTTTGGAATGACACCTGACTCAGAACTTCCATTGAAATCTAAGGCGTACGGTCCGCGCATTTAGATGTTTGGGTAAAAGTGACTCAAGAGCACGATTGCCCACATTTCGATCAAGCAAGGCGATGCACATGCGAATCTGTATGCCAGTCTTAGCAACCTGTTTATGCTCCAAACCTTTAACGAGTTTTCTAGATTGGACTTCACTTGATTGGAATAATCGACGAGAGCACACCTTTTATGCCAAATGGGCAGTTGGCTTACTGTCTTGCGTTAGTCGTGGTGGAATCTCGGAAGGCAACGATGCTGGAAGTTGATCTCCGTCGTGTACTTAAGCGAAGTAGGGCATTTCATTGGGCCGACGAAGGAAAGATTGTCCGTGGAAATTTCTTAAGTCAAATGAGTTCCGCCGATCTTCGAATTCACGTTTCTGCTGCTTTAATCACCTCGACGAATCAGGCCAAGGTGCGTGAGATGTTGCTTCGCGAAAGACTGCTGCCTTCTGCGGTTCATGATGGAGTCACACGTTTAATTATTGAACACCGCTCACATTCACAAGACAACGATGAACGAGCAATAGTCAGAGACTGGTTTCGCCTAACCAGGCATAAAATGGTTGACATTCAGCACGTGAGTAAGCAAATGCCCTTGACTTGGCTGGCTGATGCGGCCTCTGGAATATGGTCGGATACATTGATCGGCAGAGGGGAAGGGTCGCTCGAAAAGTTGGCTAATAGCCGGCGACTTGCTTATGCCTGGTGGCAGCACGCCTAAAGCAAAATGCGAAAGCCCCGATCCAGTTTCCTGACAAGTCAAGAAACAAGACACGAGGCCATCGACTACTGTTAGGTTCGGCCTAATCAGCGGTAGAACATTTGGAACTATACACGCTTGTAAAATTTCTATCAATTACATTAATCAGTTATGCACAAAGCGTTATCCATAGGCACCCATGCAGGTAACGGGGGGCTACGTCGACCTGAACGGCGGGCTCCCCTTCACAGGCGGAAATATCCGCCAATCCCCACATTTTTAACGACTCTGCCCTACAGATAAATCCGGTACCTAAAAGCATCCGCACCACCGTGTAACTCAGGCTGAACAAATCGCTCAATAAGTACGCCTCCATTTTTCGCAATTACTTTTTGTGAACTTAGATTTTCGACATTAGTTACCAACTCGACGAAAGGCATACCTAACTTAATTGCCTCTGGAAGTATTTGCCTTAAGGCCTCCGATGCATATCCCCTGTTGCGCTTCCATGAGAACACCTCATACCCAACGTGTCCCAAATAGGAGGGAGGCAATTCCGTCGTTCCCACTTGCCAACGGAAATTGATAGTTCCGCATACCTCATCGTCCCAAAGAAAGCGGGTCATTTGTGGAATCCGAGGAATGTGCGTTCCGTCGGGGAACACCATGTCGCCGCCTAAAGCCTCAGGGTCATCTTGTTCTGCCAAAAAAGACTTGGGGTCGGCTGCTATTTTAGATAATTTCCGTTGAGCCCTTTCAATTTTTGTGGTCCCTAAAGCTATGGCTCGCTTGAGAGCATCTGCATAACTTGCAAGGCGGATTTCTTCGGGGCGAACAATCTCCATGCGGTAATCACACCACATATGCGCTGCCAAGCCCTCCCGACAGAGAGTATTTACCATTAACGGGTTTCCGAGTCATTTTGCTATTTCAAGTAAAGAGGCATAATCGCCCCACCTAAGTAGAAATATTGGTGTGCCATGTCCGAAGAAGCCACGTCGATTGTTCTTGAAGAACTTCGCATTCTTTTAAAAGAGCAGAAATCCGAGATGGTTTCGATTCAAAATCGAGCATCCCTGCTAGTTCAATGGGGCGGACTTCTCGGAGGCCTTCTCTCGCTAGCACTAGCCAAAAATCACCCAACTCTTGGCATCTGGGAAGTACTGGCAGGCATATTTTTCTCTGCACTGCTAATCGTTGCATTATTCATTTTGTGGCCACGCAAATATAAATTTCAAGCAGATACGATTCAGATCGCGTCGAACTTGGTCAGAGGCAAACAAACTGACGAAATTAGCAAGGCGTTATTTACCAAAATGGTTGGATTCGAATTGATTGAAAACGTGCCGAAAAGTAAGCGAATGACTTACGCCTTATTGTTAGCGATCGTTCTTCTAACTGCAGAATTATTCTCTCTAATTGTGGGCGTTTGGATGCGCTGAATTGGTAGTGAAAGACATCTGAGTGTGTTTGCGTCTACGATGTTTTGAGAGCCGATTAAACGTACTGCCAAGTACAATCTTTCCCGTTGTGGTCTTTCCAATGGTCGCATGGCGCGAATTTCGTGCCTGCCTTAACAGTGTTTGTGGTGGATGGATATTGAGTACATTTGACTGTCCCATCTGTGGGGACGATATCTCCGGGCTTGTAAGTAGTAGCCATTTAAGTCTCCTTTGATTTGAATTGGCTAAAAGAAGAGTAGCCCAGTAATACGACGTTCGGAAGTTTTAGTTGGTCGTTTTACGGTTCGGTTAGGCGTGAACGGTCAGTTACTGTTTATCTTTCGCGTTTTGAGTTAGTGGCGATCAGGTAATCTACTGACCGCTGAACGAAAGCCATGAAAGACTCTGCCTACGATGAAAATTAAGACTTTTGCCGAGCTGACTACACCCGACTCCCGTTCATTGCAATTTATCCCGCTTGGATTTAGTACGGGTGGAGCTCCGGACCCTGAGAATGCCACGTTATTCCAGCAACAGAGTATCGCTGCTTGCGATCTGAATCCTGAGGTCTCGGAGAATATTCGAAAGAGTTTTGAGCGCCTGCAGCTTCTACATAGTTATGGCGTACTTTTTTACGAAGCTTTCACTATAGCCGCGGATTCGGCATGGTTGGTCATGGAGCAAGCATTTCGAGAGCGCTTCATTTCGCATTACGACTTCGCTATTCCATTCAGAGACAACGATGGAGCGAAGCTCACGCTTCCGGCTGCTGATTTCAATGATGTATACAAAGCAGTTAACCGTAACAATTTTGCAAAACGTTGGAAGCTTGAGATTCAGTCCTCTGGAGAACTGATGGAATTCCGAGGAAGTTTAACCCATCTTACTAGCTGGGCCAGAACCGAAGGTCTTCTCTCTGGTCAGCGAAACAGACGTTTGGAGTCGCTCTACGTGAAAATGCGCAACTCAACAGCGCATCCAAGTTATTCTCTCGTGCTACCGTCATTTTCCATGCAGGCAATTAGCAATCTCAGCGAGGTTGTAAATCGACTATGGGGTCATTTCACTCCGAATGGGAGTTTGTATCCTTCTGCCCTGCCACGAGAGGTACTTGTTATTGCTTGGAACGAAGATCATCCAGAACGAATGTACACGCAACTACGGAGTGACCAACTTAGTGGATTTAATGAGGTCGGGAACTGGATATGCCTAGTGGTTCGTGCAACATCTGATGATGAGCTGTGGGAATTCGATGCTCAGTTTGAACGGACTAAATTTCCGACTGAACTACTTTGGGGACCGGGAAACAAGAAGGATGCTCTGGTTTGGTTAGAGACCGAACGACCGATAGGTGATGAAGTGACATTCATGGATCGAGTATTTGCCCTTCGGATCAACGAAGATAAAGTTTCATTGGCTCGTCGTCCTGAGATCGCGCTTGCTCTTCCTGTGGAACGCCAAATGGGCAGATGGTTCCTGATTCGAGCGGATTTCCCAAATGATGCGTTTGCACATGCTCGCCACATCAGGGACGGGGTATCTTGTCGAGAGGGTGCCGCTCGTCCAACTTGTCCAGTAGAGGATATATTCTGTGGTGAATGGTTGGATATGGTTGACAAACTTGGGCGTGAATTCAAAATCTCACGACAAGTTCAATTGTCGAACGCTCGAGTGCCGCCGCGCGCGGAATTGCCCGCAGGGGTTGAGTGGGAGTGACGTCAAGTCCGCTTAATCCATGGGCGAAAAAATATCTCCCCTTGAACCAGCGAGAGCCCACCTTAAAGGTGCGTTTTAAAATTGGTGGAATTAAAAAGTTAAGTTGCTCAATCAAAACTACCTTCTCGGCTCATATCGCATCGCCACCGCTCCTGAATCGAACTGCATCCGGCTCACGAGCATTAAATCAACATAGTTTGATAACCCGGTCAACAACTTGGGTCCATGGCCTGCGATTCTGCAGTGAACTACGAACTCGTACTCATCGATCAATCCCAGTTCGGTTCACGCCGTCGTAAGTTTCACGCCTCCAACGAGCAACCCCTTGACCGACTCCCGCTTGGGTTGCTGAACGGCCTAGTTCAATTCTCCGCGAAGGAGTTCCGCATTCCAATCAACTCGTTCTTGAGGGCAAGATACGACGTACTTCTTTGCCGCACCGATCGTCTGCGCGAAGGGCTCTAGGCACTCAGGTCTCACTCCAGGCGAGGACGGCCGCTAAGCGGATTCCATCAATGCGCAAATCACTCTGCCAAAGAGAAGTGCGTCCGAGCGGTTGAGGTTCGCGACTGCACGGCGATCTAACTCTTCGTCTGCTGGATTTGGCAGGGCACGCAGTACCCATCCAATGTGACATTGATGGAATACCGAAGGAGTCCGATTTGGGAAGCTAACCCATGAGGTAACACCATGGCCTCAAAGATCTTATCTATTCTGCATTCGAGTTATGTTGCTTATTCAATTAAACGGGATCCTAAGTCCGTCTTCAATTACGCTTGAGCCCGCTCTGGATATCTAAGATCGAAGGGGTATTGAACTCCACCGCTTCTATCAAAAGGAAAGTAAAAATCGAGACCAGTGCTAATTCATCTCACATCTTTTTAGCATTGTCTAGTGACATCTCTACACAGAGATGGCAGACGTCGTTTTATAACCACAGATTAACATTTATTCTGGAATTGAGTCCTTTAGCTTAAGCCCCAAATTGATAATATGACCGATACTATTTATACATGAACCTTGTGCCAGCCAGTGATGTGTTCGTGCCGGGCAAATTCCCTAAGTACACCTATAACCCTCGAACTGAACTTAGATTGGAAGAAAACCTTAAAAAATACATGAATACTGGTGGAACGATATTGACCGTCGCTGGCCCAACAAAGACTGGGAAGTCAGTGCTTCTTCACAAGATTGTTTCTAATCCAGTCTGGATAGAAGTGGCGGGTATCGACTCCGCGGACGCTTTTTGGAGAAAAGTAGGAGATGAATTAGGGACCGTTGCATCGATCGAACGCGAAGAACACACTGACTCCACGCGCGCTGGAGATGCGAGAGCGTCAGTTTCATTTCTAAATGTCATACAGGTTGAGGGTGGCGCCGGTGCGACCTCCGGCGCCGGTGCCGCAAAAAGAGAAACAACTAGCCGATCGCCCGATTACGAATCAAAAAAAGCACTCGTCGAGTCTTTACGCCCTCTCGTTGTTGACGATTTTCACTTTATCCCTTTTACAGCGCAAAGAGAGATTATCCGTTCTGTAAAACCGTTGGTATTTGATGGAATGAGAGTTATTTTTGCTTCTATAACACACCGAGGAAATGATGTGGTTTCTGCGGTTGCGGACATGGCCGCTAGGGTCACACCGTTGAAGATCGGCTTCTGGAGCGAAGCAGAACTTATTCAAATAGCCCGAGACGGCTTTGCTGTCCTAAATGTTTCTGATCGAAACGATGCTCTGGCCACTAAATTGGCGTCGACTAGTTTTGGAAGTCCTCATATCATGCAAAAATTGTGTCTGGAATTGTGCGAAGAGATAAATGGTGTATCGATGACATTGCCCGAGTCACGGCAATTAATGGCACCTACGGATTGGGATTCATTTTTTAAAGATTTAGTGGAAGATGCATCCGCGATTCGGTTTAAAAGTTTAAAGCGTGGACCACAGGAGCGCGGAAGTGAGCGAACTAAGTGGACATTGAAAGATGGAAGAAGTCTTGATGGCTACGGGTTAACCCTTGCGGCTATTGCTAGCACTGGACCAAAATTGACTTTAACAAAAGACGAAATCAAGATTGCCGTTCGATCCATAGTTCGCGATGATGCACCCGCGCCAAATCAAACGACCAGAGTTCTAATACACATGAGCAAAATGGCTGCAAAACGTGCCTCGGAGGCGCCCGAATCCGAGGAAGAATTGGATATAGAAACAGGACTGCCTCCAATCTTGGATGTCCAGCCTGTTTTGGAATACGTCGAGGATGATACAAATTCGGCGCTTCACTTGGTAGACCCTTTCTTTGCGTATTATTTAAGATGGGGGAGTTCGGATTAACGAACAAAATATAGGTCGAGATCATTTTCAGGTCTCTTAATTTGTTCCGCCGGAATGTCAGGGGGTCGGAAACCCCACCAGCCAATAATGCAACCTCCTCAATACCGCGGGTCGATATGGAGTTAGAGTTCGTGATGCCGCCTAAATCGTCAATCTTGACCAGCGGTAGGGTGACAAGAGCGAAAATGTGAAGCGGGCTTGCGTAATTCGAATTTCCCTTTGCTTAGGTTCTTTCGCGTGAAAGAACAAGGGCCTCCTGCATTTCCTAAATTGCGAGTACGACTTAGATCTGCGCTCGAATCGTTGCAATCTTTCGAGCGCAAGGTAATTTGGGTCGTTGTTGGACGCCTCAATTTGACTCGCCCCAGACTCACCTGAGGTATATTTGAGATCTAGCCGAGAGGTAGGTTATATGCACGCTTGGCTAGCGAACACCGGCATCGGCTTGGTGGTCGGCTTGATCTCGATTTGGATAGCTGTGGTTCAAATTCGAAAGGCCAACTCAGCGAAAAGTGAGATGAGACGCCTATTCCTAGTTCTGCTTCTCCCTCGATTGACCGAGATTGAAAGGAACATGGGATCGGCAGTTCGGAATAAGGACGTTGATCAAGTTGCGATTCAATTGCTTGCCTGGCCCTATTACGCTGCTCAATTGAGAGGATTGCTAGACGAAGGAGAAGATGGGTTGTCTGAGATTAGAACTTCGATTCAAGAGTCGATTGCCCTATCGTCAGCGACGAGGATTGCTCTTGATTCCGACGGAACGGATTTTTCTGAAATGATGAAAGACGTGCAAACTTCAATTGCAGTTGTTACTACTGAAACAGTTCAATTGAGTATGAAATATGCGAAAGGATCCTGAAGATGCCATCAAGTTATGACCCACGATTGCTGGAGATTGCAAATGACCTTTTACAGCAAACTAAAGTAAAGACCATTGTGTGGAAGAAATTCGAAACACCAGTCTTCGTTGGTTCGTACTTCTGTTCTTTTTCTGGTGCAACCGTGTGGGTTCGCTACTCATCGGCCGATCATGTAAATGAATACAATATTGTCATTATGAACCAAGATGGGATAGAAGTCGCTAGAGGTAGAAGCGATGCTGGTTTCCCGAGGGAAATTCTGGAGGCCCTCTATGAAGCGATTGAAGCCGGATTCATGAAAATTGACGAAACCCTAAACGGGATATTGGAAGAAATTAAGAAGAAATCTAAGGAGTAATTCTCTTTGCTTGATATCGCAACTAAATCTGCAATCCGGATTGTATTGACCGTTCAAGTTAATGATGGACCATCGCCCCGCAACTTGGTGGTTGCTGTTTCGGGCTTGAATCAAGTCCCAAACTCGAAAAATAATGAGCTCCAGTCATTAAGGAAATTGCGTCAATCGGCGTGTCCTAGCCATTCGAACAGATGTTCGGTACGATTCTCTATACCCAACCAGAGCGGTTCCACATCTCCGCGAGAGCTAGTCTCCCGCCGTCGGTGGTCTTCCGTACCTTCTGGACCGTACAGATGAACTCATCTGAGTTAAGAGAGAAAGGCAGAAAATGGCAGCAGATAAAGCCGATAAGGCATCTGAAAAGCAATCGCTAGACCGCACAAAAGCCCTCGATACCGCCCTTGCCCAGATTGAGCGTCAGTTCGGTAAAGGATCGGTAATGAAGATGGGTGATCGTGGCCCACAGGTTGTCGAGGTAATTCCTACCGGATCTATCGCACTAGATATTGCTCTGGGAATCGGTGGATTACCGCGCGGGCGTATCGTTGAAATTTATGGACCTGAATCTTCAGGTAAGACAACTGTTGCGTTGCATGCGATTGCAAATGCGCAGAAGGCTGGTGGCATCGCTGCATTTATTGATGCCGAGCATGCTCTTGATCCTGAGTATGCAAAGAAACTCGGAGTAGATATTGATGCACTTCTTGTTTCACAACCAGATACCGGTGAGCAAGCGCTAGAGATCATGGATATGTTGATTCGCTCCGGGGCACTTGATGTCATCGTTGTTGACTCTGTTGCTGCGCTGGTACCACGCGCAGAAATTGAAGGCGAGATGGGTGATTCACATATGGGTCTGCAGGCTCGTTTGATGTCGCAAGCTCTTCGTAAAATTACCGGAGCTTTGCATCAATCAAATACAACTGCGATCTTTATCAATCAGCTTCGCGAAAAGATCGGTGTCTTCTTCGGAACTCCGGAGACAACCACCGGTGGTAAGGCGCTTAAGTTTTATGCATCGATCCGATTGGATGTTCGTCGCATCGAAACTCTTAAAGATGGTCAAGATGCGGTTGGTAACCGTACTCGCGTTAAGGTTGTTAAGAACAAGATGGCGCCACCATTTAAGCAGGCAGAGTTCGACATTATTTACGGTGTTGGAATTTCGCGCGAGGGATCACTGATTGATATGGGCGTTGAGGTCGGTGTCGTAAAGAAGTCCGGTGCTTGGTATACCTACGAGGGTGATCAACTCGGACAGGGTAAGGAGAACTCCCGTAACTTCCTGATTGATAACCCTGATCTTGCAAACGAAATCGAAGTCAAGATTCGTGCTCACTATGTGCCAGTTGCGATTGATCCAGAACTGGCTGCTGCAATCGATGAAGCGACCTCAGAGGTCGATTTCTAAGAGGTGCGAGAAAAAACAGAGGTAGTTGCTGATCCCTACTCTGACGCTATGACCATTGCGCTTTATGCGCTGGCCCCACGCGCCAAGAGTAGGGCTGAGCTCCATGCCCAACTCTTAAAGCGGGGGACTGATGCGGGGATTGCCTACCAGGTCCTTGACTCTCTTGAATTACAGGGGCTGCTCAACGACTTGGAATTTGCAAAGATTTGGGTTGAATCTAGGCATCGCCAGAAGAAGTTGAGTAAAGGCGTTATTGAAAGAGAACTTCAGGGTAAGGGAGTCGCCGCCGATATTATTGAAGAGGTTATTGCTGAGATTGATGATGACCTTGAATATCAGATGGCCTTTAATCTTGCCGAGCGCAAATATAGGTCGTGTGCCCACCTCGATGAGCGCGTTATTTATCAACGGGTTCAATCGGTTTTGGCGCGTAAGGGCTATAGCTTTGATGTGACTCAGCGAATTATGCGAGAGCTCTTAGCCTCCTAAGATTGCTCCATGAGCGCCCGCACCTTTGTCGTAGAAACCTATGGCTGCCAGATGAATGTGCACGATAGCGAGCGAATCGCGGGACTTCTCCTTGATGCTGGGTATGCGGCGGCGTTGGAAGGATCAACTCCTGATTTGGTGGTCTTTAATACCTGCGCGGTCCGGGAAAATGCTGATAACAAGCTTTATGGGAACTTGAGTTTTCTGGCGCCACTTAAGAAGAACAACCCTAATTTTCAAATCGCTGTTGGCGGTTGCATGGCGCAAAAAGATCAAGATTCGATCATTAAGCGCGCGCCTTATGTCGATGTGGTCTTTGGAACGCACAATATTGGTTCGTTGCCGGCGTTACTTGAGCGTGCTCGAATCGAAGAAGAGTCACAAGTTGAAATCAAGGAGTCGTTGGAACATTTTCCATCTACTCTGCCGGTTCGCCGCCATTCGGCATTTAGTGCCTGGGTTTCGATTTCGGTCGGTTGTAACAACACCTGTACTTTCTGCATTGTGCCGGCACTTCGTGGCGTAGAGAAGGATCGTCCGTCGGTAGATATTCTTAAAGAAGTGCGAGCCTTGGTTGAGCAGGGAGTAGTTGAAATAACTTTGCTGGGCCAGAACGTTAATGCGTACGGCGTTAATTTTGGCGAGCGAGGCGCCTTTGCGAAATTAATCCGTGAAGTTGGGACTATTGATGGACTCGAGCGACTTCGTTTTATGTCGCCACATCCAAGAGATTTTACGCAGGATGTCATTGAAGCGATGGCCGAAACTAAGGCGGCAATGCCGCACCTTCATATGCCGTTGCAATCAGGATCGGATCGGATTCTGCAGGCGATGCGGCGTTCTTATCGTCGCGATCGTTATTTAGGGATTATTGAAGATGTTCGCAAGGCGATGCCAGATGCAGGAATCACGACCGACATCATCGTGGGATTTCCTGGCGAAACTGAAGAGGATTTTGAACAGACGCTAGATATCGTTCGCCAGGCACGCTTTACTGCTGCCTACACTTTTCAGTATTCAAAGCGTCCGGGTACACCGGCAGCGACGATGCCCGATCAAATCGCAGATGATGTTATGGCCGATCGCTACACGAGGCTTCATAAACTGCAACAAGAGATGTCAGGCGCGATCAACCGGGATTCTGTGGGGAAGAGTTTTGAGGTTTTGATTACTGACCATGAAGGGCGCCACGATGCGCAGCGTTCGCGCATGAATGGTCGCACGCCAGATTTCAGGTTGGTTCATGTTGATACCAATGAGGCACGTCCGGGAGATATTGCTGAGGTGACAATCACCGAAAGTTCACCAAACTTTATGGTGGGAACCGCAAATTCAATTCGCAAAACTCGCGGCGGGGATGCTCATGATGCCCGCGTGAAAGAAGTTGGATCAACTGCAATCATGGTGGGGATGCCAACACTTGCAAAGTTAAAATCTTTATGACGCTGATTGTTATCGGCGGCGCCACGGCGACAGGTAAAAGTGATCTTGCAGTGGCGCTGGCTACAAGAATCGGTGGTCAGATTGTCAACGCCGATTCGATGCAACTCTATCGAGGCATGGATATTGGAACGGCCAAACTGACCATGGATGAACGCGGTGGGATTGCTCACCACATGTTAGATCTTGTGGATGTGAACACCGATGTAAATGTAGCTTGGTATCAAGTGCAAGCACGTTTGATAATTGATCAATTGCTTGCGCAATCTGTTCCAACAATTATCGTTGGTGGTACCGGGTTATATATTAAAGCGATTTTGGATGATCTTAATTTTCCAGATACTGATCCTGCGGTGCGCCAGAAGTTGACGGATGAGGCGGAAAAAATTGGTGGCCATGCAATGCATCAGCGCCTGGCCATATTGGATCCTGCTGCTGCAGCCGCAATTCCTAAAGAGAATATTAGGCGGGTGATACGAGCGTTAGAGGTTATTGAAATCACTGGTAAACCATTTACCGCAAATTTGCCACGAGAAAATTCCACCAGATATCCAGATGCGATTCAATTTGGTTTGACGATGGACCGCGAGAAACTGGATGTTCGAGTCGATAATCGTGTAGAGACAATGTTCGACAAAGGTTTGATCGAGGAGGTAGATGCCTTAATTCCGCTCGGATTGTTAGCTGGAAAAACTGCCCAAAGGGCGCTTGGCTATTCCCAGGTAATTTCATTAAAAGAGGGCTTAATAACTAAAGCGCAAGCAATTGAAGAGACAAAACTTGCAACGAGGCAATATATTCGCAGGCAAGAGACCTGGTTTCGTAGGGATCAGCGCATAACGTGGCTGATTGATAATTCAGATCGCTTAGGTGCTATCGAAAAGGCTATTCTGCATACATGATCGCAACCTATGGGCATGGCACACACAATGATTTTGTGCTGTTATTTGATCCCGAGGATCAGATCAATATTGCTCCCGAGCAGGTTGCAAGGATTTGTAACCGTGATACCGGCGTTGGATGCGACGGTTTCATACGTATCACCCGACGTGATGGCAAATGGTTTATGGATTATCGCAACCAGGATGGTTCCCTTGCCGAAATGTGTGGCAACGGAATTCGCGTGATGGCTCGTTATCTGGTCGAGCGAGGGCATCAAGGTGAAGGAATTTTTCCCATTAAAACGCTCGCTGGTGTTAAATATCTTGCTGTACCAAAAGTTGATGACATTTCTGTAAATATGGGGGCAGTCCAAGAAATCTATGACGAAGTTACGGTTTGGATTGGTGATCAATCATGGAAATCGACGCATATCGATGTCGGAAATCCGCATGCCGTTGTCGTTGTTGATGATCTGGCAAGCGTCGGTGATTTGAAAACCGCGCCATTAGTTGATGGTGATTATCCGGATGGCGTAAATATAGAATTTGTGTCGTTTTTGCCGAACGGTGAACTTGCGATGCGAGTCTTCGAGCGCGGTGTCGGTGAAACGCAATCATGCGGAACCGGAACATGCGCTGTGGCACTTGCGGCAACACTTCATCAGCGTAAAAAAATACCATCACGTTGGGTTATCAATTCTCCCGGGGGCCGACTTGTTGTGGACATCGATGGACATAACAATGCAACACTCATCGGACCTGCGGTACTCGTGAAAGAAGTAGAACTGGATCCCTATCTGTGAGCCTCGGTGAAGAACCACTCGATATCGATATCGATCAGTTGCTTCGCGAAAGCGCCAGGGCCGCTGCCGAATATGATTCTGCTGAAAATCAAGAGAGCAATCAACAAGATTTGCAGGATCGCCAGGCGTTGCGTCGTGTTTCTGGACTATCGACCGAACTTCAAGATGTTAGCGACGCCGAGTACCGGCAACTTCGCTTAGAGAAAGTTGTGTTAGTTGGCGTCTGGACTGAGGGAACCGCGCTGGACGCCGAAAATTCCATGAAAGAACTCTCTGCTTTGGCAGAAACTGCAGGTTCGCAGGTTATGGAAGGTTTTGTACAACGTCGAGACAAACCCGATCCATCCACCTATATTGGTTCTGGAAAAGTAGCCGAGGTGAAGCAGGCAGTTATTGCAACGGGCGCCGATACCGTGGTCTGCGATGGTGAATTATCGCCGGCTCAACTTCGCACCCTTGAATCAAAACTTAGAGTTAAGGTAATTGATCGCACCGCTTTGATCTTGGATATTTTTGCTCAGCATGCAAAATCGCGTGAAGGTAAAGCACAGGTAGAACTCGCGCAGATGAGTTATATGTTGCCGCGCCTTCGAGGTTGGGGTGATTCACTTTCCAGGCAAGCCGGAGGCATTGGCGGACGCGGACCTGGTGAGACAAAGATTGAAACTGATCGCAGACGGATCAATGACAAGATGGCGAAGCTTCGCAAAGAGATTAAAGAGATGAAAGTTGCCCGTGACACTAAACGGCAAGAGCGGACTAGATACAACGTTCCCTCCGTTGCGATCGCTGGTTATACAAATGCTGGTAAGTCCTCGCTTATGAATCAGATTACAAATGCTGGCGTACTTGTTGAAAATGCGCTTTTTGCAACGTTGGACCCGACGGTCCGGCAGGCAAAGAGTTCCGACGGCCGGATCTATACGCTCGCCGATACCGTTGGATTTGTTAGGCATCTGCCGCATCAACTAATTGAAGCCTTTAAGTCGACGCTCGAGGAAGTTGCAGCTGCAGACCTGATCGTTCATGTTGTTGATGGTTCAGATCCCGATCCGCGCGGTCAGATTCGAGCAGTTCGCCAGGTGATTAAGGATGTCGGCGGCGGAGATATCCCAGAAATCATTGCAATCAATAAGGTTGATCTCGCGGCTCCCGAAGTACTCATGCAACTCTTGCGCGAAGAAACCAATAGTTTTGCTTTCTCTGCCCGCACGGGTTTTGGACTTGAAACGCTAGTAAAGGCGATTGAAACATCGCTGCCACGTCCGCGAGTAGAAATAACTGCAATGATTCCATTTAATCGCGGTGAGTTAGTTTCTGCAATCCATGAACGCGGTGAGGTGCTCTCTGAAACGTATTCTGAAGATGGAACTAAAATCCATGCGATGGTTGATGCACATATCGCCAAGCGAATTGAAGAGATGATTGAGTTAGGTACGCTGAAAACATGAACGACATTGTTAAATTAACAACTCGAAATAAAACATCCTTGCAAGACCGCGCGCTAGTTGCATTGTTGCAGGGCGAAGTTGTTGTTGTAGCTGCAGAACACGGATACCTATATATTTGTGATGCTTTTAATCAAGTGGCGGTCAATCGCCTACATCTCTTGCGAGGCGACGCGCCAGGAACTGCTGCCCAAGTCCTCATTGGAAAAGTATCGGCGTTAGGCGGTTTGGCGAAAGACTTTGACTCCGATTGGCAGGCTATCGCCAGCGCATTTTGGCCGGGGTTGGTAACGATGCAACTCGCCCCTCAGCCCGCACTTCATTGGGATCTTGGTGATGGACGAGAACTTGCTGAGTTCGCGGTACGAATTCCAAAGCGCAACTTTCTCGGCACCCTATTAACTCGAAGTGGACCGCTGGCGGCAGCTAGCGCCTCGATGGTCGGCCACCGGCCAACCCTAGATATTAATTTCATTCAGGCGCTGCCAACCGAGATTGGATTGATCGTCGATGAGGGCATTCTCCCGGAAGGCCCAGCTTCAACGGTTCTCAGGCGATCGGCCATTGGCGCAGGTGGTGGAATCGAGGTGCTACGAGAAGGCGCGATCTCGTTCTTGGAATTACAGGCGGTCCTGCCTAGCATTTCCCTGCACAAGCCATAAGGTTCGGTTATGCCAACAAATACCTTTTTCGGACCAGATTTCGATGCCCTAGCGGCTGAAGATCCAGATATTGCCGCCATCTTGTTAAGTGAACTTGAGCGCCAGCGCCATAACCTCCAATTGATTGCTAGCGAAAACTTCACCTCACCTGCGGTGCTCACAGCTTTGGGTTCCACGCTCTCCAATAAATATGCCGAAGGATATCCAGGTAAACGTTACTACGGCGGGTGTGAAGAGGTCGATAAGGCCGAACTCCTTGGAATCGCGCGGGCAAAAGATCTCTTTGGCGCAGAACATGCAAATCTGCAACCGCATTCAGGGGCGAGCGCGAACATCGCGGTCTACCAGGCATTTACCAAACCGGGGGATACCGTTCTTGCGATGTCATTGCCGCATGGTGGCCATCTCACACACGGTTCTAAAGTTAATTTTTCCGGTAAGTGGTTCAATATCGTTTCCTATGGCGTTCGCGCCGACAATGAATTGATCGATTACGACGAGCTCCGCGATATGGCGCTTAAGAGCGCGCCTCGAATGATAATTACCGGGGCAACTGCTTATCCAAGTTTGATTGATTTCGAAAAAGTTCGTTCGATCTGCGATGAAGTCGGGGCCATCATGTGGGTCGATGCAGCGCACTTCATCGGACTAGTAGCGGGCAAGGCAATTCCATCACCCGTGCCTTATGCCGATGTCGTTTCACTGACCACTCATAAAGTGCTGCGCGGACCAAGAGGCGGAATGATCCTTTCCAAGGCAGAACACGCGGTTGCAATTGATAAGGCGGTATTTCCTGGAATACAG
>Ga0207933_1000060_pt1 | contig 104429 bp, 101 predicted proteins | sample NGESurdeep092012_4_FD_184488 | JGI IMG/M metagenome (GOLD analysis project Ga0207933, IMG submission 184488) | Arctic peat soil microbial communities from Barrow, Alaska - NGEE Surface sample F53-3 deep-092012 (SPAdes) | ecosystem: Environmental > Terrestrial > Soil > Wetlands > Peat ... | reverse complement strand
GGCAATATTCATCAATAAGAAAGAAAAGTTCTGTAATTTGGCCTGATGTAAGCATATTTTTAGTTTTTATTGTTTGCACTATAAATATACTAAATATGCTTACATATTATTGATTTACATTGTAATATAATTGTAATTATTTATTAATTTTAATAAATGAATTATATACTTCTTATATCGAACTCACGTTATTATTAACAGATATGTATTGAAAAACTATTTATGATACGGTATTTCTGCATTTATCCTTAGGTTTGTCCAAAAAAAATTAAAACTTGACTTACGATTTACATGAATATTTATCACCCGTGGATGTTGCTTTCATCACTGGTGATGTTGCCCACAACGACAGCCAGATGCGCAACATTATTAGAATCTATGAGGAAGAATTTCCAGGCCTAACAGATATGGACTTAGTGATTGTTGGTATTAATGAATTTAGGGGAAGTGGAATGAATGGTGGTGAAAATGCAGCCGATATGGTAAGGAAAAAGTTTTATGAGTTGCATTATTGGCATAAAGAAATTTCAATCGCCGACATCGGAAATATTAAAAATGGTGCTTCTTTAAACGATAGTTATGCTGCCATAATGATTGTTTTGAAAGAATTGCTTCGCATGAAGAAAACAATAATAATTATTGGAGGTTCGCATGATAATACCCTGGCTCAATACTTTGCTTATAAAGAATTGAACAAAATAATTGATGCAACGGTAATTGATGCAACGATTGATTTAAGAAGTGAATCATCGTTACGAAGTGAAAATTTCCTTATGGAAATGCTAACAGGGGAACCTAATATGGTAAGGCATTACAATCACATAGCATTTCAAAGTTATTTTGTTCATCCCGGAATGCTCGAAACGATGGATAAGCTTAGGTTCGATTGTTTCAGGGTAGGCAATGTAAAAGAAGATTTGGAAGAAATGGAACCTGTTATCCGGAATTCAGATATGGTAAGTTTTGACATTGCTGCAATAAAAAACAGTGATGCGCCCGCATCAAATTGTAGCCCAAATGGCTTGACAGGGGAAGAAGCATGTACGCTTGCCCGTTATGCTGGAATGAGCCCGGTTGTTTCTTCTTTTGGAATATACGGTTATGACGATTCAAAGGACTTGGAAAATCTTACAGCCTTGCAAATTGCGCAAATGCTTTGGTATTTTATTGATGGTAAAAGCAGGAACCGTAATGAGCCGCCCTTAAGTGACAGGCAAAATTTTAATGAATACCATACAGTTTTTGCAGAAGTTGATACCGTTTTTATTCAAAGTAAAAAAACAGGAAGATGGTGGATGCAATTGCCCGATAAAAAAATGATACCCTGCAGTTATAAAGATTATTTGTTTGCAAGCAACAATGAAATTCCTGAAAGATGGCTGCGGGCGCAGGAAAGGGAGAGTTAAAATTCATTTATTAGAAAAGCAGTAAACGAACAAATATTCAGGATTTTTATTTTGATAGTTTTTAGAACTATCTTCTGCTTGCAATCAATAAATTCAGGTCAGTAAATTTAAGGTCAAATCTTTGGCTGAGATGAAAATTGGTAAGTGCGCCTTTAAACAAATAAATACCACTGCGAATATTTATTTTATACCAAACGAGATTCTCGAACCCGCCATCATCAGCCATTTCAAGCATTAATGGCATTAATACATTGCTGATGGCCTGGGAGGCTGTCCGCGCAAAACCGCTCGGAATATTGGGAACGCAATAATGTATCACATCATATTTTTTAAAAACTGGAGAGGTATGGGAAGTTATCCTGGAAGTTTCAAAGCACCCCCCATGATCGATACTAACATCAACTATTACACTTCCCGGGCGCATTTTGCTTACCATTTCTTCTGTTACTACCAGCGGTGTCCTACCCCCGGATGCAGCTAAAGCGCCTACCGCAACATCGCAGGTTTTTAATTGCTTTGATAAAATTCCAGGTTCTAATACAGAAGTGAATAAACGCATTCCAATGTTATTCTGTAAACGTTTCAGCCTGTAAATACTATTATCAAAAATTTTGATGCTTGCTCCCATTGCCAGCGCAGTGCGTGCGGTTTGCTCGGCAACAATACCGGCGCCAATTATGATCACTTTTGTTGGCGGAATACCCGAAATACCTCCCACCAAAACCCCTTTGCCATTATTTGCATTACTTAAATATTGCCCCGCTATCAGCATTACAGCGCTTCCGGCAATTTCGCTCATGCTTCTTACAATAGGGTTGTGGCCGCTATCGTCTTTTAAGTTTTCAAAACTTAATGCAGTTATTTTTTTCTCCATCATTTTTTCCAAAATCTCACGCTTCATCGCTGTAACATGGATAGGGGAAATAATGAATTGGTTTTGTTTTAATAAGCCAACCTCCGCTTCCCAAATAGGAGCGCTTTTTACAAGAATAGCACATTCAAATACCTCTTCTTTTCCTGCCGCTATTTTAGCTCCGGCATCACTATAATCTTTATCAGTGTAGCTGGAGCCTTCTCCGGCTTTGCTTTCCATAATTACGCGGTGCCCGTTTGCTACTAATACGCTTACCCCTTCCGGAGTAAGTGCTATACGGTTTTCCTGGAAAGAGGTTTCTTTTGGAATCCCAATAAGCAACTCTGCGCCTTTAGGTTTTACGTCTAATGTTTCTTCCAGGGTTTCATAAGTGAAGGAAGAGGAAACGTAAGGTTTTGATGCTGCCATTTACAATATTTGCAATTAAGATATAAAATTAAAAATTTATACCGGTAATTTTATAATCATTTTTCTTTTATCAGAAGAAAGAATTTCTATTTCTGAAAAAATTGTATTTCCCGGGAAAATACCGGGTGCCTTTTCCGGCCATTCAACTATACAAATTTCATTGCTTAAAAAGCAATCTTCAACGCCAGCTTCTATGGCTTCCTGGTTACTTTTTAAGCGGTAAAGATCAATGTGGAAAATAGTTTTATTATCACTCGTTTTGTATTCCTGGATGATGGAATAAGTAGGGCTGGTAACGGTTTCGGTAACTTTAAGTTCTATGCAAAGTGCAGTTATGAAAGTAGTTTTCCCAGCACCGAGTTCTCCGGAAAATGCAAATATTTTAAAACCCGAAACCGCATCTAAAAACTTTTTTGCCATTATTCCAATTTCGTCAAAATTAAATTGGTTCTCTATATTCATCATTTTGTAAAAATAATAAATAAGAAGAGGGAAATTTTGCTCAGGCAAAATGAGTTTCGCAAGGCTTACGATACTTTTCTTATTCCTGCGTTGAATTTCTTAATTTCATTTTTATAAATAAATCAGGCTTCCATTTATGAATGAACCGGAAAAAATTCTAAAAAAATATTGGGGATATGATTCTTTCAGAAAGCTTCAGCTTGAAATTATTAACTCCGTTTTAGCCAATAATGATACACTGGCGATAATGCCTACGGGCGGAGGAAAATCAATGTGTTTCCAGGTTCCTTCTATGGTTAATGATGGAATATGTTTGGTAATAAGCCCCTTGATTGCTTTGATGAAAGACCAGGTGGCTAATCTTAAAACAAAAGGGATTCCGGCACTTTCTATTCATTCAGGTATGAGTTTTACAGAAGTGAAAACGGTTTTGCAAAATGCATTGTATGGAAACTTTAAATTTTTATATGTATCTCCGGAGCGATTGGAAACAGAATTATTTTTGGAATACCTGCCAAACTTAAAAATAAATTTAATTGCTGTAGATGAGGCGCATTGTATTTCACAATGGGGCTATGATTTCAGGCCATCCTACCTTCGGATTGCAGATTTGAGGGAATATTTTTCTAACGTTCCTATTCTTGCGTTAACGGCTTCGGCAACTTTGGAAGTTCAAAAAGATATTAGAGAAAAATTATTATTTAGAAAATTACAAAAAACATTCCGGCAATCTTTTGAACGCGACAATCTTTCTTACAGCGCTTTTCATCTTTTTTCGAAAGAAAATAAATTATTGACGATTTTAAATAAAGTTTCCGGAAGTGGTATTGTTTATTGTAAAACAAGGCGCCGCACCAAGGAAGTAGCGAGCCTTTTAAACCTTAATGGGATTATTGCTGACCACTACCACGCGGGGCTTACAAACGAAGAACGTAATAAAAGGCAAGAAGATTGGATCAATAATAAAACAAGGATTATTGCCTGTACCAATGCTTTTGGGATGGGAATTGATAAACCTGATGTGAGGGCGGTTGTTCATTACGATGTTCCCGATGCTTTGGAAAATTATTACCAGGAAGCGGGCCGGGCCGGCCGTGATGGTAAAAAAGCTTATGCTGTTTTACTTTTTAATGATGCAGAATTAGAAACTTTAAAAAAACAGGTTGCTATAAAATTCCCGTCTAACGATGTAATAAAAAAAGTGTACAGCTCCTTGTGCGATTTTCTTCAAATGCCCGCCAACAGTGGGGAAGGTGTTTCTTATGATTTTGATCTCAACACTTTTTCTAAAAATTTCAAATTAGATGCCTACGAAATCAATAGCGTTTTAAAAATATTGGAACAGGAAGAACTTATCAATTATAGTGAACAGTTTTTTCAGCCTCCAACTGTTGAATTTACTATTGATAAATACCAGCTAACTGACCTTGAAAAAAGCCGTCCTGAATACACTGAAACGGTAAAAGGGCTTTTGCGCTCCTATGATGGCATATTCGATTTCCCCGCTTTTATTAACGAGAATGAACTTGCAAAATTTATTGGAATAAAAAAAGAAGAGCTTGTTAAAATGTTAAATGAATTGAAAGCCCTCGGTTTTATTAATTATACACCTCAAAAAGAAAAGCCTCAAATTTATTTTGTTAGAAACCGTGTGAAAACAAATGAGCTTTTCATCAACCAGAAAAATATTTTAAAACGTAAAGAAGCTTATGAAACAAGATTGCGCGCAATGATCAGTTTTTGCAAAAATGAAAGCAAATGCAGAAGCGAAATAATCAATTATTATTTTGATGGGCCACCCATTCTTCCTTGCGGCATTTGTGATAATTGCCTCAGAAATAAAAATAGTACTATATCTACTGATGAATTCAATTTGATTTCTTCTGCCATAAAAAAAATAACTCAAACTAATGCGGTAACAGCAAATGGAATATTTCAACAATTGCCTTCGTTTAAAGAAAAAAAAATTAAGGAAGTGTTACGATTTTTGCAGGAAGAGAACCTGCTTATTATAAATGAAGAAGGTCAGGTGCAATCAAAATAAATTTACTAAAACATGCTATAAAAAAAAGGGGACCCAGATAGAAATCTAGTCCCGCTTTAAAATCCAATATCCTATGAAAAACCAAGGCAAATATAATGGGAAATTTACTATCTGGCAATAATTTTATAGATATATCACCTAAAATAGCATATTTATACCTACTAAAAATTTGCTCCATTTATTATGCGGCTGTTTTTTATGAGTAAACGGCTGATTAAAAAATATTCAATTTGATTATTGATAAAGCCAAATCGGATTCTAAGAGAATTTCTGCTTCTGCCTCCTGGAACTAAAAGATGGTTCAAGAGTTAATCTATAGTTTCAATAAATTCATAATTTTTGAAAAATTCCAGGCAAAAGTTAAAACATAAGATTGTTTTAACTTTTAAGTGAATACATTTATCGTAATTATTTATGGCATTAAATATGTAAAAGATATTTCATAAAAACTAAATACCTTTATTCAGAATTAAATTAATAAAATCATGGAAAATAATAAACCTAAAATTCTTATTTGTGAAGATGACCCAAATCTTGGAATGGTGCTGAAAAACTTTATGGAACTAAACGATTATGATATTGTGCTTGAAAGAGATGGAAGGCTTGGCCTCGCTGCATTTCAGCGTGAAAAATTTGACCTTTGCCTTCTCGATGTTATGATGCCTAATATGGATGGCTTTACAGTTGCAGAAGAAATCAGAAATGTAGATCCTGACATGCCTTTATTTTTCCTTTCTGCAAAAACAATGAAAGACGATATAATAAAAGGATATAAATTAGGAGCCGATGATTATATAACTAAACCATTTGATAGTGACGTTTTATTGCATAAAATAAAGGCGATTTTAAAAAGAAATGAAGAATTGCACCGTGAAGAAGCCAATGCAGAATACGATTTGGGGAAATATCATTTTAATCCCCGGTTACGCCAGCTTGGTATTGGAAAAGACATTCAAACTCTTTCCCCCAAAGAGAATGAATTGTTAAAAATGTTGAGTGAATATAAGAATGATTTATTGCCCAGGGAAACAGCTTTGAAAAAAATCTGGGGAAGCGATACGTATTTTAACGGCCGCAGTATGGATGTGTATATTGCCAAGCTCAGAAAATATTTAAAAGGAGATACGAATATTGAAATCGTAAATATCCATGGAAATGGCTTCAGGCTTGTAGTCCAGGAATAAATTTCGTAGGGCTTTAAGGGTCTTTTCTAAGACTCAGTATTAGTAAACAAACAAATAATAGTGATTGTTATTTGCTATGTTCAACTCATAACTGCAACACTCTGCCTTTTAAATCGTGAAAAAATACTTCATTTGGCGATAAGTATTAAATTATCTTACAGGCCGATTCTTTATTTCATTTTCCACTCGCTTAATTCCTGCAATTGATACAGAATTAAAATCAGTTTTCTTTAGGAAGGTATTCTTATCATCCCATTTCTTTTTCGATTGTTATCTTTTTCTATAAGTTGTAAGCCTCTTAATAAAGATTTGGGCTTAGGCAAACCGGAAATAAACCCCTTTTAATTACTCCAATAATATTTAATTGCAGCGGTTTGAGTTGAAGGCGTTTCGGTACTATTTAGCGCATTGATCTTGTACCTTTGCTTCAGGATGAGCTGACTATACTTCTTTGTCATGTTGTAATAACAAAGGTAGTTTTTCGGATACACATTTTTGTAGAAGAAAATAGAAATAGGGATTATTTGTCCGTTTACTATTAAAAATATTTATCAACCTGTATTTTTAAAAGATAAGCCTAAATTAGTAAAAATCGTTTTATAAAATAAAATTGTAAGTTATGGAAGCGTACATTATTGCTGGGTTAAGAACCGCAGTTACCAAATCAAAACGTGGCGGATTTCGATTTTACCGGCCAGATGATTTAGCCGTGGATGTTATAAAGGGTTTGCTGGCAACTGTGCCTGATTTGGAAAGTAAAAGGGTGGACGATTTAATTGTCGGCAACGCTGTACCTGAGGCGGAGCAAGGGTTACAGGTGGGAAGAATGATCAGTGTAAGGGCTTTAGGAATTTCCGTTCCGGGAATGACAGTTAACCGTTATTGCGCCAGTGGATTAGAAACTATTGCGATTGCAACAGCAAAAATAAGAAGCGGCATGGCCGATTGTATTATCGCGGGAGGAACAGAAAGTATGACGATGGTTCCTACTTCGGGATGGAAAACGGTGCCTGCTTATTCGGTGACTTCAGAAACTCCGGATTATTACCTTGGAATGGGCTTGACAGCAGAAGCGGTTGCTAAAGAATACAATGTAACCCGCGGCCAACAAGATGAATTTAGTTTTCATTCTCATCAAAAAGCATTGAATGCTATCAAAAACGGATATTTCAAAAGTGGGATTTTACAGATGACGGTAGAAGAAATTTATTTGGACAAAGATTTAAAAAAACAAAAGAAAAGTTTTGTGGTTGATACGGATGAAGGCGTTCGTGCAGATACCTCTTTAGAAGCATTGGCTAAACTAAAACCAGCCTTTGCTTTGGGTGGCACTGTCACAGCGGGTAATTCTTCACAAACCAGTGATGGCGCAGCTTTCGTAATAGTAATGAGTGAAAAAATGATGAATGAATTGAAACTGAAACCAATTGCCCGGTTGGTAAATTGTGTAAGTGCAGGAGTGCATCCGCGAGTGATGGGCGTTGGACCGATGGAAGCTGTACCAAAAGTTTTAAAACAGGCCGGAATGAATCTTTCGCAAATTGATTTGGTAGAATTGAATGAAGCTTTTGCTTCTCAATCTGTCGCCGTTATCAGAAATCTTGAACTTGACCCGGCTAAGGTAAATATCAATGGAGGCGCAATTGCGCTCGGCCATCCGCTTGGATGCACCGGCGCAAAATTAACCGTCCAAATCATTAATGATATGAAACGCCTCAATAAAAAATACGGAATTGTAACCGCCTGTGTTGGCGGAGGGCAAGGCATTGCAGGAATTATTGAAAATCTGGATTAATATTATGCCTGTAACATTTTAAAACTTCACACTTAACCCCACAGCCAGCATTGATTGAAATTGCAAGCCTGGTGAATCATGATTGGGGCCAAACTGCTTTACATCATCATCATATATAAAGTTAAGCCCAAGGCTTGCGTTAAGTAATTTAGATATTTTGGCGGTAAACATATTATTCATCATCACATCTACATTTTGAGGGTTGTGCTCATAATTTGAAAATAAATCCAGGCGGCCATTATATGTGATTGATTTACTTAAATTTTTCAAATAAGTAATACTTGCAAAAGCTCCGATCTCGTTTTTTACATTTTTACCGAGAATTACACCGTATTTTGGAGCTAAAGTATCATTTGTAACAATCGTCCAGCGGGAAGTAATTGGTGAAATAAAAATGGACAAACCAGGAACTGGTTTGTAATCAAGGCCGAGGCTCAATAAAACATAACCGGGAGAAAGAAAATTAGATAAAAGATTTTTGCTTCCATCATTATTATACCTAAATCCCTGAGCAAACTGAGAATGGAAATTTAATAATGCTGCCACATCTAATTTCGGATTCAGGGCATATCCTGCTTTTGACAAAATATCAATACGGTCATCATTTTTTCTTGTTCCCTGGCTTGTAGTGTTTACCATTCCGTAATTAAAATCAAGCGTATTATCCCAGCTATATTTATCCTTTTTATAAAATGCATGAAGGCCAAGATAGGTAGCTAACGAAAATGAAAAATCATCTCCACCGGCTGCCCAGTTGCTTTGGCTACCCTGCCCCAGGTTGAAATTAAATATCCCTCCGGTATTCCAGGTTTTACTGCTATCGATCAAGCCCTTCTTGTCGACATCTTTATTGGATTGTGATTGTAAATCCTTTACTGTTTGATCCTGGGCAAAGCAATTATTTCCAATGAATAATATTAAAAAGGAAAGTACCGTAGCGTAAATTAATTTAGCTTTCATCTCTATGGGGGTTTTATAGATTAATAAAACACGAAAGTACTCCGCACATATTTATTGACCATATTTATTTTATTGATTTCATTTTAAATGTAATTTCTCAAAATTTAAAATTCTTCTAAAAACAAATAGTTTATTTTGTGAAAGAATACATTTTAGACATAAAAAATAGCTAAAAAATGGAAGAATTAATCCAAAAATTACAAAGCGCCCATGGGCTTTCAGCGGAAGAATCGCATAAAATACTTGGTACAATTGCCAACTACCTGAAAGAAAAATTCCCTATGGTAGGCGGGGCTATTGACAATCTTTTTCAATCAGGAACTACACCAGGCGGCCCCGGAACTACTCCTGCAGACGTTCAAGCTACCGTAGCTGACCCCATAAATGATAATAGTAGCCTGATGGATAAAATTTCTGATTTTATTCCAGGCACAACCGGCGAAAAGATTGAAGAATTCGCCAAAAAAAATCTCAGCGGGATTTTTGGAGGAAATAAAAATTCATAAGGGGATTTTATCGCAAAACTTCCCTTGCAATAACAATTTTTTGGATTTCGCTGGTGCCTTCGCCAATAGTACAAAGCTTACTATCCCGGTAATATTTTTCTACAGGAAAATCTTTCGTGTAGCCATAGCCACCAAAAATCTGAACCGCATCTGTTGATACTTTTACAGCTACTTCACTGGAATAATATTTAGCCATTGCGGATTCTTTGGTTACGTTTTCCCCTTTGGTTTTAAGGCTGCAGGCTTGGTCAATTAATAATTCCGCAGCTCTGATTTCAGTAGCCATATCGGCCAGCTTAAAAGAGATTCCCTGAAAATCTGAAATGGGTTTTCCAAACTGGTACCTTTCTTTTGAATATTGCAGCGAAGCTCTATAAGCACCTTTTGCAATTCCTAATCCAAGCGCTGCTATTGAAATACGTCCACCGTCCAATACCTTCATAGCTTGCTTAAATCCATCACCAATTTCCCCCATCCTTGAAGAATCAGGAATCCGGCAATTATCAAATATCATTTCTGCAGTTTCGCTTGCGCGCATTCCGAGTTTATTTTCTTTTTTACCACCAGAGAAACCTTTGGTTCCCCGCTTTATAATAAAAGCGGTTGAATTATCACGGGTTCTTGGTTCGCCGGTTCTGCAAATTAAAACAGCTACATCCCCACTTTTTCCGTGAGTAATCCAGCTTTTCGTTCCGTTTATAACCCAATTATCTCCATCTTTTTCAGCCACACATTGCATATTTCCCGCATCGCTTCCGGTATTTGGTTCGGTCAATCCCCAGGCGCCAATATATTCTGCAGTGCATAATTTTGGTAAAAATTCCTTTTTCTGTTCTTCGTTTCCAAAAGCAAGAATATGACCGGTACATAATGAATTGTGCGCAGCGTATGAAAGCCCTATCGAGCCACAAACTTTTGCAAGTTCCTGTATGGCAGTACTGTATTCAAAATACCCCATTCCGCTTCCGCCATATTCCTCCGGCACCAGAATTCCCATCAAACCAAGTTTGCCCAATTCTTTTAAAATATGGACAGGAAATTCCTGGCTTTCGTCCCATTCCATCAAATGTGGCCTGATAAATTGTTCGGCGAACTGTTTCGTGGTTTCAGCCACCTGCATTGTCAATTCATTTATTGTAAAATCCATCTTAAAACACTTTTTTGCAATTTAGAACGAATAAAATAATCGTCAACACTAATCAATTTATTTTCACTCATCATTTTATTGTAATTATTAAATACAGTTTAACAACTAAAAGAAAAAACATCCGAATTTGTCTGTTTACTATTCTGGCTAATGGTTTTTATCAAAATAAAAATCCTGCTTATTTCCTGGTTTACTGCCTTCCACAAGAATTAATTTATACAGAGGTATGGTGCTGTTTTTGTGTAAAAATCTTCAGTAACTACCATAATTTTTTTTATTTCGGGAACCGATTTATACTCTCCATGCTGTTGCCGGTATTGATAAATCGCATTGGCCATGTTATAATTGATGTAAGGATGCGCCTTCATTTCATCAACAGAGGCCTGGTTGATATTTATCTTTTTTACAAGGCTATCATTTATTACCAGGTATTTTTTTATTTTCTGAAAAGTTGAATCGGGTAAAAAATAAGTTTCACCAACTTGTTCAACCGAATAAAAACCTCCTAATTTTTGCCTAAACGCGATGATTCTTTTTGAAAGTTTGCTTCCAATACCGGGAAGTGCAATATAAGCGGAAGTATCTGCTATATTGACATCAACAGTCTGGATAACATATTTGGGTTTATCACTTTTTTGATAAGAAAATTGACTTTCATTTGCCTGGTATTCTTTTTTATTATTCTTAATCGAAACATAAGGAATAAGGCGCTCAGCATCTGCCGGGCTAAGGCCGTAAATTTTTTTGAGGTCTTCAGGCTTGTAAAATTTCCCTCCTTTTGAAATATATTTTTGTATTGTTTCCGCAGTACGTTTTCTTATTCCAAGTTTTACCCATTCATCTTCAGTTGCAGTATTTGGATCAAAATAAAAAACCTCTTTCTTTACCTTCTCTTCTCTTTTATATGCTGGAGTATAATCATTATAATACTCACGGTTATTTTTAAAATTGGTTTTTGAAGAAGAATCTATTTTTAATTGAGCGATTTCCTTTTCAAATTGACCGGAATCCACCACTTCATGCCTTGTAAAATAGGGGAATAAAAGGGGAAGTATTATTAATAGAATAATGATTGAAACGGCGTAAATAATTCCTTTTCTTTCTTTTTTTGTAAAGCTGAAGTATTCATTTAAAAGTTTCCACATTTAGGTAGTTTTTGGGAAGTTACTACAAAAAACTATTTTATATTGGGCTTTGGTGTTTATTTTTTTCCTCATTGGGCCCTTTCTCTGGCCTCATTTGCGGAAACAATAAAACATCCTGGATAGAAGATTGATTAGTGAGCAACATAACGATTCTATCAATCCCAAAACCAATACCACTTGTGGGTGGCATTCCATATTCAAGAGCGCGTAAAAAATCATAATCAATAAACATGGCTTCATCATCGCCACGTTCCATCAACTTTGATTGCTCTTCAAAACGCTCTTTCTGTTCCAGCGGATCGTTGAGCTCAGTATAAGCATTAGCGATTTCTTTTCCATTGACAATCAATTCAAACCGCTCTACGAGACCGGGTTTGCTTCGGTGCTTTTTAGTAAGCGGGCTCATTTCTACAGGGTAATCAATAATAAAAGTAGGCTGTACAAAATGGCTTTCACATTTTTCAGAAAATATCTCATCTACCAGTTTGCCTTTTCCCATAGTTTTATCTGCGTGTATTCCTAACAGTTGGCAAACTTCCCGCAAACCATTTTCGTCTTTATCAGTTATATCAATTCCGGTAAATTCTTTAATAGCATCATACATTGAAATCCTTTTGTACGGAGCTTTAAAATCAATTTCTTTATCGCCGGAAATTACTTTGCTAGTTCCATTTACGGCAAAAGCTGTCTTTTCTAATAACTGTTCTGTGGTTTCCATCATCCATAAATAATCTTTGTAAGCCACATAAAATTCAAGAACAGTAAATTCGGGATTATGTGTCCGGTCCATTCCTTCATTCCTGAAATTCCGGCTAAATTCATACACCCATTCAAACCCGCCAACGATCAATCTTTTTAAATACAATTCATTAGCAATGCGCAGGTAAAAAGGAATATCCAATGCATTATGATGCGTTTTAAAAGGCCGGGCCGCAGCGCCACCAGGAATATTTTGCAAAACGGGCGTATCTACTTCTAAAGCGCCACGTTCGTTTAAAAAATCACGCATGGCGTTTATCATTTTTGTTCTTTTGATAAAAATTTCTTTCACCTGTGGATTTACGATCAGGTCTGCATAACGCTGGCGGTAACGAAATTCCGTATCAGTAACTTCATCAAAAGTTTCACCGTCTTTTTCTTTTACGACTGGTAATGGGCGAAGCGATTTTGATAAGATTTTCAATTCAGAAACATGAATGGAAGTTTCGCCGGTTTTTGTAGTAAAAACAAAACCCTTTACTCCAATAATATCGCCGATGTCAACCAGTTTTTTCCAAACAATATTATAAAGAGTTTTACTTTCATCTTTTGAAATATCATCGCTCCGGATATACAATTGAATTTTTCCTGTAGCGTCCTGCAAAACAGCAAAAGAGGCTTTGCCCATGTCCCGTATGCTTAAAATTCTGCCCGCCACACAAACATCTGAAAAATCACTTTTGTTTTCTTCTCCTTTATAATTTTCTTTTATAAATCTTGCTGAGGTATTAACCGGGAATAATTCAGCCGGATAAGCATCAATACCAAGATTTGAAAGTTCCTTTAATTTTTCCCTGCGGATAATTTGTTGTTCAGAAAGAGGTTCATTATTCATAAAATCAATAAAATTTTGCCATTATAAATGGTGTATTCAAAAAATTTTCGCAAAGGTAAACTTTTGAAAATTTAAAGAAAAGTGGATTTAGCCACAGGTAATTTATCCAATAAAAAATGCATTTCTTCATTGAAGAAATGCATTTTAATAAATTAAAAAATATTTAAAAGCCCATTAGGTCGATTCCTTTCTTTTTTTAAGCTCATCAATTTCCCTTTCAAGCCTGTTAATAGTGGCTTCAATATTACTCAACCGCTTGCCATTTTTAGATATTTTGAACGTTGGATGAACTGTTTTTAATTCTTCTTTATAACTGGCCAGTTGTTCTTTAAGGGTTTTTAATTTTCCTGCAATCTCATTATTTCTTACGGGTCTTGCCATAACATTATTTTTTAACAAAGTATGAAATTAATTTAAAAAAAAGTATTCTTCTCTAATATATTTTTTAAGTATTTATTCCAAAGATCAATTTAATTAATTTAAATCCCCCAAAACTGCCTCAGATAATTTAAAATAGCAATATAATAACAGAATAAAACTTAAATGAAAATATATCCCAAAAGATAAATCGTAATTTTGCAATTCTTTCCAAAATATGAGCGACGAAATAAAACATGAATGCGGCCTGGCTTTTATAAGGCTGCGTAAACCTTTCTCTTTTTACCGTCAAAAATATGGTACTGTTTTGTACGGATTAAACAAGTTGTACCTCTTAATGGAAAAGCAACACAACCGCGGTCAGGACGGCGCGGGAATTGCTGCTGTAAAATTAAATACCGAACCTGGCTACCCTTTTTTACACAGAATAAGAAGTAATGAAAACCAGGCCATTGCTCACCTTTTTTCTCAAATTGGAGAACAGGTCAATGAAATCAAAAAATATCATCCGGATATTGAACAACACGCCGGGCTAATGAAAGGGCATATTGATTTTTTGGGAGAATTGTTACTCGGTCATTTACGATATGGAACCCAGGGAAAAAACAATGTAGAATTTTGCCATCCTTTTATAAAGAGAAATACCATTCCTGCGCGGAATCTTGCTATGGCAGGAAACTTTAACCTGATCAATAAAGATGAAATTTTCTCTATAATAAACAGCCCAAGATCAGAGCAGGACCGGGGAAGCGACCTGGCAGCCATGATAGATATTATTCAGCACTTTTTAATAAAAGCGGACGAGGCATCGCCTGAAGGCGTTGATATGGCAGGGGTTTTGAAAAAAGCAGTTCCTTATTTTGATGGTGGTTTTACGTTTGGTGGCTTAACAGGTGATGGAATTGGATTTGTAGTCCGCGATGCCCACGGAATCCGCCCATGTTACTATTATATTGACGATGAAGTAATTGTTGCAGCTAGTGAACGTGCTGCAATTCGCACTGCCTTTAATGTAGCAGAAAATGAAGTGAAGGAATTAATGCCAGGAAATGCACTTATAACCAAACCAAACGGTCAATATTCGATTGAACAAATTCTTGAACCTAAAGAAAGAAAAGCATGCAGCTTTGAACGTATTTATTTTTCAAGGGGAAGTGACGAAAAGATTTACCGCGAAAGGATTGCATTGGGATACCACCTAAGCGAAAGGGTTTTGAAAACTGTAGATTATGATTTGAAAAACACGATTTTTTCTTTCATACCCAATACTGCTGAAACTGCTTTTTATGGAATGATAAAAGGGGCAGAGGCTTACCTGAATAAAATAAAAATAGAAAGAATATTAAGCTGGGGAAAAGATTACGATGCAGAGAAACTAACGGAGATGGTTAATCGAAAAGTGAGAATGGAAAAAATTGCCATCAAAGATGTAAAGCTGCGTACTTTTATTACAGAGGATAACAGCCGCAATGAAATGGTACAACACGTTTACGACATCACTTATGGAACCGTTAGAAAAGGAATTGATACATTAGTAGTGATTGATGATTCAATAGTAAGAGGTACCACTTTGCGTGAGAGTATTATCAGGATGTTATCCAGGCTTCAACCTAAAAAAATAATTGTGGTTTCTTCTGCTCCGCAAATAAGGTATCCTGATTGTTATGGAATTGATATGAGCAAACTGGGCGAATTTGTAGCCTTTAAAGCAGCAATGGCATTGATAAAGGAAAGAAAAATGGAGCCAATGCTGGAGTGCCTTTTTGAAAAGTGCAAAGAACTAAAAAGAAACAACCAACTGGATACTCAAAATATTGTCCGGGAAATTTATAAACCTTTTTCATTAGAAGAACTTGATAAAAAAATCGCTGAATTAATTACACCTCCCGAAATAAATATTCCTGTAGAAGTAATCTATCAAACAATAGAAGACCTTCACGAGTGTTGCCCAACCAACCTGGGCGACTGGTATTTTACAGGCAATTATCCTACCCCGGGCGGCAACCGCGTGGTGAATAAAGCCTTTTTAAATTATATGGAAGGAAAAAATGTAAGAGGTTATTAAAATTTGAGTGCCCATATTCTTACTTTTGAATAATGGCTAAAGAGAAAAATCAACAATACATTATTGGAATCGACATTGGCACGGGCAGCACCAAAGCCATTGCCATGGACAATAAAGGCACAATTATCGCCGATTCTCAAATTTATTATTCTACACAAAACCCTAAACCAGGGTACGCAGAACAGGATCCCGAGATAATCTGGAAAGCCTTTAAAAACTGTATCGGTGAAATAGTTGACTCAATTAAATATGCACCGGTTTCTATCAGTTTCAGCAGCGCAATGCATGGCCTTATTGCAGTAAACAAAGAAAATAAGGCGATTTCTAATTTAATAACATGGGCTGATATAAGAAGTGAAAAAATTGCTGAACAAATCAGGAAATCAAAAGAAGCGAAAAGTATTTACAGAGCGACTGGAACTCCGATCCACCCGATGATTCCTCTTTGCAAAATTATCTGGCTTCACAAAAATCAACCCGCTGGTTTTAAAAATACTTTTAAATTTATTTCGATAAAAGAATTTATCTGGTACCGGTTATTTGGTGTTTATGAAGTAGATCATTCTATTGCTTCTGCAACAGGTTTATTCAATATTAAAACTTTGCAATGGAATAAGGCTTCCCTGGAATTATGCGGAATAAATGCAAATCAACTTTCAGAACCAAAGCCAACCAATTTTATCCGGAAAAATGCGGATTCTTCAATATTAAATTCATTATCACTTTCTGCTGAGACTTCTTTTTGCATTGGTGCAAGCGATGGCTGCCTTGCTAATTTAGGAAGTTATGCAATGGACAAAGGCTCAGCAGCTTTAACGATCGGAACAAGCGGCGCGGTAAGAATTGCCAGCTCAAAGCCACGTTATAATTTTGAGGAAATGACTTTTAATTATTTGTTGGATGACAAAACATTTATTTGTGGCGGCCCGGTAAATAATGGCGGAAATGTAGTACAATGGCTATTTGAAGCTTTTTTAAATATAGAAAAACCTACGGAAAAAGATTACGAAAATCTTTTTAACCGCATAGATTCAATACCAGCAGGAAGTAATGGTTTAATTTTTCTACCCTATTTAAATGGAGAAAGAGCGCCTGTTTGGGACGGAAGGGCGAGCGGTGTTTTTATGGGAATAAAACCTTTTCATACACAAGCTTATTTTTTACGCGCAGCTTTGGAAGGTATTTGTTACTCTATGAAACAGGTGTTACAAATTGTGGAATCATCAACTTCAAAAATTGATAAACTGGTTGTTGGCGGAGGTTTTATCCATTCCAAAACATGGATGCATATTTTAGCCGATATAACAGGAAAGAAACTCGTGGTAATTGAAACCCAGGATTCATCAGCAGTTGGCGCAGCGCTGTTAAATATGAAAGCAATAAAAATGATTAAAAATTATTCTTCGTTAAAACCAAACATCAGCCAAACCGTGAAGCCCGATTTAAAGAATCAGAAAAGGCATGAAGACAATTATGCTGTTTTTAAAACACTATATCCCGCATTAAAAGATTCAATGCACAAGATTTATCAAAATAAGAATTAATAAAAAAAGTTGTTTTACTGCCACGCATTTTCTAAAAACCTAACCCAGTTTTTATACATAATATTCTCCACATCATTTTCAGAATAACCACGTTCTTTTAAAATTGCAGGAATTTTTTGTAAATCGGCAATCGTGTCTAAGTCAGCAGGACATTGCTCTATACCGAAAGCACCATCCAAATCGGTTCCAATTCCTGAATGCAGAGAGTTTCCGGCAATTTGGCAAACATGATCAATATGATCAATTACCGTTGAGATAAAAACGCCTTCATTTTGAGGCGTTGATTTTCCCCTAATCCATCCGGGTTTCAACATCCACGCATCGAATGCACCGCCAATAACGGTGCCGCGCTCAATCAACACTTTAATCTGTTCGTCAGAAAATTGCCTGTTGTGCGGAACAAGGGAACGGCAATTATTATGGCTGGCCCAAACATGCCCCTTAAAATTTTCCAAGGCTTCCCAAAAACTTTGATCACACAAATGAGTGGCATCTAAAATAATATTCAACCGTTCCATTTCTTTTAATAATTCCTTCCCCTTATTCCCAATTCCACCTTCGGAATCTGTTCCATAAGCATAAACGCCGGGGCCATAATGCGCTGGCCCAATCGCACGCAATCCGTTTTCATAATTCTTTTCAAGGTATTTCATATTCACGATTGAATCGGCTCCTTCAAGACTAAGAATATATCCGATGGGCAAATCTTTGGTATCTTTTGTCTGCCATTTTTCTAAATGATCTTTTAAAGTTTTGCCATTATTTATCTGTGCCATTTCTCCTTTGTCTTCCATTACTTTATACCAGGCCAATTGCCCCTGGGTTTGCGCCCACGCCTGTTCCTGTGAATACCATCCAGGTAATTTACTTTCCGGTTTTACAAATCGTGCAATCATTGTTCCTACGCAAATTCCAATATTTCCTTTTCGCATTTCAGGTAATGAAACCGTACCATTACTTCTGTCCGGTTTGTCATTCATCCCTTTTTCCCTTTCGCGTATATGCATCACCGTTTGAGTGAGATCGCGGTTCCATTCCAAAGCGTTCATGCTCAAATCGAGATGCGCATCAAAAATAAGATCGGTCATTTTTAGTTTTTTATAATATTAATTCAGCTCCATACTCATCTTCGGTCTCCTCGAACAAAAATAATTTTAATTCTTTTTTATTATTAAATCCTCCAATTTTTTGTCGATAGTTGCAGCTACTTTCTTGTTTTCTATTTCTTGTTTTCTGTTTTTACTGATATTTAAAAGCTCTTCTTCGCTGTCAATACCTAAAAAAACAAAGTCCAACCTATTGATTATGATCATATTATGTTTGTATTTTAAAAAAAATGATCTCATATTTGTTTAAATATTTGATATGAATGTAACATTTGAGAAATCGAAAAATACAACAATTGAATGGTTGACACCTCCTGAATTGGTTAAAAAACTTGGAGATTTTGATTTGGATCCTTGTACCCCGATAAAACCTCCTTTTCTTCACGCAAAAGAAAACTTTAGTATTAAAGAAGATGGGTTAACCAAAAAATGGTTCGGAAGAGTCTATATGAATCCGCCTTATGGAAAAGGGATGGAAAAATGGATTGAAAAGTTAAAAATGCACGGAAATGGAATTGCCTTAATTTTTGCTCGAACAGAAACAAAATGCTTTTTCAATCATATTTGGAATGATGCACAAGCGGTATTATTTTTAAAGGGAAGAATTAAATTTTATAATCTAGATGGAAAACAGAAAGGTACTCCGGGAGCTCCAAGTATTTTTATAGCCTATGGAAAAAAAAATGCGGATATACTTTTGGAATCTGGTATCGAAGGGAAATTCATTAGATTAAAGTAATTCATAAATAATAAATTCAGTTACATTATATTCTGCGTCAAAAATCCAAGTGTTTTCTTTAAGCAATTTTACGATAGCTTCATTTTCATTATTTACATTTTCAACAATACCTAAAACTTGCAGGTTATTCACCTCTACATCTATCTTAGGTGCGAAGGATTGTCCCTCCGGTGTTAATATAATATATTTTTTCATTTAGATTTTTCTATAATTTCCTCTGTTAATGAATTTGATTATTCCTTTATCCCTTAATATTTGCAATTGTTGCCTTATTTTATCTTTGATGAAATTATTGTCTGGATATTTATGTTTTAGGCTTTCTTCAAATTTGTAAACTTCATCAAGAGTGAATGTTTCTTTATTTATTGAATCAACACATTTCATTATTTCCAAAATCCAGCCTTTAGCTTCTTTTGATTTTTCTCTGAGAAACAGAGTTTTATTAAATGACTCATTGACAATTTTAGAATTAATCACTCTAGCATTTTTTACAAGAAATACTTTTCCTGAACTTGCGACTTTTGAGATATCAATATTGCATCCAATCCAACCAGCTCTTCTTGCCGTTTCTGCTAAAGGCCTTCTTTTGATAATAGTTTCAGGTGTAAAAAACTGCTTTGGTATAATCAAGAAATCATTAACAATCCATTCCTTAGTATAAGTCAGGAAGAAAAAATTGGGATTATTATCAGAGTTTATTCTTTCAATCATTGTAGTATAAGCTCCATCTATTATTGTATTAGATAATTTTCCTACTTTGCTTTTTAATTCAAATTCTTCACTACATTTTTTGCAATAAAAATCTGCAACTGGCCGATTGTTTTCAAACTCTCTCAAAGGAATATCTCCGCACTTTGGGCAATAGGAGTTGATTAAAACCCAATTTTCTGTAAGAATACGTGCTATTTGAGAATTGCTCGAATATCCTTTTGCTAAACTTGTGTTGAAACTTAAAGTCATTTTTTAAAAATCTCATTTTTTTTAGAAAGTGCTGTGAAAATCCTTTTATGAAAGAACAAAAGATTGGAACGTTAAGGCCAATTAGCTGATTCAATGTATGTAAAACTTGATTTCATTAAGCCCTTTGGTAATGACTTCTTGATATCATTGATTAATTGGGGTTTCCCCGTGCCCATTTTAAAAAAGGCTTTGCTATTTTCTTATCCATTCCTGTTATTAAAAATTTTCTAGGTCAAAATTTAAGAATATTATTCTAACTATTTTTTTAAACTGTAATTTTCTTCTTCCGCGCTTCAATTTTCCATGTGTCAAGGAGTGCTCCATTTTCAATTATATTGGCTTCATCATACAAAGCAACTGTGGGGCAAATGTGATATGGAATTCCGTAAAACACATCGCCAATATGAATGTTTTCCCAGTCTTTTACTGCTACTACCAAATGTTCTTCGCTTTGTGATTTAACTTCATAACTTTCCAAATTCAGAAAAAATATTCTTTTTGAAATCTGGTTTTCTGCTGCCACGGATTTGTGCCCAAGGTCTGTTGTAATCAATCCTGGTGCGGGTTTTGAAATTACTCTTGTTAACAAAACCGCGGCAAATTTAAAAGGCTGTTCCTGCAACATCACATCATATCCATAATCCCAAAGTAAACAAGTTCCGGGGCTGCAATACTCATCTTTATTTAGCACATGAACGGTAAATGTTGGCGTTCCTCCAGCGATAATTTTTACATCCTGCAAATTAGAATTCTGTATTATTTGTTGCTTTACTGCATTTACTTTTTCAAATGCTTCAGCCACTTTTTGTTTTCTTATTTCAAAATCTTCATCGCGAATATGGCCATCGTAAACATGCAATCCCCGAAAATTGATATTGCGTAATTTTCGTAATTCCAAAAAAAGATCAAAAAGTTTTTCACCAGGTTCAATTCCTGTCCGATGCATTCCGGCATCCACATCAATAAAAACGTTGGCAGTTAATTTTTCCTGTTCAAATAAATCATTCAACATTTTTGCAGAATCGAAATTATCAACCAAAGAGGAAAATTGAATTTGCGGATTTTTTTTTATTAAAGAAATAAAACGTTTTGCTTTGGAAAAATTAAGTTGATAAGCCATCAGGATATTTTCCGCTCCTGAATCAGCAAGCATTTCAGTTTCAGCAATCGTTGCGCATTTGAATTGTGAAATACCTGCAGCTATTTGCATCTTTACGATCTCCGGCATCTTGTGCGTTTTCACATGAGGCATTAATCTTTGCGGATCGCCCGCAATGTTGATCATGGTTTTGATATTGAAAGCCACACGATTTTTATAAATTAATAATGCGGGCGAATCAATTTCATCCGGATCATTTAATTCGTACCATTGTTTGTCAGGCATTTTTTTCTATTTCTATTGCGGTTATTGATTGGGAAATTACAATTTCATCTGCATCTTCAGCAAGTTCAAAAACGGCTTCAATTTCTACCGGAATATTGTCTGGCAAAGAGCCCATTCCGACAGCGCTTCTTACGCCTACGCCATTTTCACTTCCCCATATTTCTGCAAACAATTCGCTGCAGCCGTTGATAACAAATGGATGTTTTTCAAAATTTAACGTACAGTTTACCATTCCAAAAACTTTGGTTACTCTTTTTATTTTATCCAAACTTCCAAGGCTGGATTTCAAAGTGGCTAAAATTGTTAAGCCGGTTTGACGGGCTGCTAGCTTTGCTGCGTCAGCGTTTATATCAAACCCCACTTTCCCTTTTATCAATATTCCTTCTTCCAAAACAGGGCCATGGCCGGAAACATAAATTAAATTTCCTACCTGGAGCAATGGTTTATAAACGCCTGCGGGTTTTGGAGCAGGAGGTAATGTTAAGCCGGTTTTCAAAAGATTTTCTTCAGGAGTTTGTAGCATAATTTTTTTTTAGAAATTACAATTGAAAGATGGATAAAGGTAAAATGTTTTTAAGAAAGCTGATCGCAACGCTTTAAAAATTGCGGATGCAGATAATATTTCGGAAAGAAACTTTCTTATCTTCAACCACTTTTTTTTAATTTTTTTTTAAAAGATAAATATGCTTGCCACACAGGCAAATAAAACGCTGAAACTTGCTTTTCCCATCATTTTGGGAGAGGTGTCGCAAATGATGCTTGGCATTATTGATACGGCAATGGTGGGCGCTGTTAATTATAAACAGCTTGCTGCGGCTGCTTTAGTGATGAGCGTGATTAATATTCCATATGTGTTTGGAATCGGAATTACGATTTCTGTTTCGCAAATGGTTTCAATGGCGCACGGAAGAAGAGATGGAAAATTAGTGAGCCATTATTTATACAATGGGTTTTGGTTGTGCGTCATTTCTGCCATCGCTATTTCTATAGCGATAGAATTAAGCAAAAATATTTTATTCCACCTCGACCAGGATCCGGTAGTGGCGCAATTGGCATTGCCATATTTACAAATTATGGGTTGGTCTGTGATTCCGATGATCTTATTTCTTTCGCTAAAACAATTTACCGATGGATTGGAATTCACGAAAACAGCTATGATCCTTTCTCTTGCCGCACTTCCTTTGAATGCCTTTTTAAACTGGCTTTTAATTTATGGTAACTGGGGTTTTCCAAGATTGGAACTGGTAGGCGCGGGATGGGCTACTTTAATTACACGGATTTTCATTTTTGTTTTTCTTGGGCTTATTGTATTATACCATAAAACTTTCAGTAAATACATCGCAATAAGAAGTATCGCATGGAAATTTAAATGGCAAACGATTAAAGAATTGCTTCACATTGGCGTGCCGAGCAGTTTTCAAATTTCAATGGAAGCCGGTGCCTTTGCGGTTTCCGGTATTTTGATAGGAACGATAGGCGCTGTAGAACAGGCAGCTCACCAAATTGCCTTAAGCTGCGCGTCATTAACTTTTATGGTTTCGATGGGATTGTCGCAGGCGGGTTCTATCCGCACCAGCAACTCATTCGGAAGAAATGATTGGCCACTCATAAAAGCAATCGGGAAAAGCACTTTGATAATGGCATTAATTTATGGAACTTTTTGCGCATTGCTATTCATTATATTAAGAAACCAACTTCCATTAATTTTTAATGACAATGCAGAAGTAGTTTCAATGACTTCTTATTTATTATTGTTCGCAGCTTTATTCCAGATTTCTGATAGTACGCAGGCGATAAGTGCGGGCTTATTACGGGGGATAAAAGATGTAAAAGTGCCAACTTATTTTATTGCCATTGCTTATTGGGCAATCGGAATTCCGGCGGGTTGCCTTCTTGCGTTTTATTTTAAAATGGGAGCGGCTGGCATCTGGACCGGATTTATAACCGGGCTTACTTTTTCGGCTACTTTCCTAACTTTCCGCCTCAAAAAAATGGTGAAAAAGAATAGCTGAATTTTTATTTAAAAAAAATCCTGAGCTATTAAGCCCGGGATTAGTAATTTCTTTTTTGGTAGTAAACGAACAAATACCAAAGATTTTTATTTTCTTAAACGGAAGATTATTCTACAAGTTTAGCCGCTCTCTTTTGGTCCAAAATTGTTTTTTGTTTCGCTATTTCGTCAGTTTGGTTTTGCTGGTCCGTTTTGTTTTTTGTAAGGTCATCCTGAAGGCCTTTTATTTTCTTTTCCAATTTAGACTGGCCGTCCTGCAAATTTTTCAACTTTTTTTCTGCACCAGCTACTTCATCCTGCTGGTTTGAAATAGCGAGGTTATACGCGGACATATTAATATCCCTTTGAAAACTATCTATAAATGAAACACTGTTGGGTGAAAGTTCAACAGCAGCGATCCCTTTAGCGCCTTTTACTTTATCCTCTGGAATTAATCCGGATTTTGCAGCAATCATCGTAACTATACTTTTATCTTTTTCTTTGCGGCTTTTTCTTTCAATTTTAAAAAGTACATCCTGCGGTTCATCAGGATTCAAATCTTTTAATCGTGTGTTTCTATAAACTAAAAAACCTTTTGATTTGTCAGCATTATACCCTTGTGATTTTAATTTATTTACAATTACATCTTCAGTTTGGTCAGGCGGAAGGTTGTATTCTGTAATATAACAAGGGTATTTTTGGCCATTATATTCCACACTTGTAGGCATGGGTGCCTGCGCAAAAACAAAACCTGTAACGAACAAAGAAATGATTAAGGAAAAAATGTATTTCATATCAAAAAATGTTCTAAAATACAAACATATTTAAATTTCGTCAATCATTCGTTCCAGGTATTATTTTTCCTGTTGCTATCCGGCAAAAGATTTTGTGGGTCAATAGTTACAGATTGAATTTCTCTTGGAATTTTTAAATGAAGAATGTGAGTATCACCCTGTAACCACGTTTCTACAGGTAATTGAATATCTTGTTTGCTACCATCTTTCAAAACTATTTCAATCGTACAAGGCATTGCCATTTTTTGCAAATTTGCGATTGTAATATTTACACTGTTTTTTGTTTTGTCATCTGAATAAGTAACGGATTGAACCGCCAAATCCAATTGCCAGTTGTTGCAAAACCATTCTTTCCAAAACCAGGAAAGGTCTTCCCCGCCTTCGTTATTCATCGTTCTGAAAAAATCATCAGGAGAAGGATGTTTATAAGCCCACCGTTCGATATATTTTTTAAAGGCATAGTCAAACCTGTCGTGGCCTAAAATAACTTCGCGAACGAGAACCAATCCAAACGCCGGTTTAAAATATTCAATAGGATGACGGTATTTTTCCTGAAACTGGTCAGCACGTGCCATCATGGTAGGTGCAGCCGAATCTTTCAGCCATGGAATAATTTCATCTGCCGGGTTTCCTTTTCCCGGCGCATATTCGCCATCGCGTTTTGGGGCATATTCGCCTTTATTGAATTCATCAGCGGCGTAAACATCAATAAAAGTGTTGAAACCCTCATCCATAAACGCATAGCGGCGCTCGTCACTTCCAACAATCATAGGAAACCAATTGTGCCCAATCTCATGTGCTGTTACCCAATATAATTCTCCGGCTTTATCATTAATTCCGTCAAAAACAATCCCCGGGTATTCCATTCCGCCGGCCATTCCCGCTTCATTCACCGCTACCGGGTATGGGTACACGTACCATTTAGCAGAAAAATATTCAATAGATTTTTTCAAATACTCTGTTGCTCTTCCCCATGCATCCTGGCCAGCGCTCTCTACCGGGTAAACTGACATTGCCAAAGCTTTTTTGCCATCCGGTAAATTCACTTTCGCTGCATCCCATATATAAGCAGAAGAAGCGCCAAAAGCAACATCGCGCGTGTTGTTCATTTTAAAATGCCAGCTTACAGGTTTCTTATTTGATTTTTTTCCGGCATCATTATTTACTTCCCCTTCTGTTCGGACCATTATGGTTTTATCACTTTTTCTTGCGGCATTTAATCTTTCAATTTGAGTTGCAGTAAGCACTTCTTTTTCATTTTGTAATTCCCCGCTTCCGGCGACAATCATTCCTGCAGGAACTGTAACTGTGTAATCGAAATCACCATATTCACAATAAAATTCTCCGCTTCCAAGAAAAGGTAAAGTGCTCCAACCTTCAAGGTCATCATAGACACACATTTGAGGATACCATTGCGCTACTTCATAAATTTTCCCATTTTTTGTTGAGAAGAAATCATTTCTTCCACCAAAAATTCCGGGAATTTTATACTGATACTGAATGTGAATATTTATTTTTTCTTTAGAGGATAGTGCATTTGGCAAACGAATTTGCATCCTCGTATCATTGACAATATAATTGGCTTTGAAAGTTTTTCCTTTGTATTCAATTGTTACATTTTTAAATTGATAACCATCCGTATGCTCGTTACCAGCGAAGCTTGTATAAAAATTTGAACGCGCATCTTTTCGGTAAGTATTCTGGTCCAGTTGTAACCAAAGCGATGGTAATGCATCGGGGCTGTTATTGGTATAAGAAATAGTTTCAGCACCAGTCAAAGTATTTTCAACTGTATCTATTGTAGCGTGAAGATTATAGTCAGCGCGGTTTTGCCAATATTTCGCACCGGGAGCACCATTTGCAGAACGGAATTCATTACCGTTTTTTGTAAAAAAGTTTTGAGCAAATAACTCATGAGGATTAAAAACAGGTTCTATGTTTTTTTGAGCAAAAGTGGAAGTGATGCAAAAAGAGAAACTTATTAAAAGCAAGAAACTTTTAAAATTCATTTTAAAAAAATTTGAGATGAAAAAATAATAGATATGAAGGTCTGATTTTTTTGCCACTAAATTCACCAATCAGGAAATGAGAACAATAGTAAACGAACAAATATTACGGATTTTTATTTTTCTGATTACAACTCCTTGGCAGGCACTTTTTTTATATTTCCTTTTTTATCGGAGATTACAAGATAGCCGTCTCGGGCTTTTTCTTCAGTGATGAGCTTTCGGGAAGTTTTTTTAAGGCCTTTTTCGATCTCGGTAAATTCATTTTCTGCTAATTGAGAAAACCCTATTTTATTTTTAATCTTTCCCATATATCAAAATTAATAATTTTTATTTGATCGCTTAATTCGCCCCTGGCTATTATCTCTGCCGGAGATTTTGAATTATCATAAATATACCATCTATCAGCAATTTCTATAAATTTTTTCAAATACTGTATTCCCAATTCAAATCTTCTTGCTATTACATTTGGAGGAATATTATGGCCACCTTTACTTACGCGCAAAGCAACTTCTTTCTTTCGCAATTTTAGCAGTCGGCAAATAAAAAAACAACAAAACGACTTCATAATTTATGAGTTGAACCTTTCTTACAAGATTCAAATAACTCCTGGTTGCCAAAGTAGTTTCAATACAAAATGTCTGTCTTGAAGTAATGTGCAAGTCAATTTGTTCAAGCATAATTCTTCCTGCTTGCATCGCTACTGCTTCTACATTTTTTGGATTCAATTTAGCAGCAATTTCATCCGCATTTAAAAAAATACCACAATGAAATATTTCAGGTAATAATGTTTTAGAAGCTGTCGTCTTTCCCGCGCCATTAGGTCCCGCTAAAATGTATAAAGTTGGCATTAATAATTAATTAATTTCTGCACCATTTCGGCCAACCTGGATTTTGCAAGAAAGTTTTTTTCCAATTCAGTAAAAAAAGGAACCGGCGTATCAAGCGACGCGCAACGCATTACAGGTGCATCCAAAAACTCAAAGCAATTTTGTGCTATCCACGCAGCTACTTCCCCGCCAATACCTCCGGTCAAAGTATCTTCATGAAGAATCAAAACTTTTCCGGTGTTATTTACAGTATTTCTTATTGCTTTATAATCCAATGGCAGCAAGGTTCTCAGGTCAAGAATATCAATTGAGGTATCGCGATGGGCGTCCGCATATTCGGTAGCCCAAATAACTCCCATACCATAAGTGATGATACTAACGTCTATGCCTGTACGTACTTGTCTCGCTTTTCCTATTTCCACTTCATAATATTCCTGAGGGAATTTGGCGCTGACGCTTCTGTACAAAGCTTTGTGTTCAAAAAATAAAACAGGATTGGGATCGTTAATTGCAGCGATTAATAAACCTTTCGCGTCTTCCGGCGAAGATGGGTACACCACTTTTAAACCTGGTGTATGTACAAACCAGGCTTCATTGCTCTGGCTGTGAAATGGCCCTGCCCCAACGCCCGCGCCGGTCGGCATTCTTATTACCACATCTGCATTTTGCCCCCAACGGTAATGAATTTTCGCCAGGTTATTAATAATTTGATTAAACCCTACGCTAACAAAATCAGCAAACTGCATTTCCATTACACTTTTAAACCCTTCGAGTGAAAGGCCAAGCGCAGCACCAACAACCGCGCTTTCGCAAAGTGGCGTATTCCTAACCCTTCCTTTTCCAAATTCGTTTAAAAAACCTTCAGTTATTTTAAAAGCGCCACCATATTCTGCAATATCCTGGCCCATCAAAATTAAATTGGGATGCGTAATCATTGATTGGCGCAAACCTTCCCTGATTGCGTCTATAAAACGGTTTCCTCTTTCTACAGGAATGGAAAAAGCCTTTTTGTTTTTTTCAAATTTACTTTTATCCTCTTCAAAAGAAACTGTTCGTTTTGCATATACATCTTCTATTTCCCTTTTAGAAATTTCAGAATTAGAAAGTGAAAATTTATTCAAAGGCTCCTGTGTATTATTTAAAACTAAAGTGCTTTTGTTGATATATTCCCTTACCTCATTTTTTATTTCCGCAATTTCCAAATTGGTCAAAATCTTTTCTTCAACCATAAAATGCTCATAATTTTTAATCGGGTCTTTTTCTATCCACCGCTCAAACATTTCTTTAGGAACATATTTTGTGCCGCTGGCTTCTTCGTGCCCGCGCATGCGAAACGTCATACATTCTATAAAATATGGTTTTTGATTTTTGATACAATATTCACGTACACCCTTCACCGTTTCATACACCTCAAGAATATTATTGCCATCAATCTGTACACCTTCCGTTCCGTAACCTTTCGCTTTGTCTACTAAATTTTTACAACGGTATTGTTCGCTAACCGGCGTGCTCAAAGCGTAGCCATTATTTTCTATGATAAAAATTACCGGTAAATCCCACACTGCAGCCACATTCAAAGCTTCATGAAATTCACCTTCACTCGTTCCGCCTTCGCCTGTGAAAGCCAGCGCAACTTTTTCTTCATTTTTCAGTTTGTACGCAAGCGCTGCGCCATCTGCCACAGAAAGTTGCGGTCCAAGATGGGAGATCATTCCACAAATAAAATGTTCCCTATTTCCAAAATGAAAACTTCTTTCCCTTCCTTTGGAATATCCGTCTAAAGCACCGTGCCATTGTTTTATCAAATCCGGCAAAGGCATTTTTCGCGTTGTAAAAACACCAAGGTTTCTGTGCAAAGGCATGATCCATTCATCAGGCTGAAGCGCTGAAGTGGCACCAACCGAAATAGCTTCCTGCCCGATGCCGCTAAACCATTTTGAAACTTTCCCCTGGCGCAGGAGCAGAAGCATTTTTTCTTCAATCATCCGCGGCAGCAGGATGCCTTTAAAAAGTTCGATCAGGATTTCATCGGTTAAATTATTTCTATTGAATTGCATGATGCAAATTTCAGGTTTTCATTTATAACTAATTAGCTTTTGATAAAATAAGTTGGTTTACTGTAACCAATAATTTTGCAAAAGCTAAAGTTCTGCATATTATCTCATGCTAAAATCCAAACCGGAGAAGAAAATAAAAGATTTAATCAAATTGACTTATTAGTTTTGAGTGATATTTAATTTATAGTAATCTTATAAAAGTATGTTCAAATTTCTTGCTAAAGGAGCCAATTATTTACTGGGAAAAAACTTTCAAAACAATAAAATATTTGTAAGTAGTTCTTTGGAATATTTAAACAGGACGAGGCATTTAGACAAGAATTATTTTGATTATGTAAGGCTGGCAACGCTTGAGCTGGTTTGCAATGAAATTAATATCAAAAAGCTGAAAGGGAATGTAGCAGAGTTAGGCGTTTATAAAGGAAAATTTGCCAGGTACATTAATCTATATTTTAAAGAAAGAAAATTATACTTGTTTGATACTTTTGAAGGTTTTGACGATAGGGATGTTTATGTAGAAAAGAAGGAAGGCTTTTCTTCCGGGTCGCAAAATTTTGCAGACACCTCAATAGCATCTGTATTGAACCAAATGCCTTATAAAGAAAATTGTATTCCTGTAAAAGGTTTTTTTCCTGCATCGGCAAATAATGTTCATGATGAATTTGTGTTTGTAAGCCTTGACGCAGATTTATATGAACCCATTTATGAAGGGCTTAAATTTTTCTATCCGCTTTTAGTTCCTGGCGGCTATATTTTTATTCATGATTTTAATAATGATAATTATCCCGGCGCACGCAAAGCAGTTGAAAAATTTTGCACAGAAAAAAATATTTCTTTCGTTCCAATCCCTGATTCTGCTGGGTCTGCGATCATTTGTAAATAACAAAATAACTTTCGCCTGAATAAGTTCGTTTACTGCCTTGAGGATTTTACTTAGTTCTTTTGAGCATTATTAATGGCTGATGAAATAACTGATAATAAAACGCCAAAAATAAATGCCCACCAAAATCCGGCGATATGAATGCCTGAAACAAATTTGCTTGCCAGCAATATCATGCACACATTGATGATCAAAAGAAAAATCCCTAACGTAAGAATAGTGATTGGTAAGGTTAGGATAATAAGAATTGGTTTAATAACTGCATTTAAAAGCCCCAGCACGATCACAAAAACCAATGCGGTAGAATACGAATCAATAATGATGTGAGGTTTTAAAATCATTGACAATATATAGGCTACCAGGGCGGTAACCAAAAGCCTTACGATGAATTTCATGAAAATAATTTTGCTTAAAAGTAAATTATATTACCAGCATTTCATAAAAATCCCCGGGCATTAAATATTTGTTGGAGAGCTCTAATAAATCTTCAGAAGAAATTTCTTTTATCGTTTGTATAGAATCATTAAAATAGTTTTCATCGAGATCATTTAATATCAGGTTTTGCCAGCGCGATATTACCTGGAAAGGGCCGTCAATGTGCCCAAGGTTTAGCCCCATCATATAATTTTTTACCAGCAAAAGTTCTTCCGCATCTACCGGTTCTTCTCTCAGTAATTTCATTTCATTATAAACTTCCTGGATGGTAGCTTCACAAACATCTTTTCCTGCTTCTGTACTTATAATCCACGAACTTTCCTGCTTATGGTTTTCCAGGAAGCTGTGAATACCATACGTATATCCTTTTTCTTCTCTTATATTTCCCATCAGCCTTGAGCCAAAATAACCACCAAATAAAGTATTAAGTATTACGGCTTTTTTAAAATCCGGATGTTTGCGGTTAGGGAAAGGCCTTCCGATACGGATGGCACCTTGAACGCCTTTTTCATCATTATTGATAAAATATTTTTTTTCCGTTGCAGGTTCGCGTGTATGCATTTCCGTTAGCACGGGTTCATTCAGTGCCAAATCACCAAATTGTGTTTCCAGTAATTGTTCAAAATCGGGCGGTAATTTTCCTGCGGAAAAAATGCGGCATTTAGATTTCAGGTAATATTTTTTAAAGAAAGAAACCAGCTCGTCTTTTTGTATCGCTTCAATGTCTTCTTTATTGCTTACTCTTCCGTAAGGATGATTAGGGCCGTATAAATATTCATCGATCAGGCGATTGGCCACAAAATCGCATTTGAGTAAATTAACCGAAAGCCTTTGGATACTATTTTGTTTAAAGATTTCCAGTTCGCTTTCAGGGAATATGGATTCAGTTAGGATTTCCCTTATTACGGGAAGAAGTTCTTTCAGGTGTTTTGAAAGGCAGTGTAATGTTATGGAAGCGTTTTCATTATTGCATTTGCGATTGAGGTAAGCGCCATAATATTCAAAATATTCTGTTATTTCAAAAGCGTTTTTTTGAGTGGTTCCGTTTTTTATAAGATAATTAGTAGCCGCTGCAATTGTATTTTTATTTTCGAAAACATTACCTGCATCAAAAACAAAATCTACTACTGCCACTTCTTCTGTTCCATCATTAATATAATAAACGGGTGCTCCGTTTGAAAGGTTGAATTTAGTGAAAGGGGGTAAAACTATTTTGAAATCTATCGCATCTTTTATCGGCGGCGTTATTGTTCTGTTGGGCATTTAAATGTTTTAAAAAGCTGTAAAATAGAAATCTACGTTATTTATTAGTTTACTGTTGACCTGTAATAAAGTGTGTTGCTGTTATTATCTGTAAAAATCCGCTGGCTTTCTTCTAAAATATCTTCTCTTGTTATCGCGTGGTATTTTTCCAGTTCGGTATTCATCAAATTAGCATCGCCCAATAATTCATAATTGGCAAGGCTATTGGCGCGGTTAATCAAACTAATATCTTCAAAAGCTATCATGCTTTCTGTTTTATTTTTTATTTTTTCCAGCTCAGCTACGGAAATCATTTCTGTTTTTATTTTTTCTAACTCTTCAAACACAGCATTTTCAGCTTCTTCAAGAGTAACACCTTTTATTAAGCTGCCACTTATTGAAAGTAGCCCCGGGTCTATGCTTCCGCTCTGGGAACAATCAATACTGCTGAATAATTGTTTTTCTTTTACCAGGCTTTGAAACAATCTTGAAGAAGTGCCGCCTCCAAGAATTTCTGTAATTATTTCTGTTGTATAATATCTTTTGTCAAGCCTTCCTGAAATGTGCCAGCATTTATACAGTGCATCCAGAGGAACCGCTGCGGTTACTTCCATCATGCGAGGTTCTTTTTGTTCTGGTTCCTGCTTTATATTTCTTTCATATTTTTTTCCAGCAGGAATATCGCCAAACCATTTCTCTGCAAGTTGTTTTACTTGTTCCACAGTAACGCTTCCTGCTACAGTAAGTATGGCATTTGAAGGCGTATAATGTTTGTGAAAAAAATCCTTTACTTCCTGCAATTTTGCATTTTCAATATGGCTTATTTCCTTTCCTATGGTCATCCATTTATAAGGATGAACTTTATAGGAAAGGCCCCGTAGTTTATGCCACACATCGCCATAAGGCTTGTTGATATAATGTTCGTTAAATTCTTCAATGACCACTTTTCTTTGTACCTCCAACGATTTTTTATTAAAAGCAAGTGAATACATCCGGTCGCTTTCGAGCCAAAAAGCGGTTTCAATATTTTCTGCAGGCAACTGGCAATAATAATTGGTAAGGTCGCTTGAAGTATACGCATTGTTTTCACCGCCGGCCATTTGGAGCGGTTCATCATAAGATTCAATATGAACGCTGCCACCAAACATCAAATGTTCGAATAAATGAGCAAATCCTGTGTGGGCTTCTTCTTCATCACGTGCCCCTACATCATACATCACATCAACCACCACCATTGGCGTACTTTTATCCTCGTGTACTATTACCCTTAATCCATTATTTAAAACGAACTTTTCAAATTTAATCATGTGTGCAAAATTGCACCAAACGAAATCATTTCCCAAATGGGTTCAAAAAGAATAACAAAAGGAAAATGAAAATTGCCAGTAAAAGTTGGTTTACTACAATAGTTTATTTAATTGTTCCTATACGGATGTAAAGAATTGAAGGCTTGCCATTTCTCACAATAAGAATGTTGATTTTAAACCCTGATTTTTGTAAAAGGTTTTTATAAATTTCGACATCGCCCGAAAAATTATTATCAATGCCCATCACGATATCTCCATTTTTAAGGCCCGCCCTGTCTGCCGGGGAACCCTTTACAATATCATCAATATATACTGTACTATCCAGCTTATACATAGTCAATCCTGTATAAGAATAATCAAACTGATCGCGAAAGTGCGAGTTAGGAGTAAGGTGAATTCGTTTGTGTGGATAATCAATCAGAAGGTTAAATCGCCGAAGCAAATCATCACCTATTAAACCGGCGCGTTGCGGATAGGCCAAAATGTTATACTCATCATCATATAAATAAGTAGGCACTTTTCTAAATTTATAATTCCCAATTTGTAGTTCTTTAATTATTGTAAGCCCCATTCTTTTTTTACCGCCCATTCCTTGTACCTCAATAGGCACAGGCTTTCTTTTTTTTAATAAGATTGAACTGTCTTCCACAAAATTTTTACTTAATAAAAAACACAACCCCGCTCCAGTATCAAAAAAATAATTTTGAGTATAACTTTTAGCATCTTTTAAGATTAGGGGTATAGTAGGCAATCCTTTAAAAACAGGATGCAATAATATTCCACGTGGGGGATAAGTCATATAACCCGAAGTAAAAACACTTATTTTTAAACTGTCAAAATCAACTTTTACTATATACCGTGATAAAAAGCTGTAACCAATTATGCCATCTATTTGCATTCCATATACCTGCGTAAGCACCTCATAATTATTAATATAAAAATCAAGGCTGTCAACCGTAAGCCCCGGAAAGAAAAGATTTTGATGAGGAGCAAAATCTACTTTTCTCACTCCGGCGATACCATAAAGGTACCTTCCTGAAGGAACGTGAGGAATTGAATATTTTTCAGCAGTGCCTGAATCTAAAGAAATCCCGCTGCTCCCGGTATCTAAAATAAAATTGAACGTGTCTTTTACATCGCCAAACTTAGCCTTAACCAACATTACTCCGCCACTTAATTGTTTAAAAGGGAATGAGGTAATGTATTTAGCAGGTGTTTCCCAATACATTTCCTGCCCCAATAAACTTGAGGCCGAAAAAGTAAATAGTAAATAAAGGAAAACTTTCATATACATTGTTAGAAACTAAATTTAAGATTTATGCTTGTATTTTTGCTTAATATTTTGATGGCTTTTAAAAAGCATTAAAATGAAATTTTTGAATATGAAGACATCGCAATTATTAGAAAAAGCTTTACGTTTTGAATTCCTTACTGTAGAAGAAGGCACTTTTTTATTTAAAAATGCTGCTTTATCAGAGTTGATGGTTGTCGCCGACGAACTCAGAAAGATACAGGTTCCCCATGGAAAAGTAACATGGATTATTGACAGAAATGTAAATACGACCAATGTTTGTATCGCCAATTGTAAGTTTTGTAACTTTTATAGAATTCCCGGGCATAAAGAAGCTTACGTAACGGATATAGAAACTTATAAAAGAAAAATCGAAGAGACATTTAAATACGGAGGCGAACAATTACTGCTACAAGGCGGCCACCATCCTGATTTGGATTTGAATTATTATGTCAATCTTTTTAAAGAATTAAAAAAGCTATTTCCAAAGCTAAAGCTCCACGCGCTTGGGCCACCGGAAGTTGCGCATATTACCAAAATTTCAAAATCTACTCATCGTGAAGTGTTGATGGCGCTTAAAGAAGCCGGCCTTGATTCTATGCCGGGACCTGGCGCGGAAATACTAACGGATAGGGTTAGACGATTAATTAGTAAAGGAAAATGTGGCTCACAGGAATGGCTTGATATTATGATTGAAGCGCATAAATTAGGGCTTACTACATCCGCCACCATGATGTTCGGGCATGTGGAAACCATTGAAGAAAGGTTTGAGCATTTGGTAAAACTAAGAACAGTTCAGGATAAAAAACCGAAAGGCGCCGTTGGCTTTTTAAATTTTATTCCCTGGACTTTTCAGGATGTAGATACCTTACTTACAAAAATCCGGGGCGTTCATAATCTTACTACTCCTGAAGAATATATCAGGATGATTGCGATGAGCCGAATCATGTTGCCCAACGTAAAAAATATACAGGCGAGCTGGTTGACAGTAGGCAAACAAATAGCACAGATTTGCCTTCACGCCGGCGCCAATGATTTTGGAAGTATTATGATCGAAGAAAATGTGGTAAGCGCGGCAGGAGCGCCACACCGTTTTACTGCCAACGGAATCCAGGAAGCCATAAGGGAAGCGGGTTTCGAGCCGCAACTTAGAAACCAACAATACGAGTTCAGGGAAATGCCTGCGCTAATGGAAGAACAGGTTATTGATTATTAATTACTGATTAATTAATGGCTTTTCAAAATTTTACTCCCGAACAATCTCTTCCAAAAATTAAGCAGTATTGCGCTTACCAGGAAAGATGCCATTCAGAAGTGAGGGATAAATTGTATTCTTTCGGGCTACACAAAAAAGAAGTAGAAGAAATAATTTCCATTTTGATCAACGAGAATTATCTAAATGAAGAACGCTTTGCCATTCATTTTGCCGGAGGAAAATTCCGGATGAAACAATGGGGGAAAATTAAAATAAAACAGGCTTTAAAATTCAAGCAGGTAAACGATTATTGTATCCGAAAAGCTTTGAAAGAAATTGACGAGAAAGGATATGAAAGGGTTTTCCAAAAGTTGGCGGAACAAAAATTAAAAACTTTAAAAGGCGAAAAAAATATTTTTATAAAGAAAAGAAAGCTGCAGGATTTTTTATTGCAGAAAGGTTTTGAAACAAATTTAGTACGCGAGGCGGTAAACAATATCTGAATTCGTTTTCCCATTACAATCGCAACAAATAAATAACTTTGTTCTTCATTTAATATTATGCCTTCACTTACAATCACCCTTATACAAACCAATCTTTTTTGGGAAGATAAAAAGGCCAATCTTGAAATGCTTCAACAAAAAATTGAAAGCATTAAAGAAAAAACCGAAATCATAATTCTTCCGGAAATGTTTACTACCGGTTTTAGTATGAATCCTGAATTATTTGCTGAAAAAATGGATGGTGAAACGGTGGGTTGGATGAAAAAAATTGCCGCAGAAAAAAAGGTAATTATTACAGGAAGTTTGATGATCGAAGAAGATGGAAAATATTTTAACCGTTTAATCTGGATGTTGCCAACCGGGGAATATGGTATTTACGACAAAAGGCATTTGTTTGCTTTTGCTGATGAGGATTCTCATTATTCCCCAGGAAATAAAAAACTAATCGCTTCGGTAAAAGGATGGAAAATTAATTTGCAGGTTTGTTATGATTTGAGGTTTCCGGTTTGGGCCCGTCAACCGGCTGATGATTTAGAAAATCAATATGATCTTTTAATAAATGTAGCCAACTGGCCAGAAAAAAGAAGCATTGCCTGGAAAACTTTATTACGTGCGCGAGCCATAGAAAATCAATGCTTTGTTGTGGGAGTAAACAGAGTAGGAGAAGATGGCGAACAAATTTCTTACAATGGCGGAAGCACCATCATTGATCCTTTGGGAGAAATCATTTATGAAAAAAATGAGGAAGAAGATGTATTTACTTTTACATTAGAAAAAGAAAAAATCTCAGAATGCAGAAGCCATTTTCCTTTTTGGAAAGATGCCGACAGTTTTATAATTACAGAATAAATTATCAGCAGTAAACTAACAAATAAGGAGGATTTTAAATCTTCGGTAATTAATTTGCGTTATGGAAAATGTTTATAAATATCTTTTCTTGATAAAACCCTAACAAGTTCTACAGTTTCTTTTTCGTAAAAAAAACCAATTCGATAACTACCAAATCTTAAACGAAAAGCAGTTTTAAAACCAGTTAATTTTTTACAGGAAGTTAATTCTGATATTTGTTTTTTATCCATCATATCCTGAATTATTTTTTCAAGCAAAATTCTTTTGAATGGAGGTAATTTTTTGGCGTCTTTTACGAAAGAATTTCTGATTTCTACATTCACCTTGACTTTTTTAATTCATTCAAAAATTCTTCCTTTTCTGTTTTATCGAGCAAGGAGGTTTTTCTTCCTTTTAACATCGCATTATGCAGCGCTTTATCCTCATCCTCTTCTGAATGAAAACCTATTTGCAAACTATTAAGAAAAGCTTTTAATACTGTTTCCTCTTTTTTATTTTTAGGAGTTACAATGAGTGCCATTATATTTAGATTTATAATTTTTTTTGAAATATTATTTGATTAAAAATACATTTTTTTTAATCTAAAATCAACCAAAGATTGATTAAAATTCACTTAATATATTGACTTTGGATTTTCCTACATTGCTCTTTTCGTAAATTTGCAACTATGCAGGAATATTTACAGGGATTGAATGAATCACAACTCGAAGCAGTGCTTCACCTTGACGGGCCGATCATGATTGTAGCGGGCGCAGGCAGTGGAAAAACAAAAGTTTTAACTACAAGAATCGCGCATTTAATGGCTAATGGCGTAGATGCTTTTCAAATACTGGCGCTCACTTTTACTAATAAAGCCGCCGCTGAAATGAAAGAACGGGTGATAAAAATTTTAGGAAATAACGAAGCCAGAAATCTTTACATCGGCACTTTTCACTCTGTATTTGCAAGAATTTTAAGAGCTGAAGCAGATAAACTCGGTTACCCCAGAAATTTCACCATTTATGATACAGACGATTCAAAAAGTGTGGTGAGGACTGTGATAAAAGAAATGGACCTTGATGACAAAAATTATAAAGCCAACACTGTTTTTAACAGAATTTCGAATGCGAAAAATAGTTTAATCACTCCTGAAGAATACATCAATGATTATGGATTGCAGCAGGAAGACCTAAGGGCAAACCGCCCGATGATTGGACAAATTTATACTGCATATTGCAACCGTTGCTTCAAAAATGGCGCAATGGATTTTGATGATCTTTTATTAAAATTTTATCAGCTGCTAAAATCGCATCCTGAAAGCCTGAGCAAATACCAACGGAAGTTTAAGTACATTATGATTGATGAATACCAGGATACGAATACTTCGCAATACCAGATCATAAAATTATTGGGAGCGATGCACGAAAACGTAGCTGTGGTGGGCGATGACGCTCAAAGTATTTATAGTTTCCGCGGCGCTACGATTGAGAATATTCTTCGCTTTCAAAAAGATTATGATGAAGTAAAAGTAGTTATGCTCGAACAAAATTATCGAAGCTCGCAAAATATTCTTCATGTTGCCAATCAAATTATCACAAACAATAAAGGGCAGATTCCAAAAAAATTATGGACGAGTAATATTGAAGGTGAAAAAATAAATTTAGTAAGAACCGCTACCGATAATGAGGAGGGAAAATATGTAGCTGATGCTATTCAGGAACAAAAATTACGCAATCATTTTCGCAACTCAGATTTTGCGATTCTATACCGGACTAATGCACAAAGCAGAAGTTTTGAAGAGAGCCTTCGAAGAATGAATATTGCGTACCGGATTTATGGAGGCATTAGTTTTTATCAAAGAAAAGAGATCAAAGATTTTTTAAGTTACCTGCGCGTTATAGTAAACCCAGGTGATGAAGAAGGGTTGAAAAGAATTATTAATTATCCGGCAAGGGGGATTGGAAAAACTTCTATTGAAAAAGCGGTTCTTTTTGCCAATCAACAAAACATTTCTATGTGGAATGTGTTGGAACGCGCTGCTGAATTTGGTTACAGGGCTTCCACACTTGAAACCATCAACAGTTTTGTGATTATGATCAAAATGTTTCAAAGTGAATTGCAAAAGAAAAATGCTTATGACCTTGCCATTTTGGTAGGCAAAAATACCGGCATGGTTAAAGACCTTTTTAATGATAAAACCACAGAAGGTTTGGCGCGGTATGAAAACCTCCAGGAATTATTAAACTCAATAAAAGAATACACCGAGACGCCTACAGAAGATGGCGAGTTGCTTGATAAAAGCCTCGGAAGTTACCTGCAACAAATAACCCTGCTTACTGATGCCGATGACGACAAAGGTGAAAGTGATGTGGTAAAATTAATGACGATTCACGCGGCAAAAGGTTTGGAATTTTCTGTTGTTTTTGTGGGCGGCCTTGAAGAAACCTTATTTCCAAATGCAATGTCAATCAATACCCGGGAAGAATTGGAAGAAGAAAGGCGGTTGTTTTATGTAGCTATCACGCGTGCTAAAAACAGGCTATGGCTTACGTACGCCAATAACCGTTACCGTTTTGGAAACCTCACTCAAAATGAACCCAGCCGCTTCATTGACGAACTTCCTGATGAGCGGTTGGACAAATCTTTTGCCGGAGGCAATATGCGAAATAATCAAAGCAATAATTATTGGAATGCTTTCGACAAGCCAAAATATCCCGGGGCAAATCAAAAGCAGGAAACAAAATCTGAGAAACCAGCGTATTTGGTTTCAACACCTGTCATAAAAATTAAGGAGCATGTTCCTTCACCGGATTTTGCACCGAGTGATACAAGCAATTTACAAACCGGGCAAAAAATTGAACATCAAAAATTTGGTTTTGGAGAAGTATTAAAAATGGAAGGAGCAGCTCATAACCCAATAGCAACCGTAAAATTTGAGCATAATGGGGAGAAAAAAATTATGCTGAATTATGCCAAATTAAGAATCGTGGAATAAACTTCGTTTACTGTTTAATGAACGTGCCTGCGCTTTATAATTCCACCAGAGGCTTCTTTAATTGTGCTGGCAAATACAAATGACCTTGGGTCAATTTCACTTACCAGGTTTTTAAGTTTTCTTATTTCCAACCTTGTGATTACAGTAAAAATAATATCACAATCACTGTGCAAATCAAATTTGCCTGGTAAAAATCCACGTTCGCCTTTATAAATTGTGATGCCTCGCCCCATCTCGTTTACAAGCCTGTCTTTTATAATTTCACTTTTGCCGGAAATAATAGTAACGCCGATATAAGCTTCCAAACCTTCAACTACGTAATCCACTGTGCGGGTAGCGGTAAAATAGGTGAGCATTGAATACATAGCAATTTTGATATCAAATTTGAAAGCAGCAATGCAGAAAATTAGGATATTGATTGCAAGAATAATTTCGGTAATGGTAAAACTTGTTTTTTTCCACGTATAAAGCGCCAGAATTTCAATGCCATCAATAGCACCACCAGCTCTCATTGTTAGGCCAATGCCTGCTCCAATAAAGAATCCGCCAAAAATAGAAACCAATAATTTATCAGAAGTAATAGAATAATGTGGAAAATAATATAAACAAAAACTAAGTAGCAAAATGCAAATGAATGTCTTTAACGCGTAATTAAAATTAATGGCATAAATACAAATAATTATAAAAGGAATATTAGCGATCATGATCACAAACGAAATATCAAAATGATAAAGTTCACTTATCAAAAGAGAAATCCCTGTAATGCCACCATCAAAAAAACCATTCGGAATCAGAAATCCCTTGAGCGAGAAAGCAGCCAAAAGAACACCAATAATAATAAACAAGCCATCGCTTAGCCAACCACTTATTTCAAAGTGTTTTTTTTTAGGCGTGTTTCGCTTTGCTGCTCTTATTTTAATTTGCAAAACGTTTTCCTTCAATTTGGCATTTAGTTTTTTTTGCGCAGTGGCTGTAAAATAATGATGGGCTTCTACAAACTTTATTTCTACTTTGCTCCATTCTTCACGGCTTTTTACAATGCCCGCTTCGTGGAACTCCTTATATAATTTATCTGCGACAGGGAAATACCTATCGGTACCAAGATAGTATAGATCAGCATCACAGAGAATTTGAGCGAGTTTATCCTGTGGATTCTGTGGAATTTTAGTTGCCAAAATAAGTTGGCAAATTTGTTCGGTTACTTCTTTATTGTATCCAAACTGAGGTAACCATTTTCTTGCCATATTGCAGGAAATTTCTTCATGGTCACTATAAGTTTCTAAAAAACCGGAGTCATGAAATAAGGCTGCAGTCCTTAAAATTGTTAAGTCATCCCCTGAAATTTTTTCAGATTTGGCTATCATTTCTGTAGCGGATAAAACCCCTTTCGTGTGTTCCGCATTGTGATAATGCAGAAAAAGTGGTAAGGCTTTTTCTAACTTTTCCATTAAAAAGGAATAGACATTATCAAACTGCATTTGTGGTTGCTGGTTCAAGAATTACTGATTTATTTATTAAAATAATTTATTGGTACCAAACTACAGAAAGTTTTGTTTTTTCAAAAAACACTCATACACAAATCTAAACATTACACTATAAAGTTTATTAAAAATGTATCTTCAAATAAATGGAATTCTGATACTTCTAATATTAAAGTAATGCAATGGGTAATTTCTCTCCTAATTACATATGGAAAAAAGCGCCTTTTTTGCGTTTACTTATTCCTGTTATATTAGGAATTTTGTTTCAATTTTATTTAAATTTTTCCTTTTCTTTTATTGTTATTTCAGGGTTAACATTTGTCATTCTGTTTATTACTTTTTCTTTTTTGCCAGAAGCCATACGGTTTAAATTTAAATTAATACAGGGTTTTTTAATTGCAGGTTTTTTACTGCTTTTGGGATCTTTTCTAACCTGGCAAAAAGATATAAGAAACCATTCCGGCTGGTACGGGAATTATATTCAAGAGAAAAATTTTATTGTTGCTACTATTAGTGAACCACTTCAGGAGAAGGCTAAATCTTATAAAGCCACGGTCAATGCAGACATGGTTATTTCAAATGGGAAAGAAGAAAAAGCAAATGGAAAGTTTTTAATTTATTTTCAAAAAGATTCTGCTGCTGAAAATTTAAAATATGGTGACCGAGTCATAGTAAACAAACTTTTAAGCCCAATTCGTAATTCAGGAAATCCAGCTGCTTTTGATTATAAACAGTATTGCGCTTTTCGGCAGATTTATCACCAGTCTTATTTAAAAGAAAACGAATGGGTTTTACTGCCCCAAAGAAATAGAAATATTTTCACAGCTTTTATATTTTTTACCAGGGAGAAAGTTGTTTCAATTCTACAAAAATATTTAGGGGAAAACGATGAATCTGCAATTGCCAAAGCTTTGTTGATTGGATATAAAGTAGACCTTGACAAGGATTTAGTACAGGCATATAGCAACGCCGGCGTTGTTCATATCATTGCCATTTCCGGGCTTCATATCGGAATTATTTATACAATTTTGTTGTGGTTTTTTTCAGTTCTTCCACTCACAAAAAAATCCAAATCATTGCGGTTGATTTTAATAATTATTTGCCTTTGGGGATTCGCTTTACTTACTGGCGCTGCTCCTTCTGTAATACGCGCTGCAATTATGTTTTCTTTTATCATTGCCGGAACCCTTTTTAATAAAAAAAGTTCGGTTTATAATTCCCTCGCCGCATCCGCTTTTCTTATATTGTGTTTTAATCCTTACGAATTATGGAATGTTGGCTTTCAACTTTCTTATTTGGCAGTTTTGGGAATTGTAATCGCCCAAAAATCAATTGCAAACTGGGTTCATTTTAAAAATAAATTGTTGCGGGGCGCATGGGAATTATCTGCAGTTTCCTTATCTGCTCAGCTGTTTACTTTTCCTTTGTGTTTATATTATTTTCACCAGCTTCCTTTATTGTTTTTGTTAGCAAACCTGGTTGCCATTCCGCTTGCTACTTTAATTCTATGCGGTTGCCTCATTTTGTTATTTGTTTCACCTGTACCGATCGTTGCTATTTATTTTGCAAAAGTTGTCTATCGTGCTATTTGGGTTTTAAATCATAGCGTTTTATACTTTGATTCCATTCCATTTTCTTTGTGGAAAAATGTTTCTGTTTCTGTTGCAGATACTTTTTTGTTGTACTTAATCCTTTTGGCCTTTATGTATTCATTTCTTAAAAAGAATAAGCAAGCGCTCAAATTTGCATTGGCGTTTTCCCTTCTTTTTATTTCTTTTAAAACTTTTAAAAAATGGGATTTGAATCACCAAAAGAAAATTGTTGTTTATAATATTCCAATGCACAAAGCAGTAGAATTTTTTGAAGGGAATCATTATTATTTCTCCGGCGACAACGAAGTGGTAAATGATAAATTGCTGAATAAATATAATTTAACTCCGGTTCACACTGCTTTTGAATTGAATAAAAATCCAGATTCGTTAAATGGGCTATTTATAAAAGACAATTTTTTTCAATTTTATAATAAAAGAATAGTTATGATTGACTCTGCAATAAATTATTCTCCGGTGGAAAATAAATTGCAAGCCAGTTATATTATTATCTCAAAAAACCCCCGAATTAAAATAGCTGATCTTACTCAGAATTTTGATTGTGATAATTTCATTTTTGATGCTTCAAACCCTTCGTGGAAAATTGAACAATGGAAAAAAGAATGCGAAGAATTACATTTGCATTCCTATTCTGTTCCCGAACAAGGAGCTTTTGTAATCAATTTGTAAATGAAAAAATCTTTTTCAAAAAATGCAGCAAAAAATAAAATCAGCGCTTATTTCTGTTTATAATAAAGATGGCTTAAAAGAAATAATTCCATTATTCATCCAACAAAATATTACTATTTACAGCACAGGTGGAACACAAAAATTTATTGAAGAAAACGGTGGCAAATGTATTTCTGTCGAATCGCTTACCGGCTACCCTTCTATTTTGGGAGGAAGGGTTAAAACACTTCATCCTGTTGTGTTTGGTGGCTTTTTAGCAAGACGCGATGTGGGAAATGACCTGAAAGAAATGGAGCAGTACAAAATTCCCGAAATAGATTTGGTTGTGGTCGATTTATATCCATTTGAAGAAACGGTTAAAGCTACCAATGATGAAGCAACTATTATTGAAAAGATAGATATTGGCGGGCCATCAATGATTCGTGCGGCTGCAAAAAATTTTAAAAATGTTTTGGTAATAGCTGATAAAAATGAATATAAGAACCTGGAGAATATTTTATCAGAAAATAATGCAGAAACTTCTTTGGAAGAAAGAAAAGATTTTGCCAGGAAAGCTTTTGATGTTTGTACCCGTTATGATGTTGCTATCTCTAATTTTTTTAATAAAAGAAAATGCGTCAATCCTTATTCAGGTGAGCATGAACTCAAGAAAACATTGCGCTATGGCGAAAATCCTCATCAGCAAGGATTTTTTTTCGGCGACCTTAATGGAATTTTTGAACAATTGAATGGAAAGGAACTTTCTTATAACAATCTCGTGGACATTGAGGGCGCTTTGCAGTTGATGAAAGAATTTGAAAACGACAAAACGGAAAATATAACTTTTGCCATTTTTAAACACACCAATGTTTGTGGAATTTCCCAAAGAAAATTGGTGTCAGAAGCATTTTCTGCAGCATTAGCCGGAGATCCTGAAAGCGCATTTGGCGGTATTTTAATTGCTAATTCTACTATTGATAAAAAAACCGCAGAAGCAATGAAAGATTTATTTTTTGAAGTGTTGATAGCGCCTTCTTTTGATGAAGATGCGTTTTCAATTTTGAAATTGAAAAAGAACCGTATCCTTTTAAAATTAAAAGAATTTCCAGAAGAAGAACAACAAACAAAAATGTTATTAAACGGTTTATTAATCCAGGATAATGATAAAGGCAACATTATAGAATGGAAAGAAGAAGGCGGAAGAAATGCTACGCCGGAAGAAAGAGAGGATTTAATATTTGCCAATCTTGTCTGCAAACATTTGAAAAGTAATGCAATTGCTATTATTAAAAATAAGCAGCTTTTTGGGAAAGGCTGCGGTCAAACTTCAAGGGTCGATGCCATGAAACAAGCAATTGCAAAAGCCAAACAATTTGATTTTGATCTGCAAAATGCTGTTGTGGCGAGCGACGCTTTTTTCCCTTTTGATGATTGTGTAAAAATTGCGCATGATGCCGGTATCACTGCATTTATTCAGCCCGGCGGTTCTATTCGCGACAAAGATTCTATTTCATATTGTAAAGAAAATAACCTGGTGATGGTGATTACAGGTATGAGGCATTTTAAACATTAGAAAGCTTTTCCCAAAATAGAAATCTTATTTAAAAGTTTGTTTACTGAATAAAAGAATTTATTTCAACCCTCTTTCTTCCTTCCACGTTTCATTAAAAGTTTTTTTGCTAAACTCAAGCGGAGCGTGGTATTCGTCCCAGTTTTTGAATAATTTATTTACAACTTTTGATTTTAAATTTCCATTTCCCATATTCATTAAGCCTCTTTTTAACGATACCATTTTCCACACTTTCCAGGCCATTTTTTCAGAAAAAGATGTCATCCCTTCTTCCACACTTGCATTTCTATTAACCAATAACAATTCATGAAGATTTATTTTAACCGGGCAAACTTCTGTACAGGCACCGCATAACGACGAGGCGTAACTTAAATGTTTATATTCTTCAAGCCCTTGTAAATTGGGAGTAATAACACTTCCTATTGGGCCGCTGTATGTAGTTCCATAACTGTGGCCGCCGATATTTTTATAAACCGGGCAAACATTTAAACAAGCGCCGCAACGGATACAATAAAGGCTTTCCCGTTGCCGGGCATTTGCAAGGATATTTGTACGGTTATTATCTAAAAAAATAACATACATTTCTTCGGGGCCATCAGTCTCTCCGGGTTGCCTGGGGCCGGTAATAATACTGCTGTAAACTGTTACTTTTTGTCCCGTACCGTAAGTGGCTAATAATGGCCAAAGCAAAGCCAGGTCTGTAACAGAAGGGATCATTTTTTCTATTCCTACAATAGCAATATGAGTTTTTGGCCATGCAGAACTAAGTCGTGCATTACCTTCGTTTTCGGTAAGTGCAATGCCACCAATATCTGCAATAATAAAATTTGCACCGGTAATCCCTATCTCTGCATGAATATATTTTTCTCTCAATTTTTCTCTTGCAACTAATGTGAGTTCTTCAGGAGAAAGTTTAGAGGGCGTTCCTAACTTTTCGGAAAAAAGCCTGGCAACATCTTCCTTGCTTTTGTGCATTGCCGGGGTTACAATATGATAGGGTGGTTCTCCATCCAGCTGCTGAATATATTCTCCCAAATCAGTTTCTATGCTTTCAATGCCGTTCTCTTCTAAAAAATGATTCAGGTGAATTTCCTCTGTAACCATACTCTTGCTTTTCACAATTGACTTGCAATTTTTCTCTTTACAAATGGTAAGGATTTCGTCTAAGGCTTCCTGGGAGTTTTCTGCCCAAATCACTTTTCCCCCGCGGTTAGTGAAATGCATTTCAAATTCCTCCAAATTCTGGTCAAGGGTTTCTAATGCACGCCATTTTATATTTTTGGCTCTTTCTTTTACAAGGTTATTATCTTCAAACTGTTGCTTAGCCTTTGGTACAACAGAATTGTATTTCCCGATATTGAAATTTATTTTTTGGCGGTGTTCAAGGTCGGCACTTTTAATGGTGCTTTTTGCTTTAAAGGTTAATTCGTTTTCTGTCATTTATTATTTTTAAAAAAATAAAGATGTTTTAATTCTAGTTAGAAACATCGGTACGGAGTTTTTATAGTAAACAAACAAATTCTTTTGATTTCTATTTTTCAACCAAAAAAATTGTTATTTCGAAGTGCTCTTTTCAGGCGTCTATTTTTCATTCTGATTGGGAAGTGATTTTATTTTTTCCCAAATTTCAGGAAGCCTTTTTATCAAAACCAATTCTTTTCTTTTGCTGTAAAATTCCTGGATAGGCGTTCCCCAATAGGTTTTATTGGCTTCAATACTGGAAGTAACTCCACCCTGCCCCATTACAATTGCATTATCGCCGATGGAGATGGTTTTATTAACACCAACTTGTCCCCACAGCGTAACACCATCTCCCAAAATAGTTCCTCCAGCAATTCCAACTTGTGCGGCTATCAAACAATTTTTTCCCATTACCACATCATGCCCTACATGAATAAGGTTATCCATTTTTGTACCACTTCCGATAACGGTTGAATCACTTACACCTCTGTCAATTGTACAATTGGCGCCTATTTCAACATTTTCCCCTACGATAACCTGTCCGCAGCTTTGCATTTTTTTATACCAGCTTTCGCGATTTTTTTTGGTGTTAAAATAAAAGGCATCACTTCCAATTACCGTTCCGGAATGTATTTCAACATGATTCCCAATAACGCAATCATCATAGATTATTACATTTGGATGAAGGATACAATCATCTCCAACGGTTACATTATTTCCTAAAAAAACATTCGGCATTATAATAGTATTTTTTCCAATTTTAGCTGTATCACTTATCATTTTATCAGATGCTACAAAAGGTTTAAAATGATTTACAATTTTAAGGTATGCTTCAAAAGGATCATCAACCACGAATAAAGTTTTTCCTTCGGGAACGTTTGCTTCTGTATTAATAATAATGGATGTAGCAGCGCTGTTCAAACACGTTTCATAATATTTTGGATGATCCACAAAAACGATGTCCCCTTTTTTCACTTTGTGAATTTCATTAATTCCGGAAGCATAAGAACCTGTATTACCTAACAATTTTGCATTGATAAAATCAGCGATCCATGAAACAGAAACAGGTGAGGGAAATTGCATAATATTAAATTAAGTGCCAAAGGTAAAGTTTGCAGCCCGATGAATTAAACACTTTTTAAAATTGAAAAAATCAAGAGATAATTTTATCACTCTTTTAGAAAGTAAATCTTCTTTTTTGAAAAAGAAAATGAATTATAAAGACAATTTTTTTGTTGCTTATCCACACGGTATTTTAAAATGTTAATAAAAAAATATCAAATATTTTTTCTTAAAGCGAAATTTATTTTTAATATTGTGTAAGGAAATTTATTTCCTGTGCTTACTAACCCATCTATATAACAAAGCCCGTTCAATTTCTTGTCGGGCTTTATTATTTCTTGCCACTGTTCTTTTAAAAACTTTCTATAATTATTTTAAAAAAAATCTGTTTGAACAAATACTTTATTATTCATAAACCGTTTAATGTGCTTTCACAATTTTCTTCAACTGATGATAAAAAAACTTTGAAGGATTTTTTTGATGTGCCCTCAAACGTATATCCAGTGGGGCGCCTGGACTATGACAGCGAAGGTTTACTCATCCTGACAGATGATAGAACATTGAACAATTATTTATTAAATCCTCAAAATAAACATGAACGGGAATATTGGGTACAAGTTGAAGGAGATATTTCAAACGAGAAAATTGATTTGTTGCAACAGGGAGTTGAAATAAATATTAATGGCAAATTGTACAGTACAAAAAAATGCGCCGTAAAAAAATTTTTAAAATCTCCGGAGGTAAGTGTTAGAAATCCTCCTATCCGTTTTAGAAAATTCATTCCTGATTGCTGGATAAAAATAATTTTAACAGAAGGAAAAAACAGGCAGGTAAGAAAAATGACGGCAGCAGTTGGTTGCCCAACTTTACGATTGATTCGGAATAGAATAGAAGGAATTACTTTAGATAAATTATATCCTGGGGAAATGAAAACAATATCTAAAAAAGAATTGTATAACTTGCTGCATTTAAAAATAGATATATAAAGATGGTAAGATCAATGACAGGTTTTGGAAGAGCAGAACAAACTGCAGGGGATAAATCCTATTTGGTAGAAATCAAATCCTTGAATGGAAAACTGTATGATATCAATTTAAAAATCCCACCACTTATTAAACCTTATGAATTTGATATTAGGAATTTGATCCAGGAAAGTTTATTACGCGGCACGGTTGAATGCCTGATAGTCGTAAAACAAAGTGGAGCCACAAAACCTGTTGCAATCAATACAGACCTTATCAAATCTTATTATAAACAGATTGAAAGCCTTGCCTCGGAATTATCTATTGATACCAATTCTGTTTTGGCGGCTTTGCTGAGATTGCCTGAAGTGGTATCGCCCAGCAACGAAGTTCTTGACGAAGAGGATTGGAAAAATTTAAAAAAAGTAATTGATTCTGCTTTATCGGAATTAAACGCCCACAGGATAGAAGAAGGAAAATCGTTGGAAAAAGAACTACGCCTGCGCATCAAAAATATCAATCAGCAGGAAGATGAAATTTTAAAACTGGAACCGGAGAGAAGAAAAAAAATGAAGAATAATTTAGTTGAAATGTTGGAAGAAAATGTAGGGAAAGAAAATTATGATGCTAACAGGCTGGAACAGGAACTGATTTACTACATTGAAAAAATTGACATCAGGGAAGAACAGGTTCGTTTAAAAAATCATTGCGAATACTTTATTTCAATGTTAGGCAACGATGATGATGCAAAAGGGAAAAAACTTTCTTTTGTGGTGCAGGAACTTGGAAGGGAAATAAATACTACCGGCTCAAAAGCTTATGATTCTGACATTCAAAAATGTGTGGTTTTGATGAAAGATGAATTAGAAAAAATAAAAGAACAAACCTTCAATATTCTTTAGGAATCCTTTTTCAGGACAGTGAAAACAATATATTTTTGTAAAAAAATCAATTTGAGAAAATTCATTTTAATATTATTATTGCCCTTGTTTTTTGTGTCCTGTATCAAAATTGATTTGTATCAAAAACAAACCGCTATTCCTTCGCAGGAATGGCTTTATACAAAGGTTCCGCAATTTACTTTTCATATTGAAGATACCACATCATTATACAATGTCTATGTAGTTTTAAGGCACACAGACCTTTACGATTATAATAATATATGGCTTAGGATCGGTTTAAAAACTCCATCAGATTCTTTCAGCTATCAAAATGTAAATTTAGTTTTGGGCACAGATGGAAAGGGATGGGATGGAACCGGGATGGATGATATTTTTGAGGTAAGAAAAAGTATTTCAGCTGCTCCGTTTTCATTCAAAACCACCGGCGATTATACATTTTCCATTGCACAGATCATGAGGGAAAACCCTTTAAAAAATATTTTGGGTGTTGGACTGAGGGTTGAAAAAGTCAAAATGTAGCTTTACATTTTTTTTGTTTATTTCCTGCTTATAATTTTCCCAAATTAAAAAGAAATGCCTTATTTAAATCTAAAAAATAATTTGAAAGTAAGGCCCATCCGGATCATTTTTATATTCTATTGGTTTTTGCTTGCCTATATTTTAGCAGCCCTTATTTTTTGGTTTATTGCCCTTAACCGGCAAAACAATGAACTTACCGAATTGCGCTTGCATGCAGTAAATGTTCATGAGGTCCATTTTATAGAAAAGGTAACAAGGATTGAGAATGAAAAAAATAGAAAAACTGCTCAATATATTGGCGAAGGAGCCACATTCTTATTAATGATATTAGCAGGAGCAGGGTATTTTTTCAGAACAATCAATAAGCAACTCACACAATCTGCAAAACAAAAAAACTTTATGCTTGCAATTACGCATGAATTAAAGACGCCGGTTGCAGTTACTAAATTGAACCTGGAAACGATGAAGATTAGAAAGTTGGATTTAAGCCAGCAACAAAAACTAATCAAAAGCACAATTGAAGAAGCTAACCGTTTGGATAACTTATGTAATAATATGCTGTTCATGAGCCAACTGGATTCGGGCGCATCAACACTTACAAAAGAAAGATTTGACTTTTCTTTCCTCGTGGATAATTGTGTAGAGGATTTTATGATGCGTTTCCCTGAAAGGAAAATTGAATTTTCTGCCACAGAAGAAATCCTAATTAAGGGAGATAAACTTTTGTTGCAACTCGCCATTAACAATCTTTTAGATAATGCAATCAAATATTCAGGAAAAGACGATGTAGTTTTGGTAAAAGTGTTTAAGCAAAACAAAAAAATAATTCTCCGCGTAGCCGATGAAGGAATGGGTGTAAACTCATCCGAGAAAGAAAAGATTTTTGAAAAATATTTTCGTGGCTCAGGTAGGCAGGCAAAGGGGACAGGCTTAGGGCTTTATCTTACCCGGGAAATTATAAGGCAGCATAATGGAACTATTACGATGAAAAATAACGAGCTACGGGGAAGTACATTTGAAATCCAGATTCGCGCCTCGAAAAACATTTAACCAAAAACTAATTTTTATGCCAGGAAAAAACCTTTCTATCTTACTTGTGGAAGATGAAGAAAATTTACAGGATGCATTGAAATTAAATTTTGAAATGGAAGGATATGAAGTTACTTCAGCTTATGACGGCGAGGAAGCTTTGAAAGCCATTCATAATGAATATTTTGACCTCATTGTATTAGACGTAATGCTTCCGGAGATAGATGGAATAGCGGTTTGCGAGAACATTAGATTAAGCAATACAGAAATTCCTATTTTGATGCTGAGCGCTAAAAGCCAAAGTAAGGATAGGATTTTAGGGTTAAAAAAAGGAGCAGATGATTATGTAACAAAGCCTTTCAGCCTTGAAGAACTTTTACTAAGAGTAAAAATTTTAATAAATAAAAGCCAAAAGATATCGGCTAAAGAACCGGTGGCAGAACAATTTAATTTTGGTAAAAATTTTATCAATTTTAAGTCATTGGAATGTACTACCAAAGCAGGAGAGCAGATAGCGCTTACCAAAAAAGAAGCAATGCTTTTAAAACTTTTAATTGAGAATAAAAACGAAGTAGTAACACGCGAAAAAATTTTACAATCTGTTTGGGGATACAATGTTTACCCAACTACAAGAACCGTTGATAATTTCATTTTGAATTTCAGGAAATATTTTGAAGACGATAGCCGCAATCCTAAATATTTTCATTCTGTAAGAGGCATTGGATATAAGTTTACCAATAATTAACGGGACAATGTGAAAATTAAAATCCTTATTATTTCTTCGTTTACTACAAATTAACCTCAGGAATTATCTAAGTATGTAAAGTTCGTTTATTTACAAACCTGTTTATCCAACAGCGAAACTACTTCAGAAGCTTTTTCAAAAACATTGTTTAGTTGATTTACATTCGATGAAGGTGCATATAAATTAATTTCTACTTCCTCCATTAAAGAGTTCAGCATTAGCGAAGTACCGAGGCTGACATTGCACTTATCCAATTCTTCATTCAATCTTTTTTTAGACATTTCGTTTGTTGGAACATTAAATTTTGCAGATAGGTATTTATGTAAAGAGGCATCTAAAGTATGGTAAAACCCTTTGCTATCTTTTGCTAACAGCCTTTCGTGCACCTGCGCCAATGGATCTTCGCGAACTGAAAACTTTTCTTCTTCCTTTTTGGCAATAGCTGTTTGAGCAGCGTTCTCTAAATCATCTACTTTAATGCTTTTCTCCAAGCTGCCTTCTTTTTTATTCCTTTTAATCAGTAAAATAATGATCAGCAAAATAATACCGGCCGCCAATACAATGCCTCCTATCAATTCAATGCCATTTGAAAAAATATTACCCAAACCAGTATTTGTTTGTGAATTATTTGCCAGGGAATTATTTTGAATACCCTTTCCTTTTTTTACATCCACTTCCAGTGTTGCAGTCTTTAAAGTTTTGTAAGAAAATGTTTCAGGGTCAAAAAAGGAAAATGAAATAGAATCGATTTTATATTTTCCTGCTTTTGAAACGGTAAAAGGATAAGAAAATATTTTACTACCGCTCATGGGTACTTGTTTTTTATCAACATCGTCCTTTACTTTCGCATCATACCCATCAATTCCCGCAGGCCACCTGATAACAGGTGCGTTTATAAGTTGTATATTCCCTTTTCCACTTAGGGTTAGTTTTAATGTTCCCGCATCATCTGTAGTAAAATTATTTTTTTCCAGCGAAGCTAATATCGAAAAATTACCAACAGCACCAAGAAAACCCGCAGGCTTATTTTCTGCCGGCAACGGTTTCACAGAAATAACCTGTGGGGTAGATTTTAGAGTCACATTTTGCTCAACAAGCCCTTCCGGAGGAACCGCATCTGATCCAAAATTTTGGAAAATATCAAAAAAGCTATTGTTGTTCTGCTGATTCAGGTATTGGGATTTTACAAAGGTAACTTTGTTTGAAGCCGCCATTGGATCAAGAGTAATATTGCCAGCTTGTAATGGATACAACTCCACTTTTCGGATAGTATAAACTTTATACAGGCGGCCATTATATTTTTCTAAATTAGCATCATTATTCACATCAAGGTCATTTACAGAAAATCCATTAAATGAGGGAACATCAGTAATGGTTGTTTCTGAAGGCAGCCTTGTATAAAGCTGGTAGGTAGCCACTATTGGCTCGCCAACAAAGCAACTCGTTTTACTCACATTTAATTTTATAAAAAGATTTTTAGCCGTTTTCTCAGCTACGTTTTCTCCTGGTTTTAAAATATAATCATCAAATTGATGATTATCAGGCGCTGGTGGCAAATCAAAGTTTAAGTTTGGAAGTGGCGGCAATAAACTTTGCTGGCTATTATTAGTTTGCGATTGTACTATCGATCCTTTCACTACTTCAATTGTAATAGGCGCGGTTTTAAAATCTTTGCCATCAGCAGTAGCTGTAGCCGGGCCGATAGTAAATTTTCCGGTAGAATTGGGTGATAATGTAAAACCGATAGCCACGTATTGGCTTATTTTCCCGTTAACATTGGATTGGCTGCTTTCCTGGTTTGGCCCCGATTCTATGGTAAAATTATTGAAAGGTGGTGGGGTGATATTATCTACGCTTTTGGCATTTTCTATTTTAAATTGGATTTGCAATACATCATTTTTACCAATTTTGGTATTAGGGCAAACAACCGAAAATTTTACCTGGGCATAAGTAAATTCCGCAAAAAAAACTGCTGCCAGAAAAATAAATAAAAAAGAAATTTTTTTAAATCCTGATCGTAAAAATATATTCATTTTTCAGCAAAAAGATGAGCTACAAAAGTAACCGGAATTGAATTTAAAAAAAGGTTAATAGAATGCGCGGGTGTTAAAATTATTTTAAGGAAGGTCTCCTAACAGTGGCCTTATCACAATATCTTCAACACACGCTTGCGGCGAAAGAAGCGAGGCCGCATAAATCATGCTGGCAATATCATCAGCTTCCATAATTCTCTCAGGATTGATACCCGCGCCTGCCCATGAATCTGTAAATACCGCCCCAGGGTAAACCGTTGTAACTTTAATATTAAAAGCTTTCATTTCTTCCCTCAAATTTTTACTAAAACCCCTGATAGCATATTTGCTAATACTGTAAGAGCCGCCATTGGAATATGCTTTCAATCCTGCAATTGAACTAATATTGAAAATATGGCCTGATTTTTTTTTCATCATTGCCGGTAGCAGGGCGCGGGTTAAATGATAAGTTCCATACAAATTTACCTCAATCATTTGTTCAAGGTTTCCATCTGGCTCATTATAAATACTTCCCGGAACAAACTGGCCCGCATTGTTAATTAAAACGTCAGGGATATTTTTTTCCAAAATCCAATCGGAAAATTGTAAAACCTGATCCTTTTTTGAAAGGTCTACTGCTAAATATTCTACAGAATTATTATACTTTTCTGATATCTCTTTTGCTGTGTCCGCCAATTCATCTTCATTCCTTGAGCAAATGAAAAGAGTATTGCCTGCAGCAGAAAATTTTTCAGCCATTGCTTTTCCCATACCTTTGCTGGCACCTGTAATTACAATATTCATCGGGTTAATTCGTTTTTAGCTATTGAGCAAATCTAAAATCTTCGTCCGGTATTATTTTAAATTTTAATTGTTTTGAAATATAAGCATCTTTTTTTTGACCTCGACCATACTCTTTGGGATTTTAACGCCAACGCGGCAGAATCGCTTACAGAATTATATGATCATTTCAATCTGGAATCAAGAGCGATCGAATCTTTTGACCAGTTTTATTCTATTTATATCAATCACAACAAAATACTCTGGAGCCGGTATGAAAAAGGGTATATTTCAGTGGAAGAATTAAAATGGCGCAGAATGTGGCGGACCTTACTTGATTTTCATATCTCTGATGAAAAGCTGGCAAAAGATATGAGCCAATATTTTCTGGAAAGCCTTCCAACAAAAAAAAGAGTTTTTGATTACACTTATGAAATTCTTGATTACCTCATCGACAAAAAATATTCGCTTCACCTAATTACCAATGGCTTTGAAAAAACACAACGATTAAAATTAAACAGTTCCGAACTGACAAAGTATTTTACCTGCATTATCACTTCTGAAGGCTCTAATTCCGTAAAGCCTAAAAAAGAAATTTTTGAATTTGCTTTAAATAAAACCCACGGAAAAACTGAAGAAAGCATTATGATTGGAGACAATCCTGAAGCGGATATTTTGGGTGCAAAAAATGCCGGAATGGATCAGATTTTTGTAAACCACATAAATGATGATTGCAAAACGCAACCAACGTATATGATTCGCCATTTAAAAGAACTGGAAAATATTTTTTAATCTTTTTATTTCCCTTCCATCATTTTCTTATTGAAATCTTTTGAATTCCCTTTTGGGATTGATAAAGAATCCCATTGCTCATTCAATATCATTTTGCCTACATACACAATCTGCCCCACATGATTGGAATAATGTGCAAGTTGCCTGGAAATAGCATCTATAACTGTTTGTGGCTCTTTTCTTATAAAAATAGTTTTATCAATATCTTTTTCCGTTAAAGAATCTAAAGCTGAAAAAACACATTGCCATCCAGCTTCCCATTTTTGCTTTAATTCTTCTTTTGTTTTGATTACTGGTTCAAATTCTGAATCGCGGTCTCGCCATTTCTTTTCTCCATCTTCCGTTAAAAAATTTGTCCATCGCGAAAGCATATTTCCCCAAAGATGTTGTACTATAATGGCGATGCTATTGCTGTTTTCATTGTACTGCCAGCAGATTTGATTTTCATCCAGTTGTTCTATTGTTTTATCGCCAAGTGATTTCTGTTGGTGAAAATATTTTTTTACACTGTCTAAATAATTGAATGGCATAATAAAGGTTCGATATTTATAAAATGAAATCAATTATGGTTTAAAACCAATCCTGGTTCGGGGAGGATGTGGCGGATTAACTAATTGTTTGAGCACTTTAAATATTACCTGGATATCCTCATCGTGCTTCTTCATTCCTACCTCATTCTTTATCATATTTTTTTCTACCTGTTCGAGTTTTAATAAAATTTCTTTATTGCTCAAAATCAGCGCTCTCATTTTACTAAACACCCTTATTATCTGAATGTTTACTTCAATTGCCATTTTACTGCTTAAAACACTTGAAAGCATAGCTACGCCATGTTCTGTGAAAGCCATAGGTAAATATTTGCTATGTTCCCCACGTTTTAAGGTGCCAAATTGGCTCCTTAAAGAATCATATTCTTCCTTATTTATTTCAAACATAAAATCTCCTGGAAAACGATCTATATTTCTTCTTACTTGTCTTTTCAATTGTTTTGTTTCTACTGAATACAATTCGGCTAAATCAAAATCTAACATCACTTTTAAATCACGAATCAAATAAATTTTATTAATGATTTTATCCTCGACTAATGTTTGTGCTGAATTTGACATAGCATTGAGTTTGTGGTGAAATTATTTATTGAATTCATAAGAATGAAAAACAGAAAACTTAATTATTTGCTGGTTTATTATCTGGAAATTAATATAAAATACAACCCAAATAGAAATTTCACTTATTTGTTCGTTTACTGTTTAGCTAAATAAGGCGTTTCAAGTAGATTCATTATTAGTAAGAGGTACCAAAGTATCAATAGTTGCCAAAACAGTTACGCCGCCTTTTACCTGCTGGTTTAGTTTCACATTTAATTCAGTTCCTACAGGCAATAAAACATCTACCCGGCTGCCGAATTTTATAAAACCCATTTCATTGCCTTGCGAAACGTTTTGGCCAACCTGCAAATAATTTACAATACGCTTAGCCATAGCTCCTGCAATTTGTTTTACCAGGATGATAGCGCTGTCGCTTTTTATTACAACAGAATGGCGTTCATTTTCTGTTGAAGATTTAGGGCTCCAGGCTACTAAATATTTCCCTTTATGGTATTGGCTGTATTCTACTTTCCCAGACATTGGAATCCTGTTAATATGCACATTTGCCGGGCTCATAAATATAGAAATTTGCAAACGTTTGTCTTTGAAATATTCCGGTTCAATTGTCTCTTCGATAACTACGACTTTTCCATCAGCCGGGCAAATTACCTGGTGGTGTGAAACAGTAAAATTTCTTTTTGGCGACCTGAAAAATGAAATGACAAACATCAGCATAATCAGGCTGACACTAAACACAATCCATGAAACTACCGGCATCTCTGCACTAAAAAAATAAAATACAATTATATTAATAGCTCCGAATATCAAAACAGAAATTGCTATGGTTCGGTAACCTTCCTTATGTATGTTCATCAACTACGTTTGAATTACAAATATAAAAATTGGCAGGCAGACCTGCTGCTTTTGTTTTTAACGGATAAATAAAGAATAATATACAAAGACGAAAGGAATTGCCACCAACATTGAATCGAACCTGTCCAAAAAACCTCCATGTCCGGGCATTAAAGAACCACTATCTTTTACGTTAGCCATTCTTTTCAATTTGCTTTCAAGCAAATCGCCTAACGTTCCAAAAACGGCGCATAATAAACTGATGAAAATCCAATCTGCAACAGAATAAAAATGGGTAAAATACCCAATTAAAGAAATTACAATGACACAAAGAATAATTCCACCAAAAGTTCCTTCACGTGTTTTTTTGGGAGAAATAGATGATAACGGTGTTTTACCAATTAACGATCCTACAATGTAAGCCATAGTATCATTTATCCAAATTGAAAAAACAATTCCGCACGGAATTATTTTTAAATAATTATCATTAACCTTATCGAAATTATCTAATCGCATTATGATAATTAAAACAATTGGTAATGTTATATAAAGAAGGCCCAGCCAGCTTTTTAGCTTATAATTTATCGGATCAATTTTTTTTAAAATAGCAACAAACTCATACCAGCAACCAAAATGAATGAGAGTTAATAAAAAAATAAAGCTCCATCTGTTCCATAATAATCCGGCAAGCATTACTGTAGCAAAAATAACAGCAGTAAGCGTTCGCGTTTTAAAAGTTTTGGTATCAAAAGCCATTCATAAATTTTAAATATTTCTAAGTAATCCAGTTTTGAAAATCATTGGGATCTTCCTCAGGAAAAACAAATTTCTTTTGTTCCAAAATAGAAACCCGCCTAAATTCTATAAAAGCAAAAATGATGAAACCAAGTGCTACAACACCGGCCCATAAAGGAAAATTATCTTCAATATCTTTTGAGTTTTTCGTTATGGATGTTGACGTAATATACATCGCGGTTACCTGAATACCATTGAATAAAAAATGAAAAAGAATCGAAAGCCATAAACTTCCGCTGTAGTAAAAAATCAATCCAAGGAAAATGCCTAAAACCGCACGAACAAAAAATCCATAATAAGAAAAATGCACAGCGCTGAAAATAATGGAGGTTATAATAATGGCAACCCACGGGCCTTTGAACCACCTCATTAAAATATTTTGCAAGCCACCCCGGAAACAAACTTCTTCGAACAGAGCCGGTAGTAAACCAATAATTACCATCGAAATTAAATATTCAGAAAAGCTGGTGATATTAATCAGGGCTTTTTCCTGTGTTGCCCTTTCTGCCTCTTTTGCTTTAAAATAAATTTCCCAGTTTTTAGGAATCGGAATCATTTTTGTCAATTCAGCAAGCGCGCCAGATAATGGAAATGTAAGAACAATAATAGCCAGCAGAATCAAAACCTGTTTATAATTTATTCTTGTATTGAACCCTATAAATTTCATTGGGTTGCGATAACATATCAGCGCGAAAACATAAACCGGCAAAAAAAACATAAACAAGGTGTCTACCACCTGCATCAACATGATGGCATTATAATATTTGGGATTAAATATGTCAGACTGCATCGTTCCAATCCCTCTGCCTGTCATCATCAACCAAAATAAAAAAGAAACAATAGCACCTATTACTACACCACCGCCAATAAGGCCAACTAAAATTCCCAACTGCCTCGAATAGCTAAAATTTCTCGAATTTCTGTCAATCATTATGTTTCCATTGTTTAAGTGCGTAAATTTACAGCCAAATTTTTTTAAAGGAAATAAATAAGATATCAGTAAACCAACAAATAACGAAGATTTCTATTTAACCACACACATTGATAAAAATAGGTAAAATACAACTTCCTGAATTCCCATTATTGCTAGCGCCGATGGAAGACGTAAGCGATCCGCCTTTTCGCGCGGTTTGTAAAGACAACGGCGCACACCTGATGTACACAGAATTTATCAGTAGCGAGGGATTAATTCGTGATGCTATTAAAAGCAGAAAGAAGTTAGACATTTTCGATTATGAAAAGCCAGTGGGCATTCAGATTTTTGGAGGCGATGAAGATAGTTTGTCGCTTGCTGCAAAAATTGTAGATGCTACCAACCCGGATTTATTAGATATAAATTTTGGCTGCCCGGTAAAAAAAGTTGCCTGCCGCGGAGCGGGCGCAGGGGTTTTAAAAGATATTCCTTTAATGATTCGGTTGACAGCGGCTGTGGTAAAAAGTACTTCTTTGCCAGTGACGGTAAAAACAAGACTGGGCTGGGATGAAGACACTAAAAATATTGAAGAAGTTGCTGAAAGGTTACAGGATGTTGGCATTCAAGCACTAGCTATTCATGGCCGGACGCGAGTACAAATGTATAAGGGTAGCGCTGCCTGGGAACTGATTGCCAAAGTAAAAGAAAATCCAAGGATTAAAATTCCAATCTTTGGAAACGGAGATATTGATTCTCCCCAAAAAGCATTAGAATATAAAAATAAATATGGCGTGGATGGAATTATGATAGGCCGGGCTGCCATTGGTTATCCGTGGATATTTAATGAGATTACTCATTTCGTAAAAACCGGCGAAATCCTTCCTCCGCCTAATGTTGAGGAAAGAGTAGCTGTTTGCAAAAAGCATTTGATTAAGTCTTATGAATGGAAAGGCCCTGTTGTGGGAATCTATGAAATGCGCAGGCATTATACCAATTATTTGAAAGGAATGCCCAATATAAAAGAGTACAGAAGTAAATTGGTTATTCTAAAAGAAAAGGAAGAAATCCTGGAAGTCCTTGATGAAATTGTGGATCAATATTCAGGGTATGAATTTGAAAAGACACCAATCGAGCTCATCAATTATCATGAAAAATGCCCGGTATAATTTGTCGGCACCGCTTTACCTATCAGGCAGATATACTGCACATTTTGCTGCGGAAACTGAATAACCGCAGTCTGACGGCTATCGCCGTACCGACTGCTTTACAAAAATATCCAACGGTGAAACCGATGATGAAAAAACCTTAGCTAAATTTCCTTTTTCATTAATAAGGTATTTATAAAAATTCCATTGTGGTTCTTCATCATTCCAACCATTTTTATTTTTATCAGAAAGCCATTGGTAAACGGGCTGTTTTAAATTTCCCTTAACCTCGCCTTTTTTAAATAAAGGAAAAGTAACGCCAAAATTTATTTTACAAAACCCGCTTATTTCAGAATCGCTGCCAGGTTCCTGATTTCCAAAATTATTTGATGGGAAACCAAGAATTACAAGATTTTTATTTGATTGATTTAGCTTTTCTAATTCAGCATATTGAGGAGTAAAACCGCACTTACTCGCAAGGTTCACCAGCAGTACCATTTTGTTTTTGAAGTGGGTGAAATCCATTTCTTCCCCATTGCCTAACGTTGCTTTTAAAGAATAAAAACTTTCCTGTGGCAATACATTTTTTTTGTTTTCTAAAATACGAATACCCATTCCTGTGAGCTTTGATAATTTCATTTGAGCCGGATAAAGTGAAGTAATTATTTTACGTAGCATGTTTATCGAATGTAATTGTAGTAGTAAACAAACAAAAAATATGGTTTTCTATTTCCCTTTTCATTTAATGACTGTTAAAGAATACGGTGGCAAGGTAATGTTTTCAGCGCTTGTTATTTTTTTCAAAACCGGAGGAAAATTTTTGGAAGGGTGGCTATTCTCTCCATCAGAAATCCAATGGTACTGTTGTTTTGAATATTGAATTAGTTGCGCCGGGTGCCAGGCGATACTTTTATTTGTAGATGTATTTTGAATATCTATATTCACGTTCCAGCTTCTCTCCGGGTCTTTATTTATAAGCATTACAGACCATTTTCCATCAGGGCTACGAAGAGAATAAGTGGAAATAAAGTTTTGTTTTTTTCTTTTAAGAATATTGGACTCAGAAGGATAAATTTCTAAAAGCGAATCTGCCGGCTGTGCCCAATAATGAGTAAGCATTTGTATGGAATAAAACGAGGAAGTTTTGTAGCCTAACTTCCCATCTAATCCTAATCCAAAAAGCATGTTGTTACCATAACCACAATGAGTCGATTGTTGAAGAAAAGCGGGTTCATATCCATACAAAAAACTTTTGCCGCCGCCCAACTCCATAAATTTTCCTAAAATATCTGCATACAATAATGCGCCTTGCATTTCCACTTCGGATTTTCCTTCGTACGCTGAATAACCGTATTCAGTAATATACAAAGGAGTTTTATCTTGTAAAATATCATGTTTAAAATTTTCCAACGCAATAGATAACATCCCCGGAGCAGCGGCTAATTGTGGTGCAGAAGGTGCACAAAGATTATCGAATGGATACCATTCAAATGAGAAAAAGTTAAAGAGATTAATACCATTATGGCTTTTCAAATAATTTAAAAAAAGGCTTGTCCATTTACTTTCAGTAAATGTTGAACTATCATCCGGTGTAAAAGAAAGCGAAGCAAAACAAGGGCCGCCCATTTTCATTGAAGTATCAATTTCTTTTATTTTTTTTCCTAACTGAAAATAAAGCGCTGCGTAATCAACGGGTGAAACTCGCTGCCCTTCAGGTTCTTCACCCATCTCAATTTCTTTTACATTGTAGTGTTTTGCTTTAATATGATTTAATAACGCCAACATATTATCAGGGGAATCGTATAACAGCGCAGCTGGAATTAATGCGGGCTTTCCCTGTGTGATTCCATCTTTAAAAAAACGGTCAATGCCTACTTGTTCTGTGTTCAAATCAATATCCTTCAAAGTATGCCAGGGGTCAGTAGATGAAACATAAATTATACTTTGATCGTGATCTGGTGAATGATGAATCCAATCATGGAATTTGCCTTTTTCATCTACAAAGCCCACACTCATTTCTTTAATAGCAAAACCCAATTTATCTCTTATGTCAGTAGTAGTTTTATCAGAAGTATTAGAACTTTCAGTAAAAGAAACTCTTATAAAACGGGCTTTTTGAAGGCGATCTGAAATTTTTACGATATTATTTTTCTCTTCGCGGTTATCGACTAGTTCTTTTTGAAAAGGATACCAAATTCCTGGTTCAAAAGGATCAAAATAACCTGGGTCATTGCCTTTCGCGTATTCTACCTGGTACGATAAAGCATAAGGATTTCCCCATCTTATTTGAATTGCGTTTATGCTTCGCCGTTTACCAAGGTCAACAATTACCCATTGAGGATGTGCGCTATTGGAATCATGCGTAAACCTGGTATCAAGGTAAGGATTGCTCTTCCAAAAGGTGGAAGTATCGCCATCAGAAATTTTCGAATAACCATCGTCGTTAGCCTGGTCGTGAGTATTGCCCCGCCTTGGTAAATGGTAACCATAAGAAAGTTCAATAGGCTTATCACTTTCGCTATCGGAAATCCAGTAACCCTGATATTTAGCGCTATCGCTCCATTTTCCTTCTGGATTCCAATGCCATACTTCTCCGGCCAATTCTGTCCGCAAACGATAACTAACTGGTTTAAGTCCGGCAAGTTTCATTTCCGAGATATTTTCAGGAGTAAGCATTTTGTTAATATCACCTTTGAAATGCCCATCTATTGCGCCACCAATATTTTCTGAAGGAATAAATGAATTCGATGAATGAAGAGGAGAATAGAGAACGTGTATATTGGCACTATTAATTTTTTGAGCAGATAACGAAACCGCAAAACACAATCCAAAAAGAAAAAAGGATTTTTTTTTATCAAACAATTTCGAATGAATCATCACTGAATTTTATTAATTGCAAAATGAATTTTAAAATAAGTTTTACCTCACACTTTTATCCAGAATTTTAAAAATTCATTATAATCAGTATGCACCACTTCGTATCCCGCAGGAATTTCAATTCCAAAACTATGATAGGTAACCAATCTTGTTCCCGCTGGTTTTTTATTTAGCTGTTTGTACAAATAACGATTGTAATAATTGTACAAGTCTTCAGAATATTTGATGCTCAAATCAATTTTTGTAGTTCCCTCAACATTTTCATAAAATGAATTGTAAAAATAATAATGGTCATATTTGTCAAATTCAATATTGCAAATATTGTCACAGATAAAAAACGCATTTTCAAGTTTCAATTCTGCAGCAATTTCTGTAGAAAGCGCGGCCAGGTTAGCCCTTTGCTCAACGCCATAAAAATTAGTAAATGGATGATTGTGCGCCGCAACCAGGCAAAACTTTCCCGAACCACTTCCTATATCCAGAACTTTTACATCTGCTGAGATAGCCAAAAATGCCGCCGCCTTATTGGCAACATTTATAGGGGTCCAATGCTTCTCAGCCACCTCCTGTATCGGTTTTGGATACAAAGAATTAAAGTTTAAATCAGATGCAAACCAATTCTTCATCAAAAAAAATATAAGGTTTTAATTATCTGCTGTTAAACTGAAAATACAGTAAAGCAACAAATAGAAGGGATTTTAATTATGCAACTTAACTTATCAAATCCTTTCACTCAGATCAAGCCAACGCATTTCTTTTTTATCAAGAAGTACAATAATATCTCCGATTCTTTCCGTTGTTTCCTGTAATTTTTCAAAATCCATAGACCCGTTATTTAATTTTACTTCCAGCAATTTTTTTTCTTTCTCCAGGTCCGGAATTTCTTTCTCTAATTTTTCAAATTCAGATTTTTCTTTAAAAGAAAGTTTAGCTGCAATCTTTTGCTTTTCGCCTTCGGCTTTCGGCATTTCACCTTCTTTCTTCGGTTTTTCGCTTTCCGCCTTTTGTATTTTGCCTCCAGCGTTTTCTTCTAATTGCTTCCAAAGCCTGTATTGAGAATAGTTTCCGGGAAAATCTTTTATTTCTCCATTTCCTTCAAAAGCAAAAAGATGATCTACCAGCCGATCCATAAAATAACGATCGTGGCTCACAATTAAAATGCAACCAGGGAAATCCTGCAAAAATTCTTCAAGCGTTCTTAATGTTTGTAAATCCAGGTCATTTGTTGGCTCATCCAAAACCAAAAAGTTCGGATTTTTAAAAAGAATGCTGAGCAAATGCAATCTTCTTTTTTCGCCGCCACTCAGTTTGCTTAAAGGCGTAAATTGTTGTTGCGCCGTAAATCCAAATTTTTCCATGAATTGCGAAGCGCTGATTTTACTTCCATCAGCCAAAGGAAAAAATTCTGCAAAATCTTTCACATATTCTATCGCCCTTTTATCTTCCTTATATTGTAAACCTTCCTGTGCAAAATTTCCGAACACAATTGTTTCGCCATGATTTATTTTTCCGCTATCCGGTGGTACAAGGTCCAATGCTACTTTTAAAAAAGTAGACTTTCCGGTACCGTTTTTTCCAACAATGCCCACTCTTTCACCCTTTTTAAAAGTGTAATCGAATCCTTTTAGAATTACTTTATCTCCATAAGATTTATGCACTTTTTTCATTTCCAAAACCTTGCCACCCATACGCGTCATTTTCACCTGCAAAGAAACTTCTGCCACTTCCTTTTTCTGGTTCACTCTGTCTTCTACTTCTACGAAAGCGTCCTGGCGGCTCTTCGATTTGGTAGTGCGCGCTTTTGGTTGTTTGCGCATCCATTCCAATTCTTTTCTGAAAATATTTTTATCCTTTTGTAATTCGCTCTGCTGAATTTCGTGCCTTAAGGATTTTTGCTCAAGGAAATAATCATAATCTCCTTTATACACATAAATTTTTTCATCATCGAGTTCCACAATTTCATTGCAAACAGTATCTAAAAAATAACGGTCATGCGTAACCAATAACAAGGTGCTTTTATTGCTGGCTAAAAAGTTCTCCAACCATTCAATCATTTCCACATCAAGGTGGTTCGTTGGTTCATCCAAAATCAACAAACATTTTCCTTCATGCAATTGAGATTCGATTAAAGCTTGCGCCAGTGCGACTCTTTTACGTTGCCCGCCACTTAGGTTTTTTACCGGCTCATTTAAATGATGAAGATTTAATTTACCCAAAATCTGTTTAAGGTCGCTCTCAAAAGTCCACGCATTTGCTTCCGTCAATTCAGATACCAATTCGCTTATTCTGTCTTCATTATGAATGTCTTCATCCAAAAGCATCTCGTATTCTTTCACCAGCTTCACCACCGGGTTATCAAGATTTAAAATATTATCCCAAATAGACTGCTCATTTTCAAAAGCAGTTTCCTGCTGAAGCATAATTACTTTTACCTCTTTATTTATCCAAATGGTTCCGGAATCGGCGGTTTCTTTTCCGGCAATTATTTTTAATAAAGTAGATTTTCCACTTCCGTTACGCGCAACAAAAGCAACTTTATCGCCTTCTTCTATATAAAAAGTGATGTCTTCAAACAGTGTTCTGATTCCGAAAGATTTACTTAAATTCTCTATTGAGGCATAATGCATAGCGTGCAAAGGTAAATTGGAAATTGTTTATCCTTCTAATCGCTTGGAAAATTCTAAATGGTTTGCAAAAATTAGAAATGTATAGAACAATTTAAAAAGGTTAAAACCAAAACAGGAATCTTTAATAAAAGTTGGTTTACTGGTAACCTCCTATCTTAAAAAGATAATTAACCCCAAAAACTAATATTTAATACACTTTTGGAATCCTTTTGGAATGTCGCACACGTACAATAATAATTTGCGTTTTTGTAATCTGGTACGCAATTCTATAACGATGCAATTCATAAGCCCTGAAACTTCCATCATTATTTTTTCGGTATTTATCCAAAGAGTGCATTTCAGGATTAGCCACTAATTTATGAGTAGAAGCTAAAATATCTTTCTTTACTTTTTCTGCATTTTGGCTTGAATCCTTTAAAATATATTCGTATGCCTTTGACAGTTGGTTCTGTACTATTTTTGGCCAGATTACTTCTCTTACCATTTAGAAGCTTGTTTTTCCATATCAGCCTGGGAAATATATTTACCTTCTGCCACCTCCGCCAATGCTTCGTCTATATCCTTATTGTATTCTTCCATACTAATACTTCCAACTTCTTCATTTTTTCTTCCTAACAAAAAAGTTTTTAGCATAAGTAAAACAGATTTTTTTTCTGCCTCATTCAGCTGAACAAAATAAGTGTACAATTCTTTTTCTAATAAGTTTTCCATCACTAGATTTTTTCTACAAATTTAATTTATTAACCTGTTAGATAAATGGAAAACAGGAATATTCTTATGAAATAAAAATCTCTCATAAAAGTTGCTTTACTATATTAACTTTTAAAGATTTATACATTTTTAAAGCAAAAATTAATATTTACTTTTGCAAACTCTTTTAAAAAGAAAAATAGGCAATGCAAAAAGTGATTTTAATTACCGGTGGTGCAGGTTTTATCGGTTCACATCTTACCAGGTTATTTGTAAATAAATACCCAGGTTATCAAATCATAAACCTTGATAAACTCACTTATGCGGGCAATCTCGAAAATCTGAAAGATGTTGAAAGTAAACCCAATTACACATTTGTAAAAGGCGATATTGAAGATATGGCCCTCGTAAAAAGTTTATTTGAAAAATATCAATTTACCGGTGTAATTCATTGCGCTGCTGAAAGCCATGTAGACCGCTCTATTACTGATCCGTTGGCATTTGTAAAAACCAATGTTTTGGGCACAGTTTCTTTATTGCAGGTAGCAAAGGAAGCGTGGAAAAATAACTATGAAGGGAAATTATTTTACCACATTTCTACCGATGAAGTTTATGGAAGCCTGGGCGAAGAAGGCTTTTTTACAGAAAATACATCTTATGATCCTCGCAGCCCGTATTCCGCATCCAAGGCTTCTTCCGATCATTTTGTAAGAGCGTTTTATCATACGTATCATTTGCCAGTTATCGTTTCAAATTGCTCAAATAATTATGGCCCTTTTCATTTTCCGGAAAAATTAATTCCACTTTGCATTCATAATATTATAAACAATAAACCTTTGCCTATTTATGGAAAAGGCGAAAACGTGCGTGACTGGCTTTATGTAGAAGACCACGTTCGGGCTATTGATACTATTTTTCATAATGGAAAAGTAGGAGACACTTATAATATTGGTGGCCATAACGAATGGAAAAATATTGATATTATAAAAGAATTATGCAGGCAAATGGATAATAAACTGGGGCGTGAAGGAGGAACATTAGAAAAACTGATCACTTTTGTGAAAGATAGAGCTGGCCACGATTTGCGATATGCAATTGATGCAACTAAATTGAAAAATGAATTGGGCTGGAAACCCTCTTTACAATTTGAAGAGGGTTTATCAAAAACTATAGATTGGTATTTGAATAACGAAGAATGGCTCAATGACGTAACAAGTGGAAATTATCAGAATTATTATCAACAGCAGTATGAAAAAAGATAACTAATGAAAGGAATAATATTAGCAGGCGGCTCCGGAACAAGATTATATCCCATCACAATGGGGATCAGTAAACAACTCATGCCGATTTACGATAAGCCGATGATTTATTATCCTTTGTCAACATTAATGCTCGCTGGCATTAAAGAGATTTTGATCATTACTACTCCGGAAGACCAACAACAATTTAAACGTTTATTAGGAGATGGAAGCCAATGGGGATGCGAACTTCATTATGAAATTCAGGAAATACCAAACGGGCTTGCGCAGGCTTTTGTGATCGGCGAAAAATTTATTGGTAAAGATTCTGTGGCTTTGGTCCTTGGAGATAATATTTTTTATGGAAGCGGCTTTTCTAACTTATTACAGAAATCTGCCAACCCCGATGGGGCAATAATTTTTGCATACCCGGTGAGTGACCCTGAAAGATATGGAGTGGTAGAGTTTGATAAAAATAATATAGCAATAAGCATTGAAGAAAAACCAAAGGAACCAAAATCTAATTACGCAGTTCCCGGGTTGTATTTTTATGATAATTCGGTTGTTGAAATTGCAAAAAATATTGCGCCTTCTTCAAGAGGCGAATATGAAATTACAGACGTAAACCGTAGGTATTTAGAAGATAAAAAATTAAAAGTTGCTGTGCTTGACCGCGGTTTTGCATGGCTTGATACCGGAACTTTTGATTCACTTCATGACGCAACCGAATTTGTAAGAGTAATCGAAAAACGCCAGGGTTTTAAAATCGGCTGCCTGGAAGAAATAGCCTACCGAATGCATTTCATTAACGAAGAAAAGTTATTAGTTTTGGCAAAAAAATTTGCAAAAAGTGGTTACGGGGATTATTTAAAAACTGTGGTAAAATAAATTACGTATGAATTATTATGCACATCCTTCTTCCATCATTGATGATAATTGTACAATAGGGGAAGGAACTAAAATCTGGCATTTCAGCCATGTAATGTCTGGTGCAGTAATCGGTAATAATTGCAACCTGGGGCAGAATGTAGTTGTTTCTCCAAAAGTGGTTTTAGGAAATAATGTAAGAGTTCAAAATAATGTAAGTATTTACGAAGGCGTCATTTGTGAAGATGATGTTTTTTTAGGCCCAAGCATGGTTTTAACCAATGTCATTAATCCAAGAAGTGCTGTAAGCCGCAAAGACCAGTATAAAAAAACGTTGATCAAAAAAGGAGCAAGCATTGGCGCAAATGCTACAATTGTTTGTGGAAACACCATTGGCGAATTTGCGTTTATTGGTGCTGGAGCTGTTGTTACCAAAGAAGTTCCTGCTTTTGCATTAATTGTTGGAAACCCTGGCAGGCAAAAAGGTTGGATGAGTGAATATGGGCACAAACTGATTTTCAATTCGGAAAATATTGCAGTTTGCCCTGAAAGTAACCAGGAATATTCATTAGAAAATAACATAGTAAAAAGAATAAAATAATTTTTTGGTTACTGAGCAAAATAAAAATTGTGAAAAAAAGTTTGTTTACTGGAAATAGGTGACGATTTATTAAAATATAAAATGATAGAATGAAAAATTTTGCATTAATAGGGGCGGGTGGATATATAGCGCCACGGCATATGAAAGCCATAAAAGATACTGGCAATAAACTAATAGCCGCGCTTGATAGAAATGATTCTGTTGGAATATTGGATAGCTATTTTCCTGAAGCAGATTTTTTCACTGAGTTTGAGCGCTTCGACCGGCACATTGAAAAACTAAAACGCAAAGGAATAAAAACTGATTACGTAAGTGTTTGCAGCCCTAATTACTTACATGATTCACATATTCGTTTTGGTTTACGTGTAGGCGCAAACGTTATATGCGAAAAGCCTGTAGTGCTAAATCCCTGGAATATTGAAGCATTGTCAGAAATAGAAAAAGAAACAGGAAATAAAATATTTACCATTTTACAATTAAGGTTGCATCCATCTATTGTTGCATTAAAAGAAAAAATTGATGCAGAACCTAAAGGCAAAAAACATCAGATAAATTTGGATTATATTACAAGCCGCGGACATTGGTATTATGCAAGCTGGAAAGGGGATATTCAAAAAAGTGGAGGAATCGCAACCAATATTGGTGTTCATTTTTTTGATATGCTTATGTGGATATTTGGCGATGTAAAAGAAAATATCATCCATGAACATTCATCTGATACCGCTTCAGGAATTTTAGAATTAGAAAAAGCTTCGGTAAATTGGAGGTTGAGTATTGATTACAACAATCTACCTGACGAAATTAAAAAAGCAGGAAAACGGACCTATAGGACTTTAAACATTGATGGCGAATCAATTGAGTTTAGTGATGGCTTTACAGAACTGCATTCAAAATCTTACGAACAAATTTTAGCAGGAAAAGGTTTCCCTTTAATGGAAACAAAGCGGTCAATAGAATTGGTGCATGACATCAGGAATTTTAAAAAATAGAACTTAAGTTTCTTTATAGTAAAGCAACAAATAGTTACTATTTTCAATTTAGGAAACGTACATTCAACTTATACTTTAGGCTATATTTGCTACATTTATTGAGGTAACCTAACTAATTTTTCTAAATTTAGTACTATAAATGAAAGTTGTAATTCTCGCAGGTGGCTTAGGAACAAGAATATCAGAAGAATCTCACCTAAAGCCAAAACCTATGATTGAAATAGGCGGCAAACCAATCCTTTGGCACATTATGAAAAATTATTCCCATTATGGGTTTAATGATTTTGTGATCTGCTGCGGCTACAAAGGCTACCTTATCAAGGAATATTTCCTGAATTATTTTTTATACAATTCAGATATTACTGTTGAACTTAAAAACAATAAAGTTGATGTCCACTTTGCCAATACAGAATCTTTTACTGTAACTCTTGTTGACACAGGAATTCAAACGAACACAGCCGGAAGGATAAAAAAAATTGAAAAATATGTATCGGGAGAAACATTCATGCTCACCTATGGTGATGGCGTTTCTGATATTAATATCAAAGAACTACTGGCATTCCATCAATCTCATGGTAAAATAGCAACCTTAACTTCTATTCAGCTACCAACTCGTTTTGGAACTATTGAAACTGATCAAACTTCCATCATAAAAAATTTTAAGGAAAAACCAAATGATAAAGATATTTGGATTAACGGAGGATATTTTGTGATGGAACCCGGGATATTTAATTATTTAAAAGATGACATGGAAGATGTTCAATTCGAAAAAGGGCCAATGGAAAAAATTGCAAATGACCAGGAACTTGTAGCCTATAAACACAAAGGTTTTTGGAAATGCATGGATGCTATGCGGGACAAAATTGAACTAGAACAGCTTTGGGAAAATAATCAGGCTAAATGGAAAACGTGGTAGCCCAAAATTTTATTTTTGAATCTTTCCGTAATAAAAAAGTTTTTATTACAGGCCACACTGGCTTCAAAGGAAGTTGGTTAATGTCTATTCTTAAAAAATTTGATGCTGAAATAAAAGGGTTTTCTTTAAATCCTATTGATTCAAAAAATTTATTTTCAATTCTTAACAACGATGTGTTACTCTGCGATTCTGTAATACATGATATCAGAGATGAAAATAAACTTCAGGAAGAAATAGTCAATTTTGGGCCAGATTTTATTTTTCATTTGGCAGCTCAGCCACTTGTCCGTTATTCTTATCAATATCCATTAGAAACCTTTCAGGTAAATATAGTTGGTACTGCAAATGTTTTAAACGCCTGTCGGCACCTTTCTAAGAAATGTGCGGTAATTATTATAACTTCTGATAAAGTTTATAAAAATATAGAACAGGATTATGCTTACAAAGAAGATGACAGGTTAGGTGGATATGACCCCTATAGTGCAAGTAAAGCATCAGCAGAAATAGTAATTGATTCCTATAGAAGTTCGTATTTTAATATGGAAAACGGGGTGAAACCAAATATTGCTATATCATCTGCCAGAGCTGGGAATGTTATTGGTGGTGGAGATTGGGCAAAAGACCGTATAATTCCAGATATTATAAATGCCCTCGAAAACAGAAAAGAAATTATAATAAGAAATCCTAATTCAGTAAGGCCATGGCAACATGTACTTGATCCGTTAATGGGATACCTGGCACTTGCGGCAAATCTTTATAATAATCCTGAAAAATTTTTAGGAGCATGGAATTTTGGCCCTTATTCACAAGATACTTTTTCAGTAAGGGAACTGGTGGAAAGAATTATAAAATTGTGGGGGGAAGGGAATTATAAAATTTCTGATCAGGAAGGGCCGCATGAAGCAAAATTGCTTAAATTGAATATTGACAAATCCCTAAATGTTTTGGGATGGAAACCTTTATTGAATGATGAAAAAAGTATTGAATGGACTGTAGATTGGTATAAACAACCTTTAGGGAAACGCAAAGAATTCACATTTCAGCAAATCCAAAAATTTATTGATATTGAAATTTATTGAAACCAAATTAAAGGGATGTTATGTGATAGAGGTAATTACTCACAAAGATAGCCGGGGATGGTTTTCAAGAACATATTGTAAGGATGAATTCCATGAGATTAATCATTATAAAGAATGGGTACAAATAAATCATTCGTTTACCACAGAAAAAGGAATTATCAGGGGAATGCATTTTCAACTGTCACCTTTTGCAGAAACAAAACTGATAAGATGCATTTCGGGTTCTATTTATGATGTTGCGGTAGATTTAAGAAAAAATTCAAACACTTTTTTAAAATGGTTTGGAATAGAATTATCTGCTGAAAATAAAAAAATGATTTTAATCCCGGAAGGGTTTGCACATGGTTTTCAAACACTAACGGATAATTGTGAACTCATTTACCACCATAGTAATTTTTATACTCCAAATTCGGAAGGAGGAATAAAATATGATGATCCGCTTGTTGGAATTAACTGGCCTTTAAAAATGGCTGCAATTTCTGAAAAGGATAACCAGTATGAAAATTTGGATGAAAATTTTAAAGGAATATCATTATGAAATGTAGATTTTGCCAAACGGAATTACAACATTTATTTATCGATTTAATTAATTCGCCAGCAACAAATTCTTTCTTAACTATTGAAAATTTAAGTGAGCCTGAAATATTTTTCCCTCTAAAAGTTTTTACCTGCCACCGCTGTTTTTTGGTACAATTAGATGAATATAAAAAATCTGGCGACATCTTTAATAACGACTATGTTTATTTTTCATCTTTCAGTAAAAGCTGGCTGAAACACGCGAAAAATTATACAGATATGATGGTGGAAAGATTCGGTTTGAATAGCCAATCAAAAGTAATAGAAATAGCTTCCAACGATGGTTATTTATTACAATATTTTAAAGAAAAAAATATTCCGGTTTTAGGAATCGAACCAACAGAAAATACTGCGGAAGTGGCCAGAAAAAAAGGTATCGAATCTATAAACCGCTTTTTCGGTACTCAACTTGCCGGCGAGATGATTGCTCAAAATATCAAAGCCGATTTATTAATAGGAAACAACGTTTTAGCTCATGTTCCTGATGTTGTGGATTTTGTATCAGCACTAAAAATTGTTTTAAAAAATGAAGGGGTTATAACCATGGAATTTCCTCATTTAATGCAACTCATTGACAACAATCAATTTGATACTATTTACCACGAACACTATTCTTATTTTTCATTTCACACGGTAAAAGAGATTTTTGAATCACAAGATTTAGAAATTTTTGATGTGGATGAAATTCCTACTCATGGCGGCTCTCTTCGTATTTATGCAAAGCATAAAAACAACAACCTTGCTATTGGCGATAACGTACAAGAGTTATTGGATAAAGAAAAAAGAAAAGGAATGCTGGACATCCATTTCTATGATCATTTTACTCAAAAAGCCTTAGAAGTAAAATTAAATTTACTTGAATTCCTTATCAAACAAAAAAGATTAAATAAAAAAGTAGTCGCATACGGCGCAGCCGCAAAAGGAAATACAATGTTGAATTATTGCGGAGTAAAAAATGATTTGATTCAGTATGTTGTTGATGCCAACCCTAATAAACAAAACAAATTTTTACCGGCGAGCCATATACCTGTAGTAAACGAACAAATATTGAAGAAAGATAATCCGGATTATATCATTATTCTTCCCTGGAATTTAAAGGAAGAGATTAGTGAACAATTGAGCTATGCCAAAAACTGGAATGCTAAATTTGTAACAGCCATTCCTCAATTAGAAATCTTTTAATAAAAAAAATGAAAGTTCTTGTAACAGGCGCTACCGGATTTATCGGCAACTATGTTGTAGAAGAACTATTGAAAACTAATCACGAGGTAATAGCTACTTCTTTACATAAAGAAAAAGCTGAGGAATTTCCGTGGTTTAAGAAAGTTGAATATTTTAATCTTGATCTTTCGCGATTAGAACCAGGTTGTAACTATTTCCAATTTTTTAAAAATCCGGATAAAATTATTCACTTAGCCTGGGAAGGGCTGCCTAATTACCAATCATCGTTTCACATTGAAGAAAATTTACCCAGGCATTTTTATTTTTTAAAAAACCTGGTAATCAATGGCGCAAAAGAAATCACGGTGGCTGGAACTTGCATGGAATATGGATTACAGGAAGGTGAATTAAGTGAAGGCATGATATCTTCCCCTCAAAATCCTTATTCAATTGCCAAAGATTCCCTTAGAAAATTTTTGGAACAACTTCAGGAAGAAAATCCCTTTCAACTAAAATGGCTCAGGCTGTTTTACACTTTTGGGAAAGGCCAAAATCCTAATTCAATTCTTTCACAATTGGAAACAGCTTTAAAAAGGGGGGATACAGAATTTAATATGAGCGGAGGGGAACAACAAAGAGACTATTTGCCCGTAAAAACTATTGCTGAATATATTGTAAAAGCAACATCTCAGGAAAAAATTACTGGTATTATCAATTGCAGCAGCGGAATTCCAGTTACAATTAACCAGCTAGTAGAAAATTACCTTGCCGAAAATAAACAATCCATAAAATTGAACAAAGGTTTTTATCCATATCCTGATTATGAACCGATGAATTTTTGGGGAGATAATGCAAAACTCAAAAGAAGTATTGGTTAATCAGTATCTACCCAAAGAATATTTTAGCTATTATTTCGCTACTTAGCTTCTAGATTAATAACTCTTTGCATAATTGCCGTTATCCTGATTTTAATCACAGAAATGTTGTATTTATACTCTTCCAAATGTACAGGGGTAAAGCATTTTAAGTACATTGTGAAGCAAAAATATTAACTTCGCAGGCGATTTTTAACGCTCAGATTATATTGCCAAAGAAACTTAAATTGGAGAAATAATGGAGATAGTCAAAAGAGTACTATTTGTTTTGTTAATGATAATTTATTGTTCAAACCAACTGTATGCACAAAATAGTTTACTGGATAATGAGGACCTGAGCCAGGTTAATATTGATGATTATAGCGATAGCCAGATAACGACTTTTTATAATAAGGCAATTGAATCAGGAATTGGGGAATCTCAATTTTTAAAAATTGCAGAAGAAAGGGGAATGCCGGTTTCAGAAATTATTAAATTACAGCAACGCCTTCAACTAATAAATTCAGGAAAAAAAATAAACAAAACAGATGATCAGTTTGTTGAAAAAGTTCCAACAGACCCTCATCCTTACGATACAATAGGAATTACAAAGAACATACAAAAGTTTAAAAACGACAATTCAATTTTTGGTTCAGAACTTTTTACAAGCAACAGCCTGGTATTTGAACCCAATTTACGCATACCCGCACCGGCAGGTTATGTATTAGGCCCCGATGATGAATTGATTGTTTCTGTGTATGGCTTTAGTGAAAAAAAATATAATTTATCTGTAAATGAATCAGGAGAAATTTATATTCCTAACGTTGGCCCTATTTATGTAAATGGCCTTAGTATTGAAGAGGCAACAGAAAAAATTAAATCAAAGCTAGCTGCCACGATTTACAGGGCCATAAACTCAGGTAAAACAAAAGTTGTGGTTACTCTTGGTAAAATCCGAAGCATACGGGTAACTGTAATTGGACAAGCGAAAAAACCCGGCACATTCACGGTATCTTCATTAACAACACTCTATAATATTCTTTATTTATGCGGTGGCCCAACCCCAATGGGGAGTTACCGTGATATAGAAATTTTTCGCGGAAATCAATTGAAAACAAGGGCAGACCTTTATGATTTTTTAGTTGATGGAAATCAAAAAGATAATATATTACTCCAGGAGGGTGATGTTGTACGTATTCCATATTATAAAAACAGGGTAACTATTTCCGGAAATGTAAAAAGAGAAGGCAAATTTGAAATGGTGGATAATCAAACCTTTAGTGATTTATTAAAATATTGTGGAGGATTTACAGATAATGCTTTTAAAGGTTTTGTTACACTAATAAGGATTACTGATAATGAGAAAAAAATTATTGACTTAAATTCAAATCAGTTTGGTTCATTTATAATAAATGGAAGCGATAAATATATTGTAAGAAAGCTGCAGGACGAATTTGAAAACCGCATTGTGATTAATGGTTCCGTTTTACGGCCCGGCCAATATCAATTAAAGCCCGGACTTACTTTAGATTCCTTGATTCAAAAAGCCGGTGGTTTCACGAGGGATGCTTACACAAAGAGGATTTCTATTTTTAGGCTTTTAAAGAATAAAATGCCCACCATGGTTTCGGTCGATCTTGATTCATTATATAATTCAAATAACAATATCCAACTGGTAAAAGATGATTCAGTTTCTGTTCATTCTATTTTTGAGTACCAGGATAGCAATTACGTTTCTATTGAAGGAAACATAAGGAAACCGGGTAGAATTTTATGGAGAAAAGATATTTCACTTCGCGATGTTTTACTTTCTTCAGGTGGCATTTCAGAGTCAGGAGATTCATCAAATATTGAAATTTCGAGAAGAATCAAAAATGCAGATGTAGATAAAACCAATCATAATGAAAGTAAAATATTTAATATTAATCTTTCAGTTGAAGATCCCGATTCAGAAGATGTGCTACTTCAACCCAATGATATAATAATTATAAAAACACTTCCTGGCTACAGCTCTCAACGTACGGTGCTTGTTTTAGGTGATGTAAAAAGCCCCGGAAGATATGGGTTGCAAAAAAGTGGTGATAAAATAAGTGATATTATTAGAAGAGTAGGCGGGTTTAAAGCATCTGCAGATAGCTCATCAATTACTATACGCAGAAGTATTAAATCAAACCTGACAACTCCTGAAAGAGAGAAGTTGTTCCAAAGAATATTAAATATTAATCCCGACAGCATTTCACTTCACCCACGCTTAAGGGATGAACTATATAAATCTTACGATTTGATAAGTGTGGATCTCACAAAGGCTCTTTCAAATCCTATTAATTCTGAAAACCTTGTATTGGAAGACGGAGATGTGCTTTCTATTGACAGGAGTTCGAACCTGGTAAAAATTTCAGGAGAAGTTTATAATCCGACTATTATACCCTATAAAGAAAATAAAAATTTGAAATACTATGTTCAGCAGGCAGGAAGTTTTACGCCTTATGCAAGAAAGGGCGGCTCTTTAGTTATTTACCCAGATGGGAAAGCAGCATCTGTTAAACATTTTTTATGGTTTAAATTTTATCCCTCTGTTACCCCGCGGTCAGAAATATTTGTTCCACAGAAAGTGAAAAGTAATCGTTCAAGGCTGGGTGTGGGCGAATTGGCATTAGTTGTTTCTGCACTGGGAATTTTAGCAAGTGTGATACCCAAATTGTAATAGTTAAAATAAACTAGCTTACATGGATTTAAAAGAAGATAATAATATTTTTAGTTCAAACTATACATCAGCTTCAAAAACCTTAGAAATTCTAATTAGAAATTTAATTCGAAAATGGTGGCTGTTTTTAACTATAGGGATACTGGCTGGCGTTGCCGGAATCTTTTATGCAAGCACACAAAAAACAACTTATCAAAGCACATTGACTTTTGCCTTAGATGAAGGAGAAGGAGGAGGGATTTCAAGTGCAATTAGTCTTGCTGCTCAATTTGGTTTGACTATAGGAAACAGTAAAGATGTGTTTGCTGGCGACAATATTCTTGAAATTATGAAAAGCAGGCGAATGCTTGAAACAACTTTACTTTCAGTGGACACATTCAATAATAAACCATATACTTTTATTGAATACTTTCTTAACCAGAAAATTAAAAATTCAAAAACATTAAAAACGCATTTTCCAGTTGGACAAGCAAAGTCAACTTTTAATTATGCCCAGGATAGTATATTAAATGAATGTTATAAAGAATTTGTAAAATCCTATCTTGAAGTAGATAAACCTGATAATAAATACAATATTTATGAAGTGAACGTAACAAATGAAAATGAAAAATTTGCGAAAGATTTTACAGATAAATTAGTAAGTGAAACTAATAATTTTTACACTTCAATATGTACAAAAAAAGCCAAAGAAACACTTGATATTTTAGCTGCTAGAGTAGCTTCGATGAAAGGTGAGGTTAATGCGAGCATTGGTAGCAGGGCCCAGATAAAAGATATAAATTTAAACCCTGCTTTTTCCTCTGCTGATGTTCCTGTGCTAAAGGAACAAACAAATATTCAAGTATATAGTGCCGCTTATGCAGAGATGTTTAAGAATTTAGAAATTGCGCGATATCAATATTTAAAACAAATACCTTTAATGCAAATAATTGATCCCGCTGATTATCCAATGAGGAAAATAAAAGTCAGCAAGTTAAGAATGGCTATTGTTTTTTCTGGGATTGCATACTTTATTACCATTTTCATTTTCTGGATTATTTATTTATTACGATTAAAGACTGAGGAGAGAGTTTTCCTGTAACTGGATATACATATATCAGATCTAATAAATCAGGCACAAAAAATCAATGAATATATTAATACCTGTAATAAATTTTGGGAAGTCCGGTGGTTACAGAGTTCTATCAAAATTTGCTGATGAATTACTTCAGCTCGGCCATAATGTTGATTTTATTAGTCCTGAAACCAGCATTCAGCCTTACTACCCGACAAAGGCAAAGATTCTATGGGCAAACAAAAAGGGAAACATTAGTGAAAATTCAGATAATAAACCGAATCTAAAAGAATCGGGATTTTCAATTTTTTTAAACCTGACGAAGGGATTAATAAAATTACCAAATGATTCTTATGATGTTATAATTTCCAATCACTCTTTAACAGCATTGGCTATAAAAATTGCAGGCCTCCAACACAAATCAATATATTATGTTCAGGCTTATGAAGCTGAATTACTTATGTTACTTGGAGGGCTAAAAAATCACCTTTTAAGCTACCTATATCCACTAAGTTATAAAATGAACTTGTTTACTATTGTGAATGCAGAGATATATTTGGATTACAAAAAATTAAAGGCTTCAAGAGTACTCTATCCGGGAGTTGATTTCACTCTTTTTTATCCGAATTTAGAAAAACCCTTTAATAAAAATAAAATAATAATAGGAACAATAGGACGAATGGAAAATTTTAAAGGAACAAGATTCATAGTTGATGCTTTTAAAGAATTAAAAAAAAAATATACGGATATTCAGTTGCACGTAGCTTTTGGTGTAGAAAAAGATTTTATTAACGATGAAGGCATTCATTGTTTTCAGCCTCATGGTGATAAAGAATTAGGTAATTTTTATAGATCATTAGATTATTATATTTGTGCAGGATATATACAATTAGGCGCATTTCATTATCCTGTTGCTGAAGCAATGAGTTGCGGAATACCAATTATTACTACTCAATATTATCCTGCAAATGAAGCCAATGCATGGTTGGTAAGACCTCAAAATACAAGGGATATTGTTTCACAATTTGAGTTGGCCCAGAATGATTTATTTCTAAAAGGAGAAAAAGTCAAACAAGGATTAATTGATGTAAAACAATTTGAATGGAAAGATGTAGCTAAAAAATTAAATAATTTCTTAAATGAATTTCTTCAGAGTCCAAAATTAAAATAGAAGTATCACTAATAGTCAAAATTCTTTCCACTTAAGTGCTGATATACATATTATATTTCGTTTTTATAGCAATACTTGCCGTTCAATACGAATTTATACCTTTTAAGAATAATTATTTACTCTTTGCAGTTGCCTTATTACTTGCCTTACTGGCAGGATTCAGAGGGATTGATGTGTCAAAAGATTATTATAATTATCAATATTCTTTCGATCATCTTTACGAAATAACAGGTAGCAATGATCTAAGTTATTTGTTGATTTTTGAACCTGGCTATATCGCGATTGTATATTTTTTCCGCACTTTATTTGAATCAAATTATGGAATTGCGATTATGATGTTTTATGCTGTTAGCAGTATGCTTATAAAAACAATTGTTATCAACAGAACCTCAATTAATCCATATTTAAGTTTACTATTTTATTATTCATATTTTTTCGTGTTCTACGAAATGGCTCAAATAAGATTTGGGCTTGCATCAGCGATTTTCTTTATGGCACTCCCTAACCTTATACAAGGAAAAAGGAAGACCTATATTTTCTTAATTCTACTTGCAACATTATTTCATTATTCCGCAATATTTTACTTGATAGTTTTAATATTTACTGTCAAAAATTTTAATAAAAAACTTTATTTCTTTGTTTTAGGAATATCTATTTTATTAGCGTTTGTGCACCTTCCTTTGCTTAACCTGTTAGGTGATTTTAATTTTTCGGATATGTCTGGTAAGTTTAGTAATTATGTTGGAGCATCAGAAAATGATATGGCGATAAATGTGTTTAGTGTTTTCAATATCTGCAATATTCTTTGCTGTGCCTATCTTATCTTTTTATTAAACACCGAAACTATTAACAAAGACAGAAGATTGATCCTTTTTTTGAAGTGTAATATTCTATCAATATTCATTTTATCATTTTTGTCTAGCGTTCCTGCTATTGATCTAAGATTTAATCAACTTTTTGGAATAGTTCAGATATTTTTATTTCCTTATTTGGTAAAATATTTACCTGCGAAAAAATATAATATTTTTATTATCATACTGCTTGCCGCCTGCTTTTTCTACATAACAGTCTTTTATGGGCATATTTTGAACCCTTACAAAATAGTTCACATTCAATAGTTTTTATGTAATAAACTTCAAGCAATTTAAAAAGTTCCAAGAATTAATAATACCATAAATAAAAAATATGGCTCTACATTGCAAATTATTGCCGCTTTAAATTCAAGTCGCCGAAATTGCAAACCTTAACAAAGTTCTATACCGATTTAAAGAAACAGCAATTTTGAAATACGGATGTGATAGAAAAAAGTAGAATGAACTTGCTAAATTTTTAAAAATTGATTCAACTGAAATCATTTAAAATTTTAAAGCTCTAAAAAAATGGTAGATATTGTAATCATAAACTGGAACAGCGATGATTATTTGCAAAAATGCATTCATTCAATATTTTCCGATTCAAATGAACACTTTGTAAATAAAGTTTTTATAATTGATAATAATCCCAGCGATTCATCTTTACAAAAGATATTAGAAAACGATAAAATAGAAATAATCAGAAACAAGGAAAACCGGGGATTTGCAAAAGCAGCCAACCAGGGATTTAAATTGTCGAAAGCGCCTTACGTTTTATTGCTCAATCCTGATACACAATTATTAAATTCTACACTAAAGGATTGCATTGAGTTTATGGATAAAGAAACAAATATTGACATTTTAGGTTGCCGTTTATTAAATGACAAAGGAGAAATTTCTCCGAGTTGCGCAAGGTTTCCTACTCCGTTTAAATTATTTATGGATTGTATTGGATTCTCAAAAGTCTTTCCAAAAGTCTTTTCGCAAGCGATTTTAATGACAGATTGGGGTCATAAAGAAAGCAGGTACGTTGACCAGGTAATGGGCGCTTTTATGTTTATGAGGCATTCCATCTTTGACAAAGTAGGCTTTTTTGATGAACGCTTTTTTGTGTATTTCGAAGAGCTTGATTTTTCAAAACGGCTTTTTGATTTAGGTGGAAAAACTTTTTACAACACAACTATTTCTGCCATCCACAGTGGGGAAGGAACTACTAAAAGTGTAAAAGCATTCCGTTTGTTTTTAAATATTAAAAGCAGGCTACAATACTGCAAAAAACATTTTAGCCGTTCTGGTTTTTTACTAGTTTGGTTTGGTACCTATTTTATTGAGCCTTTTTCAAGGATTTTTTTTCTGGTTTTTTCAGGAAAATTTAAAGAAATAAAAGCGGTTTTTAAAGGTTATAAAATGCTTATAATAAATAAATCAGAATTATAATAGTTCCTTTGGATTCGTTTTTCATCAAAATAAAAAAAGCACTTTTTTGTTGGTTTACTGGTAAAATACAAGATTATAATTCTTTGTATTTAATCTTTTCAAAAACTTCAAACCATACAATATCTAAAGCATCATTAGAAAAGTTATTTTTAACGTAATCAAGATTTTTTATAGCCATATTTTTCCTTTCCTCATCGTTCATTGAATAAACCTTTCTGATTTTTGAAACCCAATCGTCAGTATCAGTACAATATAAATTGGTGTCCGCATTTTTCATTAGTTCAATATATGCCGGAGTTGCGGAGGTTAAAGTGGGAAGGCCGGCAAACCAAAAAGAAATGAGTTTATTAGCGGGCTTGTGCCAAGCCATTTTATTTTCTTTGTCCAATGGAATAATTCCACAATCACATTGGATTAATTTTTCATAATTTTTATACATTTCCCATTTATGAAAAATAGATATTATTGGTAATTGAGATAAAATATGATTTACTTCCTTGCTCACTAAATTGCCATAAGATGGATATTTTTCATCAGTAATAATATGGAGTTCACAAAAAGAATCTACTTGTTTAAATACTTCCTTAAAATCCAGCAAATGCCTCAACACTACGCTTTGGCCTTCCCATACTAATTTCATTTTACCATTTATTTGATAATCTGATTTAGTTATTTTTATTTCATTTTGCATGTAATCCAGGCTAACAATTACATTTTTATTCCATTGTTCTATAATGCGTTTCATTTTTGAGCTGGAACAAATAACAGCATCTGCACTTTTTAACCATTGAATTAAAACCCTTCTGAAATCTAGTTTAGGAATACTTTCTTTGCCAATAACAAACCTCCCAACGCCTTTAAACAGCTTGCTGAAAGTATCCGAAGGTAGAATGAGGCTGTCCACCATTTCAAAAATAAATTTAGTGTTTGGATGATTTTTCTTGTACAACAGCCATTTAGTAAGGTTGGCGGTTGCCGTTAATAATATAATATCGTAGTTTTTATTAAATTGTGCAATCTCAAAATTGACCTGATGTTGTTTTGCAAAAAATGGAAAACGCCTTCTGTCAGCTGGCTGTGAAAGATCCGGAAGGTAAGGGACATACCCAATTTTCAATTTTTTAAAGTCCATAAACCTTTTCAATTTTCTTAATGTACTTTTCAAATATAGTAATGAAAACAGTAGCGGAAATAAGAAGAAAAAATCATCTGCCTAAATAAAATAGTTTATGTAGTGTAATTATATTTGCTCATAATTTTAATTGAGGTTTTATCTTTAAAAGAGAATTGATAAGATATAAATAATTTTAAAAAAAATATAATTAATAAAAAAAATTTTGAAAAATATAATTAATAAAAAAAATTAAAGGTGAATTAATTGCAAATTCAGGTGAATTTTTTAAAATGATTTAATTTTTTACCCTTTATGATTCTGGTTGCACTTATCTGCAATCTTAAAATAAAAAATACGTTTTAGTTAGGATTTACTTTTTCTTTCAAATAACTGATAACCCAAAGAAATGATATATGAACATCCCAGACTCATAGATTTTCCTAAAATCGGAAAAACCATTGAAGGATATATTTCAGTTGCAGAAAAGGAAACATTGCCTTTTGAAGTAAAAAGAGTTTACTGGACTTATTTTACTCCTGAAAGTATAAATCGTGGCGGACATGCACATTATGGGCTTGAGCAAATTTTAGTTGCAGTAGCCGGAAAAATAATTGTTACTACCCAAATGCCTGGGGAGGAAGAACAAAGTTTTATTTTGGAAACTGCAGAGCAGGGGATTTTTCTTCCAAAATATTGCTGGCATGAAATGAAATACAGCCACAATGCAGTACAGATGTGTATTGCCAATATGGTTTATGAAGTGAGTGATTATATAAGAGATTACGAAGAATTTAAAAAATTATAGATGGCGGTTTTAGCAAATTATAATCTGACTTTTTTAGAAAAATCATGGGAATGGCTGAATGATCCGGAAATTAAGGAACTTACAATGACACCTGATTTTTCAAAAGAAGATCAACAAAAATTTTATAAAAGTTTATCTGAAAAAAAAGATTACTGGATAAAAGGGATCATTGAAAATAATATTCCAATAGGAGCTATGGGCTTAAAGAATATAAGTACATGTGATCAATCTGCCGAATATTGGGGATATATAGGAGAAAAAGAATATTGGGGAAAAGGAATCGGAAAATTTATCTTAAAACAAGCGATAATAAAGGCAGGTGAATTACACCTAAAAAAAATATATTTAAAAGTGAGCTATAAAAATATTATAGCTAAAAATCTTTATTTAAAAATGGGATTTAAGAAGAAATCTTCAGGAGAAATTGAATATTATGAGATAACCCTATGAGAGTAATTAGATATAATGTGAGTAAAGCTGCAGAATGGAACCATTTTATTAATGGATCCAAAAACGGACTTTTTCTTTTCTCAAGATCGTATATGGATTACCATAAAGACAGGTATCACGATCATTCCTTAATGATTTATAAAAAAGAAAAACTGATGGCCGTATTTCCTGCCAATGAAAATTCTAAAATAATTCACTCTCATGCCGGCCTCACTTTTGGTGGATTGATAATGTCTTTCGATATAAAAATTGCGGATTGCATCAGCATTTTTGACCATATAATTCTTTATTATAAATCGAATGAAATTGGGGAAATTAATTACAAAACAATTTCATATATTTTTCAAAAATATCCTTCCCAGGAAGATTTGTATGCGCTCTTTCGACACGATGCTGTTTTATTCAGAAGAGATATATCTTCAGTCATACAAGTTTCAGAAAGAATAAAATTCTCAGAAACCAAGAGGCAATCAGTAAAAAAATGCCTTAAAGAAGGGATTGAACTTTTTGAGAATGATAATTTTACTGATTACTGGCTTTTATTATCAAAAGTATTAGCGAGGTTCAATGCAAAACCGGTGCATACGTTAGATGAAATTCATTTATTAAAAAAGAATTTCCCAAGTCAGATCCGATTGTTTGAAGCAAGGTTGAAAGAGGATTTATTGGCTGGTGTTGTTATTTACGATTACGGCACCGTAGCGCACACCCAATATATGGCAAATTCAGAAAATGGAAGAAAATCAGGGGCGCTTGATTTTATAAATTTCCATCTTATCAATGAATATTTTAAGAACCACAGATATTTTAGTTTTGGAATTTCTACTGAAAAGAATGGCAGATTTTTAAATGAAGGATTGATTCTCCAAAAAGAAATGATGGGTGCACGGGCGGTTGTGAATGATTTTTATAAAATAAAAATTGCATAATTAAATGAAAATCCCTTTTCTTTCTTTTGAACCTTCAAATAAACAAATAAAAGCAGCAATACTTTCTTCATTTGAACAATTTTTTGATAGATCATGGTATGTATTAGGCGAAGATTTGAAAAGGTTTGAACAGGAATATGCCACATTTAATAAAGTGAAACATTGCATTGGCGTTAGTAATGGACTGGACGCTTTACACCTTTGTTTAAAGGCTTTGGGCATTGGAAAAGGCGACGAAGTAATCGTGCCTTCTAATACTTATATTGCCACTGCTTTAGCTGTTTCTTATGTTGGATCAACCCCAATATTTGTCGAACCAAATATCAATACTTACAACATTGATCCCGCAAAGATAGAAGCAGCTATTACTTCTCAAACTAAAGCTATTATGCCGGTACATTTATATGGACAGGCTTGCGAAATGGAACCAATAATGACTATCGCAAAAAAACACAATCTTTTTATAGTAGAAGATAATGCACAGGCACATGGCGCTTCTTACAAAGGAAAATTAACCGGAAGTTGGGGCGATATCAATGGAACCAGTTTTTATCCGGGCAAAAACTTAGGTGCTTTAGGAGATGCAGGAGCAGTTACTACCGATAACCAGGAATTGGCAATAAAAGCTGCTTCACTGCGTAACTATGGTTCTAAAATCAAATATTATAATGAAGAGATTGGTTTTAATATGAGGCTGGACGAATGCCAGGCGGGTTTCCTTTCTGTCAAACTAAAATTTTTAAAAGAATGGACGGAGCAAAGACAAGAAATTGCCCGATGGTATAATGAGACTTTAAAAAATATTGATGATTTAATCTTACCATATACAGCAGAAAATGCCACACATGTTTATCATGTTTACTTAATTCGTACAAAGTTTCGCGATGCGCTACAAAAGCACATTGCAGATAATGAAATAGGAACATTAATTCACTATCCGATTCCCATACATTTACAAAAAGCTTACCACCAACTTGGATTTAAAAAAGGTGATTTTTCTATTGCAGAAAAAATTGCGGATACCTGTTTAAGTTTACCTGTGTGGCCAGGAATGAAACAAAGTGAGGTAAATTACATTGCTGAAAAGATTAATGAATTCTTTAAAAAATAAATTTCGGTTAATCAAAGACTTTTTCTGTGAATTTATTAAAAACCAGTTTTTATACTTCGATTTCTACTGCCATCAATTTTATCAGCGGTTTTATTGTAGTTAAAGTAGTTGCTGTAAAAATTGGCCCAAGTGGGATTGCTTTTGTTGGGCAGTTTCAGAATACTACCGCTATCTTAACCATATTGGCCACAGCGGCTATTTCTACAGGAGTGATTAAGTACCTGGCCGAACATAAAGATGACGCTGCAAAAAGCAGTAAAATAATTAATACGGCGTTTCTTATTGTATTCATAAGTTCAATAATCATTTCAATATTTGTAATGAGCGCCAGTAGTTTATTATCAGAGGCCGCTTTTAAAACAAAAGATTATTGGCTGGTCTATTTTTTATTCGGATTATTTACAATGGTTATATCTTTTAATGTAATGTTTTTAGCCATTTTAAATGGATTAAAGGAAATACGAAAGTTTACAATAATCAATATTTGCTCTTCATTAACGGGAGTATGTATCACTGTAATTTTTGCTTATACTTTCGGTTTAATGGGAGTTTTAATAGCAAGCACGGCAGCAGCTCTTATCATTTTTTTTATCAATATTTATTTTTTTAATCAACTCGGAATAAAATGGAAACCCGATTTTAAATCGTGGGATAAACCCGTTGTAAAAATGCTTTCAGCCTATTCATTGATGGCTATTGTTAGTGGTTTTGTAGTTCCTGCTATGCAAATTTTAGTGAGAGATAGAATAATTAATCAGTTTTCTATTGCTGATGCAGGCTATTGGCAGGCAGTTACAAAGATTTCTGATTATTACTTAGGATTTATAACCTCTGTATTGGGTGTTTATTATATGCCCAGGTTATCAGAATTAAAAAATAAAAAAGAACTAAGGCTTGAAATTATAAATGGTTATAAAATCATTTTGCCCATAGTAGGTTTTATTGCTTTTCTTATCTGGTTGTTTAGGGATTTAATAATTCATGTATTATTTACACCCGCTTTTTTACCCATGAAACCATTATTTACTTACCAGTTGCTGGGTGATTTTTTTAAAATTGGAAGCTGGCTTTTAGCCTATCTGATGATTGCCAAAGCCCTGGCCAAAACGTTTATTATTACTGAAATTCTTTTTGCTGTTTCTTATGTAGCCTTATCATATTTTTTTATGAATCGTTATGGAGTCATCGGCGCTACGTATTCTTTTTGTATTAATTATGCCATTTACTGGATATTCATGTGGATCCTAATGCGGAAAGAAATAAAAGTATAATTGATGTTTCTCCGCTAAAACACAATGTATTTAATAATAATTACGTTTCTAATTTGGTAAATGAACCTAAAAAAATGAACGATAATCCGTTAGTAAGTATTCTGTTGTTAAGTATGAATCATGAGAGGTTTATTGAGCAATGTATTTCAAGCCTGGAAGAACAAACTTATAAAAATATTGAGATCTTATATTTAGACAATGCTTCGAGTGATAAAACCTTGGATGTTGGAAAAAAAGCCTTGGAAAAATCAGGTATTTCTCATAAAATATTTTCCAATGCTGAATCAAAAGGCATTTCTGAAAATTTAAATTTTTTATTTAAAAATTCTACTGGCAAATACCTTGTTACATTATCTACTGATGATTGGTTAACTCAGGATAGTGTGGAAGAAAAAGTAAAATATTTCAATCATCATCCTGAATTTGGAATGGTTTATAACAGTGCCTTCTCTTATAATTATGACACCAAAAAAAAATTTGTTTGCGCTAAAAAAAATAAATTTAAACAAGGATGGGTCTTCAAAGATATTTTAAAAGAAAATTTTATCTGCACTACAGGCTGCATGATAAAAAGAAATACTCTTGAAACTGTAGGAAACTTTGATGAAAATTCATTGATAGAAGATTGGGATATGTGGATCAGAATTGCAGAAAAATTTCCTATAGGCCTTGTAAATAAGGAATTGGCTTATTATGGAGTAAAGGAAGGAAATAATATTACAGGCGATATGGAATATATGAACAGAGGCTTTGATTATATTTTAAAAAAGTATGCTCATTGTGAAGGAATTGAGGAAACTAAAAAATTTGTTGACAGAATAAATACTTACTATTACGCTACCAACCAGCCTTCTGTAAAAACACTCTTACTTATTTTAAGAAATTATCGCTTCAACCTCTTTTATTTGAAACAAACAGTAAAAATTATTTTAGGCATATTTAAAAAAAAAATTCTTGCCCAAAAAGTTTATGGATAATATTTATGAAATATCCTGTAACGAACCAAGCACAATCAAATGCAAAAATCAACTTTACTTCTTATTATTGATAATTTAGAAAAAGGCGGGGCTGAAGTTTTATTAACTGGAATACTGCCCGATTTAAATAAAAAGTTTAAAGTAATTCTTGTAATGCTTACAGGCGAGTGCGATTTTACAAAAGAAGAAATTCAATGTAAAAAAAAATATTCCCTGGGCTTTAAAAATAAATTTTACCTACTCTCCTGTTCCTGGAAATTAAAAAAAATAATTAAAAAGGAAAACCCTTCAATTATCCATTCTCATTTGTTTTATAGTAGTTTAATTGCACGGCTAGCTTGTCCTTCAAGTATTCCGTTAGTTTACTCTTTACATGGTGAAATGAGCAAAAATGTATTTAATAATAGCAAAGTGCTTACTTTTTTAGAGAAAAAAACTATAAAAAAAAATCATGTAGTAATGGCAGTTTCCAATACCGTGCTAAAAGATTATAAAAAAACTATAACAAATAATATCAATTCCCTTGTTTTAAAAAATTATATATCAAATAAGTATTTTTCACAGAAAAAAAATGAAAAGGGTTATAAGCGCCTTCGAAAATTAAAACTTATTGCAGTTGGTAATATAAAGAATACAAAGAACTACTCCTACCTCGTTAGTGCTTTTACTTATTTAAAGGATTTCGAAGTTTCTTTAGATGTTTATGGGAATGGAAATGCGGCAGATTTTGAAATATTGGAAAATGAAATTGAAAAAAATAATTCTGCAATTATTTTTAAAGGCCCAGTAAATAACATTCATGAATTATTACCTGATTACGATTTATATGTTTCTTGTTCCAAACACGAAGGCTTTGGAATAGCCGCAGTAGAGGCAATGGCATTAGGCCTTCCTTTAATATTAACAGATTTACCTGTATATCATGAAGTAACGTTCAATAATGCCCTGTTTTTTGACATTAGGAACCCGGCATCTTTTGCTGAATTAATCAAAGAAATTTTTGAAGGCAAACATGACCTGAATAACCTTTCGGTTAAAGGAAATTGCCTTGCTAAAAAATATACCAAAGAGATTTACCTGAATAATCTATTCAGTATTTATGATAAAATGCTCAACAATTCAAACAGGCCCGACAAATGATATTTTTCTCAAAACCAACCTCTATTATTTTACTATTCCATAGGGTAAATCCATCAAGGGATAAGATGTGGGACCCAATGGATATTGAGCTGTTTGAAAATACCTTAAAGTATGTTCAAAGAAAATTTCATACAATTCAACTCAATGAACTATTGTTTGATAAACCTGCACAATCGTCAAAACCTTTGGCTGCAATTACTTTCGATGATGGCTATCACGATTTTTTAGATTATTCAATGCCGCTTTTACAAAAATTTAATTTACCTGCAACTCTTTTTGTTGTGACAAACTGTATTGAAAATAATATGCCTCCATGGACTTACCTGGTAGATTACCTTTTTGAAAACTCTTATAAATTACAATTAGTCAATTTCAATTTCCCGGATTTACCTGTAGAATTTAAAAATGCAAAATGGCTTAATAAAGATCAGAGAATGAATTATGGCAAAAGAATTAAGCAATATTTAAAATGGATTCCTTCGGTTAAAAGGCAGGAAATCATCAGAAGTTTAGTTGACAATTTTAATGATGTAAAAAAACCGGATGGAATGATGCTTACCTGGAAAGAATTGATTGAGATAAAAGCCGCCGGAATAGAGATAGGATCTCATTCAATTTCCCACTCTACCCTGGCAAGTGTTGAAGATGAAAATGAATTGAATCGGGAATTAGAAGAGTCTGCAAAAATTTTAAAAGAAAAATTGGGTGTTATTTCTCCAGTATTTTCTTACCCCTGCGGTAGCTATAATGAAAGGGTAAAAGCATTAACACAAAAGTCAGGATATAAGGCAGGGCTAGCAGTAAATGGTAGATTATATAATCCTTCTAAAGATGGCCTTTTTGAAGTGCCACGAATAGAACTTTACAATCAATCATGGATAAAGACAAAAATGAGAATGAATGGAACCGTGAGTTTTATTGAAACAATATTGAAATAATTAAGAATTTTATTGCCCTATAAAAATATACGTTCCATCTTCAAATATCATAACACCAATTTCTAACTATTGAAAAATATCCTTTTCATATCTTATGACGGAATGACTGACCCACTTGGCCAAAGCCAGGTAATTCCTTATCTCGAAGGGCTTACAAAATATGGTTACAGGTTTACAATTCTTAGCTGCGAAAAGCCGGAAAAATACACTTTACACAAAGATGAAATTGAAAGTTTATTGGAAAAAAAACCTATTAAATGGGTTCCGATAAAATACCATAAAAAACCGGCTGCTTTATCTACTGTTTATGATATTTACCAGTTGAAGAAGAAGTCGAAAAAACTTCATGCAAAAGAAAAATTTGACCTGGTTCATACCAGGGCAGGAATACCCGCTTTAGTAGGTTTATGGATGAAAAAAAAGTATGGAATTAAATTCATAAATGATATCCGCGAATTTTATTCTGACAGCCGTATCGAAGGTGGAATGTGGAACACAGATAAGTTTTTGTACAAAAAAATTTACTTATTTTTTAAACAAAAAGAAAAAGAAGAAATCATTCTTTCTGATGGGATTGTTTGCCTTACACAGGCCGCAGAAAATATTATTAAATATTGGCCGGAATATAAAAATGAAATTCCATTGCAAGTAATTCCTTGTAGTGTTGATACCAAATTATTTGACCCGGAAAAAATAGATAATTCCCAAAGAATAAAATTGAAAAATGAATTAAAAATAAAAGACGAAGATTTTATTTTCTGCTACCTTGGCTCTGTAGGAAGTTGGTACCTAACTGATGAAATGATGCATTTTTTTAAAATTATCAGTGGTAAAATCCCAAATGCGAAATTTCTGTTTATTTCTCCAGGAGAGCATAAAACCATTATCGCCACAGCAAATAAATTCGGGTTGAATGAAAACAAATTAATCATTAAAAAGGCAAATAGAAATGAAGTGCCTGCTCTGTTATCTTTATGCAGGTATTCTGTTTTTTTTATAAAACCGTGCTATTCAAAACAATCATCTTCGCCAACAAAACATGGAGAAATTATGGCGATGGGAATTCCCGTTATAACTAATTCAGGCGTTGGCGATGTAGACGAAATTGTTGAAAAATATCATTCAGGAATTGTTTTGAATGAATTGAACGAATCAGAATTTAAATCTATTGTGGAAGTAATTAGTAAGGGAAATAATTTTGACCGAAATGAAATTAGAAAAGGCGCTAAAGAATTTTACAACCTTGATAATGCCATTGAAAAGTACCGTGAAATTTATAACCAGGTTTTAGCGTAAAATAAGAATCAAGGCTATTTGTTTGTTTACTGTTTATTTTTTTCTTCCTACGGCGTGATATAAAGGAATGCCGGGGCTTATAACAATATCAGTTAATCCGGCATTTTCCATCATTTCTATTATTTGTTTTGATGAGAATCTTTGTTCAAGCCTGGTTCCAAAACGGTCCAATGTGTCATTCCTTATCATAAAAAAAGAACGGTTTTGGTAACCATGCAAAGGCATTTTTTTTGCGAGATTTTTGAATCCTAAAAAATTAAAAAATCTTCCGGTTAAGATAAAAGGCATGTAAAAAATAATCGCTAAAACATCACATACCAAATGCTTAATTTTCCCGGGAAGACGGCTGACAAATCTTCTTACCAAATCACTTAGTTTGAAAAGGCTTTTATAAAAAAAACCTCTATTTTCTAAATTGTAATATAAATAAACATAAAAATAACCATCTTTTTTTACTTTTTTTACGCAATCAATTAATGCCTGTTGCGTATTTGGTGTGTGATGCAAAACGCCAATACTCATTACAAAATCAAAAGTTTCATCAGCAAAAGGAAGCGTTTCTATAGAGGCTTTGGATAACCTTACATTTTTTGTTTTTCCTAATAATTTATCGGCTGCAAAAATTGCGTTGCTTGGATCCACCGCCTCAATGAAACCAACTTTTGGTGAAATGTATTTGGTCCATCTTCCGGTTCCGCATCCGATGTCTAATACATAAGTTTTAGAATTTATTATAGAATCATTCAGAATATCAAAATATTCCTCGCCACCTTTTTTTACAATGTCATCATCCTGCTCAAAAAATTTCAGCCATTCGTCTCCAAATTCATCAACTACTTTTTTATCAATATTTTCTCCTTCAATATTAAAAATATAAATATCTCGGTTCTCTGTTTTAATAATTTTATCAGGCAACCTTTCAAATTCACTTTTCATTTTGCGCTTTCAGTCTTTTTTGAGTTCAGCAAAATAAGTTTATTTAAATAATAGAAATCAATTTTTTAAATTAATATTGTTTTAATGGAAAATGGGAAATTTATTATTTCGCTTGATTTTGAAATTTATTGGGGTGTTCGTGATGTTGTTAACCTTTCTGATTATAAATATCAGCTTGAAGGAGTGAGGGAAGCCATTCCGTTACTATTAGAAATGTTTAAAAAGTATAATATAAATGCCACTTTTGCTACAGTTGGCTTTTTATTTTTTTGTACTAAAAAGGAACTTTTGGGAAATATACCCGAAAGAACCCCTGGGTATTTAAATTCACGTTTATCTCCTTATGCAGAAGAGTTTAAATCGGTAGGCGAAAATGAAAATATTGATCCCTTTCATTTAGCCGGAAGCCTTGTTGAGCAAATTAAATTATCAGGTCAGGAAATAGGGTCTCACAGTTTTTCTCATTATTATTGCCTTGAAAAAGGCCAGTCAACAGCGGATTTCAGGGAAGATATAATTGCAGCAAAAAAGGTAGCAGCGAAGATTGGAATTGATTTAAAAAGTTTTGTATTTCCGCGTAACCAATATAATGAAAATCATATAAATATTTGTAAAGAAATGGGATTTACTTCTTTCAGGGGAAATGAAAATTCCTCGCTTTTTTCATCAAAAACTCATGGATTTATTACCACTTTACGCCGCCCCTTCAGATTACTGGATTCTTATTTAAACCTAAGTGGATACAATTGTTATTCTCCTGGTGATATGGCAAATTATAAAATTATCAATATTCCTTCCAGCCGATTTTTAAGGCCGTACTCTAAAACCGGGAAAACATTTGAAAAATTAAAGTTGAAGAGAATAACTGATAGCATGGATTATGCATCTAAAAACCGGTTAGCCTATCATTTATGGTGGCACCCACATAATTTTGGATACAACATGAAAGAGAATTTTTCATTCCTGGAAAAAATATTAATTCACTATAAAAAATTAAATGAAGAATATAATTTTGAAAGTGTAAATATGCAGCAATTGGCAAAGGAAATAAATAATGGCTAAAAAAAAATTAGTGATGCTGGCTGGCAAAGGTGTAGCCACCAACATCCTTTATAATTCACTAAAAGAGGAATATGAAATATTAGCAATTCTTCTTGAAGAGCCCGTGCCGGTTATTCAATTTTTAAAAAAACGAATAAAAAAATTAGGATTACGGAAAGTAGCAGGGCAGATTATGTTTCAACTTTCAATTGCCAAATATTTACATTGGGTTTCTTTGAAAAGAAAAAAAGAAATTTTAAAAAATTTTGGGTTAGATGACACCCCACTTCCTGAGCAAAAGATAAATCATTTAAAATCAATAAATGATTCAGAAACAATTTTATTATTACAAAAGTTAAGGCCTGATTTGGTAATTGTTAATGGCACAAGGATTATTTCGGAACATGTTTTGAATTCGATCCCGGTAGTTTTTTTGAATATTCACGCAGGAATTACACCAAAATATAGAAATGTACATGGAGCCTATTGGGCTAATGTAAACAACGATTCTGATAATTGCGGTGTTACAGTTCACATGGTCGACAACGGGATTGATACAGGTAAAATTATCTACCAAAGAAAAATTATAATCACTAATAAAGACAATTTTTCTACTTATCCATTATTGCAATTAGCTGAAGGAATTATTTATTTGAAAAAAGCTATTACGGATATTTTTGATAACAAAATTATATACCTAACTAATAATTCAGAAAGTAAAATGTGGCATCATCCTACTTTTTGGCAATATATCTATTACCGGATCGTTCATAATAAAAAATAAAGAAGTTGCTTTATGCCTTCAAAATTTCTTATTATCGGTTCCGGGTTTTCGGGGGCTGTTTTAGCGCATGAACTTACCAAAAATCTGGATTGCCAAATTGATATTTGGGAAGAAAGAAACCATATTGCCGGTAACTGCCACACCTCTCGCGATGAAGAGACCGGGATAATGGTACATCGGTATGGCCCACATATTTTTAATACTGATAAAAAAGAAATTTGGGATTATGTAAATTCTTTTTGTGAATTCACGAATTATGTTCACAGAGTAAAGGGGGTTTATAACGGTAATGTGTATTCGCTTCCTGTTAATCTTTTAACCTTAAACCAGTTTTTCAACCGCGCTTTTACACCAAAAACATCAAAGTGTTTTTTAGAATCCTTATCTGATAGAAGTATAAAAGATCCTCAAAATTTTGAGGAACAAGCCTTGTCTTTTATTGGTAAAGATTTATACCATGCCTTCTTTTATGGGTATACCAAAAAACAATGGGGCTGCGAGCCAAAGGAATTACCCGCTTCTATTTTGAAAAGAATTCCTGTAAGGTTTAATTATGACGATAACTATCATACTAATATATATACCGGAATTCCGGTTAAAGGATACACCCATCTTATGGAAAAATTATTAGGCCATCCGGATATTCATATTCAGCTTAATAAAAAATTTACTCCTTTCCAGGATGTAAGTTGCTATGATCATGTTTTTTATACCGGGCCAATTGATGCTTATTTTAATTACGAATTTGGAAAACTTGGTTACAGAACAGTAACTTTTGAATCTGAAATTCATGAAGGCGATTACCAGGGAACTGTTCAGGTGAATTACTGCGATGAACATATTCCATTTACAAGAATTACCGAGCACAAACATTTTATGCCATGGGAAATACATGAAAAAACAATTATATATAAAGAATTCAGTAAAGAAACCGGAACAAATGATATTCCCTATTATCCCAAAAGGCTGCTGGAGGATAAAAAAATCCTAAATAATTACAGGCAAAAAGCTGAAACTCTTACTAATACTTCCTTTCTTGGCCGCTTGGCTACTTATCGCTATATGGATATGCATCATGTGATTGGAGAGGCAATTGATTTTACAAACAATTTTCTGGCTGCCTTCTCAAATAATACTTCCCGCCCGGTATTTCCAAATGAAGAAAAATAATTATCTCATTTCATAACTTTATTTACAATAACATTTCCTCTTTTACCGTTTTGATGGTGCTAATATATTATCACCTCCAAATCCTAACCTCATGGAAAAAGTTATCGCCGTAATCGTAACTTATAACCGGCAGAAGTTATTAAGCGAATGTATTGAAGCACTACGAAATCAGACCAGAAAGATTGATAAAATCCTTGTTATTAATAACGGTAGTAATGACAATACGGAAAGCTGGCTCGAGTTACAAAATGACCTTGAATTTTTTACACAGAAAAATATTGGTTCTGGGGGAGGTTTTAATACCGGTATAAACCTGGCTTATCAAAAAGAATATGATTGGATTTGGTTGATGGACGATGATGGTTATCCTAAAAATGATGCATTAGCAAATCTTTTTGAAGGAGCTGACGAAAAATTGTGCTTGCGAAATTGTGCAGTTATAAATAAAGAAGACAAGAATAGTTTTGTATGGAAAACCGGAAATTATTCAGGCATAAATGAAGTAAACGAACAAATAATACATAATTACGCGCATCCATTTAATGGAACTTTACTTCACAGGGAAATTATCAAAAAAGTAGGTTTGCCTAAAAAAGAATTATTTATTTGGGGAGATGAAACAGAATATTATCATCGGATTATTACCAAACACAAAATTCCATTTTATACCAAAACAAACAGCATTCATTATCATCCAGCAAGCGCTTATTCTTATAAAAACGACTGGGATTATAAAAGCAATTGGAAAATGTATTTTTATGTAAGAAACCGGTTTCACATTTTAAAAACCCGATATAGTGGTAAACCAATAGCCGCATTTGCGATGTATATTATTTTCCTGGTTTCTTTTTCAGGAATAATTCTTTTGTTTCAAAAAAGCAACAAACTTAAGAAAATAAATTTTATGCTTTGGCCGGTTAAAGATGCATTAAGCAACAATTGTGAGGCTACGCCTGCTTTAATATTGCAAAGGTTATCTATTAAAAAGCAGCATAATCTAATTTATTATTTTCAACTTCCATTTAAGTTATTAAGATTTCCGGTTTATAGTTCAGAAACAAATGGCTTACATGAATTGAAAAAGGCATAAAACTCTAAAATGGATTATGTTGATTTCTTATTAGCCCCGATTTATATTTTTTTTCTTTATCTTTTTTTCAGGCGAAAAAGAAAAAAATATGCAAATCCTTTATTGCAAAAATATCACCGCCAGGGTTTTTGGATCAAAATATTTGCCAGCATTTTATTTATCCTTTACTATTCTTATTTAACTACAGGTGATACCACCGTTTTATTCCATTATGAAGGGAATAATCTTTATCATCTTATCTTAAAAGACGGTTCTAATCTTAAATATATTTTTAAGCCAGGAAAAGATTTTGATCTTTCGTTAGTTAAAAATCCATACAATCAAGGCTACTTCAGGGATGAATCCAATTACATGGTTATCCGTTTGGATGCCCTTTTTTCATTCATCTCATTTGGAAGTTACGCTGTTATTAATTTGTTTTTTGCCTGCCTTGCTTTTTCAGGATTATGGAAGTTATACCTCTTTTTTTATGAACAATATCCAAAATTGCACAAGCAGTTTGCCATATCAATTTTATATTTCCCAACTCTTGCTTTCTGGAGTGCCGGTTTATTAAAAGACTCTTTGTGCATTGCGGCAATTGGTTGGCTCACCTTTGGTTTATATGATTTACTTTTCAAGAAGAGGTCTTTAGTAAAAAATTGCATTATTATTTTTATTTCAGCCTACTTTCTTACCGAATTGAAAGTGTATATTTTATTAGCCTATGTTCCATTTTTTGTATTATTTATTATTCTTAAAAACGTTCAAAATATTAAGTTCAAATTCTTCAGGTATTTGTTTGCCCCTTTTTTAATTGCAATAAGTATATATGCTTTTACACAAACAATATCATCATACAAAGATGAATTAGGTGCCTACGCAGTAGAAGATTTAACATCAAGTATTTCTCATCTTAACGAAGTACTTGAAGAACGGTCCGGCAGGGAAGATGCGTCATCTAACTTTAGTTTGGGCGCTCAATTTGATGGCACTTTTACCGGATTAATAAAAATAGCACCCGTAGCAGTCGCTACCACTTTCTTTCGCCCCTCTATTTGGGAAGCACATAAAGTATCACAATTAATGGCAGCTATTGAAAGCCTGGTACTTATGTTTTTTACACTTTATATTATTTTAAAAGCCGGCCCTTTTAAATTCCTTAAATGGATATTTAGCGACCCTCTGATAATGTATTGTTTTCTTTTTGCGGTTGTTTTTGGATTATTCGTGGGGGCGAGTACTCTAAATTTTGGAACTTTAGTCCGCTATAAAATTCCATGCCTTCCCTTCTATTCTATTTCTCTATTTTTAATTTATGAAAAGGTAAAAGCAAGGGCTGCTAAAAAAGAAAAAGAAATATCTGAACCAGTAAAATTAATTTTGCTTCAGCCTTCCATAGCTTGAGGAGCAGGACAACAGTAAAAGGATAAATAACCAGGATTCTTATTTTACTTTTTTTCGTTTTTGTTATATCCTGCAGTGGTTGTAAATAATAAAGTTATTTTGCAAAATAAATTAATCCAGTAAATAATGTGCGGAATTGCAGGATCAATAAATTCTTCTTTCTCCTACCAGGACGTAATTAAAACCTTAGGCCATCGTGGCCCTGATGAGAATAACGGTTTCCAATATAAGAATGTTGATTTATTTCATTTACGGCTCTCAATCCTTGATATTTCATGCGGAAAACAACCGATGCACCTGGGTGAAAAATATACAATCATTTTTAACGGCGAAATTTACAACCACCAGGAAATAAGAGAAAAATTTGATCTAAAAGGTGAGACGTCTTCCGACACAGAAACGCTGCTGCTTTTGTATGATCGTTTTGGGGCAGATTTTCTAAATCTTATTGACGGAATGTTCGCTTTTGTAATTTATGATAAAATAAAAGATGAATTATTTATTGCCCGCGACCGTGCAGGGGAAAAGCCGTTTTATTATTATTTTGACCATAAACAATTTGCCTTCGCAAGTGAATTGAATTGTTTGAAAACAATGGTGCCTCTTGAGATTGAAAATCAAAATTTTTATCAGTATTTGCGCCTGGGGGCTTTTTACCGCCAATTTACTCCTTATAAAAATGTTACTGAATTAAGAGCAGGAAGCTTTTTAATTATTGATTGTAAAACACTTTCTATTCATGAAACCCGCTGGTGGGATATCAACAGTTTTTATCAAAAAAAATCACCTGATTCACTGGAAGAAAGTTTGCAAAAAACCAACCTCTATCTTCACCAGGCAATAAAAAGAAGATTGGAATCAAGCGATTTGGAAGTGGGGTGTTTTCTTAGTGGAGGAATTGACAGTGGTTTGGTAACTTCTATCGCAAGCGGATATCAAAATAATTTAAAAACTTTTACAGTTTCTTTTGACGGGGAATTTGATGAAGCACCACTTGCGAGGCTCGTTGCCGAAAAATACAATACCGATCACAATGAAATAAACATTTCTTTTGAAAATTTGCAGGAGGATGTTGAAAATATTTTATGCAACTATGGAGAGCCTTTTTTTGATAGTTCTGCAATTCCTTCTTTTTACGTAAGCCGCGAAGCCAAAAAATACGTTACCGTAATTTTAAATGGAGATGGCGCTGATGAGTTATTTGGAGGTTACCGCCGTTATGTGCCATTTAGCAAATTTGATTTTTTTAAGAAAACCAATGTTGTAAAAAATACAAGCCATTTATTAAAGAAGGCTTTACCTCTTCCTAATAATAAAAAATCTTTGTATAATTATTTATACAGATTAACGGCTTTGGCATCTAAGCCTGGTTTAGAAATTTATCTTTCTGCGGGTGTAGATATTTTTGAAGATTATCAGCAATACATCATTAATCCCGGGTTTGATTATCTCAAACCTGTTAACGATGATTTTGAAAAAATAGCAGCTAGTGATTTATCCGGATTAAAAAAAATTATGAACCTTGATTTTGACACAGTGCTTTGTGATGATTTCCTGGTGAAGATGGATATTGCAACCATGGCAAATTCACTGGAGGGAAGAAGCCCGTTTCTTTCAAAAGAACTTTTAGAATACATTCCTTCAATTGATGATAAATATAAAATAAAAGGAAAAACTACTAAATACCTGTTAAGAAGGTTGGCATCTGATTACCTTCCTGTAGAATTAATCCATCAGCCAAAAAGAGGTTTCGAAATCCCTTTAAAAAAATGGATTGATAATGAATTAAAAGATATTCTTTTTGATTATCTTTCTGGAAATAATAATTTTTATAACAACTTTGTTAACCAGAACCTTGTAGAAAAGTTATTAGCCAAAAAAATAAAAATACCTGATGAAAAAAGAGCCAAAATATTATGGACTCTTTTTTCAATGGAAGTATGGTATAAAAAAATTTTCCAATGAATACCGATCAATTTCAAAAGAAAAAAATTGTTGTTATCGAAAATGGGCTTTTTTCAACCTATACAATGAGGGATGGCCTCATGAAAAAACTTATGGAAGAAGGATATGACATTACGATTCTTGCTCAAACCAATAGTTTTGTTTCCCAGGTTGAAAAAACAGGCTTGCATGTTATTAATATTGGTTCGGTCGTTTCAAATCCGATAAAAGTTTTCAAATATATTTTCAATGTTTACACCGCTATAAGAAAAATAAAACCTGATGTATGCCTTACTTTTAGTATCAGGCCAGCCATTTTTGGAAATATAATAACAAGGTATTTAAATATCCCTACCATTACTAATATAACCGGAGTTGGGCCTTTATTTACCAGTAAAAATTTTGCCTATAGAATTGCAAGGCTTTTTTACCGCTTTGCATTATCTAAAACCAAAAAAGTTTTTTTTCAAAATTCGGATGATTTGAATTTATTCCTGGAAAATAAATTTGTTTCTTTAGAATTCGCAAAAAGTATCCCTGGTTCCGGTGTGGATTATGAAAAATTTAGCCCAATCTATAATGAAGAAAAAGAAGAGAATCAATTTGTATTTCTTTTTATCGGGCGATTAATAAAGGACAAGGGAATTTTTGAATTTGTAGAAGCAGCACGAATTTTGCGAAAAAAATACTCTGAAATTTTATTTCATGTTATTGGGCCATTTTGGCATCAGAATTTAAAATCGAATACTATTTCTAAATCTGAATTGCAAAACTGGATAATAGAAGGAATAATAGACTATGAAGGTGAAAAAAAAGATATTAGAAAATTTATTGGTAAAGCAGATTGCATTGTACTTCCTTCCTACCGTGAAGGGACTTCAAATATTTTACTCGAAGCAGCCAGTATGGAAAAGCCAATAGTTACTACCAATACTACGGGTTGCAAAGAAATAGTAGAAGATAATATTACAGGTTTTTTATGTGAGGTGAAAAATAGCACTGACCTTGCTGCTAAAATGGAAAAGATGTATTTATTATCGCCTGAAGAAAGAAAAATAATGGGCGAGAAAGGCAGGAAAAAAATGATAAATGAATTTGATAAAAAAATAGTTCTAAATAATTATTTGAATGCTATTGATGAAATACTAAACGCAAAAAATTATAGCTTTAATACCCAATTTCAAGCCTCTTCTTAAACAATTCAAACCATTTTTAAACATTTTGTATCCGTGTAAGTCATATATACAGTTTGTTTATTTTTGTTGTAGACATAAATATTTATGATCCAAATCCAAAATGACCAGGAACTTCTGGAACTTTTTAAAGACCCCGTTACAAGAGAGCGGGCTTTTACAAGTATTATAAAAAAATACCAGGAAAAGTTATATTGGCACATTCGTCGAATTGTAATTACTCATGATGATGCCGATGATGTGCTGCAGAATATGTTTATAAAAGTTTGGAAGGGATTAGAAAATTTTCGGGAGGATAGCCAGCTTTATACATGGCTTTACCGCATAGCTACTAATGAATCGCTCACTTTTCTGGCAAAAGAGAAAAAGAGGCATTCTGTTTCATTAAGCGATGAGGAAAACGGGCTTAGTAATAAATTGAAAAGTGATTCGCATTTTGACGCTAACAAGCTTGAATGGAAGCTACAATTAGCTATTCAATCATTACCCGAAAAACAGCGTGTTGTTTTTAACCTTCGGTATTATGATGAAATGCCCTATGAAGAAATGAGCCGTGTGCTGGAAACAAGCGAAGGCGCTTTAAAAGCTAGTTATCATCATGCGGCTAAAAAAGTTGAAAATTTTATCCTAAATAATTAAACGAATTGAATAAAAATTAGTCTGAACAGTTCAAATGAAAAGATCAGAAGAAATATTAAATGAATTAAAGGACTTAACTCCTTCACTTGCAGCAATGGAGAAAGTAAATGTTTTCAGGGCTCCTAATGGCTATTTTGATGATTTAGGTGAGAAAATTTCTACAATGGTTTTTCTTCACCAGGATGAAAAAAAAGAGTTTCAAAAAATTCCTGAGGGTTATTTTGATTCATTAAGTTCTAAAATTATAGTAAGGATAAAACAGAAAGATGAAAGTGCGGATGATGAAATTAAATCCATTTCTCCCGCCTTACATTATTTGAAAGAAGAAGAGGTTTATTTAGTTCCCGAAGGATACTTTAATAATTTAAGTGATAAAATCCTGAATAAAATAAACCATCAAAACGCAAAAGTTGTTTCTTTCGGTTCGGTAAAAAAATGGTGGAAATATGCTGCTGCTGCAGTTATAACTGGAATTATAACAATCACTTCCATACAATTGTTTAATAAGCCCCAAGATACAACTTCAGCTAATATGCCAGGTTATGTTCAAATGGCAGCTCAATATAAAACCGCTAAAGAACTTGATCAAGGAATTTCATCTTTAAGTGATAATGACATTGCAAATTATCTTGAAAAGAATACAACCATTCTGGATGACGAGGCGCTTACCAGCAATACTGATACCACAGGGTTGCCAACTCCTGATGATTATTTGATTGATGATAATGCTTTAAATAACTACCTTCAAAAGATTACTGCACAGGGAACCATTACAAATACACAGTAAAAAATGAAAAAATATTTACTTATAATAATTACAATTTTTGGAAGCTTTTCCTTTGTAGCCGCTCAAAACGGTAGGCAGGAAAAAATTCAGGCCTTAAAAGTGGCTTTTATAACTCAAAAACTTCAACTAACACCTGCTGAGGCAGAAAAATTTTGGCCTGTTTATAACCAATATGATAACGAAATAAGGCAAGTGAGGGTTAATAATAGAAACGGCGATGTTCTTGATAATGAACAAAGTGTATTAGACATCAGAAAAAAATACAAGCCTGCTTTTGAAAGAATTCTTGGCCCGGAAAGATTAAATGGTGTTTATAAAGCAGAAAAGGATTTTCGAAATGTCCTTATACAGCGACTCAAGGAACAAAAGCAGTAAAATAATAACTTTAGAATTTATATAGAATAAAAAATAGAAGAATTTGTTGTTTTACTGTGTTTTAATAAAAGAATTGATTCGCTTTTTTTGTAATCCAAAATAAAAATACCAGTTATTTGTTGGTTTACTGTACCGAAAATTATTTCGATTTCAACCTGTATTTCTTGACAACTTTCGGATTATTAAAATAATCATCCACCGCTTTTGAATCCTTACTATCATCAACGATAGGCACATCAATTAACTGAAGTTGCACCTGTTGTAATTCATCTTTTAATTTCCCGGTTTTTTTTGCGATGTCTGGGTCTTTATTGCCAACCAGGGTATTATCAGTAAGTAAATATTGAAGCCTTTTAATATCGTTTCTTACTAGCGATGCCGAATTCAATTCATCATTTTTGTTGGGAGCTACCGCTTCTTTTACGGGCACGAGAGCTACGCCTACGCTGGGTAATATTTTTCCAACTGTTTGTTCATTTGGATTAGGAAGCGATGAGAAAACAGTGCCCCCAAGAGCGGTAGTTGCAGAAGTAAGATCAAATTTGGTTCTGGTATCTTTAGTCCTTTTAATTTTCTGGTCAAGAACACGAAAGGTATTTTTTAACTGAACTATATAAGATTCTATACCGCTGTATATCTTATTATATTCTATTAAGCGTAAAGGGAAATTAATACTTTCATTTACTTTAACATTGACTGTTGCCGTATCCCTGTTAAAAAATTTATCAACACCTATAAATTTAATTATCAGTGATTTTTGTCTTGAAGTTTCATCATCCTTAATAAAATCATACGGAGCTATCCAGTTAAAAGAATCGCCGCATTTAGATATTGGAGTTGAAGAGCGTATTGGGTAATTACAATAATAGGTAATGGATTCCAAAGGAAAACTACCTTCTTCGCATTGCAAATTAAAACTTAAAGTATCTCCCTCATCAATTATA
>Ga0207933_1000059_pt1 | contig 104559 bp, 98 predicted proteins | sample NGESurdeep092012_4_FD_184488 | JGI IMG/M metagenome (GOLD analysis project Ga0207933, IMG submission 184488) | Arctic peat soil microbial communities from Barrow, Alaska - NGEE Surface sample F53-3 deep-092012 (SPAdes) | ecosystem: Environmental > Terrestrial > Soil > Wetlands > Peat ... | reverse complement strand
AGGAACGCAGCAAGCACTTACTTCGGCCACGCTCGAAGCGCAGATGTGCGTCCATCCTCAGAATCGGGCGTTGCCCAATGTTTTCAATGACGGGAATCTGGCTGAACCGCTAATTGGGACGCGAGTGATTGCCACTAAGGTCGCCCAGATGACGCGCTTGTGGGGGGATGAGAGCTGGAAAGAAGCCGGCTACGATCAGGTGCCCACGCTTTTCGATGAGTTCATCCCCCGGAAGGTATCGAATGAACGGTTTGCAGAAGCGTTTCGGCAACGGCTCGTGAAGAAAGCCGGATTCAAATATGTTCCCAGGCCCATGCCGATGAAGACGAAAAATAACTCCGTGATCTACTATCTCTATTTTGCTTCCCAAAAGGAGGCTGGAATGGATATAGTCAACGACATTTTCGACAAGTACCGGGCGAAACAGGGGCTGTAATATGGCTACAAACTCACACATAGAATGGACGGATGCGACGTGGAACCCGGTGACGGGTTGTACGAAGGTCAGCCCGGGATGCAAGCACTGCTATGCGGAGCGTATGGCGAAACGTCTGAAGGCGATGGGGCAGGCGAATTATCGCAATGCCTTCAACGTTACGCTGCAACCACAGATGCTCGAGTTGCCGCTGCATTGGAAATCGGCGAAACGCATCTTCGTCAACTCGATGAGCGACCTCTTCCATGAGGAGGTGCCGACGGAGTACATCAAGTCGGTGTTCGGCGTCATGGGCCGGGCTCACTGGCATCAGTACCAGGTTTTGACGAAACGGTCGGATCGGCTGCTACAACTGAGCAAGGAATTGAAGTGGGCGCCGCAAATCTGGATGGGCGTTAGCGTCGAGAACGAGAAGTACACTTATCGCATAGACGATCTGCGAAAAACCGGTGCCTACGTTAAATTCCTGTCTCTCGAGCCGCTGCTCGGACCGCTGAGGAAGCTGAATTTGCGTGATATCGATTGGGCAATTGTCGGAGGAGAGTCGGGGCCAGGCGCACGCCCGGCCGATCCGGACTGGGTCACCGAAATACGGGATCAATGCACGCGCGCGCACGTGGCATTTTTCTTCAAGCAATGGGGCGGCGTTCAAAAGAAGAAAGCCGGGAGAACGCTGGATGGGCGGACGTGGGACGAAATGCCCGCGGACGCTGAATTGGTCGGTCTGTAGTAATTCCGGATGCAGCCGTCTGGCTTGGAGGGCGATGTCCCGGTGCGGACCGATGTCGGCGCGAGTTCGGTAACGAAGCGGATCGAGCGAATTACAGACAACAGGCATAGCGGGACTTGCTATGATTGCAGCGTGTTACCCGTATGCGATTAACGGCTGTATACATGAAAGTCCCTGAAGGTTACGTTGCTTTCGTCGAAGAACTGCCTGGCGCGAACACGCAGGGGCAAACTCTGGAAGAGGCTCGCGCGAATCTGGAAGAAGCCGTAACCATGGTTCTCGCTGCAAACCGCGAATTATCCGAGCAGTCTCTGGCTGGTTCCGAGGTCATCCGGGAAACGCTCCTGCTGCCCGCTGCGTGAAACGCACCGAACCGATCCGGCACCTGGAACGGAACGGATGCGGTCTCCACCGCGAGGGCGGCAATCACACCGTATACGTGAACCGAAATGCGCAGAGGTCTTCCGCGGTTCCCCGGCATCGCGAAGTGAACGATTTTCTGGCGCGCAAGATCTGCGACGATCTCCAGATTCCGCGGCCATAGGCTCGATGGAAACAACTGTCTTCACCAACCGCCAGTTACCGTCTCCCCATGACCTTTCCGGCCGCGGCGACCGCCGCTCCGAACTCCGTCCGCGCCCCCTTCGCCACTGCCAGGCCAACCGCACGCACCGGTGAGACGCCGGAAAACGCTCCGCCCACCGCATACAGTGCCGGGAACGAAAAACGCCGTTCGTTCGAGATGGCATAGATCTTCTCCCAATACCCCGGATGCATTTTCGCGCGAAAGTGCTCCAGCCCCCGGAAGTTATAAAAACGATTCGCGTGGGCGCGCGCAATAACCATCAGGGTTCTCAGCCATAAAGGATTTTCCTCCACGGTCCCGCGCGCCAGCCCCACCGGGCCCATACGCCTACTACAACTTCTGCCGCGTCCACCGCTCATTGCGCGTGACCCCGCGATGGAAGCCGGGATCACCAGGAACTCGAAAAACCCTACTTGCAGTGGATGGCTTGGCGCAACGAGATCATCGAAGCTCATGTGCAAGCCGTATGGTCTCAGCGTAGCGATCATGGGCGTTGTGAAGGCTGTCCTTCGCTGATTGGCGGTTCCGCTCCAATCGGGTCTTCGTCATACTGTCGCTTTCGGCGACAGTTTTCGCGACAGCCTGAACTTCCAATCCCAGCCCGGCGAACGCTCTAAGGGCTTGGCACAAAACAACTGGATCAATTGGGAGCGGGGCGCGGCAAAATCTTGTAGTTCCAATCCCCGTGGAAGATGTCGCGTTGCAGATGCAGATCGGCCACCTGCTGGTCTGAGATTTTGAGACCGGCGGGATATAGGTTCGAGTCGATCTGTGCCTGAATTTTCAATCCGGCCTTTGTGCTGGTGGCGGCGATCAGGTCGACGATGACCTGGTGGGTGATCAACGGCTTACCTCGCCAGTTCTGGCTGATAAAAGAGAATAGGCGGTGTTCGATCTTGTTCCATTTACTGGTCCCGGGCGGCAGATGACAAACGCGAAGTTCCAGGCCGGTTTCATCCGCCAGGCGTTGCAGTTCGAATTTCCAAAGCCGTACTCTGGACCCATTGCTGCCACCAGAGTCGGCGGTGATGAGAAGCTGTCTGGCATTGGGGTAAACAGGTTGGCCCATGCTGTACCACCAACGGCGAATCGTCTCAACCGCAAAGGCGGACGTATCGTGATCCACGCCGACGCTGACCCAACCGGTGTTGCTGGCGATATCGTAGACTCCGTAGGGCGCGGCACGGCCCAGTTCCGGGATCACGAAATCGTGAACCCGTACTTTCTCCGGATCGCCTTTGGGGCGCATTTCTTTGCCGCTATTCTTGAAATCGCCCACTAATTCCTTCTTTTTCGTGTCGACAGAAATTACGGGCTGCCGTTCGGCCAGCAGTTGATTTACCTGCTGGTTGATGTAGTGAAATTGCTCGTCGCGGTCGACATGACTGGAACCCTCAAGTGTCTTGCTGTTGGCCTGCAAGCTGTAGCCCAGTTCATGCAACAGCTCGGCCACCATCCGATGGCTGGTCTGGTGACCCATGCGGTTGAGTTCTTCCGCCAGTTTGCGCACGCTCTTCGACGTCCAACGCAACCGGGACTCGGGATCGCCCCGAGTGACAGGTTCCACCAGGCGCTCCAGATCGCTCTTCAATGTTGCGTCTGTATCGACGGTCTTCTTGCGGCCCCCGCCGATCCGACGCACGCGGCCCGCCTGCACCTCCGGCTTCTCGGCGAGTTCCTTGATTCCCTGAATAATTGCCCGCCGCGACACACCTGTCTGGCGAGACACTACCGAGGTCCCACCGAAGCCGGCTGTCAAACTTTCACTGGCCGCCACCAGCCGCCTCATACGCTCGTCCAGAAATGGAGCCAGCTTTTTGAAGCGCGCCTGGATGTTCTCTGCCTCAGCCACTACGCCAAGTATAAAACATTTCCGCCTTCAAGTGTTTCAGTTATTTTGTGACAAGCCCTAAGTATGTCTTCACGGAAGCCCTTGAGTGCCTCCTGAAGCTCTTGATGTTCCGTCATGGGGAGAAGTGTACCACCGGTAGCTGGCGGCTGTTTTGCGGTGGGATCAAAATCTAAAGGGACCGCACACACATGAACAGGTCAACGCTTTTAAAGATCGCGGTTGGCGCTGCGCTCTTGATAGTCGCTGGGGCCGCGCAGACAGGCCGTGGCGCGGCCCCAGCGTCGCAAATTGGCAGGTATCGACTACTCAGCGGGGAAGCCACGTCCGTCGGCTCTAATTCAACCGACAAAGTGATTCTTAGGCTCGACACGGCTACGGGAGATGTAGACGAGTGGTTGTACGGAGCACTTCCAGATGGTAAACCGTGGAACCAGCGGTACCGGATCGGTGAGGCAGGGAAGAAGCAATGACCGCCGAAGAGATCATTGCAGCAATCAAGCGTCGTCGGGACGCTATGCGAGATGCCTCTTCGCAGGGCGACTCCACGGATGCCCCGGTCGCGACGGCGGCTCAAGTGGCATGGGAGAAGGCGGACGAGTACGATTCCCTGCCTGCTGAGATCGAAAATTCAAAGTAGCCCACTACCTGAGGGAACGATTTTTCACCCCACGCACCTTTCAGGCACTACCAAACAAAGACTCGATGTCCTGACACTGAAGTATTCTGAAGATGTGAGGCTGCGATGACACTGACAATTGACCTCAAGCCCGAAACGCAGGCAGGCCTTCTGGCTCTTGCGGATGCCAGCGGCTTGTCGCTGGAGCAATATATCCAGGCGATGGTCGAGAACAGAGTGCGTCCGCGGTCCCTCATGAGTCCGAAGGAACGTGCCGATGCGTGGGTCGAGTCCGCAGGGCGATTTCCCGATACTCCCCCCCTTTCGGATGATGCCATCAGCCGTGAAAGCATGTATGCCGATCAGCCTGAATGAGCGTCCTTATCGATTCCAACGTTCTCCTGCGCCGGGCGCAACCCGCTCACGCCGCCCACAATATCGCGCTCCAGAGTGTGGCCAAGCTCCTGGCCCGCGGAACCCCCGTATACTTCACTCCTCAAAACATCACTGAGTTCTGGAACGTCGCCACCCGCCCCGCCGACAAGAACGGCCTCGGACTGCCTCATGATACTGTGCTTGCGGAGTTGGCGACCATCGAAGACCTGCTGACGTTCCTGCCCGATTCTCCGGCAATCTATCCTGAATGGAAGCGCCTCGTTACTCACTATCGGGTCGCGGGCGCGAAGGTCCACGACGCGCGCCTCGCGGCCGTAGCCAACGTTTATGGCGTTCAAAGCATTCTGACTTTCAATACAGCCGATTTTGCCCGTTACAATCAGATCGCGATCCTCCATCCTTCCGAAATCTAATCGGGAGTTGGCATCGGCGATCCATTCGCTGCTTTGAACTTCGGTCTCTACCGACAAATTTGCCGGCGGGGTATATCACGGATGAGAGTCACCTGGCTGCGCGCCTGCCATCGGTTTCAACAAAATACTTCCCGGGGGTGTCTCGCTCCTGTTAACGTCTCCCCATGACCTTTCCGGCCGCGGCGACCGCCGCTCCGAACTCCGTCCGCGCCCCCTTCGCCACTGCCAGGCCAACCGCACGCACCGGCGAGATGCCGGAAAACGCTCCGCCCACCGCATACAGTGCCTGGAACGAAAAACGCCGCTCGTTCGAGATGGCATAGATCTTCTCCCAATACCCCGGATGCATTTTCGCGCGAAAGTGCTCCAGCCCCCGGAAGTTGTAAAAACGATTCGCGTGGGCGCGCGCAATAACCATCAGGGTTCTCAGCCATAAAGGATTTTCCTCCACGGTCCCGCGCGCCAGCGCCACCAGGCCCATCGTCGCGTACGTACAACCTTCGTCCGCGAACCGCGCCATGGCGGCGTCGATCAGCAGTTCGCTTGTGCCGTTCGGCGCGTGTGGGGATCTCGCCAGTTCCTCCACCAGATACCCGTTGCGCGCGGCTACCGGCGATGCCACCAGAAAAGCGACAACCTGGCCCTCGCGCCGCGCAACGAAGAGCAGACGATCGTCCACCACGCCCGACAAGACGTGCGGCTCAACAAGGAAATGCATCGGCGGCAGCAGCCGGCTCTGTAGCCACTCTGCCAGCGTGTGGCGGATGCCGGGGTCGCCCGCACCGGCGGCGGCCGGCATCGATTCGATCCGCACCCCCTTGTTCAGCGAGCGATGGAGCTGTGCCCGCAGCGAACTGCGCGCCCGCACAATGCCCGGCCAGTCGAATGGATTCCACACCGGTTGCGCGCCAACCGTAATAGTGGCGTGATCGTCCGCCCCGCTGAACAGATCGCGCATGGGACCCGACGCGCACATGTAGCAAATCCGAAGGCCGCGGCCCCGTGCGTAAGCTTCAAACTCCCGCACCGCCCCGGGCAGAAGCTGCAGCGAACACACGGGTTCTCCCGCCACCACCAGCCATGAGCCGCGCCGTACATATCCGGCGACCGCGTCTTCCCCCGCCGTAAACCAGTATTGGATGCCCGGGTTCAGAATCTGGCTGGCCGTTGAGTTTCGCCCGTGCAACCTCACCAGGTCGTGAGCTTTTGCCGTGGCGGAATTACTAGTCAGAACTTCCACTATTCTGATGTTAAGCGGATATCGGCCATACTTGTTAAGGCAATGGCATTTCGGTTCGAGCGTGGTGAATCGGTGAGCGGCGGACTGCGGCGCGTGCTCCGCGAAGAACTCGAATCGGCGGCCAGCGGGCTCTCCGGCGGCGAGGCGAACCCCGACGACGCCATTCACGAGGCACGTAAGAGCGTCAAGAAGGCACGCGCGCTTCTGCGTCTGCTGCGCCGCGAATCCGGTGACGTTTACTCGCGCGAGAACGCGCGCCTGCGCGGAATTGCAGCCCGTCTCTCCGGGTTGCGCGATGACGTGGCAGTGATCGAGACATTCGACCGCCTGACGGACAGATACAAGGACGAAGCGGGTCTGGAGAAACTCCATCCCGTACGCGCGGGCCTGGCCGCGCGGCGGAACAAGTCAAGTGCCGGAGTCGGCATCGCTTTGCACCGCGCCGCCGCGGCTTTGCTGGAGGCGTCGAAACGCGTGAAAGCATGGCATCCGCCCGCCGACGAATTCACCGCGATCGTGTCAGACTTTAAAGCGACGTGGCTCGCCGGCCGGAAGGCGCTGAAGCGCGCGCATAAGCATCCACTGCCTGAAAACTTCCATGAGCTGCGGAAACGGATCAAGGATCACTGGTATTACGCGCGCCTGCTCGGAGAGAAAAAATCCGCTCGCGGGAAGCGCCTGAAGCGCCTTGAAACATGGCTTGGAAACGATCGTAATCTGTTTCTCCTGCGGTCGAGAATCGCTGCCACGCCTTCGCTCCACGGTGAAAAAGAAGCTCCCGAACTGGCTCTTCGCCTGATCGACAAATGCCGGAAGAATCTGGAAGACAAAGCCCTCCCGCTCGCGGACCGGATCTACCGGAAAAAACCACGCGGCCTGGTGCGCCGCATGAAACGCCTCCGGGATGCCGGGCCGGCGAACGCCGTCTGATTCATGCCACTCATTCAGTTCGACGCCGCCCTTTGCGGCAACCTTGAAGAAGCGCTCAAACACGAATGGCTTGAAACCAACGGCCTGGGCGGTTTCGCCTCATCAACGGTTACGGGAGCCAATACGCGCCGCTATCACGGCCTGCTCATCGCCGCCACCGAACCCCCTGCCGTCCGGCACCTTCTGCTCTCGAAAATGGAAGAGACTCTGATCGCGGGAGACCGGCGTTTCGACCTCTCGTGCAATCTGTATCCCGGCACCGTGCATCCCGATGGTTATCGGCGGCTGGTTCAATTCCGTCTCGATCCGTTTCCGGTCTCCACGTTCGAAGCCGGAGGCACCACCATCGAGAAACGCGTGTTTATGCTCCAGGGCGAAAACGGTGTGGTGGTTGAATATACCGGCAGCGCGGCGTGCCGTCTGGAAGTGCGCCCGCTCATCGCCTTTCGCGGATATCACGATCTCACTCAAGCCAACCGTGCGCTGGACGGCTCATACATCGCGAGCGGCGGACTGGTCTCGATCCAGCCGTATGCAACGCTTCCCCGGCTTTTTCTCGCCCACAACGCGAAAACGCTGGAGAAAGAGGGGCACTGGTACCTCAATCTCGAATACCCCGTGGAAAGAGAGCGCGGTCTCGATTTTCATGAAGATCTCTACTGTCCCTTCGTCCTGGGGTTCGATCTTGCGCCAGGCGAGCCCGCCGTAGTCATCGCCTCCACGGTGCGGCATAACGTGCTGGAGGCGGCATCGATGAAGTCGGCCGAGACCGCCCAGCGCCTGCCCTCCGCCGATCCTCTGCCCGCAGCCGCGAGCAGGTTCATTGTTCGCCGGGGAGAGCATCGGACGGTTATTGCGGGTTATCCCTGGTTCACCGACTGGGGCCGCGACACGATGATCTCGCTCCCTGGCCTGACTCTCGCCACGGGCCGTTTGGATGTTGCCCGCGATGTCCTGCTCGCATTCGCCGCCTGTCTCGACCGGGGCATGCTGCCAAACCGCTTTCCGGACGCCGCGGGCACGGGCAAACAAGCGCTCGAATACAACACCGCGGATGCCACCCTGTGGTTCTTCGAAGCTATCCGCTGCTATCTGGCGGCTTCGCGCGACTCGGAGTTCGTCCGCGTGCAACTCTATGACAAATTGAAGGACATCGTCGCCTGGCACTTGCGTGGCACTCGTTTCGGCATTCGCGCTGACACGGATGGCTTGCTGAATGCGGGCGATCGCTCGACATCTCTCACCTGTTGTCTCACCTGGATGGATGCGCGCGTCGGCGGCAAGCCCGTCACGCCGCGCAATGGCAAGCCCGTCGAGATCCAGGCGCTCTGGTACAACGCGCTGCGATTCGTCGCGCAACTGGCCGACGATTTCGCCGACCGTGAAGCGCAGGTCTTTCACCAGAATCTCGCCGCGAAGGCGGGGGAGAGTTTCAATCGGATTTTCTGGGATGAACGATCGGGCTACCTCTGCGACGTAATCGACGCGGATGGCGTGCGCGATCTTTCTTTGCGTCCGAACCAGACAATCGCGTTATCTCTCGGTTATTGCGCCATCCCGGACGACCGCGCGCGGAAAATTCTTGCCGTAGTGGAAAAGCATCTCCTCACGCCCTTCGGGCTCCGCACTCTCTCGCCCTTCGATCCGCGCTATGCGGGGATCTATCGGGGCTCGCCCGCCGAGCGCGATTCCGCCTACCATCAGGGAACGGTATGGCCGTGGCTGCTCGGACCCTTCATCGCAGCCAGTAAGCGGTTCAACGGGGAGGGTGCCCGGGACCGTGTGCCCGAAATGCTCGAGCCGCTGCGCGCCTTTGCGCTATCGAGAGGCGTGGGACAGCTGCCGGAAATCTTCGACGGCGACGCTCCCCACGAGCCACGCGGCTGCTTCGCTCAGGCCTGGAGCGTGGCGGAGATTCTCCGCGCCTGCTCCCCGGAGCAGTAAGCCTGATACCGTCAAGCCGGCCAACATCGCCACTTTCCCGGGCGCCGCGAGGAACAAATTTTGTGAGGATTCATCGGACGTTACGCGTTACGCCACGGGGGATCGCGAACGCCGTTTGGGGCTTCGAGAACCTCATCTCCGCGCTATAAAGGCACTATCCATGGGCACGGAGGATATGGTATCGTTAAGTGTTTTCCTTTGATGGATTTGCAATTTAATCCGTGCGAGCGAAAATCGTCGGGGCGTGGCGAAGCCTGGTATCGCGCTTGCCTTGGGCGCAAGAGATCGCTGGTTCGAGTCCAGCCGCCCCGACCATCACTTTCCTGGCGCTCGACAGATTTTCCAGATCCGCCGCCAGCAACCATTAGCGGTGCCCTGGATTAGACTGGCGGCCCGAGTATCGCGCGGATTTTCCCGGCCAGTTCCCGCGGACTGAACGGTTTCTCGATGAACTCAACGCCTTTGTCCAGCACGCCCTGGTGGACAACTTTGTCCGTGTAGCCGGACATGAACAACGCTTTGATCCCGGGCCGCAGTTTCCCCAGTTTCTCAACCAGGGCGCGCCCGCTTAAATCCGGCATCACGACATCGGCGAGAACCAGATGAATGTGCCCGTCCTCTCGCTTATAAAGGCGCATCGCATCTCTGGCGCATTCCGCCTGAATCACCCGGTAGCCGTATTCCTTCAGCACGGCGGCGGCAAAGAGGCGGACCGCCGCCTGATCCTCCACCACCAGGATGGTTTCGCATCCTCCCTGTACCGCAACGGTCAGCGGTTTCCCGGCCTCGGCTTCGGCGTGAAGCAGGGCCGGCAGATAGACCCTGAACGTGGTGCCCTGGCCCGATTCGCTGTAAACGCCGACGTGGCCACCGCTTTGAGCCACTATGCCCTGGACGGTCGACAGACCGAGGCCTGTCCCGCGGCCCGCTTGCCTGGTGGTGAAAAACGGCTCGAAAATGCGCTGCCGGGTCTCTTCATCCATCCCCACCCCGCTATCGCTGACCGCCAGCACGACGCAGTGGCCCGCATGGGCCTCGGGATGCGACCGTACATAGTTCCGGTCCAGTTCCGCGCCAGCCGTCTCGATCCATAACTTACCGCCGCCGGGCATGGCATCCCGCGCATTCACCACCAGGTTCATGACCACTTGTTCCATTTGATTCGGATCGGCGTACACCGCGCCGATCTTCGCATCGAGCACGACCCGCAGATCCACATCTTCGCCCACCAGGCGCTCCAGCATGGGCTGCATTTCCGCAACCACGCGATTGAGATCCAGCACGCGCGGTTGCAGGACCTGCTTCCGGCTGAAGGCCAGCAACTGGCGGGTGAGCACCGCCGCCCGTTCCCCGGCCCGGTGGATTTCGGCAATGCCCGGCAAAGAGCCGGTGCGCGGATCCGAGAGGAGTAAATCGCTGTAGCCGTTAATCACCGTCAGCAGGTTGTTGAAGTCGTGCGCCACGCCCCCGGCCAGGCGGCCGATCGATTCCATCTTCTGTGCCTGAGACAGCTGCTCTTCCAGTTTCGTTCTTTCGGCCCGGCCGAGGTTCCTCTCCGTGATGTCGCGGGTCACCGTCGCCATGTAGAGCGGGACGCCGCTGCCGTCATAGACCTGGAACGCGTCGATTTCCACATCGATCGGCTTGCCCGTGATGAAATGCCGCAGACGGGATTCACCGGACCAGCGGCCGGCAGTGCGCACCTCCGCGAACATGTCATCCCGCGCCATGGCCAGGTCGCCATCCGGGAAAAAGTCGAAAATGGTCTTCCGGCAACCCTCCTCAAGGGACCGCAGTCCGACCAGCGACATCCCGGCCTGGTTGAGGTAGAGAACCCGGCCTTCGAGCGTGGCAATCCCGATGAAGTCACGGCTCATGGCCACGAGCGTGGCCAGTTGCTTCTGATCGTCTTCGGCCCTTTTTTCTTCGGTAATGTCCCTTACGGCTCCAATGGTGCGGACCGGATGCCGCGCGGCTCCTTCGCCGGCGAAGAAGGTCTGCGACCGGGTGCGGGTCCAGCGTCCGGAACCGTCGGGGAGCAGCAAGGTGTACTCCACATCGAAAAGACCGTCGCCAGCCGGATCGTGGGCACGCCGGACAGCGGCGGGGATGTCTTTCCGCTCGCATGGATGAACGAATTCGCCGCCCATCTGCAACTTGACACGCTCATCCGGGCCCCAGCCGTGGATCAGACGCATGCGCGGCGACCAATAGATTGCGCCCGTGAGGTGGTCATGATCGAAAATGCCGATATCGGCGACGCGGACCGCTTGCCGCAACCTTTCTTCGCTTTCGAGCAGGGCCTCTTCCACGTGCTTTCGCTCGGTGATATTCAGGACCGCGCCATACATCCGGCACGGCTGGCCGGACTCGGCGTAGTGAAAGCGGCCGCGGGCCAGGATCCAATGCTCGCTGCCGTCCGGCCAGGCGACGCGAAACTCATGAGCCAGTGCCTCGCGGCTTTCGCGGGCCGCGCGCACGGCGCGATTCAGGGCGGGTAAATCGCCGGGATGAACGCATTTTTCAAAGCAGGCATATGTCCCGTCGAAAACGTCGCGGGAAGCGCCCGGGGGGAAGCCGAAGATGCGCTCGTGATGTCCCTCCCAGGCAATCTTCCCGGTCCGGAGGTCCCAGTCGAACGTACCCAGCGCGGCGGCATCCATCGCCAGTTTCAAGCGGTGTTCACTGGCGGAGAGCGCCGCTTCGGCATGGCGCCGCCGCTCTTCGCTATCCAGACGTTCGAGGCCAAATGCCAGATCCAGCGTAACTTCCTGGAGCGACTCTACCTGCCCGGGGCCGAAGAGGCCGGGTTCAGGAGCATAGACGGCAAGCAATCCGCGCGGCACTCCATCGATGGAAATGGGGAAGGCGGCGAAGGCCCGCCACGGAAGCGTATGTGGATCGTTCAGAAAATCGTTACAGATGCTGGGAACACCCTCGTGGAAGGCGGTTTCCGCGGGACCCCGTACTTCGGGGCGGTCGACATATTCCGTGCCTTTTCCGAACCGGGACACGGGGACAAGCCGGCCGGTTGCGGGTTGATGCCACGCAATGAACGCCATGGAAAAACAGCCGGTATCCACAAGCACGCGCACAACTTCCGCGAGCAGGGCTTCCCGCGACCGGCTGCGCAGCACGGCGCGGCCGATGGCGGTGGACGTCACTGGATGGCCCGTTTCCATCGGCATCGTGTCATTGATTATAGGCATAGATCCGGAGAATTTACCGGCAAAATGGTATCCCGGGTTGATAGAATATGTCTTGACATATCCTGCTAGGGGCCTGCAATGAGAACAACCGTACGGCTCGACGGCGGGCTGCTTGAACAGGCCAAAACCGAAGCCCGGCAAAAGCACAGGACATTGACCTCTCTTATCGAAGAAGGGCTTCGTCTCGTGCTGGCGAATGAGGGAATGCCCGCGCGCAGTAAAAGGGTCAGACTGCCGGTCGCTCGCGAGCGTGGAGGAGTTCTGCCCGGAGTCGATCTCGATAACAGCGCCGGCCTTCTGGATCTGATGGAAGACCGGCGTTGATCCTTCCCGAATCTGCGAATGACATCGGGGGATCTCATTCCAGATGCGTGGCTGGCCGCGTTCGCCTTGCGGGTTTATGCGGCTATGCCGAGTTCCGTCGCCGCCTCCGCGAGCTTTCTGTCGAGTGTCCACAGCCTGCAATGCGACAGCAGGGCGGAGGCGAGCAGATGTGCGTCAACCCAGCCCAGGCCGCGGCCCCAAAGCCGGAGGTCTTCGATCAGTTGCCGAACCTCCGTGTCGGATGCCAGTTTGGCTGGGGCCAATGCCTCCAGATCCGAAAGGATTGCGGCGCGGCTCTTCAGGTTGCCGCAGGCGAGTTCACCCGCTATGAAGGGATGCATGAGCACGATGCCTTCAGACAGCTGGACCGCCAGGGTTGGCTCCCCTCGCCGGAAGTGCTGAATCCAGACGGAAGTATCGGCGAGCAGCATCGTTAGTGAACAGCATCGTTAGTGAACACCATCGGGATTGGTGAACGGCATCAGGCGGGGCGCCGCCGCGGAGTGCTCTCCATCCCGGGATGCGAGCCGCCGAGTGCGGCGAGGCGTTTGCCGGTTTCCCGTGCTATGAGCGCCTCCAGACCGGCCCGCACGAGTGCGGTCTTCTCGTGAATGCCTGTCAGTTCGCGGGCGCGGTCGATCAGACGGTCGTCAACGATCAACGTAGTCCTCATATGCATGAGTATGCATATATTATGCATACAGGTCAACCGCGGAGAATAGGGGGCGAATCCGGCTGAAAACATTGGTATACTATCGGTTAGACCTCCTTACGCCCACCTTTCCTTCCGGTGTAGTAAACTTGTTAGCGGAATTCATCAACAGTGCCAGTAGTCCCGAGCAGTTCCCTTCCGACGGGCTGCCCGAAGTCGCTTTCCTCGGCAGAAGCAATGTTGGAAAGTCGAGTCTTATCAATGCGCTTGCGGGAAAACACGGGCTGGCGTTCACCAGTAATACGCCCGGACGCACGCAGTCGATCAACTTCTATCGAATAGACGGCAGCTTCTATTTTGTCGACCTTCCAGGTTATGGATACGCGCGGGTGCCTCTGGCCTCGAAGAGCGAGTGGGCGAAACTCATTGAACATTATTTACGGGAGAGAAATACTCTAAGGCTTTCATTCTTGATCCTCGATGCCCGCCGCGGCTGGATGGATAAAGACCTCGACCTCAAAGCATGGCTCGAGGCTAATGGCCACCCATACATCGTCGTGGCGTCGAAGATCGACAAACTGAATCAGGGAGAGCAACAGCGCGGACTGAAGGCCATCAGGCAACATGCCGAGCCGTTGCCGTTCTCGGCCACTACCGGCCGGGGAGTGAGGGAAATTTGGCAAGCGATAACGAAAACACACCAAACATAGACACACCGCCTCAGGAGCCAGTGGCTCAGGAGAAGACGGCCGAACATCCCGCCCGGGAAGCTTCGCCCGCTAAAGAACAAGACGGAGCACCTGAGAGACAGGAGGAGGCGGCTGCCTCGAAACCGGTACATCAGGAGCGCCAGGCGCGGCCGCCGCGCGGGGAACGTCCGCCGCACCGGCAGGCCGAGCGGAACGATGCCGCCAGGACGGATGCGCCGCCGGCTGCCGCGGCTGCCGTGCCTCAATCCTCCGGACCTCAATCCTCCACGGTCACGGCCGTAGTGGATGGAGCGGCGCCGCCCGCGCCAAACCCGCCAATCGAGCAGGCCCCGGCTGCCGATCAAAACGGGGGCCAGCAGGGCAGACCGCCGCAGCAGGGCGGCGGTGGCCAGCATCAGCAGCATCAGGGGCCGCAGGGCCACCCCGGCCAGCAGCGCCGCAAACAGCAGCAGAACAAGCCCGGTGCAGCCCCGACGCTCGATCTTGTCGAACTCAAAGACATGAGCATTCAGAACCTGAACCAGGTGGCGAAGGATATGGGCGTGCTGAACGCCGCCGGCCTTCGTAAACAGGAGCTCATCTTCAAAATCCTGCAGACACAGGCGGAGAAGAGCGGCCTGATCTTTTCCGAAGGCGTGCTCGAATGCCTGCCGGACGGGTTCGGATTCCTGCGTGCCCCGGAATACAACTATCTGCCGGGTCCGGACGACGTTTACGTGTCGCCGTCGCAGATCCGCCGCTTCGATCTGCGCACCGGCGATACGGTCTCCGGGCAGATTCGTCCGCCGAAGGAAGGCGAGCGTTATTTCGCGCTGATCAAGGTCGATGCCATCAACTTCGAACCGCCGGAGGAAGCGCGCAACAAGATCTTCTTCGACAACCTGACCCCGCTCTATCCCGACGCGCGGCTCAAGCTGGAAACGGCTCGCGACAACTTCTCCGGACGGGTAATGGATCTGGTGACTCCCATCGGGAAAGGCCAGCGCGGGCTGATTGTGGCCCCGCCGCGTACCGGCAAAACGATGTTGCTGCAGAACATCGCGAACTCGGTGACGACGAATCATCCGGAAGTGACTTTGATTGTTCTGCTGATCGACGAACGCCCCGAAGAAGTCACGGACATGCAGCGTTCGGTGCGCGGCGAGGTGATCAGTTCCACGTTCGACGAGCCGGCGACCAGGCACGTGCAGGTGGCCGAGATGGTGATCGAGAAGGCCAAGCGGCTGGTGGAGCATAAGAAAGACGTCGTGATCCTGCTCGATTCGATCACGCGCCTGGCGCGCGCTTACAACACGATCGTGCCGCCATCGGGTAAAGTGCTCTCGGGCGGCGTGGATTCGAATGCGTTGCAGCGTCCGAAGCGCTTTTTCGGCGCGGCGCGCAACATTGAAGAAGGGGGCTCGCTGACGATCATCGCGACGGCGCTTGTCGATACCGGCAGCCGCATGGACGACGTGATCTTCGAAGAGTTCAAGGGCACGGGCAACATGGAAATCCATCTCGACCGCAAGCTGATCGAGAAGCGCGTGTTCCCGGCCATCGATATCAACAAGAGCGGCACACGCAAGGAAGAACTGCTCATGCCGCGGGACGAACTGAATCGCGTGTATATCCTGCGGCGCGTGCTCAGTCCGCTTTCACCGGTGGAGACGATGGAACTGCTGCTGGATAAACTGGCGAAGACTCGCACGAACAGTGAGTTTCTTGCTTCGATGAGCGGTTAGAGGAATTGCGTGTTCTGCCGGATGAGCAGTTTCGCCTTTTATTCGCTATAATCGGAGTGTGCTCCCTGGCTGTCTCAGCTGTTTTCGCCTGGCCGGGCTGCTTGTTATGAAGGAGGGGGACGGTGGCGACGGACTACGCTTTGGAGATGCCCGGCACCTTGATGCGGGCTGTCTCGCCTTTTCAGGAGATGGGCGCATACGAGGCCCTTTGGTCAGAGGCAAGAGCCAGCTTCAAGCGGGTGGCAGACAAGTTTCGCGAGCATCCCGGCGCCCTGCCTTCCGACTTTGTGTCCGACGATGTCGCCTTTGACTTCGCCCGGAAAACCGTGGACGCGCTCGCCGCGGCGGGCATCGCGCATTTTGGGATTCTCATCCATGGCGCCGGCGAATACCCGATGAAACTGCGTGTGGCCGCTCATCCGGTCGAGCTACTGTACTTCCAGGGCTGGTGGGATTTGGTGGAGAGCAGGGGGGTCGCAGTGGTCGGAACGCGGAATCCCTCGGAACAATCCGTCGAGCGAACGAGAAAGCTCGTTCGCTGCCTCGTGGAAGATCAGTTTACGGTCGTTTCAGGCCTTGCGAAGGGAATCGACACTATGGCTCACCTCTCGGCGATAGAGGCCGGGGGGCGAACGATCGCCGTGATCGGGACACCCCTCAGCGTTCGATACCCGAAGGAGAATACCGAACTTCAGGACACGCTCGCCAGGGACTTCCTGGTTATCAGCCAGGTACCCGTGACCCGATACGACCGGCCGAACCCGACGGAGAACCGGATGTTCTTCCCTGAGCGCAACATCACCATGTCAGCCCTCACCGAGGCGACGATTATCGTGGAGGCCGGCGAGACATCGGGAACCTTGATTCAGGCTCGCCATGCGCTGAAACAGAAGAAGAAACTCTTCATTCTGGAGAGCAACTTCCGTAATGCTTCGCTCAAATGGCCGCACCGCTTCGAACAGATGGGGGCCATCCGCGTGCGGGACTACGAGGACATTCGAAAGCATCTTGCCGGTACGCCTCTCCAGAATTGACGACCTGACGCGTTCGGACCACACCTTCATCGAGACGGATGACCAGTGTCTCTATTTGGGCGAGTATACGGCGCGGAAAGGCTACCAGTTCAGCGAAACCAACAATCTGATCTTCAACCTGAAGAAGCCGATGGACCGCCGCGGTCAACCCGGCTGGCACTACAAGAGGCGAGGATTGAAGCGGCGGGCCGCCAGATGAGGCAAGCTCTGGACGCTCTGAACCCGAAGTGGCTCTCGATGGTTACCCTCATCCCAATTCCCCCGTCGAAGGTCAAATCGGACCCGATGTACGACGACCGTTCGATGCAAATGCTTCAGGTCCTCGGAGCGGGTATCCAACTGGACGTTCGCGAGATGATCGTGCAGCGTGAGAGCACTGAGGCGGCGCATTCGACCGAGGTTCGTCCCCGGCTCGAAGAGTTGCGCGACAACTATTGGATAGACGAGGCTCTGGTCGATCCGCCGCCTCGCGTCATCGCGCCGATTGACGACGTTCTGACGACTGGTTCGCACTTCAAAGCGGCTCAGAACCTGCTGCGCAGCCGTTTCCCGAACATCGGAGTTTACGGCCTGTTCGTAGCCCGGCGAGTGCCTGATTCTTCGGACATCCCCGGCTTCTGAATGCCGGTTTGCCGGACTCTCCGGCAAAGCTCCTGCCGTTCCCGGAAACGCGTATAATAAATGCCGTCCATGAGACGCAGAGATTTCGTTACCGCCGCTGCGGCCGCTACTGTAGCGGCCGCCCAGACTCCGCCGCCCGCGAACCCGTCCACCGGGCGTCTCAAGCAATGCGCCATGCGGGTCAATTTCGACCCCAAAATGCCCTTCGACGAGATGTGCCGGACCGCTGCCGGGCTCGGCTGCAAGGGCATGGATCTGATTGGCGCTAAAGACTGGCCCACACTTCGTAAGTACGGCCTGATCCCCACCATGGCCGGACCCGGGCCGGTCACGATTAAAGACGGACTGATCCGCAAAGAGCTGCACGATGCCATCGAGAAGGGCTTCGGTGAGGCCATCGACCAGTGCGCCGCCAACGGGTGCCCGAACATCATCACGGTGGGAGGGCAGCGCCGCGGCATGTCCAATGAGGAAGGCGCGGATAACTGCGTTGCCATCCTGAACCGCCTCAAAGCCCACGCCGAAGATAAAGGCGTGACCATCTGCATGGAAATCATGAACAGCATCCTCACCCCGGATACGCTGGGCCGTCTCGATCAGATCTGCGATCACGTGGCCTGGGGGGTGGACGTCTGCAAGCGCGTGAACTCGCCGCGCGTGAAGCTGCTTTTCGATATTTACCACGTGCAGGTGATGGATGGCGATATCTGCCGCAATATCCAGCAGAACCTCGCGTGGATTGCACACTTCCACACCGGCGGCGTTCCGGGCCGCCACGAGATTGACGACACGCAGGAGCTCAACTACCGGTTCATCGCGAAGACCATTGCCGATCTCGGGTATACCGGCTATGTGAGCCATGAATTCAGGCCCACGCCGGGGCGCGATCCGGTGCAAAGCCTGACCCAGGCGATCGGGATCATGAATGTCTGAAACCGGGTCCCGCCGTAAGTTCGTTCAGGGAGTAGTGGCGGCTGCGGGCGCCGCGGCTGCCGGATCGGAAGTTCTGGCGCGGCAACCTGGACGGGTCCGGGGCTTCGATCATGTCGCGCTGCCGATGGAGAACGAAGAAGCGATGATGGCTTTCTATCGCGGTCTCGGGTTCGACGTGGCCGAGAATCCGGTGGCATGTTCGGTTTATATTGGCGAGCAGATGATCAACTTTCATCGCAAAGTCACGTGGCAGCGGCCGACGTTCACGTTGCGCGCGCCCGCCGCGAAACCTCCCTGCGGCGATCTGTGCTTCGTGTGGGACGGGAACGCGGACGATCTGCACGCGATGCTGGCTAAAGGCGGCGCGAAGATCGTCGAAGGCCCCGTGGCGCGCCAGGGTGGACGCAGGAAGGCAGCATCCAGCGTGTATGTGCGGGACCCCGACGGCAATCTGCTCGAATTCATGATTTACAAGACTGCCTGATGTGCCTCGCCGGCCGATTCTGATCTCCGGTGCGGGCATTGCGGGCTGCACCCTCGCCTGGTGGCTGCTGCGGCGTGGGTTCGCGCCCATGCTGGTGGAGCGCGCACCGCGGTTTCGCACGGGTGGCTACGTCATCGATTTCTGGGGCGCGGGGTTCGACGTGGCCGAGCGCATGGACCTGATCCCGGCGCTGCGCGCAGCCGGCTACGTGTTCAACCGCCTGTCTTTCGTTTCGCGGACGGGCAGACTCAGAAGCTCGATGGGTGGCGACTCCCTGACGCACGCGCTCGGCGGCCGCTTCCTCAGCATTGCGCGCGGAGATCTCGCGACGGCGATTTACAGCTCGATCGAGCGCGATGCCGAATCCATGTTCGGCGACTTCATTACCGGGATCGAACAGGCCGGGGATCGTGTCGAAGCGACGTTCGAGCACGGCGCGCCGCGCGCGTTCGATGCAGTTATCGGGGCCGACGGGTTGCACTCGGCGGTGCGCAATATCGCGTTCGGAGCCGGCGCAAAGAACGAACGCTTTCTGGGCTTTTATGCGGCGTCGTTTCTTACCGAAGGCTATCCCGTGCGCGAAGAGGGCACTTATCTGAGTTACGCCGCGCCTCGACGCCAGATCACACGGTACTCGCTGCGCGACGACGGCACGGGCATCCTTTTCGTGTTCCGCAGTCCGCATGAAGTGCCTGGCCTGCTGGAAGATCCGGCCGCCCGGAAAGAGATTCTGCGGCGGACCTTTTCGCGCGACCCGTGGGTCGAGTGGCCCTCAATTGAGGAGCGCCTCGAAGCCTGCGGCGATCTCTATTTCGACGCCATGAGCCAGATCGAGATGCCGCGCTGGTCCGCCGGCCGCGCGGCGCTTGTGGGAGACGCGGCGTTTTGTCCGTCGCTGCTGGCGGGCGAAGGTTCCGCGCTCGCGATGGCCGGAGCTTATATCCTGGCGGGCGAGATCGAACGTTCGGAGGGCGACTATGCGAGCGCCTTCGCGGCATACGAGAGGCAGTTCCGCCCGTTTATCGAGCGCAGGCAGAAAGCGGCGCGGGGCTTCGCGTCGAGCTTCGCGCCCGAGACCGCACTGGGCCTGTTTCTGAGAGACCAGGTCCTGCACCTGGGCGCGATCCCGTTTGTGGCCGATTACATCACGCGCCGCATGATTGCGGACCGGTTTACTTTGCCGGATTACTGAAGCTACGGGGTTGGCGGCAAACGCTGCGATCCCAGGCTGAAGGCATAGAGCGTGCCGTCATAAGTCACCACGTACACGCGTCCGCCCGCAACGGCGGGGGCATTGAAGTGCGAGAACGAGTGCATGGTGTCTCCGCTTGAATACAGCACCTTGCCCGTCTCCGTGTCGAGCGCGTAGAGGATCGAGTGGCCACTCGCAGCCTTCCGCTGTTCGGTATTGAGCAGGCTGCCGTTTGAACCGAACTGCACGGCCGAATCGCCGTCGGAAACCGCATAAACAACGTCGTTCGCGATCACGACCGGAGTCGGGACTGACATGTCGAGGGAGTTCCAGGCGGGCGTCAGACGGGGTTTACCGTCTACCAGGTGCACCGTGAAGGCCATGACGCTGCCGTGGGGAGTGGCGCCGTACGCGGTCGGGAACGTTGTCCCCGTGGCGGGCGGTCCGAGCGCGGGGACATACAGCCAGCGGGTTCCGAACGCATCTTCGAACGTCGAAAAAGCTCCCCAGAAGCCGCGCCCCGCGAAGTTGATCTCCTCATTCGTGTAAACCGGGCTCCGGTAAAGCGGGGTGCGATGGTCCGCGCCGCCCGGCGACTTGGTGTCGAGCAGGAAGATCACGCCCTCCTTGCCGCTGGCGGCCGCCAGTTCCAGGTTGTGGAACGGGAAGACCACGGGGCCGATGCTTCCCATGTCGAGATCCTTCTTCGTCATCCATTCACGATTCGCGGGCGTGAAGTAATCGAGAGGCTTCAGATCCTTCGGCGAAAGCACCACCACCGAATCCGCATAGTTGCCTTTCGACGGGTCCCAGGGACCGTCGCCCGTTTCGACGACCAGATTCCCGGCGGGAGTGACCGCGGCTCCCGCGCGGCCCCAGATGCCGCCGCCGGACACGGACGAATCGAAGCGGGTGACTTTGCGCGAGGCGTCGGTAAGATCCATCGCGGCCACGCCGGCCTTCGTGCCGGTGCAACTGCCCTGCGACGTGGTTGTATACAGAATATTGTTCGCGAGCGTCATGCTCCAGGCCTTGGAGAAGGCCGGGACGAATTGCGTGGGCGGCATGAGTTCCTCGCCGCTCACCAGCTGGAAGGCATGGACTTTGCCGTCGCTCCCCAGCACGAAGACCGCCTGGCCTTTACCCGGAAACGCGCCAATTACCGGCGTGGCCAGCAGGGCGTTGGGACAGAGCCAGCTTTCGGGACGGGCCGGCTTCGCATCGTTGGTAAGAGTCTGCTGCCAGTAAATTTTCCCTGTATCGCCGTCGACCACGAAGACCTTGTCGGAAGCCCCCGCGACTACGATGAGATCCTTCACGCCTTTCGGGGTGGCCACGTTGACGCGGATAATGGGCGCGGTCAGGCCGTAGAGACCTTTCGGCTGCGAGTCGAGCTTCGCGCTCCATTCGAGCTTGAGATTTTTGACATTCTCTTTCGTCAGATCGGTCTCGGCCTTGTCCCAGCCGGAGCGCTGCGCGTCACCGCCGAAAGTGGTCCAGCCGGCGCGGCCGGCCTGCGCCCGGGACGGCATGGGCATACAAATAAGACAGAGAGCTAAGAGCCAGGAAAATTTCATTGTTCCACCAGTTCGATGCGGAGGTTGTCAGGACCTTCTATAAACGCGGATTTGAGCGTGCCATCGGGAGTCATCCGCGGCGGCTCCAGCACCTTGACGCCATCGCCGCGCATACGCGCCAGGGTTTCGTTAAGGTTGGCGACGCTGAACGCAATGTGATCGAGCACCCGCCCTTTATTGGACTCGTACTTCGTTTTGCCTGCCCATTGTTTCGGGTAAAGGCCCCTCGCGGTTCCGGTGGGGAACCAGGCGAACAGCACGCCATCGATGGGCAGAAATACCAGCGGCCCCGATTGCAGGCCCTTCGCGTTGAAACGGGCTTCGCGCGACGGGGGCGGGCCGCGGCGCGGGATACCGAGCTCCTTTGCGAACCAGTCGGCCGCGCCCGCGGGATCGTCACTCAGCAGATGAATATGCGAGAAGCCATCCTGCGCGCCGCCGTTCATTTCGATGAGCGCATGGTCGGGCCCGTCCACATAGGCGTAGTAGCCCCGGCCCGGAGTGCCGCTGCCGAGGAGATCGGCCAGATCGCCGAGCGGCGTTTCGAATTTCGTGCCGATATCGAGCTGGTGCCGGTAGGCCCCTTTAATGTCTTTTTCACTCCAGCCGAGGTGATAGAGCGAAGCGACGATTGCCGAGGGCGGCGGTCGCTCCACCTTGTTGAAGAGCAGCCAGAATTTTCCGGCACGGACCGCGTCCACCTTCCCGTCGAATTTCGCTTTCTCGCCGTTGAATCGGGTGGTATAGAAGTCGATTGCCGCTTCCGGATCGACGGAATTGAAGTGCAGATGGTGGAAGTGGGCGAGTTGCGGCGGCGGCGCGGCGGTCTGGGCGAACGCGGCCGGGACCAGCAGCAGGATGACCGGGGCAAACTTCACGGATGCACCGCGGCCCGCAGGTAATCGAGAATGGCCGCAAGCTCGGAATCGTTATACGAAGCCATGAAGGCCGAATGTTTCCAGTTGCTGCCGTCGGTGATCTTCACCGTACCCGGGTCCTGCGAGCGCAGAACCGGCGGGGCCGAAGTAAGGTCGTAGACAATGGTGCGGCGCTTGCCCTCGCTCACAATCAGGGCGGGCACGGATTCGCCGTCGAGAACCGCCGTGTGAACCTGCGGAGTTGCCAGATTGCGCAGCGCCTGCACATCCGCGGGGACAGCCGAAATGGGCGTGGCCACCTGGATTCCGATGCCGCCCACTTCATGGCAGGTGGAGCATCTTCCAAAACTGCGCGTGGCCTCCGAGAAGAGATCGCGGCCGCGTTCCGCATTCGGCGAAAGCGCGGGGGCCGCGGAACCGGCGCCGAGCGCGACACCGACGGATGGATTGGTAATCCCGTTCAGGGTTGCGACATAAGCGACGACGGCCGTCAGATCGCGCCGGTCGAGCGCTCCGCCAAAGGCAGGCATGGCAGTGCCGGGGAGACCGCGCGTCACGGTCGTATTGATATACGCCTGATCGAAGCCGCGCGCGACCAGGCGCGGCGCGCCGCCGGCCGAGCCTTTCGAGCCGTGGCAGTAACCGGTGGCGCAGGTCTGATTGAAGATTTTTTCCCCCCGCGCGACCACATCCGGGACGCTCTGCGCACAGGCCAGTGCCGGCAAAAGCAGCAGTGCGAGTCCTCTCACTTGGAATCCTCGGGCAGCGCGAACACTACCAGCGTTGAGCCCTGCCGCCAGGTCTGATCGGGGAAAACGCCCGCGGTCTGCGTGCCGGTGATCGATTGCTGCCAGCCCGTCGGCGTAGCAATGAACTGGCGTCCGTTGACCGAGTAAGAGACAGCCGAACCGCGATTGCCCGCGCCGGTCTGATAGTTCCACAATTTGGCGCCGGTACGTGCGTCGAGCGCGAAGAAATCGCCTTCCGGATCGCCCGTGAACACCAGATCGCCGCTCGTTGCGAGCACCGAAGCCAGCAGCACGTATTTGTACGGCATGCTCCAGATGCGCTTGCGCGTAATCGGGTCCCAGGCGTCCAGATGACTATAAGTAGTGCGGCCGGGCGGCAGCTTGAAAGAGAACCCGCCGTTGGCGTGGAAGCGGCCTTCGAGCGCCGGGGTGTCGGCGGACGTAAGATCGTTGCACAGTTCATTGACCGGAATATACAGGTACCCCGTGAGCGGCGAATATGCCATGGAGTTCCAGCTCTTGGCGCCCGCCGCGCTGGGGCATGTGTTGACCACTTTGCCGGCCTGCGGCTCTCTCCGGCCCACCAGCTTGCCGTCTTCCGTCACGCCCGAGATCCACGTCCGCACTTCGGGCACGGAGAAGACGCCCATGAACTCTCCGGTTACGCGGTCCAGAACGAACGTCAGGCCGCTCTTGTTCATGTGCACGAGCAACTTGCGCATGCGGCCGTTTACCACGCGATCCATCAGGATGCATTCGTAGGCCGAATCGAAATCCCACTCATCGTCCGGCACTTCCTGGTGGTACCAGCGGAGCTTGCCCGTATCGGCATCGAGAGCCACCACGCTGGCCGTGTAGAGATTGGAGTCGTGATTCTTGCCGGGACCCACGAAACGTTCCGTGTCGTTGAAGTCGCCGCCTGCATTGCCGGTTCCCCAGTAGACCAGGTTCAGTTCGGGATCGTAAGATCCGGTCATCCACGGCGCGCCGCCGCCGAGCTTCCAGCTGTCGCCCTTCCATGTTTCGTTGCCCTTTTCGCCCGGGCCGGGAATAACATACCAGCGCCAGGCGAAATGGCCGGTCTTCGTATCGAAGGCCGTGAGATAGCCGCGATGCGCGCCATCGCCGCCGGAGCCTCCCACGATGACTTTATCCTTCACTACCAGGGGCGCGGCGGTGATGTTGCAGCCGCATTGCTTCGGATCGTCCACGCTTACTTTCCACGATTCAAGGCCGGTTTTTTCATCCAGCGCCACGACGAAGTTATCGTTGGTCCCGAAAAAGACCTTTCCCGCGCCGACGGCGACTCCGCGGTTCTGTACGAACGCCGCCTGGCTCCCGGGGCGGCCGGGGCGAGCCGTTGGATATTTGTAATGCCAGATGACGCGGCCCGTGGCGGCATCCAGCGCGAAAACCTGGGCGCGCGGCGTGATGATGTACATGACCCCGTTCATCACGATGGGAGTGGCCTGCAGATTCTCCGTGTAGTCGCCGGTCTGGAAGATCCAGGCCGGAAGGAGCTTCTTCACGTTCGTGGTATTGATCTGATTCAGCGCGCTGTAGCGCCAGGAGAACGAACTGCCGCCGTAGTTCGGCCAATCGGCATGCGTGGCACCCGCGTTCAGGTTGGGACCGGGGGTATTTTGAGCAAGCGCGGCGCTGCCCGCAAGGCATACCGCGAATAAAATGGCAACGGGGCGCATCGCGTCTATCATATCGACAGCAAGCCCGTCGATAGCGAGTTGGCCGTCGAAACGCAACGTGCGAAGGGCGACGTCAAGTAATGGTGACCCATCGAGTAATAGTAGTCGTCTTCACTGTCCTTACCGGTTCCGGCCTTATTCTGGCGCAACAGCCGGCGCCCGACGCACAGCCAGCCCCGCCGCCGGCCACAGCAGCCGGACCGGCATCCCCGCAATGGCGCGGGCTCAGCGTGAAGGAGAAGCTGGAATACGACGGGCGGCATCTGTTCGACGCCGACAATCTGGTTTTCGCCGGTATCGGTGCCGCCTTCGATCAGTTGCGCGATCGGCCCGGCCAGTGGGACCAGGGGTGGGGTCCTTTCTCGGAACGTTACGCATCGCACCTTGGCTCTTATCTCATTCAGCGGAGCGTCATGTTCCCGGTGCAGGCGATCGATCATGAAGATACCCGCTATTTCCAGTCCGCCAGAACCAGTTACCGGGGCCGGCTTGGAGACGCCTTTCTGCACACCGTCTGGCGTCACAACGACAGCGACCGCGGCAATATCACACGGGGTCCGCGATCTTTTTCGCCGGGTCCGACACCATTCTGGTGGACGCGGGCATTAACGTCTTCCACGAATTCTCGCCCGATATCAGGCACTGGCTGCACTTCGGGCACTGAACCGGCGGTATCTATCGCGTTCTACCCTTTCAACGAGGCCATATCGATCACGAAACGATATTTCACGTCGCCCCTGAGCATCCGCTCGTAAGCGGTCTCGATGCGGTCGATCGGAATCAGTTCGATATCGCTGACGATACCGCGGTCCGCGCAGAAATCGAGCATTTCCTGCGTTTCCGCAATGCCGCCGATTGCCGATCCGGCAAAGTGCCGGCGCGGCAGCAGCAGATTGAAGGCCGCAACAGGCAAAGGCTTCTCCGGCGCCCCCACCAGAGTGAGCGTGCCATCCAGTCTGAGCAAGCTCAGATAAGCGTTGATATCGTGTTCCGCGGATACGGCGTCCAGGATGAAGTCGAAGCTGGCCGCGTGCTTCTGCATTTCGTCCGCATTTTTCGACAACACCACTTCATCCGCGCCCAAACGCAGTGCATCGGCGGTCTTACCCGGCGAGGTGGTGAAAAGCACGACGTGCGCACCCAGCGCGTGGGCGAACTTTACTCCCATATGCCCCAGACCTCCCAGGCCCACAATGCCAACCTTCTGGCCGGGGCCAACCTTCCAGTGCCTGAGCGGAGAGTAAGTGGTGATGCCCGCGCATAACAGCGGAGCGGTGGCCGCGAGATCCAGCTTCTCCGATACCTTCAGCACAAACGCCTGATCGGCCACGATGCTTTCGGAATAACCGCCATAGGTTACATCCGTGCCGCCCGTGTGCTTGTCGGGGCTGTTGTAAGTGAAGGTCGGAGACCGCTCGCAGTATTGTTCCAGTCCGCGCCGGCAACTTGCGCAGACACGGCAGGAATCCACCATGCAACCGATGGCGGCCAGGTCTCCCTCTTTGAATTTCGTTACGTTCTTCCCCGTCTTCACCACCCGGCCGACGATCTCATGGCCCGGGACGACAGGGTAAACCGTGTTGTGCCATTCATTGCGTGCCTGATGGAGGTCCGAGTGGCAGACACCGCAATACAGGATGTCGATCGCGACATCGTCGCCGGCCGGGTCGCGGCGCTCGATAGAGAAGGGCGCCATGGGCGAGGTCTCCGTCCTGGCGGCATAGGCTCTGGTGCTGCGGGTTTGTGTTGGCATTCGTAGTTGGAACCGGGGTCAGTTCTTTCCGGGATTTTGTTGCGCGGCGGCGTCTATCAGAGACTTGGTTTCAGCGCCCGAGCAAGCCAGTTCCATGATCTGGTCGAACGGCGCCAGTTGCAGGGTCTGTTTGGGAACGATCCACGGCCCGGTCAGCACCTTCGGATCCTCCAGGGTCGCCTCGATCTCAAGCGTCTTCGCATCCACGCGCCGATAGCGTTCAACTATATGCAGCGCGTCCGAATGGAACGATACCCGGCCTTCAGCGGAGATCCAGTTCGTGTCGATAAAGTTCGTCTTATCCACCACCAGGGTATCGCCTTCCCAGTGACCCACGGCATCTCCGCGATAAGAAGGAGGCACGGTGTCGCGGTGCGGCCTTCCGTCCGTGGGAATAATTTGAAAGCCGTGATAGGTCTCGGTGAGCATCACGACGAAAACCGGAGTCTGGACGATCTGTCCCACCGCTCCGACATCGAAGAGGCTCACGTTCAACGTGCCAAATGCCGTTGGAGTGCAATCGAGTGACGGGTCGTCCTTATCGGCCAGTGTTTTGGCCCTGGCCTGGGCCGAAGGCTGATACAAGCCGCTAAACGAGGGCGCCCGCTGTGCCGGACCCCGCCCGGCGGCAGGTGTTGCTCCCCGCCCACCCGCGGGCGCCGCGGCGCGGCCTCCGACATCGGCGCCACGCCACCAGACGCCGGAGAGATCCGGATGACCGTCGGCCATGCGCGGGACGCGTGTCTGAGCAGCCTGACTCGCCGGAGCAACCGTTCCCCCGGACGCCGTCTGCGCCGCGAGGCGAGCCGGCGCAAACCACATCAGTGCACTGGCGGTCGCCGCCGTCATTATCGAGCGCTCAAACATCCGCGCCCAGGGCATCACCGGGTCTCCTGTGGCCCGAACATCCCGAATACCTGCCCATCCGACGTGACGAGCTCTCTCAGCATCCCCCTTTTTTGCGAGGCATCCCTGGCACGAAAGCCCTTGATGGTCACCTCAACGCCCGCCTTGATGACACCCGGCTTATAGCCGTTGCGGATCATGCCGCTCGGCGTTCCGGCCTCGAAGGCCCACCTCTCCACCTGGCCGCCGGGGTTCTTCACATCGAGGAAAAACCACGAATGCGGGTTTCGCAGCAGCACCTCACTGATCACGCCGTGAACGGTTATCGGCTGTTTCAGATCGTACGCCGCGGAAAATGAATGATGCGCCCACGCAGGCACACCCGTGCAGAGCACAACCAGACATGACACTAAAATCGCGAAGGCTCTTCGTTTCATACCACCTCCGGCCTGTCCGGGATCCCATTCGGAATCCTGGTTCCGCTGAGTATACACCCGGCAGCGACCGGCGTTCAAGTGGACATCCGCGGCAGGCAACGATGCTCGCCGTTGGCGCCGCGCAACGCCGCCCCGGGCTGCGGCATCAGGATTTCCATCTTATGCGCCTGTATCTTATGCACCCATGGCACGTCGAATACTCTCGGCGATGCGCTCCGTACCCGGCATCGCGAGGTCTTCCAGCACCTCGGCCGAAGGCAGCGGAATATGCGGTGTCGTGATTCGCAGAGGCGCGCCGTCGAGATCGTAAAACGCCTCTTCGGCGATAATCGAGACCAGCTCCGCGCCCCAGCCGCAGAGGCGTGGATTCTCCTCCACCGTGAAGACGCGGTGCGTGCGCGCCACTGAAGCGAGCATCGTTTGCGTATCGAGCGGGACGAGCGAACGTACATCGATTACTTCGCAATCGATGCCATGCTCCGCCTTGAGCCGGTCGGCCGCGGCGACCGCGCGAGGAACCATCAGCGCCAGTGCAAGGACGGTCGCGTCTTTACCCGGCCGCACGATCTTTGCCACGCCCAGCCTGTCCACAATCTCCCCGTCCGGCACTTCGCCCTTCGTCGCGTAGAGCGACTTGTGTTCGAGAAAAATCACCGGGTCGGGATCGCGAACCGAGGCCGCGAGCAACCCGATGACATCGAGCGGAGTCGAGGGCGCAACCACCTTCAGGCCCGGAATCATCATGCACCAGTTTTCGACGCTCTGGCTGTGCTGCGCTCCGAAGCGCAAGCCGCCGCCGTTCGCCGTGCGTACCACCAGAGGGCATTTCACCTGCCCGCTCGTCATATAGCGGCTCTTCGAGAACTGATTGGCCAGATAGTCGAAGCACACCGCGATGAAGTCCGAGAACATGATTTCGGCGATGGGCTTGAGGCCAGTCATCGCCGCGCCCATGGCCGCGCCAAGGATGGCCTGTTCGGAGATAGGCGTATCGCGTACGCGCAGCGGGCCGAACTTCTCGAAGAGCCCGACCGTGGCTTTGAACACGCCCCCCGCTCTGGCAATGTCTTCGCCCAGGAATACAACGTCGGGATCGCGCTCCATCTCCTGCGCGATGCCGCGCGCGACGGCCTCGCGATACGTCAGTTCCGCCATGCCGCGCCCCCATCGGCAAAGACGTCCGTCAACAGCAGATCGGGGGATGGCGGTGGAGCGGCCTTGCAGATTTCCGTGGCTTCGTCCACCCTGCGTCTGACGACATCTTCGATCTCGAGCAGCATGGATTCGTTGATCCCCGCCGCGAGAAGGCGCTCGCGGTAGATCCGGACGGGGTCGCGTTTGCCGCGCCAGTGGTCAAGTTCGCCTTCAGGGCGATATTTGGCCGGGTCGGCGCGCGAGTGACCGCTGTACCGGTAGGTCAGGCATTCGATCAATGACGGCCCGCCGCCCGAGCGCGCTTTGTCATAAGCCGTGCGCGCCGTGCGATAAACCACGTCCGCATCCTGGCCATCGATAAGAATCCGTTCCAGCCCGTAAGCGCTGGCGCGCCCCGCCGCGGGGTCCTGCACTGCGGTCACGTCACCGATCGGCGTGTATTCCATATAGAGGTTGTTCTCGCACACGAACACGACGGGCAGCTTCCAGATCGCGGCTAAGTTCAGGCCTTCGTGGAACGCGCCGATGTTGGTGGTGCCATCGCCGAAGAAGCACACGGAAATATCCTTGTCCCCTTTATACTGAGCGCGCCACGCGGCTCCGCAGGCGATCGGGATATGCGCGCCCACAATCGCGTAAGAGCCCATGACGCCATGCTCCACGGAGGTCAGATGCATGGAACCGCCCTTGCCCCGGAGTAAGCCGTTGCCGCGCCCCATCAGCTCACCCAGCACTTTCTCCATAGGGACGCCGCGTGCCAGCGTGTGCGCATGGCCGCGATAGGTACAGAAGGTAAGATCCCGAGGCTCCATGGCCGCGGCGAAACCGGCGGCAACGGCCTCCTGCCCGAGTGAAAGATGGCTGGTGCCTTTGACCAGGTTTTGAAGGAAGAGATCGTAAGCGCGCTGTTCGGATTCGCGCAGTTCCACCAGGATGCGATACATCCGCAAGCGCAGTTCTTCTGAGAGGGGGAAATCCATACTTACTTCGGGATGTGGGGAACCACGAGATGAAACAGCTTGATCGATTGCCCTTCCGCGGGCCGGATCGATGCAATTTCGGACGGCCCGAGGTAGACGCCGGCGCCCCGCGGCGCGTCATAGTCTTTGTTGTCCAGGTTGATCGTGCCGCTGCCCTCCATCAAATAGATGAGCTGGTGCTTATCCTGCGGTACGGTATGAAACTGCTCGCCCGGTTGCAGCCAGCGCAGCGTGCCGAGGACATTTTTTGCGCCCTGCAGCGTGTTATTCAGAACCTCCGTGGCTTCTCCCCAGGGCGTCTTCACGCGCGGAAGTGTGTTGGTGTCGATGAATGTCAGGGTTGTGTTGACGGGCATCGGAAAGTCCTATGTTTGAACCCAGACCCCGCCTTCAATACGGTTCCAGACAAGATCTTCCGGAGTGCCGTCGAGGATCGTGGTGACGAAGCGGTTGGGGGCCTGGAACTCGAAGTAAAACAGCGGCGATTCGGTGGCCCGCAGGCGGTGTTTGGCTTCAGCCGGAATGAAAACCATATCGCCCGGGCCTACTTTGCGAATGCCCTCCCCGGTCTCCACGGTTCCATTGCCTTCCATAATGAAGTAAAAGTGCTCACAATTTTCATGCAGATGGTAAGGCGAAGATGCGCCCTGTTTGTAACGCATGATCCCGGCCAGCATGTCGTCGATCTTCGTGAGTTCCCTGTTTACGAAGAAAGTCCGCTCGCGGCCCGGAACGGCCGAGACCAGCCGCGGAAGCTTGTCCTCCTGAAAAATATACGCCATAGGTTTCTCGCGCCGGCTTATCTCGGCTGGTATTGAAGCCGCGTCACTTTGCCGGCACAAGGCTTTACCGACCGATCAGTATACACCCGGAGCCCTGCCCGGCTGTATCATGAATTCTGCTTTGTCTGACGCCGGAGAAAGAATCAGCATGAAACGACATACCTTCCCGATCCTTGCTTGTCTTGCCTGTCTGACGCTGGGGGCAGTTGCCCTTGCCGCGCAGGACATTACGATTACTAATGCCCGTGTCGTTGTTGGAAATGGCACCTCAATAGCCCGCGGATCGATCGTGGTACGCGCGGGAAAAATCGTTTCCGTGACCTCCGGCGAGCCTTCGGGCGTGAGTGGCCGGACTATCGACGCCAAAGGCATGACCGCCATGCCCGGTTTCATCGACGGGCACCGGCATATCAATACGGGCCCCAACGAGAAAGCGCAGATGCAGGCTTTGCTCGAAGCAGGTTACACGACCGTTCTCTCCGGAGGCGGCCCGGCGGAAGGCAACATCGCGCTCAGGGACCACATCGAGAAGGGTCTGATCAATGGACCGCGCATCATCCCGTCCGGGTCCTTGAGGCTGGCTAACAACACTCCGGAAACCGCTCGGGCCGAGGTGCGGAAGATGGCCGCTCTCGGAATCAAATTCACGGGTGAGATTGCCCTTACTCCCGTGCCCGGGCCGACCGAAAAAGACCTGGAAGTTCTCAGGGCGATTGTTGACGAGGCGAAGAAAGCCGGCGTGATGGTCCAGGTTCACGCCGTAAGTTCCAGGGCGATGATGGCAGCTGTAGATGCCGGCGTGCCGCTGCTGGTTCACCTTCCCAACAAAGACTGGGTGAGCAAAGAAGATGCGAGGAAAGTGGCGGCCGCGGGCGTGAAAATGTTGGGTACCGTTAGCTTCGGTTCGCCTGTGTTCGGCGTGTTCGCGGATGACAACAAGCCGCGGTTCCGGGACGGGAAGCCGTGGCCCGAAGGGATCGTCGACGGGGTCCGCCTGGGCGAGGAGGCGGGATATATGCCGGTGAACGCGCGCACGATCTGGGACGCAGGCGTCACTCTCGGTTACTGCACCGACACAAACTACGACCCCGCGGCCGGGCTGGACCACGAACTTAAGATGCTGAACGTGATGTTCTCGATGCAGGACATCGTGAAGATGATGGGGCCGAATACGGCGTCTTACATTCAGATGAGCGACCAGCTTGGCACGCTGGAACCGGGCAAGCTGGCCGATATCGTCCTGCTCGACGGCAACCCGCTGGAAGGCTACTGGAACATGCTGAAGACTAAAGTAGTGCTCAAGGGCGGGGTGATTGTGGTCGATAAACGTTAATAGAAAAACGTTTAGTCAGTTCAATCCGCGAGCCTGCTTCCGCGCCAGCCGGCTCCACCTGGCCGCGGCTCTTTTCAGATAGGGCGGCGCGAGATTTGCCGCTTCAGCCGTGCGTTCATACACCTCACGCGCCTCCTTCATTTTCCCAAGGCCTTCGAGCGCCTGTCCATAGTGAAGGAGACCTTCGGGATCGTAGGGCCTTCGTTCCACGTATTCCGCCAGTTCGCGCCGCGCGTCCTCAAACTGGCGCGCCGAAATATAAAGAGCGCCGAGTTCCCGAAGAATCTCGCTCTGGCTGTGCCGCTCGTCCTGATTCACGACCGTTTGAAACTGAGTGAGCGCATCCGCAAGCTGTCCCCGCTCCCGCGCGATCCGGCCCAACTGGAAATGGGCGTCGGTGTGCGAAGGGTCGATGGCCACGGCATTCTGAAATCGCCGGATGGCTTCCGTGAATTGCCGGCGCTGCTGGTAAATCAGGCCGAGCTGATACTGCACCTCGCCATCGTGCGGGTTGACCGCGGCGGCCTCCAGATTCCGTCGAAAGCTCTGGCGATTCCGCAATCCCGCGCCCAGGGTGCTGAACTCGCTGCGCAGATAGAAGAATGCCAGCAACAGGAAAAACGGAGACGCAAGCCAGCCCAGCAGGTATCGCAGCGGGCTCCAGACGAAATACGCCGCGACCGGCGAAATCCACGATAAGCACGCGATGACGGCGGCCGCCCCGTTTCCCGAGCCGAACACCGTCCGCACGGCGAAGAAAATCAGCAGCGCGAAATAGAGGTACGCCAGGCCGATCGCGCCGAGAAAGAGCTTCGGCAGGAACCAGGCAACCAGCAGGAGAGGCAGGTTCGCGGCCGTCCACGCAGCCGCGGCGCACGTCAGCAGCGGCGCATAATCCCGCTGGAATGAGGCGCCAAAGCCGCCGGCTACCCGGCCCGCGATACCGCCGATGGCGACCGTGCCCGGAACGTAGATTGCCGCAAGAACAAACAGCGGGGCGTAGAACGAAAACGAAAGCCCGCGGATCGAGTGTCCCAGCAAAAGGGACAAGGCCAGCACGGCCATGCTGGCGAAAACAAGGCTGCCCCGATCCAGAATGTCACCCATGGCCGCGGCGGGCCGCGCGTACAGGCGCAATATCAGCTTTGCGTTAGCTATCAAAACAGCCGATTTACTCCGGCCCGAACGCCAGCAGTACGTTTCCGAAAGGCCCGCCTCCAACGCCGTAGCCTGAGCCGATATACATCATTCCGCCCGCGATGACCGGGCCAACCGAGGAAATCCCGCCGCCGTGAGCATCCGCGACCTTGTTGACGGTGTCGAAATTTCTGTTCGTATCGAATTCCCAGAGGGAGGTGCCGTCGGTCGTGGACAAAGCGTGCAGCTTGCCGTCCGTGCCGCCGACGAAAACAACCCCGGCGATCATTGTGGCCGCGGCATTATTGCTCACCCGCACGCCGGCGGCATTAATCGGCTGGAACCAGGCGCGCTGACCGGTGGCCAGTTTGAGCGCCGACATGCTTCCGTCGCCCATGCCGTAGTAAATGTTTTCGTGATCGGCCGCGCCGCCCCATACGATACCGCCGCGCCCGCCGCCCGCGTTGGCGGTTACGCGCCAGAGCAGCGCGCCGCGATTATCCGGATCGAGCGCGAACACGTCGCCATTCTTGGTGCCTGCGATCAGCACCCGCCTGCCATCCGCAAGAGTGCGCAGGACGGGCGAGTTGCCAATGTCCGCGTCCGGACCCATGGTCTGCGGACACGCTTTGCTCTTGTTCTCGCCGCGGCAGCCTCCCATGAAGGCATCGTTGGCCTGAGACTGATACGACCACAGAACCTTGCCGGAATTCATATCGACGGCGACGACGGCGTCTCCCAGAGGCTGGGCGGGTTCGGTCTCCGTATCGCCCGTACCGAAGTAGACCGCATGGCGCACCGGATCGATTGTTGGCGAGTTCCACACGGAGCCTCCCGCCGGGCCGTATAACTGGACGCCATTCGTATTCTTTTGCGTCGGCCTGGGGGTGCTCATCGTGTAAGTTTTCCAGATCTGCTCGCCGCTGTTGGCGTCGAGCGCGGCCACGCTGCCGCGCGACGTGCAGCATTCATAGTCCTGATTGCCGCTTTGCCATTCTTCCGACGAAGACACGGGCACGTACAAACGCCCGTTATAGAGCTTCGGCGCGGCGGTGATGCGCGCGAGAAAGAACTCGTCCACCTTGCGTTTCCAGAGGAGCTTGCCATGCTGCGCATCGAGCGCGTAGACGTTGGCTTTGGCGTCGCCGAAATAGACCGCGTACTTCGTGTTTCCCTGACCGGTGACCGGGCCGATGCTGATGGCCGGGCGAACCGTGTTGCCGGTTTCGTAACCCCAGTAAACGCACCCGGTTTTGGCGTCGAGCGAATAGACCCACCCTATATCCGTGCCGACGAAGATACGTCCGGAAGCGACCGCGGGCGGACTATACGCGCTGATGCCGAGCGGAAATCCGAACGCCCATTTGAGCTTGAGCTTCGGCACATCGGCTCTGGTCATGCCGGCTGCTTCAGTCCTTTGATAACGGGTGTTCTCGATATCCCCGCCCCAGCCGCTCCAGAAGGCGCCCGCATAAGGATCGGTCAGCGGCGGATTCGAGGTGCACGCGTTCGGGAAATTTTTGGGATCGCCCGCCGCCGCGCTGCCGATCTGCCGGTAGCCGCCCATGAATTCGGACATGCGGCGCTTCTGCGGATCGGTCAGGTGCTGGTCGTGTTCCGGGCGGTCGGGTTTGGCGACCACCGCGTAGATCTGCTCCGGCGTCATCTGGCGGATGCGGCGGGCGCTCGGCGCTTTGGTGGAATCGTTCTCACGATGGCAGCTCATGCAGCGCGTCTGGAAATAGGTAAGGCCGTCTTCCATGCCAATCGCTCTGGGGGCGGCGGCGCGTCTGGCCGTTGCGGCGGGCGCCTGGGCCCGCACCGCGCTTACCCAGCCGAAACCGCCGGCAGCACACAGCGCCATCGCACAGATCGCAACATCGAGGTTCCGTGTCATAACGCTCCCTAATCTCTCATATGGCCGTGCGCGATGCAACAAACGCGCGCGTGGCGCGGTCATGTTCAAAGGCCGTTGACTTGCCGTGACGTACGGGAACGCGTACGCTGATGGTTATGACCAGCATGAATGCCAGCGAGGCCCGTGAGCAACTTTATCGCCTGCTTGACGAAGCGGCCAGCGATCATGAACCCGTGCTGATCACCGGACCTCGCTCCAACGCCGTCCTTGTCGGAGAAGAAGACTGGAATTCGATTCAGGAAACCCTGTATCTTCTCTCAATGCCGGGGATGCGCGGCTCCATCGCTGAAGGACTCGTCACGCCGGTCGATCGATGTGAGAAAGAACCTGGCTGGTGACACCCTGGCAACTTGTTTTCACAAAACAGGCTCAGAAGGACGCCCGTCGTCTTGCTTCAGCGGGCCTCCGGCCGAAGGCGGACTAATGGGCCAGATTTCTGGGCAAGCTTCAGCCGGAAGTTCCGGATGAAATCCATATTCTACTGAGGGAACTGAGTTTAAATGGTGGGCTCGAGAAGACTCGAACTTCCGACCTCTTCCGTGTCAAGGAAGCGCTCTAACCAACTGAGCTACGAGCCCACAAAACGGCAGGAGACCTCAGTATAGCAACCGATTCGTAGCGTGCCATACGGATTCACCGTACCGCGAATGGCAGAGAGACGGTTTTGCTGGCGATGTGTTCGGTGACGTGGTCGAATGTATCCAGATCGAAGGGTTGTCCGATATGATTACCGGCCAGATCTTCGAGCCCGGTATCGGCGATGAGCCGGTAATTGCCAGCCGTCCACGGTTGCCGCGGCGTGAAGCGCCACTCGGTCTCCTCGCGGGCAATGCGAACGGTCCCCGCGACCACGCCCCGCGCGTCCGAAACCTGCAACATGCGCAGCAGCAGCGGGTAGTTCATGGGAGTGGGGAAATCGACTACCAGCGCGTCCGTTGAACCGGCCTTTGGCCCGCTCACGCGCCACTGCCCGGGGGTGGGCGGGGTTCTCTCGGCCGGTCCCCCGCGAAAGGATTTGCGGAAGCCTTCGGCCATTGGCACGCCCCGCGCATCGGGCCAGTCCCGATCGATCACGAGCGTGTAGCGCATGCCTTCGGCGAGCGGAGGCCCCAGGGCTTCGTTCGACGTCAGGCCGCGCTTGATGCGCCCCGGATCGAATGTCATGGTTAGCCGGCGAAAATTCCTGTCCCAGAGTTCTTCTCCCGGCAGGAAGACCGCCTGCGCGCCGCGCAGTTCCTTGCCAGACCGGTCCAGCACGTGAATGTACCGGGCGGCCTCCCCGCGGCTCATCGGCGCCGAGAAGTAGATGTAGAGCCGAAGCTGGTTGGCCGGCCAGATGTCGCCGGAGGGGTAAACGCGTTCAACGCGCGCCACCCGGTCGGTGGGGCGTGGAGGTCCGTCGAACGTCTTCGCGATCAAGGCGCCGCCCGAGGGCGGATGAAACACGGCGCGGTAATGCACACCCGCCGCGATCGGGTATGCGGGATGGAAGACGAGCGCGCGGCCTTCGACGGCGTAGCTGCCCAGCAAAGGCGGAATATCGCCCGTCCCCGCGTAGACTACAAAAATCGAAGCCCAGCCGTTTGCGGGTGCGGCCAGCGGCGCCTGCCAGCCGGAGACTTTGAAGGCGCCGCCTTCGAACTGAATGGAAACGTCCTGCGTGGCCGCGTTCATCCCGGCAATGAGCGGTTACGGCAGTGCTATTGTCGTCAGATCGATCGGCCCGACCGGAGGACCGGGATTATAAACCGGACCCGAGCCGGGTTGGCCGGTCATCACCAGTACATTGGAATCGTCGATCCGCGCCAGGTGTTGCACGTTCTTCAGGCTGTCTATTTTTTCATAAGGCACGCCGGCGACATCGGTGCGCTGCGGGGATGCAATTACCGGGTAGCTTTGGAGGTTATCCGCCTTCAGTTTCACCACTCCAAAACTGGTATTGGCGATGAGGATGTAGTCGTGGCCGCCTTTCTTGTAGGGGACCATGTCGAGCGGCTGATTGCCCGCCCCGAGGTCCGCGATCTCCGCGCCTTTGACCTGCGCGCCGGGCTTCAGTTCGCTGAGCGGAATCTTGACCAGAGGCGTGCAGGTATAGGCCGCGAGAACGTACTGCCGGCCGGAAATATCGTAGGGAACAAAGGTCCTGATGGGCGCCTGCGTCTCATAACGCCCGTGGGAGGAGTGCCAGATCTGAAGCGTCGCGCCCTCACCGGCGGTCTTGAAGGGAAAGGGAATCGAGCGGAGCGCCGAGTTCCATTCTTCATTCGAGAGCCCGGCCACCATCAGGTTGCCGTCGACATAATTCATGTCCGTGATGGTCTGCATGCGGGGGTTGGAGCGGCCCTTCGCGTTCGAGTTGGGCGCATCCACCAGGCTCACGGACTCGTGGCGGGCGTTGTCGAGCGAGAGCATGGTCACCTTGCCGCTGGTATCCACGCGCGCGATGAGCGGCGAAGCGTCCGGACCCCGGCCACGCGAAGCGGACACATAGATGTTCCGCGAAATCGGGTTGACCTTCACGTCGTTGATCACGACCTGATCCGGCGTTACACCCACCAGACCGGCGATCTTCGCGTCAACCCCCTCGACATTGATTTTCACGGCGCCGGAGGGCTTCGTATCCTGCGTATCGAGGGCCACAATCCGGGCGCCCATCGAATCGCCCACAAAGAGGATGCCATGGGGGCCGAAGGCCAGCGGTCCCGCTGACATCAGGTCAACTTTGCCCGAGGGCATGCTGGGCATGGTAGTGGCTGGCTTGCTGAAAGCGGCGACGGCGATGGCCAGCGCGGCTGTTGCGCAAAGGGCGATCGCCGGGATCTTTGTCGTTCGGCGCATATTCGTCTCCTTAATTTTTTGTTGCTTCAGAGAACCTTATATATATCTCCGTGAGGTGCGGATGTCAACGGCGGGGCGAGGCGATTGTAGTTGCCTGGGGATTCTGTCACCTCCGCCGAAATGTTATTTATTAACGACGCCTAATCGAGTCCGCGGGCCACGATCTGCACCAGATCCAGCAATTCCGGCGGATTGTCGGAGACGGTCTTCAGCGCGTCCCGGAACATCGACGCGCAGAACGGGCAGGCCGCCGCAACCGTTCCCGCGCCGGTCGCGACCAGTTCTTCGGCGCGCGCCACGTTGATGCGCTTGCCTTTTTCCTCGCCGAGGAACATCTGTCCGCCGCCCGCCCCGCAGCAGAACGATCTTTCCCGGTTGCGCGGCGCTTCCACCACTTCAACCGACTGCCCGAGCACGGCCCGCGGCTCGTCGTAAACCCCGCGATAGCGCCCGAGATAGCACGGGTCGTGGTAGACCACCTTCTCTTTTGCATCGCCGGCCCGTACCGGCAGGCGGGTTTTGTGGCGGTTGAGCAATTCGGAGTGATGCTCGATCTCGACCGTTTTGCCGGCCTCGCGCCAGTCCACGCTCATCGTCCGTACGCAATGGGGGCAGATGCTGAGCAGTTTCACGGCTTTGTTTTGGGAAATGGTTTCGATGTTCTCTTCCGCGAGCGTCGTGAAGAGCAGGTCGTTGCCGAGTCTTCGCGCGGGGTCGCCGTTGCACTTTTCTTTCCGCAGCACCCCGAAGGTAATGCCGAGATAGTTCAGCACCTTGACCAGCGCCAGAATGGTCTCGCGCCCGCCCGGGTCGTATGCGCCCATGCAGCCCAGCCAGAGGCAATACTCCTGCGTGCCATCGTAGATCGGGAGCGCGTTTTTCTCGATGAACTTCTGGCGTTCGCTCGAAGGGAGCCCGAGCGAATTGCCGTTCCGTTCCATGGTCAGGAACAGTTTCGTGCCGTAGGTATCTTCCCAGGCGCCCGTGTTAACAGCCCCGCGGCGCAATCCTATAATCATGGGCAGGTGTTGAATGCCGAGGGGGCACTCGTATTCGCAGCCCCCGCAGGTGGTGCACTGGAACACCGCTTCTTCCAGAATATGGGCACCCAGCAGGGGCTTTTCCGATGCGGTCCCTTCGGTGTTGAGGTAAGCCCGCAAGCCGAGAATCAGTTCCTTCGGGTTCAGGACTTTGCCCGTGTTGTACGCGGGACAGTGTTCGGTGCAGCGGCCGCATTCCACGCAGGAAAAAGCCTGCAGGGCGTCAATGCGGGTGACATCTTTGCCCGCCGCAAGACCGAAATCTTCGTCGCCGGCGAGTTTGGGAATATCGCTGAAACCCTCGCGCTTCAGAAGGATCGCTGCCGGCCCCAGGATCAGATGGAGGTGCTTGGTGTGCGGGATCAGAGGCAGGAAGACCAGCAGCGCGAGCGTGTGACTCCACCATGCGATCCTGTTTTCCGGGAGCGCAAAACCAGCGAGATAAGTCACCATCAGCAGAAAGATCAAGCCTGCGATGACGCCCGATTCGGGAGAGAGAGCGCCCAGCCAGACGGGCCGCTCGATGAAACGCCGCACCGCGAGATATGCGATGGAAACAGCCACCGCGACGGCGAACAGCGCGACAAAAGCAAAGTAAATCCGCCCGAATCCGCCGGTGCGCGACAGGAACGGCGCGCCAAATCCGGTGGCGATGTGGTTGATCGTAATCAGCGCGAAGGCGCAGAATCCCCAGAACACGAACGCATGCGCGATCCCGGCGAGCGGGCGCCCGCGGATCGTCTTCCCCTGCAGCAGAACTTCCCACACGAATTGCCGGATGCGCGGAGCAAGAGAGCCCAGCGTGAATCCAGGGTCCGGCATCGCGGCGGACAGAATCCGGACGACCGAGCGAAACCGGTACCAGAAGCTCCCGAGGGACAGAGCGATCAGAATCGCAAGGATAATTTTCTCCGGCACACCGTAAATCTAGCAAATGCTAGATTCGAGGATGTGCCGTTTCCGATTGAAAAGACAGAGATGAAGTGTGCCGTTGTCTCCGGTGCGGCGGGCTTTGTCCCCTCCCACATGTGCGACCGCCTGCTCAAGGAAGGGTTCAGAGTGATCGGCCTCGATAACCTGCTCACCGGACTGGAGCGGAATGTCGAACATTTGCGCGGGAACCCGAACTTTGAGTTCCGCCTGCAGGACGTCACGCAGCCGTTCGATATCGCGGGCGACGTGGACTTCGTGCTCCACATGGCGTCTCCGGCAAGTCCCAAAGATTATCTGGAATTTCCCATCGAGACGCTCGACGTGGGCTCCCTCGGAACCCGGCGAATGCTGGAACTGGCCCAAAGCAAAGACGCAAAATTCCTGTTCACGTCCACGTCGGAAACCTATGGCGATCCAGCCGTGCATCCGCAGGTGGAGACGTACTGGGGCAATGTAAACCCTGTCGGTCCGCGTTCGTGCTATGACGAGAGCAAGCGTTTCGCCGAAGCGCTCACCATGGGCTACCACCGCGCCCGCGGGGTTCGGACAAGCATCGCGCGCATTTTCAATACGTACGGTCCGCGCATGAAACTGAACGATGGCCGGGTGGTGCCCGCGTTTGTGGACAAAGCCCTGCAAGGCAAGCCCATGACCGTTTTCGGCGACGGCTCGCAGACCCGCAGCTTCTGCTACGTGAGCGACCTCGTGGACGGGCTTTACCGGTTACTCTTGTCGAGCGAGGTCTTCCCCGTCAACCTGGGCAATCCGCGGGAGATGACGATTCTGGAATTTGCGAAAACGATTGAGGAAATGACAGGAAGCAAAGGCGGGGTGGTGCACTACGCCCTGCCGGAAGACGATCCGAAGCAGCGCCGGCCCGATATTACAAAGGCGCGGACGCTGCTCGGATGGAACCCGGTGGTTACCCTCGAAGAAGGGATGCGTTACACCGTGGAGTATTTCAGACAGCTCCCACTTTCAGCTTTTCGCGCTGTTCCCGAAGTACCGACTTCCGGCTCAGTTTGATTTTGTTGCCTTCGAGGCCAATCACTTTAACCAGGATCTGATCGCCTTCCTTCAGTTCGTCGCGCACTTCCTTAACCCTGTTTTCGGCGATCTCGCTGATGTGCAGCAAGCCGTCGGTGCCGGGGAAGATTTCGACAAACGCTCCGAAGTCGACAATCCGGACCACTTTGCCCAGATAAGTCTTGCCCACTTCGGCGGTCGCGGTGAGATCGCCGATGATCTGCAGGGCTTTCTTCGCCGCTTCCGGATCGTTCGAAGCCACGTGCACGGTGCCATCGTCCTCGACGTCGATCTTGACGCCGGTCTGTTCGATGATGCCGCGAATGACTTTACCGCCCGGTCCGATGACGTCACGGATTTTATCCTGCGGGATTTTGACGGTGTAAATACGCGGCGCATAGGGCGACATGTCCGTACGGGTCTCGGTGAGAACCTCGTCCATTTTGGCCAGAATGTGCAGCCGTCCGCGGCGCGCCTGTTCGAGCGCTTCTTTCATCAGCGCCGTGGTGACGTTCGGGACCTTGATATCCATTTGCAGGGCGGTGATGCCGTCCTTCGTGCCTGCGACCTTGAAATCCATGTCGCCATAGTGATCTTCGGCGCCCGCGATGTCGGTGAGGATGGCGTATTTATCGCCTTCTTTCACCAGACCCATGGCCACGCCGCCTACCGGAGCCGTGATCGGCACGCCGGCATCCATCAACGCCAGACTGGCGCCGCAGACGGTCGCCATCGAGCTCGAACCGTTCGATTCGAGAATGTCGCTGACTACGCGCAACGTGTAGGGGAACTTGGCCTCTTCCGGGAGAACGGCGGAAACCGCGCGCTCCGCCAGCGCGCCGTGGCCGATTTCGCGGCGGCCGGGGCCGCGCATGAAGCCGACTTCGCCCACGCTGAACGGCGGGAAGTTGTAGTGCAGCATGAATCGCTTGAACGATTCGCCCGGTTCCAGCAACTCGACGCGTTGTTCGTCGTCCTTGGTGCCCAGAGTGACGGTCACCAGAGCCTGTGTCTCGCCACGTGTGAAAAGGGACGATCCGTGAGTGCGCGGCAACACGCCCGTTTCACCCCAGATGGCGCGAACTTCATCGAATGCGCGGCCATCGGGACGGCGCCGGGCTTCCAGCATCTCGTCGCGGAAGACGCGCTCTTTGAGGAGCTTGAAAACCTTGTCCGCTTCTTCCTTCTGCTCTTCGGCGGCTTCTTCCACCACGCGGTCGTGCAGCGCATCCACGCGGGCATAGCTTTCGAGTTTCTCGTACTTCTTCGTGTTGAGAGCGTCGATCAGCTCGGCACGGATCTTTTTGTCGATGGACGACACCAGCTCCGAATCGAGTTCTCTCGGAGTGTATGTCTTCTTGGTCTTGCCCGCCACCGCCACCAGCTGCTTCAGGACTTCAATAATCTTTTTGCAGGCTTCGTGGCCATGTTCGAGCGCGCCGAGCACTTCTTCTTCAGAAACCTGCTGGGCACCGGCTTCGACCATCACAATGCCCTGGTCGCTGCCAGCCACGATCATGTTGAGTTTCGACGCTCTGGTCTCGGTGTAGGTCGGGTTGGCGACGTATTTACCGTCAACGATTCCGACGCGCACGGCGCTGACCAGGTGGTGGAACGGAATATCGGAAATGGCGAGCGCGGCGCCCGCGCCGACGATCGCGAGAACACCGGGATCGTGTTCGGGGTCGGCCGACAGAACCATGGCGATGATCTGTGTTTCGATGAGGTAGCCTTCCGGGAACAGAGGCCGCATGGGCCGGTCGATCATCCGGCTGGTGAGAGTCTCTTTCTCCGACATCCGGCCTTCGCGCTTGATGTACCCGCCGGGGATTTTGCCCGCGGCGTAAGTGTACTCGCGATAGTCGCAGGTGAGGGGAAAAAAGCTCTGATTGGGCTTCGGGCGCGCCGCGGAGCAGGCGCTGACGAGGACTACGGAATCGCCCCAGCGGACAATTACGGAGCCACTGGCCTGCTTGGCCATTTTGCCGGTCTCAATCGTGAGTTTCCGGCCGTCGAGGTCAACCTCAAACTTGTGTATGTTCATCTATTTGGTTCAGTGCCGGGGTACGTCCCCCGGACATCCTTATCTGCCGAAGAATCGGTCGAATGTCAAAAATGCATTGGACGAGTGGGGGAGCTGACAGGAGGGAGGCTGGCCGCGAAACTGCGCCAACCTGCGATTCGCGGCCTGGATTGGACCACGAAGGCGAGTGCGAATACCACTGCTTCGAGTAGAACCCCGATAAAACTAGTGGCGGATGGAAAGCTTTACGAGAACACTCTTGTAACGTTCCGGGGTATTGACCTTGAGGTAAGTCAACAGACGGCGGCGCTTGGCTACGAGGCTCAACAGGCCCCGGCGCGAAGAGTGATCTTTTTGATGAGTTTTGAAATGCTGAGTCAGCTGAACGATACGATCGGTCAACAACGCGATCTGCACTTCCGGCGACCCGGTGTCCGACTTGTGCGTCTGATTCCGGGCAACGATCTGCCGCTTTGCTTCTGCCACCAATGCCATCTAAAGGTTGCTACTCCTTGTCATCTCTTTTCCTCGTTTGTATCAAGGTCAGTGTAACACAAGTTTCCGGAGAACGCCGGAAGGGCTTTATTGCCGGTAAACGCCGGCTGCTTTGAAATCCCCGGCTTTTGCGATGGATAGCGACGATGCGTCTATGTGACGCCGGAACGCCGCATTCACCTGTTCGACGGTCAGGGCGTCGAGTTTTGCATCCATCTGCTCATCCCAGGCGAGCGTGCGGTCCACGTCGTCCCGCGTGGCGATCAGGCGCAGCAGAGACTGATCCTGCGACCGCCCGACGATGCGCTCGTCCCGGATCGCCTTTTTGGCCGCGGCGACTTCTTCCGCGGTGAATCCTCCGGCGAGCGTCTTCGCCAATTCGTCACGGAAACTGGCCTCCACTTTCGGCGTGTTCTTCGGGTTGCTGATGGCCGCTCCGCCAAACCTGGCTGCATTGCCATCGAGGGGCGAGGAGGCCCGGAAACTGGAATTGACCGAATAGCTCAGGCCCTCGCGGTTGCGGATGCGATCCGGCACGCGCGACGTAATCGAACCGCCGAACATGTAGTTGGCAAGTACCATCGCCGGGTAGTCGGGATCGGTGTCGGACATAGGCAGCGTGAGAGCCGCTTCGAAGGTTGCGTTCTGTTTGTCCGGCGTCTCGATGGTCAGATTCACCGGGGCCGTCTTCTCAAAGTTTTCCGTAATACGGCGGTAAGGCGCGGGGCTCGCCCAGTTCCCGAATAACTCCGCCAAAGCCTTCGTTAGTGCCGCCGGATCGAACTGCCCCACGATCACCAGTTCGCCGTGCGACGCACCGTAAAAGCGGGAGTGGAACTGCTTCACGCCGGCAAGCGTAACCTTGCCGATATTGGCGATCTGTTCGTCGATCGTGCCGACGTACCGGACGTCGTTCTTCGGAAACGGATTGAGCGCGCGATCGAGCGCCAGGGGCGCGAGCGCGGCGGGCTCCGTGCGGCGGTTCTCAATACCCGCGATCCGCTGCTTCTTCGCGGAATCGAACTCCGAATCCGGAAACGACGGTTCACGCAACATTTCGGCGGCGAGGCGGAGGGCGGGAATCAGGTTCTCCTCCGTGGTCTGGATCGAGGCGGAGGCCCCGGAAACGCCGCCCGAGACGTTGATGCGCGCATTCAGTTTCACCATCTCGTCCTGAATCTGCTGGCGGGTATGGCTCGCGGTTCCGCGCATGAGCAGCCCACCGGTCATGCTTCCGATGGCATTCTTGCCGGCCAGTGCTTTTTCATCGCCGAACTGAAGCTGAAGAATGGCGGAAACGGTGCCGCCGCGGTTTGTTTTCGGAAGCATCGCGAGCTTGAGACCCCCTGGAAGTGTCGTCCGGGTCAGGTGCTTCTCAATGTTGGCGGGGGAAGGGTCGAAGGCCTCTCCCTGCGAGACCTTCATACCGCTTTTGTAATCCTTGAAGATGGCAACCAGATCCTCGGACCCGGGAACGATCGTACGGTCGGGCGCGGGCGTGGGAATGAACTCGCCCACCGTGCGGTTCGACTCCTTGAAATAGAGCTTTGCGACCCGCACCACGTCTTCGGGATTGACTGCCTTGATCTGGTCGTAGTTGAGGAAGAACAGACGCCAGTCCCCGCTCGCGATCATCTCGGACAAGCCCCGCGCGGCCCCCTCCGAGTTCGCCATCTCCATTTGCATCCCCTGCAGGATTCTGGCTTTTTCCTTTTCCACCTCAGCTTTGGTGGGCGGCTCACTGACGACGCTGGCGACCGTGTCGAGAATGGTTTTGCGCGCGTCTTCGAGCGACTGATCCTTACTCAGACCGGCCGAGACGAGAACGAAGCCGGGATCGTGCAATTCCTCGTAATCCATCCCCACCGACAGGGCTTTCTTGTTGTCCACCAGCGCTTTGTAAAGCCGTCCGCTGCCGCCGCGTCCGCCGCCGGAGAGCACGCCGCCGAGCACTTCCAAAGCAGCGGAGTCCGGATTAGATAATGCCGGCGCATGCCAGGCGATCATGATGGCGGGGTTTTCCCCCACCCGCCGCAAAGCGACGAATCGTTCGCCATCCTGGGCGGGCTCCACCGTGTAGGGCGCGTCGAGCTTGCGCGCGGGGCGGGGAATGGCCCCGCAGGTCGCGGCAACCCAGGCCAGCGCTTTCGATTGATCGAACTGGCCCGCGATGACGAGAACCGCGTTATCCGGCTGGTAGTATTTCCGATAAAAGGCGGCCAGACGGTCGATTGGAACCTTTTCGATATCGGCGAGCGAGCCGATGACGGACTTACCGTAGTTGTGCCAGAGATAAGCAGTGGAGATGACGCGCTCTTCGAGGATCGACTGCGGATTGTTTTCGCCCCTCTCGAACTCGTTCCGGACGACGGTCATCTCGGTATCGAGGAGCGGCTTTTCGATGCGCATGTTGACCATGCGGTCGGCTTCGAGACCGAGCGCCCACTTGAGGTTGTCGTCGTTTGCGGTGAAGGTTTCGAAGTAGTTGGTGCGGTCGTAATCGGTGCTGCCGTTCCACTGCGCGCCGCGATCGGTCAACTCCTTCTTGATGTTGCGGCCGTTGGTGGTGAGGATGAAGTTCATGTGCTCAAGCAGGTGCGCCATGCCCGTTTCACCGTAGCCTTCGAAACGCGACCCGACCAGATAGGTCATATTGACGGTGACCTTCGGGCTGGAAGGATCGGGGAAAAGGAGGACTCGCAGACCGTTCGCATAGTCGTATTCGGTGATTCCGCCGACAGTTGCTTTTTTCTCCACGCCTTGCGGGAGGGTTTGCGAAAACGCGGAAACCGCCGCCACTACGATCGTCAGCAGAACTTTCGTCATGCGCATGGTCTTTAATAGGACGAATCCCATTCCGCTACGTTAGCATCGTTTCGGCGGACGATGAACGCTTCAGGCAGCGCGGGCGGCGAGCGGTTTGCTTCGAGCCAGTGCGCGGGCGGCTTCGAGGCGGTTGTCACGGTCGATGGCGCGGTTGATTTCGGCGGCTGAAAAGACGAACCCATTTTGTTGCGGATCGAAGGGTAAACCCTTGATTAAATTGGCCTGGGCCAGGAGTCTGGCTTCTTCGAGTTCGCGTTCGCGCTGCTGTTTCCGTTCGGTTTGGAGGGCCTGGAGTTGTTGCAGGTTCCGGTGGAGGGTTCGGTTGATGCGCTGCTCGTAGATGGAGAGGAGATTGAATTCTTTCGCGTGGTTTTGGAAGGTGCGGGCGTCGGCGAGAGCGAGCTGGAGTTCGCGGCGCTCGTGTTCGTGGCCGAGAGCGAACATGTTGTTCTCGATGGCACGGGCTCTGTTAAGACGCCAGTTGTCTTCGGCGATGGCGAGGGCGAGTTGCTGCTCCATGGGCGTTTCGGGCTTGAGGCTTTCGACGAGCTCGTGGCAAAAGGCGTCGTGGGCTTCGCGATCTTCGGTGGGGAGGACGTCGATCTGCCCGGTGAGACCGTGCCGGAGGTTGTTGCGGCTGGAGCGTTCCTTGCCGGCGATCGACGTGGGACCGCAGGAACGCTGGGCGTTGCGGCGGTTGGCTTCGAGCTGCTTTTCGGAGATCATGGATGTTTTCGCTTCCTGGCCGCAGTAGAGCACGGGAAAACCGGGCTGGAGGCTGGCATCGGCGGTAAAACCCTGAAAACAATGGCCTGATATTTCGGGCTATCGGTGACTCGGGACCGTTATCTTTGTGTGGAGAATATGCATGGATGATTGTTCGCCATGCGTTGCCGGCGGTGAGGGATGCCCTGTCCCGGCAGGCTAGCGGCTTTATATAATAGGGTGCACCGCGCTTACCGGCGAGAGCCGGGCAGCCGGCCTGCGATGGGCGTCCGCTTTCCGGGGGAGCCGGTCCGGGACTCACAGGGGCCTTGCTAACGCCGCTAATGGTGGCAGGGGACGGACGCTCAATACGAAAGCCGGCTGGCTGGATCGACGTTTTCATGGGCGCGCGACCGCGGCGCCCGGGGTTACCTTTGCGGGGGCCTGTCCCGTTTGCGGACGCGGCCGCGTATTTTCACGTGAATCGGCGTGCCCTCGAAGCCGAAGCGCTTGCGCAGCTGGTTGGTCAGATAGCGTTCGTGCGAGAAATGCAAAGGGCCGGCTTTATCCGTGAACAGGATAAAAGACGGCGGACGGATACTGGCCTGGGTGATGTAGAGGACTTTGCGCTCCTCGAATTTGAGCGTCTCGACAAAGCGGTTCAATTCACCCGTGGTCACGCGATGGAAGGCGGATTCGTTGACGCGCTCGATCAGTTCCAGCAGTTCGCTGACGCCTGTCGCGTTGAGCGCGGACATAAAAATCATGGGCGCATAATCGAGGAACTTCAGGCGATCGCGAACGTCCTGCTCGAATTCCCTGCGCTTGCCTGAAGTGATCAAGTCCCACTTGTTGATGCACAGGATCACCGGCCGACCGCCTTCGTGCGCGTAACCCGCGATGGTGGCGTCGAGCGCAACGAAACCTTCGCTCGCATCCATCACGACGAGGACGATATCGGCCAGACGGATGTGGCGGCGGGCCATCACCACGCTCAGCTTTTCGGCCATTTCCTTCGTCTTGCCTTTGCGCCGGATGCCCGCGGTATCGACGAAAACAAATCTCGTGCCGTTGCGATCCACGATCTCATCCACCGCATCGCGCGTGGTGCCTGCGATGGGTGAAACGATTGAGCGCGCCTCGCCGGTCAGGGCGTTCAACAGGGTGGACTTGCCGACGTTCGGCCGCCCGATGATGGCGACTTTGATGCCTGCCACGACAACCGGCTCGCCTTCGGCGGGAAACCCTTCGGTGACATGATCGAGCAGGAGATCCATCCCAAGGCCGTGTTCGGAGGAGACGGGAAAGATATCTTTAATGCCGAGCGAATAGAAATCGTGGATCAGGTCTTCTTTCCTGCCTGTATCGCACTTGTTGACGACCAGGGCGACGGGTTTTCCGGTCTTTCGCAGCATGGCGGCCAGTTCGCGATCGGGCGCGGTGATCTCGCTGCGTCCATCCACTACAAAGAGGACATGGGCGGCGTGTTCGAGCGCCATGCGCGCCTGAGCCAGAATCTGGCTGGGGATGTAATCCGCATCGCTGACCACGATGCCGCCGGTATCGATCAGTTCGAACGGTTTGCCTTCATGGAGGGCCTCGCCGCGAATGCGATCGCGCGTGATTCCAGGCTCATCTCCTACAATCGAACGGCGCTGGCCGGTAATCCGGTTGAAGAGGGTGGACTTGCCGACATTGGGCCGCCCTACGATTACGACTGACGGCATTTCGTTCGGCATGACTATCTTAATGATAGCGTCGCGCATATGGTGAACTGGTGGATATGGCTGGAAGTTCCGTGCAGAACCGGAGCGCGGTGCGGCGTTTCTTTCGTCCGGACGGCTTGCTTGCCGCGAAACATCCGGCGTTCGAGCCCCGGCGGGGCCAGCTCGACATGGCTACCGCGGTGGAAGAGGCGCTGTCCGAAAAGCGGAAGCTGATTGTCGAAGCCGGGACAGGGACGGGGAAGACACTTGCCTATCTGGTTCCGGCGCTGCTTTCCGAACGCCGCGTGGTGGTTTCAACAGGCACGAAGGCTCTTCAGGAACAGCTGTTTTTTCGGGATATTCCGTTTCTCGAACGCGTTTTCGACCGGCCTTTGCGCGTTTGCTACATGAAAGGCCGCGGCAATTATGCCTGCAGGCAAAAGATTTACGACGCGGAGGATTCGCCCGTGCTTTCCGGCATGGAAGAAGTGGCGGATTTTCAGATCATTCGCGATTGGGAGAAGACAACGGAACTGGGCGACCGGGCGGAGATCCGGACGCTGCCCGAGGAGAGCACGGCCTGGGGCAAGATCGATGCCCGGAGCGAACTCTGCGCGGGGCCGAAGTGCAAACAGTATGAACGCTGCTTCATCACGCTGATGCACCAGAGGGCGGCGGACGCGGACATTATCATCGTCAACCATCATCTTTTCTTCGCGGACCTGGCGGTGCGCAGGGACGAAATGGCCAGCATTCTGCCCGACTATAACGCGGTGATTTTCGATGAGGCGCATGAGATCGAAGATATCGCCGGACAGTACTTCGGGTTCACGGTAAGCAATTACCGTGTGCAGGAGCTGCGGCGGGATATTGCGGTCCTTTCGCGCGCGCGGAAGTTCGGCTCGGAGGAACTTGACCGGATTCTGATCCGGCTGGACGAAATTGCGCTGCACTTTTTCGGGCTGCTGCCCGGGGGGGACGGGCGGACGGGTTTCACCGAACGCGATCGCTTTCGGGAGCAGCACCGGGAGATCTATACCGATCTGCTGACAGCCTTCGATCTGCTGGCGAGCCATCTGAAGCTGATTGCGGATGCCCCGCAGGAGATTATCCCTCTGTTCCGCCGGGCGCATGAACTGCGGGCCGCGCTCCAGTTCCTGATCGAAGGCGATAACCCGACGTTCGTGCACTGGATCGAGCGGCGGGGCCGGGGGGTTTTCGTGCAAGCCACGCCCATCGACGTGGCGGACGTGCTGCGCCAGAATCTGTGGGACAAGATCGACACGGCGGTGTTGACTTCGGCTACGCTGGCGGTGGCGGGACAGTTCGATTACGTGCAATCGCGCCTGGGGCTGGAAGACGCGCGCACGCTGGTGGTCGAAAGCCATTTCGACTACGGGTCGCAGGCGCTGCTCTACATTCCGAACCATTTGCCGAACCCGTCGAGTCCGGGGTGGGTAAAGACGGCGAGCGAGGAGATCGTCCGCATACTGGGGGCGAGCCGGGGGCGGGCGTTTGTCCTTTTTACGAGCTATCAGCAGATGCGGCTGGTTTACGACCGGGTTTCGTTCGCGATCGAGTATCCGGTGCTGATGCAGGGAACGGGTCCGCGAATGGCGCTGCTCGATGAGTTTCGCGAAACTCCGCATTGCGTGCTTTTCGCGACATCGTCGTTCTGGCAGGGCGTGGACGTGCCGGGCGATCAGTTGAGCTGCGTTATTATCGATAAGTTGCCGTTTTCGGTGCCGAACGATCCGGTGGTCGAAGCCCGGATCCGTAATGTGCGAGAGGCCGGAGGGAATCCTTTTTACGATTACCAGATTCCGCAGGCAGCCATTTCCCTGAAGCAGGGTTTCGGGCGGTTGATCCGGACGCGATCGGATCGCGGAGTGCTTTCGCTGCTCGACAACCGGATTACGCAGCAGCGTTACGGCCAGGTTTTTTTTGACAGTCTGCCCGATTATGCGTTTTCCATGCAATTCGGGGACGTGGAGAAATTTTTCGATGTTTGAAGTTTCGATAGAACACACATTCGCTGCCGGGCACGCGCTGCGGCATTACAAGGGCAAGTGCGAGAACGTGCACGGGCACAACTATAAAGTGCAGGTGAAGGTGCGCGGGGAAAAGCTGGACCATGCGGGCCTGCTGACGGACTTCGTGGATCTGAAACGGTTGTTGCGGGCGATCTCGGAGCCGCTCGACCACGTTTTCCTGAACGACATCGAGCCGTTCACGACGCTGAACCCGTCGGCCGAGAATATTGCGCTGTATATCTGCGAGAAGCTGCAGCAGGGGCTGTCGCAGGTGAATCCGATAGAAGTGGCGGAGGTGAAGGTCTGGGAAACAGACATACAATCCGCCACTTACTTCCCGGTGTCTACTCTGTCCAGTAAGTAACGAGCAGGCCTTCGCCGGCCACATCGGCATCGACCGCATAGTCCGCGAGACGTATGGAATTCTCGCCATCCTGCGCTTCGATGTAGAAGTTTTCGGAAAAGCCGCCCGCCGCATTGGGCCAGAGTATGCGGGCGACACCCGCGAATGTGGCTTTCGTCATCGTCGGGACGCCGGCGTAAGTTTTCCCTGTAAGCCCGGGGATTACCTGGAAGAATAACTTCGACGCCCTGGCGATCGGGTTGGTTGAAAGCGGCACCGGGGTACCGGGGGTGGGCACGCTGACGCGGCCCATACAGTTGATGGTCATCAAATCTCCTCGGCTGCATGTTAGCCGCCGGGGATGGGCCTTGAGGTGCACGGCAGCGCCAAGTGATTGATTCGGTGCGGAAATCTTTCGCCCGGCGGCTGTGACTCACCTGCGGGCGCCGCCACGCCCGGTCAGAACGAGTCTTCATTTACAGGGAAACCGCGTCCCCGCCGGAAATCGCAACCCGAAACGCTCAGCCAGCGTTTCGAGCAGTGCTTCGTCGTTCGCCAATGAGGTGGTTTCGGAGGTGCCGTCCGGGCGCTGTTCCTGCAGTTGCCAGTTCATCAGCGTCAGCCGGACCTCCTTACCAGGCCTCTGCACCAGCAACCGGTTCACAAACGGAGAACGCGGGTTTGTCGAGGTATAGTAATTCGATACCTCGTAATCGGCCGCGTACTGCTCTTCCAGCGTGAAGCTGTAAAGATCGAACCAGCCCCCGGGCCGCAGCGATTGCAGCACGTGCAAGCCGCCATCGACAATCACGCGATACTGCCAGCCAAACTGCCGCTCCGGTTCGCGCGCGCCGAGCCGGACCGGCAGGAGCAAGCCTTCGCCCCCGAACCCCACGTCCGCCAGCCAGCTTTCGCCCTCCACTTCGACTGCCAGCAGCATGTGGCTGCGCGGCCGGATTTCACTCGATCCCATCCGCACCCGCGCGGCCAGCCGCCTCACCGGAAAGCCGGCCGTCTCCAAAACCGCGGCCAGCAGTGCGTTCTGCTCGAAACAATAACCGCCCCGGCCAGCATGAATCAGCTTCGCGGTAACGCTTTCGAGGTCCAGCCGGATTGGCAGCCCCAGCAGAATATCCAGATTCTCGAACGGAATGCGGGTCGCGTGCCCCAGGTGCACTTCGCGCAGCGTCGTCAGCGTTGGAGTAAATTCGCCTCCGTATTCGATCCTCGCGGCGTAGGCTTTCAAGTCAACCGGCATATCCCGTCGTCCATATACCGCCATCCACCGGGAAGTATCATCTGAAAACGACAGTATCATCTGAAAACGGGTGCGCTCCGGAGACACGTTCGATAGAATCTGTTCCTGAGGTAAGGTCAAGATGAAATCCGCGCGTTACGCCGCACTTGCGTTCTGCATCGCCGCTTGCCTGCCCGGCCAGGGCCAGGTGAGCAACCCGTCCGCTGCAGCCGGGGCCGCGGGGGCACATGGAACGGTTGAGCACATCAAAGTTCACGGAAAGTCACTGGAGGGGAATCTCGAAGGCGATTCACCGGATCGCGACGTTATCGTCTACCTGCCTCCGAGCTATAGCAGGCAGACCAGACGGCGATATCCCGTGGTGTATTTTCTTCACGGATATGGACTCGATGCCCAGCGCTACTGGAACATCATGAAGGTGCCGGAAGCGGCGGACGCCGACATCGCGGCCGGCACCGCGGGCGAAATGATTCTGGTGCATCCCGACGCATTCACGATTTACAACGGAAGCATGTATTCGAGTTCTCCCACAACCGGAGACTGGGAGACCTTTATCGCGCATGACCTGGTGGCATGGGTGGACAGCCATTACCGCACTCTGCCGAACCGTATGAGCCGCGGGCTGGCGGGCCACTCCATGGGCGGATATGGCACGATGCGAATCGGAATGAAGCATCCTGAAGTGTTTTCCAGTCTCTACGCCATGAGTTCCTGCTGCCTGACCGCGAGCCTGACTCCGGGTGGGCGCGGCGGAGCGCAGGCTGAAGCATTGAAGAGTCCCGAAGAGGCGAAGAATGCGAACAACCGCGGCATTCTGACACTTCTGGCGGAAGCGGCGGCCTGGTCTCCGAACCCGAAGAAACCGCCATTTTTCTTCGACCTTCCAGTCAAAGACGGTCAACCTCAGGCTGACGTAGTGACGCGATGGGCGGCGAATGCGCCGCTGGCGATGATCGACCAATACATTCCGAACCTGAAAAAGATGCATGCCATCGGGCTGGAGGTGGGTTTGCAGGACGGCCTGGCTGCCAGCAACGCAATCCTGGACGGGACACTCACTCTTTTTGACGTTCCGCACGCCTATGAGACGTACGAGGGCAACCATACGAACAAAGTGCCCGAGCGCTTCGAGGGAAAACTCCTGCCGTTCTTCTCGAAGAATCTGACATTCACACCGGGGAAAAGATAGCGGCTACTGCTCGTTGACCAGAATCGTCTCGTGGCCGGTCACGTCGAGCGGGACGCTTCCCGAAAGGCTCTTCACTTTTTCGCGCAGTTTGATTCCTTCCGCGGATGACGGGTCGAGCATGATGACATTGTTGTCCGCGTCCCGCGTCATTGGCACCAGCGACACGCGCGCCACGTGACGGCCGCGCACCACAACCCGGGCCATCATGCCCTCCTTGTTGGGGCGCATCCGGATCCAGTCCGTCGCCGAGTTTCCCAGGCAATACATAATCGGCTTGCCCTTATAGATCTCGACCCCCTGCAGCACGTGCGAACCGTGCCCGTACACAATATCCGCTCCCGCGTCGATTGCGGCGCGCGCCAGTTCCTTCTCGTAGCCCTCGGCCTTCGAGAATGCCGGCCCCAGCGCGATCGGCGCGAAGAGCGAATCGCGCGTTGCTCCGCCCCCAGCGCGCTGCCCCTCTCCGCCGGGACCTTTTTCCGGAATCTCCCGGCCCATCCCGTCGCGGTTGTGGCTCGACACCACCACGATGTCCACTTGCTTCCGCAGTTTGGCGATATCCTCGCGTATGCGGTTCAGATCCGCCGGATCCACGGCCGTTCCGTTACGCGAATACACGCGCGCCACGCCGGCAGCCGTAGCCGTGGCGATCTGCCGGTCTGCCTCGTACCACTTCCCGGTGTACTGCAGAAATCCAAACCGCACGCCGTTGCGTTCCACGATCGCCGACCGGTGAGCCTCATCGAGACTGGCTCCCGCGCCCGTGTGCAGGATGCCGTTCGCATCCAGCACCGAAAGGCTCTTCAGAATATTTTCGCGCCCGTACGCGACGTTGTTCGCAACGCCGACCACGGCGATGTTGCCCGCCTTGAGCGCGAGCACCGCCTCCGGACCGATATGCTGCCACCCGCTCTTGTCGGGAATATCCTTGTCCGGACCTTCGGATTTCACAAGCAGGCCTTCGAGGTTCCCGTAGACCAGATCCGCCTTGGCGAGCGTTGGCCGGATATGAACGAATGCGCTTGCGGGATCGGTCCGCTGTTCCACGTTGATATCGCCCAGCAGAAGGAGGGTTGCCGAACCCGAACGCGCTCCCCCTGAAACTTCGGTCCACGGCCACGCCTTGTCGGCCGCGGCAATTGAGCTCAGGGCCAGACCCGTCAACGCCAGGCATGCGAGCGAGAGTTTCACGGGATACATCCTCCGCTACGGCAGCTTCGCCGTGCCGTCGAGCGCATAGACCAGCAACCGGGGATTCACCGGAGCCGGCGCTTTCGGATTCGGTGGCGGCGTATTACCACCCGGGCCCGGGCCGGCGCGGCCCTGTCCAACCTGCAAAGCGACATATTGCTTGCCATCCACCATGAACGTGATGGGAGGGGCCATGCCGCCAGGAATGCCGGTCTTGAGTTCCAGCAGCTTCTCGCCCTTGTCCGCCGAATAGGCATAGAGGGTGCCGCCCGTAGCCTGGAACACCAGACCGCCACCGGTAGCAACCGTGCCGCCGCCGATGGCCGAGCCGCCGGGAACACGCCATCGCTCGGTGCCGGTAGCCGGGTCGTACGCGAACAGGAAGCCGCCGGTGGTGTCGGGGCCAATGAACTTGAGCGGCGGACGCAGTTTGGCCGCCGGTGCAGCGGGAGCAGGCGGCGCGGCGGCTGCGGCTGCCGCTGCCCGCGCGGCAGCGACTTCCGGAGACACGTTTTCAGCAGCAGCGCCGGGAGCAGGCGCGGCCCCGGCCGGAGGACGGCCCGGGCGCCTGCCAAATACAATGCCCATATTCTGTTGCTTCGGATTGTATTCAAAGGCCGGCTGCGCGGCGTAAGTGAAGCCACCGCCTGACTGACCGCTGACATACAGCAACCCAAGCAGCGGATTGAAGCTCATCGGCGACCAGTTGTGGGCTCCGCCCGGACCCGGTGTTATGTTCGCGGATTCGGTCGCGGAATATCTTGCCTCCGGATTGATGATGGGCCTCCCCGTCAACTCATCGAGGCCCAGCGCCCAGTTGACTTTGGCGAACGGCTTACCCGAAATAAACTTGCCGTTGGTGCGGTCGATCGTATACAGGAAGCCGTTCTTGTTGGCCTGCATGATCACCTTCCGTTTTACGCCTTTGATGGTCACGTCCGCCAGCAGCAGATGCTGCACGCTGTCGAAGTCCCATTCATCGCCCGGCACATTCTGATAGTGCCACTTATAAAGCCCGGTGTTGACATCCACCGCCACGATGGAGGCTGCATACAGGAGATCGAAACCCTTCGACATGCGCGTGTCTTCCGCCCACGGCCCAGCGTTGCCGGTGCCAAAGTAGACGAGTTCAAGGTCGGGATCGTAAGCGATGGCATCCCAAACGGAGCCGCCGCCACCGCCGACGATGTTTTTGGGCCACGTCTTCGCCGCTTTAATCAAGCCGGGGTCCTTGTCGCCCGGCCCCGGCACCGTATAGAACTTCCAGGCCTGCGCGCCGGTTTTAGCGTCAAAGGCCGCAATGAAGCCGCGCACGGGATATTCGCCGCCGGACACGCCGATAATCGCCTTCCCCTTGGCAATGCGCGGGGCCATCGTGATGGTGTAGTTGTCCTGGGGGTAGGCGACGCGCGCTTCCCACACCGGCTTGCCCGTCTCTTCATCGAGGGCGAACAAGCGGCCGTCGATTGCCGGCGCGATGATCTTGCCGTCATATATGGCGACACCCCGCTGGACGACCCCGCAGCAGATCTTTGAACGCACCGCCGCCTGGTTCACTTCCGGATCCCAGCGCCACTTTTCCTTGCCCGTCCGGGCATCGACGGCAAACACGACGCTCCACTGTGTGGTGGAGAAGATCACTCCGTTGTGAACGAGCGGGGTTGCCTCCTGACCGCCACCACCGGGGCCCACTTCAACGGACCAGGCCAGGCCCAGACGCGAAACGTTGGACGTATTAATCTGGCTGAGCGGCGTGTACCTCGTTTCCTGCGGCGTGAAGCCGTAGCTCAGCCAATCCTGGCCCGTGCCCCGGGCGGCATTGCGCAGCGTGGCGTCATCGACCCTGCCGGACTTTTGCGCCTGAGCGAAGGCGGAGCCCGTGCCGAACACGAGCACTGGAATCAGTAACCAGGCATTACGAAAGAACATAATAAACCTCTCCAGCCGATGCAGACTTGAGCACCGTGCGTGAAAATACGCAAACCTACGCTATCACTGGAGGGGTTGTTATTGCAATCGGCGTGATTCGAGGGGCTTGTTAACAAAACAGCCGGCTATCCGGAACTTTCGGATAGCCGGCTGTCAAGCGGGCTTGCGGGGCAATCCCTGCTACTTCTGCTGTTTCGCGTCCGCGACGATGCCGTTCAACGTCGAAATATCCTTTAATGGCGGCGCATTACTCTTGAATGTACGAATGTAGGCGTAAATATCTTTCGCCTGTTTATCCGACAGCGTATTTGCCGCAAAATTCGGCATGGACGTGGCGGGAGTGACCGGAGCCACGTTTGCGCGGCCGCGGAGGAATGAAATGAACTGGGCCTCCGTGGCAAGGTGGCCCCAGTTCCCGACGAAAATCCGGGCTCCGGTCTCACCGTTATAACCATGACATGCATAACATGCGTAATGGTAATAAAGGGCCTTCCCGGCCACGGCGTTACCGGTTACCGGACTCGTGGGTTCCGGGGTGTGTCCGATAGGCGCGGGTCCGCGCCCCTGCGCGCTCAGGGTGGCCGGCACAGCCAGTGCGCCAAGCGCCAGAAGTACAGCGCAGCCTCTATTCAAGTTCGTCTTCATCCAGGTCTCCCTATCGCGGTTCCGTAATCACGTCGATCATGTAAGGCTCGCCTCGTTTGGCGGCAGCCACGCCGCGCTTCAGAGCCGCCGACAATTTCGAAGGATCGCTGATCGGCCCTTCACCGGCCATGCCGTAGCCCGACGCCATCTTCGTGTAATCGATCCACGGGTCCCGCAGAGTGTTGCCGATGTACGCGCGGTCTTCGCCGCGGCCCCGAACGCCGGCCATGTATTCGACGAACATGTATTCCTGATGCCATGCGCGGTTGTTGTGCATTATGGTCAGCAGAGGGAGTTTGTGATGCACCGCGGTCCAGAGAACGCCCGGAGCATAGTTGAGATCGCCATCGGTCTGGATGTTGATAACAATCCGGTTCCGGTCCCGCGCGGCCAGCGCGGCGCCCACCGATGCCGGTGCTCCGTAACCCATGCCGCCAGCCCCTTGTCCGCCCAGATAGCTGTACGGCTTGTCGTGATCCCAAAGCTGGTTGTTGTGTGCGCCCGAGAAGGAACTGGGAGACGAGAAGCACCAGTCTTCCTTCCTGATCAGCGGCCAGAGTTCGGCATAGACGCGCATCGTGCTGATGGGGCTTGCGTTCCACCCGGCGCGGCCGGCGTCGACCGCCCGTTCGAGCGCCACGATCCGGGCGGCGTGGTTGGCCGTGGCAGTTTTCGCGGAGCGCTCCTTAACGCGAGCCTTCTGCTCCGGAGTCAACTGGCGCTTCACTTCTTCAATAATGAGCGGAAGGCTGGCCTCGGCATCCGCCTGGAGAGGAGAAGCGCTTGGCGCCTGTCGGCCGCCACCGAAACCGCCCCGTCTGCCTGGGCTGAGGATGCCGCCGAAATCGATGTGATCGACGTCTCGCACCCGGGCGACCGTGGACAGCGGGGCTCCGGTGATGGACGCCTGCGCGCCACCGGTTTCAAGACCGAGCGTATAGTCGTAATTTGTGTCCGCGCCGGGGCCGCAGAGCGGGTGGCGCTGCGGGAAACTCATGGGGCCGTTGGTCGCCGCGGTGCTTGTGCAGGCACCCGTGAGCTCGGCGAGTTCCACCGCGCGCTTCACGCCTTCCGGAGTCCGCAGGCGCCCGACGTCGATACGCGGATTCCGCGCTTCGACCAGGCCTTTCGCGATTTCACGCGCGCTCGTGGAGTCGACCGTGACGAACCGCGGCGGTGTGTAGGCTGGAATCTTCGTATTCGGAGAGTTTGCCTTTTGCACCTCGGAGGACAGCACGACAAGCGTGGGCCCCATGGGGGGCGTAATCGCCTCGTTGTAGGCGCGCTGAAGCGCGACGAGCGCGTCGTCGACGGTCTCCGGCTGGGCATCCCACTTGGTGTAGCCACGAACCATCGCGGCCATGTCATGCGCCGTGTGCGCCGGGATGAAGTCCACATCGTTGCCGGCGATCATCACGACAGGCACCTTGTCGTAGTACGCCTGGTAGACCGACATCGAACCGTGCTGAATGCCGATCGTGCCGTGGAGCAGCGCCAGCATCGGCTTGCCCTCGGCTTTGGCATATCCATGCGCCATGGTTATCGCCGACTCCTCGTGCAGCGCGGTGATCCACTCAGGCATTTTGTTCGGAGGATTGCCGTAGTTGATGAACGATTCCTGAAGACCTTCGAAGCTCGAACCGGGGTTTGCCACCGCGTATTCGATGCCGAGATCCTTCGCGACCTGCACCATAAGGTCCGAGGCAGGGCGCGTGATCGTGCGCACTACCGCGGGCGGCCGGACATTGCCGGTTTCGCGGGCGAGTTGCTCCGGCGTGGGACCGGGCGCACCTGTCGCGTCCGCCGCGACAGCGCCATTGTTGCCACGCTGAGCCTCCACGACCGGGGCTGTTGTTGCCAACGCCGCTGCTCCAGCCGCTGCGCTTTTCAGGAAGCCGCGACGGCCAACCGACGATTTCTGTGATTTTGCCATAATCTCTTTTCTGCGCCCTTCTTCCGGGACTTCCGAATCCCGCAGTTTCAACCGCAATAATGATATCAGTTCGCGGGGCAGGGATTCAAACGCACACTCGGTTTTCAATGGAACGTTACCCTTGTACCGGCCCCGATGAAAAAATGGACCTGCCTCGACAAGACCCTGACGCCCGACGGCAAAACCATCTCGCTGAACGAGCACGACGGGACATATTCCATTCGTGTGGATGGCGCCGATCTCATGTCAACCCGCAGACATGCCTCCGAAGAAAAGGTTGCGGAACTGGCCTGCGCGCATGCGGCGGGTCTGCACGGGGCGCGCGTTTTAATTGGCGGCCTGGGATTCGGATTCACGCTGAAAGCGGCGCTCTCCACGCTTGCCGCCGATGCCACGGTCACGGTGGCAGAGATCCTGCCCGCGGTGGTGGCATGGAATCGCAACCCGGCTTACCCTCTTGCGGCGGATGCGATGGCGGATCCGCGCACGATTGTTTTGCGGAAAGATGTTGGAGAGGTAATCCGGGAATCCCGGGGCAGTTTCGACAGTATCGTCCTCGACGTGGACAACGGCCCATCCGCGCTGAGCACGAGCGGCAACCACCGGCTGTACGACTACAAGGGGTTGCAACTGGCGCGCGCCGCCTTACGGCCTGGAGGGTGCGTGGCGTTCTGGTCGGCGGCCCCCGATCCGGCTTTTGAGGAACTCCTCGGGCGCGCGGGGTTCGAGGTCGACGTGCGACGCTGCAGGCCTCACGCGAATTCCGGCGGCTGGCACACCATTTTTCTGGGCCGCGTTATATAAGGTCACTGAGCCTCGAATGCCGGCAATACACTCCGGCGCCCGGCGCGGCTCACGCGCTTGTAACGGAGACGCCTTTCCAGAAAGCTATGCGGCCCCGAATTTCACTCGCGGCGGGCAAAGGAGAGGCGTAATACCAGGCAGCGCCGGGATTTCGTTTGCCTCCCACTACAATGTCGTAATAATTGGCGACGCCCTTCCACGGGCACACGGTGGTTTTTTCGACCGGTTCGAAAAATTCCATCCGTACCGAGTCCGCCGGAAAGTATTGGTTGCCTTCCACCACCACGCAACGATCGCTTTCCGCGAGGACGGTTCCTTCCCAGGTTGCTTTTGGCATATTCGTTTAATTAGCGCTCGGCGTCTTCGTGGCTTCATCCACCACCAGGACGCCCGGCGGCGCTTTCCGTGCTTCCAGTTTAAGCCCGGCCTTTACAGCAGCGGAAATTTAAAAGCGAACAGGATCGCGGTAAAATGTTTCTGTGGATATCCCTCAACCCCCTGTGGATTTCCGGTCCGCCAAAAACTCCGATGAACCCGGCCCGCGCGCTCTTCGGGCAATCCGCGGCGCGAAGGGAATATTCACACTTGTAACTGACACCCAAAGGCAGCTACCTTGAATTCCGCCGCTATGTCTTCCGCCGCTGTCGCGCTTCACAAAGGTCTTCCCGCCAATATCGACGCCGAGAGATTCATTCTCGGCTCGGTAATGCTCGATCATACGCGCTTCATCGACATCGCGGGAGTCGTCATGAACGACGATTTCGCGCTCGAAAAGCATCGCCGTATTTTCGCACGCATGACCGAGCTGCACGAGCGCGGCGAGAAGATCGACCGGGTCACGGTGGCGAACGAGTTGCTCCGGTACAACGAGCTGGAATCGGTGGACGGGTTGAGCTATCTCGTTTCGCTTGACGACGGCCTGCCGCACATTTCCAACCTCGACAGCTACGTCAAGATCGTCCGGGACAAGGCCACTCTGCGGCGCATCGCGGTGGCTTCGCAGCAGTTGATGAACCGGGCGCTGATGGCTGAGGATGAGCCAGCGGATATCCTCGCCGGCGCGGAAGAAACGCTGCTCCGGCTGGGCGAGTCGCGCGCCGAAAAGGGGCTCTCGACACCCCTACAGGTGATTCAGGGCTACGAGGGCGGGCTCAACGCATTTCTCGATCCGAGCAAGCGCATCAAGGGCATCAGCACCGGCTTTACCAAGCTGGACGAAATGACGGGCGGGCTACATGCGGGCGAACTGATTATCCTGGCGGCGCGGCCGTCGATGGGCAAGACGGCGCTCGCGTTGAACATCTGCTGGCATGTGGCGGCGCGTTTGTTCCAGCCCGTAGCGATTTTTTCGCTCGAAATGTCGCAGGAATCGCTGCTGACCCGTATGCTGTGCGCGGCGGCGCGGGTGGACAGCCAGCGTTTCCGGGCGGGGTATCTGAACGAATCGGAGCGGCAGAAGCTGCGCGCGGCCGCCAACCAGATGGTGGAAGCGCCCATCTATATCGACGATACGGCCGGCATCAACCTGATGGACATGCACGCCAAGCTGCGGCGGCTGCAGCAATCGGGTCAGAAGCTGGGCCTGGTGGTGGTGGATTATCTGCAGCTGATGAGCGTGCGCGGGCGCACGGAGAACCGCAATCAGGAAGTCAGCCAGCTGTCGCGGGGCATGAAGCTCCTGTCGAAGGAGCTGGGTTGCCCGTTCCTGGTGCTTTCACAGCTGAGCCGCGCCACGGAAACGCGCGTGGGAGATCACAGGCCGCAGTTGAGCGACCTGCGTGAGTCGGGCTCCATCGAGCAGGATGCCGATCTGGTGGGCTTCATTTTCCGCGAGGAAGTTTACAAGCGGGACAGGGAAGACCTGCGCGGCGTGGCGGAACTGATTCTGGCCAAGCAGCGCAACGGCCCCATCGGGAAAGTGGATCTGGTGTTCATACACTCGATGACGAAGTTCGAAAACCGGGCGGAGGATCTGGGCGGCCTCCCGCCCGATTAACGCCTCTATTGGTTGTTTAGGAAGCCCCTCGTATGGGTACCATGGCCTGCCGGTGGCTGGTAACGGTAGCGAACACAAACCCAAAGAGAAGGGCAAGAATCGGATCGGTAATCTCGGGCGTTCTGCCAGGCAGGTGCGTCTGCACGATTTCGATAGCGGCAAGCAGAATGGCCACCGCCACTGCCGCGCGCCATAATCGCATACCGGCGCGGTGCGGCAGCCAGACTCCCGCGCCATAGTAGAAAACCTTCCCGGTTAATACCAGCACTGCGGGTTGCCATGACGATGCCAGCACGCCGCCGAACGGAATCCAGTCGAAAGCAACTGCCGCCTGCGCGAAGTGGAATGGCGCAAGACCGCGGAAGGCGAGCACGCCGAAGAACGCTCCTGCTTCGAATCGGGTCACGGCCTTTGCGGCGGGCCGTAAAGTGAACAGCAGAACGCCGGCCGCCGCGCCCGCCAGTTCGGACAGAAGAGGTTGCCGGGTGGCGATGAAAATCTGCGCGGGAATGGCGAGCAGCGCGATTGCGGCCCACCTGCGCGGCGCCTCGAATCCCGCGGCTTCGAGCAGCAGGCCGGCCGCGAACCAGACCGCGGCGAAAGACAGAAGGGGCAAGGGCGCTAACAGCGGCGAGTGCAGAAAAATCGCGAGCTTGCGGGACGGTTCGTAAAATCCGAGCACCGGAAAGAAAGGGAAGAAGACCCACGCGGCCCAGCAAAACACCAGCATGAGCGCGCCCCGGTCCGGTGAGCGCCAGGGGGAGCGGACAGGCCGCCGGCGGGATATCGACTCGAACACCAGTGCGAGCGCGACCCCGAGCGCCGCGCCGCTCGTATTGGCACTCACATCCATCATGCTGGTGATCCTCCCGGGCGTAAAAAGCTGGGCCATTTCGAGCGCGGTCGAAAGCAGAAAACCCAGCAGCACGGGCACGTACAGGTTTCTCCGGAAACTAAAATACGCCGCGAAACCGAGCGGAACATAGATGGCGATGTTGACGACCGTATCCTCGACGAAATAACGAAGCGGCTCCTCCGGCCATGCATGGAGAAGAATCCAAAACGGGTTGCCCGGAAGAGCTTTCGGGATGAAATGCCACGGATATAACGATCCGTAGACAATCAGCAGAACGATAAGGAGAAGGATCCGGCGCAGAAGTGGGCTCGCTGAGTACAGCATGGCACCCCGTGTCACGTTACGCTGGTAGACTCATGTCGAAACTGCTCGAAGGAAAGACGGCGGTCATCGCCGGCGTGGCGAACAAGTGGAGCCTCGCGTTTGCCATTGCGGAATCGTTCGCGCGGGAAGGCGCCACGATCGTTCTTACATACGTGAACCAGAAGCAAAAGGAAACGGTCGAATCGATGGCAGGCAACCTTCCCATAGCCCGAATGCTGCCCTGCGACGTCACTAAAGACGAGGATCTGGCCGCGCTCACCGAAAGCCTGCGCCAAACCGGCCGCCCTGTCGATGCGCTGGTGCACAGCCTGGCGTTCGCCAATCGCGACGACCTGAGTGGCCTGTTCCTCGAAACGCAGCGCGATGGATTCCTGCTGGCCCAGAACGTCAGCGCGTATTCCCTGGTGGCGATGGCGCGCGCGGTCGCTCCGCTCATGACGAACGGCGGTTCCATCACGACGCTGACCTATATCGGGTCAACGCGCGTGGTCCCGAACTACAACGTGATGGGCGTGGCGAAGGCGTCGCTCGAAGCCTCCATGCGCTATCTGGCGAGCGATCTCGGTCCGCAAAAGATTCGCGTCAATGCCATCTCCGCCGGCGCGGTGAAAACGGCGTCGGCAAGGGCCGTGAAAGATTTATCGACCATGCTGGAGGCAACGAAGGAACGCTCGCCCCTGCGGCACGCGACGGAACCGGGCGAGGTGGGCGATACCGCCGTATTCCTCGCCAGCGATTTGAGCCGCGGAGTGACGGGAAATATCCTGTTCGTCGATTCCGGCATGCAACTGCTGTAAAGGCCTACCGGAAAACGCCCGTGTGGCCCAGCGAATATCTTCCCGGCTGGGGAAACACGCTCAACCCGTGCGGGCCTTTCCCTACTTTAATGCGCGCCAGGAGATGGCCGTCGCTCGTATCGAAAGCATAGACTTCCGAGTTATAGCGGCCTGAAAGCCAGAGCACTTTCCCATCCGCCGAGACGCCACCCATATCGGGGCTCCCGCCCTTCGGAATCTTCCACTTCGCCACGGGTTTGCGGGTGGCGAGATCGATGACGGAAACGCTGCCTTCGCCCCGGTTCGAGACATAGAGAACCTTCGAATCGCGGCTCACGTAGAGGCCATGCGCGCCCTTGCCCGTGCGCAGAAAGCCGATGCGGGTAAATGAATCCGGATCGATCAGATAGATCCCGTCGGCCACCATATCCGCCACGTAGAAGACTTTTCCATCCGGCGACGTCTTGACGTCCTGCGGCATCCCGCCATTTTCCAGAGTAAGACTGCCAACGGCTTTGCGATTGGCTACATCGACCTTGATGAGCGTGGCGGAAAACTCACAGCTCGCGATCAGAAAGCGGCCAGTTCCCTTTTGTGGTGATTAGGTGGTTAGCCCGGTTTTAGCGTCCGGTTTTGGGTCTATAAGAGTCGAGAAAATCAACGGAGCGGCCTCGGCCAGAGTGTGATCGACGTCATCCAGCCCCGCCCTTACCTTCGGCATATCGGCAGCTAGTTTGGCGTAATCGATACCAGGCTTCTGGTCACCAATAAAGGCGCTAGAGATCTCGCTTAGTCGCTGAAAGTACCCGACCTTGAGCGAATACAACGCGATCAGATCTGGAATAGATATGGAATGACATCCTCGAACGGGGGGCTCAAGCGAATACCTGTTAGCGTGTCGATCTGCGTTCTCAGTTCAAATTGCATTCGCGTGCTGCTATAGACGAAGCCCATAAACAGCCCCTCGTTCGCGCGTTGTCCCTGTTCCTGTAGGGCGGCTTCGCGGATTGTCTCGATTGCAGAGAGTTCGCGAATGTATTCCGTCACAAACGCTACGTGCGGCGTTTCCGGTTTTTCTGCCCCAAATGTACTGACTGCGAACGGTGAGGCGGTCGCGAGGATCAGTGCGAGAACGATAGGTGGCCTCATGTCTTGCATTGGCCTTTCCCCCAGAGCCGAGATGCGCCTCCCGAAATGATGGGAAAATCGTCGTCATCCCTAGAATCGGTGCGATTTGAACACACCCACAGCGCCTTTAAATCGAGCAGGTGATCATTGGCGGTACCTCCGCGGGACGTAGCGGGACAGCGAAATCGAACATAGACCGGCATCGCCCTCACATCTCGCAGGCTATTTCGCGAAACACTGAGGTTCGGGAGTCTGGTGGGCACGGGTGCCCTGCTGGACGCCGTGCGGGCCGGTGAAAAACGCGCGGAGCGCCTCTACAAGCAGGCGGAGGAGGTTCTGCCTGGCACACCCGGACAAGGAACGGCGCACCGCGTTGCAAGCGATCCGTGCTGCAATGGATGTGATGGGCGAAGCCCGAAGTTACCTTGAGCTTCGCGGAGAATTGACCCGAACTGGGCAGCGACAGAACACTCTCGAATATCGGTATCCAGATCGTTTTCCCTGTCGGCGAACTCCCTCGCGTGGATCTGAGCCCAGGCGAAGACGGCTGCCACGAGATGGCGTTGTCGCGGAGGCTATAAACAGGCCGTGGTAGCCGGAGTTGCCCTTTGTACTGAGGTGGATCTTCGGGAAAAAGTGCACGACTGAATCCGGGGACGCTGTGGAGACCAACGGGGACGTAAAGCGCAGTCCAAAGTGATGCAAGTGCTCTTAACGCTCGTTCAGCGAAAACGTCACGGGGTTAAGGGTTTATGCTCGATCCGGCGAATTAGTCCGAACAGCGCAAAACCCCGTCGAACCCTCTTTCTCGGCGGTAACGAGGGCTCCAATCCCTCTGGGGACGCCAATTCTTTTAACTTCAGCTGGTTTCGAGTGGAATGCGGGGACCTGACGGTTCCGAATACTCGTCCGTGTCGTTCCGCAATCGCTGCAATCAGGGCGCCGGGCTTCCCGGGAACGGATAAAGCTTGTGGAGTGGGTCCAGCCAGACGATGAAAAAGGTGTCGTCGCTGACGAAGCCGTGCACTCGCCAGTCCGTCATCGGACGAACCTCGAATTGCCACGCTTCCAGATATGCCAGTTGGTCACTGTCAATTCCAGGCGCGCTGGTGAAGCCGTCTTTCTCGGTCGTCCGGTCGAAATCGATGACATGCCGGTGCTCGTTGTTGTTTTGATCGCGGAAGTCTTCTTGCGCCCAACTGCTGTAGACGGCTAAACGGTTGATAAGCTCGCTGAGAAAATCGCGCTCGCACGATTCCAGCTGAAATTTAGGATGATCCGGATGGAAATGCCTAAAAGAAAATCGAAGAGGCTGCCTGGGCGGCGCAAGGGACGGCTTCGGAATGCCGCCCCGGCGTCCCCTATTGTTGAGCAATGAGCGAAGAGTAGAACTCCTTCATACTCTTCATGCTGATTACATTTCGTGATGGCTCATCTGGCGCCAAGCCGGCACGCGCCTCGATCCACGGCGTCTCCTGATGAGTGAGACGCTCCAATTGCGTGGCCCCAAGATCTCCGTAGGCCGTCAACACATTGTCAATGTGGGCAGTGATTTCGGGATACTCTACTGTCGGCCCGATAGGTTCACTGATCGGTGACCATCGGTTTGCCTTGTATTCACTGAAAACCCTGGCGACGACCGGCCCGTGAACCCAGGCCTCGCAGGTATCGGAGAAAAGAGGCTCTTCGATAAACACCAGATTCCAGGCTTGCGCGTAGTAGAGCAACTTTTGAAGTTTCAGGTTCGAAACGTCTGTTATGCCCTGTTCTTTGCAACGCTTGACGATCGTCGCGGCGATCTCTCGCGCTGTGGTTTCCATTTTGCCTCCCTTCGTTTATCGTCAGATCGGTTGAAACTGTCCAGCTCTTTTCGATGCGAGCGCGGGATTTTCGTTTCACCCACATGGCCGCAGGGTACTTAAAGCCACACAAGGCGGCACGAATATTTGCCATTCTCAGAATCGAATTAAAACACCCCGGAAGATCGAAGACAAGGTGTTCTCCACCGTTTTTATAAAGGCCTGCCTTTCGGAGTTTGCGCCTTTATTGTTTTCAATAACTTAAGCGTTGCGCCCTGCTGCCTTTAGCGGAAAACGCCCGTGTGGCCCAGCGAATATCTTCCCGGCTGGGGAAACACGCTCAACCCGTGCGGGCCTTTCCCTACTTTAATGCGCGCCAGCAGATGGCCGTCGCTCGTATCGAAAGCATAGACTTCCGAGTTATAGCGGCCCGAAAGCCAGAGCACTTTCCCATCCGCCGAGACGCCACCCATATCGGGGCTCCCGCCTTTCGGAATCTTCCACTTCGCCACGGGTTTGCGTGTGGCGAGATCGATCACGGAAACGCTGCCTTCGCCACGGTTCGAGACATAGAGCACCTTCGAATCGCGGCTCACGTAGAGGCCGTGCGCGCCCTTGCCCGTACGCAGAAAGCCGATGCGGGTAAATGAATCCGGATCGATCAGGTAGATCCCGTCGGCCACCATATCCGCCACGTAGAAGACTTTTCCATCCGGCGACGTCTTGACGTCCTGCGGCATGCCGCCCTTTTCCAGAGTAAGACTGCCAACGACTTTGCGGTTGGCTACATCGACCTTGATGAGCGTGGCGGAAAATTCACAGCTTGCGATCAGAAAGCGGCCGTCCGCCGTGAAATCCATATGGTCCACGCCCTTGCAATCCACCGGCAGGGATTCCACCAGCTTCATCGTTTGCGGGTCGCGGAAGTCCAGCCGGCCCCTGGCTTCGGCGACGACGATGGCGAACTTCCCGTCCGGCGTGTAGTACATGTTGTAGGGGTCATCCACCGGAACCGTCTCGCCCTTTTTGCCCGTAAGCGGGTCGATCCGGGTGAGGCTGTTGCCCAGGTCGTTCAGCACCCAGAGCCGCTTGAGATCGTACGAAGGCACCACGTGCTGCGGCTGGTGCCCGACCTTGAAATGGCCGATGATTTTGTACGTCGCCGGGTCGATGATGTCAACCGTATTGCTGCCGCTGTTGGGCACGTAAATTCGCGAAGGAAAATCGCGCACAACCGGGCTCAGATTCCCCGCGTGGTCCGCCGCATAGATGTCGGAAGGGTCCTCAACAGGAGGCATCCCGGGAAGCGACGGCGGCTTCGCGGCGGCTTCGGGCTGCGAGGTCGCGGAAGACGCTTTGCTCCCGGGTTCGGTCTTCTGACTGGCACAGCCCGCCAGGGAGGCGATGAAGAAACAGGCGAGCGGCACGGCCAGCCCGTGAAAATCGGTGCGATTCATTCGTATCTCCATTATCGGTGCAGGCGCCTCGCGCGTCGAGGCGTCTCATCGAAGTGTGGTATCAAAGATTGTCCGCCACGTCGGCGAAGGAGACTATGAAAGCAACCTACACCATCGACCCCGCGCACTCCCACGCGCAATTCAGCATCCGGCACATGATGATCAGCAATGTGCGCGGAGGTTTCAGCAGCGTCAAAGGTACCGTCGAATACGATTCGGATAATCCGGCCGCCACCACCATCGAAGCCGTTATCGATGCGAGCACCATCAAAACTATGGACGACCAGCGCGACGGGCACCTGAAGAGCGCGGACTTTCTGGACGTCGAAAAGTACCCCTCGATCGCCTTCAGAAGCACCGGCGTGACGGCGGATGGGGACGAGGCCACCGTCACGGGCGACCTGACCATTCACGGCGTCACGAAGCCCGTCACCCTCAAAGTGGAAGGGCCGACAGCCGAAGGGAAAGATCCCTGGGGCAACCTCAGAATCGGCGCATCGGCCACCACGAAAATCAAACGCAGCGAGTTCGGCCTGACCTGGAACGCCGCGCTCGAAACCGGCGGGATCATGGTCAGCGACGATCTGAAGATCGAGATCGACGTCGAACTGATCAAGGCCGCGGCAACCGCAACGGCATAAAATCAGCCTTCAAAACGGGTAAGCCGTAGCTTTATCTTTAATGGTGAGCCACTGCCACTGGGTGAATTCCTCCCAGTTGGCGGGGCCGCCGATGCGCGTGCCGTTACCCGATGCGCCCCGCCCCCCGAACGGAACATAAGGTTCGTCGGCCACGGTCTGATCGTTGATGTGCAACAACCCCGTCCGCAGCTGGTTCCCGAGCGCGAGCGCGCGCGTTACCGACCCTGAAATCACGCTGGCGGAGAGGCCGTACTCCGTTCGATTCGCCAGCGCAATGGCTTCGTCGTCCGTCGAAAACGTGGTGACCGCGGCCACGGGCCCGAAGATTTCTTCTTCGAAAACCCGCATCCCCGGAGTTACCGCATCCAGCACGGTCGGGCGGTAAAACAGCCCTTCGTATGTGCCGCCGGCTCTGAGCTTCGCGCCCGCCGCCACGCTGTCCCGCACGATTCCGTGCACGCGCTCCAGCTGCGCTTCGTTGATGATGGGTCCGAGCGCCACTTTCCGCGTCACCGGGTCGCCCACCGGCAATTGATTCGCAACCTTCACGAGGCGATCCACCAGCGCCGCCGCGATTTTCTCCTGCACCAGAATGCGGCCCGTAGTCATGCAGATCTGACCCTGATGCAGCCACGCACCCCAGCGCGCGTTGGAGGCCGCGGCGTCGAGATCGGCATCGTCGAGAATAATCATGGAGTTCTTGCCGCCCAGTTCGAGCGAGACGCGTTTGAGATGTTCACCCGCCAGCGCACCCACCTTGCGCCCGTTCGCGGTGGAACCGGTAAAGGCGATCATGGCGACGTGCGGATCGGTGCAAAGCGCTTCGCCGGCTTCGGCCCCGCCGGGCAACACGTGCAGCACTCCGGCAGGCAGTCCCGCCTCTTCGAAAATGCGCGCAATCAGAAAGCCGCCGCTCACGGGCGTGCGCAGGTCGGGTTTCAGGATGACCGCATTGCCTGTCGCGAGCGCCGGAGACACCGCGCGAATGCTGAGGATGAGCGGAAAATTGAACGGCGCAATGACGCCAACCACGCCGTGTGGAATACGGCGCGCGATGCTCATGCGCCCGCCGTTGCTAGGGAGCACGATCCCCTGCGGCTCTGTCGGCATTGCCGCCGACTGGTGCAGGATGCCCGTCGCCATATGCAACTCCACATCGGCCTTGGGAGCTACCGCGCCCGTTTCGCGAATAATCCAGTCCTGAAACTCGGCCGCGTTTTCTTCGACGATGCGCGCTGCTTTCCGGAAAACGTTCGCGCGCGCTTCATACGGCATCGCGGCCCATGCCGCCTGCGCCGCGGAGGCAGCGCGCGCGGACACCGCAACATCCGCCGCCCCCGCCAGCCCGACCGTGGCCAGGCGTTTGCCTGTAGCCTTCTCCATCACGTCAGCGGTGCCGCCCGCGGTCGCATTCCACGTCCCCGTGAATGCTTTTCCGTGCCAGATCGTCTCGTTCAATAATCCGTTTCCGGTTGCAGTCATAATTAAGCCTGAACAAGAGAGTATCAAGCTATCCCCCGATGGAAACTCCCCGATGAAGCCAATACGCCGTGTCGCCGTTCTTGGAGCCGGAACCATGGGTTCCCGCATTGCCGCGCATCTCGCCAGCGCGCAGATTCCCTCGCTGCTGCTCGATGTCACCGGCGAGGCCGTGCGCAGCGGCCTCGAAGCCGCGTTGAAAGGGCGCCCGGCAGCTTTCTTCGTTCCCGAATCCGCGCGGCTCATCGCCACCGGCAGTTTCGATAACGATCTCGCGAAGATCGAAAACTGCGACTGGATCGTCGAGGCCGTCACCGAAAATCTCGCCATCAAACGCGCGCTTTACGACCGCGTGCAGGTGCATCGCGCGCCGGGAACCATCGTCTCCACCAACACCAGCGGCATCCCGCTCGCGCGGATCGCCGAAGGCTATCCCGCGGAGTTTCGCGAGCATTTTCTGGGCACGCATTTTTTCAACCCGCCCCGCTACCTGCATCTGGTCGAACTCATTCCCGGCCACGAAACGCACCCGGACATTCTCGCCCGGATCGCCGCCTTCTGCGACCGCCACCTGGGCAAAGGCGTCGTCCCGTGCAAAGACACACCGAACTTCATCGGCAACCGCATCGGAGCTTTTTTCGGCTCCACGGTCCAGCGGCTCACCGTGGAACACGACCTCACCATTGAGGAAGTGGATGCGCTGACCGGACCGTTGATCGGCCTGCCGAAGAGCGCCAGCTACCGTCTCCTCGACATCGTGGGGCTCGACGTCTGGGAGCACGTGACGAAGAACCTTTACGACGCCGTGCCGGGCGACCCGTTCCGTGAACGCTTCCAGCTGGCGCCGTTCGTGAACGAAACCATCGAGCGTGGCTGGCTGGGCGACAAGCGCGGCCAGGGCTTCTACAAACGCGTCGGCAAAGACCGTGAAATTTACGCGCTCGACCGCAAGACGTTCGAGTATCGTCCCGCCGATAAACCGCGCTTCGCCTCGCTCGAAACCGTGCGCAAAATCGAACCTCTGGCCGATCGCCTGAAGGCGCTGGTCGCGCTCGACGACAAGGTGGGGCGGTTCCTCTGGCAATTGCTCGGCGATCACGTTCGCTACGCGGCATACATGGTGCCGGAGATTGCCGACCGCCCGGTCGAGATCGATCGCGCCATGCGCTGGGGTTATGCGAATACGTTCGGGCCTTTCGAACTATGGGACGCCCTCGGGTTCGAATCCTCGGCGCGGCGAATGACCGCCGAAGGCCGCGAATTGCCGGATTCCGTAGTGCGCATGCTGGCTTCAGGCGCGCCATCGTTCTACCGGCCGGCCGACGCGGACCGCCAGCCGCGCACGGAATACTTCGATCTTCGGGCGACCCGCTACAACCCCGTGGAACCCCGACCCGGCATTACCGTGCTGGCCGATCTCAAGCGCGCAAGAGGCGTGGTCAAGAAGAACCCGGGCGCGTCGCTGATCGACCTGGGCGATGGCGTCCTGTGCTGCGAATTTCACGGCAAGGCGAACGCGATGGGAGACGACATCGTGCAGATCGTGCGGGCGGGACTCGCCGAACTGGAAACCGGCTTCGATGCCATGGTGATCGGCAATCAGGGAGAAAACTTTTCCGCGGGCGCGAATCTGATGATGGTGCTGCTCGCCGCGCAGGAGCAGGAGTGGGACGAGTTGAACGCCGCTATTCAACGCTTCCAGCAGATGAACATGTCGTTGAAATATGCCGCAAAGCCGGTGGTGGCCGCGCCGTTCGGGCTTGCGCTGGGCGGCGGCTGCGAACTGCCCATGCATTGCGCGCGTGTGCAGGCCTCGGCCGAACTATATATGGGGCTTGTGGAAGTGGGGGTGGGAGTCATTCCCGCCGGCGGCGGTTGCAAAGAGATGCTGCTGCGCTCGCACGATATCAAAAAAATCTTCGAGCAGATTGGATTCGCGAAAGTATCGGCCAGTGCCGTCGAAGCTCGCCAGTTCCGATTCCTGCGGGATGGCGACGGCGTCTCGATGAACCCCGAACGGTTGCTCGACGATGCGAAACAACTGGCGCTCTCGCTCGTGCCGGGCTATGCGCCGGGCGCGCCCCGCACCGATATCACGGTCTCCGGCGACGAAGGCTTCGCGCTGATGAAGATGGGCGTGTGGGTGGCGCGTCAGGGCGGCTACATCTCGGATTATGACGCGGTAATCGGCGAGAAGCTCGCGTATGTCCTGAGCGGGGGCAGGCTGACCGGAACCCCGCAGGTGTCCGAGCAGTATCTGCTGGATCTGGAGCGCGAGGCGTTTCTGAGCCTGTGCGGGCGCAGGGAAACGCAGGCGCGGATTCAGCATATGTTGAAGACGGGTAAGCCTCTGCGAAATTGACGGTGCTGCTTAAACGCCCTGCAACCGCCCCGAAACGAACTTGTGAATGAGGCTTGAGATCAGGGTCTGGTACGGCAGACCCTCCTCAAGCGCCCTCTTCTGGAGCGCATCCAGATCCTTACCGGAAATACGGATATTCACGCGGCGGTCTTTACGAAACGTGGCGGCCGCGTAACCGCCGTAACGCTTGCGCTCTTCCTTCAAGCCGGGGACAGATCGCCATTCCCCTTTTTCCACGGACTTCAGAATGTCCTTCTCACTCGAATCGAGTTTCATCGTCCCCCCTGAATGTATTGCCGCGTCGCTTTTCGGCTCGGAATGACGGTCTTGAGCACAACGTACTCATCCTGCTCCACGCAGGGTACAAGGTACGCATATTGCTCAATTTGCACCACAATTACACGCTGACCGCGGTAGCGCTCCTGATTCGGGTGTTCGACGATATCCAGGACGTCGCCCCGCTCAATATGGAAAACCACCTCTTCGAAGGATATGCCGCGCTCGACTTTCAGCTTCTCGTTCTTCGCGTTGTCCCACGTGAAGTACTTCAAAAGCGAGCATATCACAATGTGTGCTTTTTGGGTCCAAAACGCGCCAGATCCGGTCTCGGGCGAGGGACTTGTGTTGCTCGATCCGGAGCGCGAGGCATTCCAGAGCCTATGCGGACGCAGGGAAACGCAGGCTCGCATTCAGCATATGTTGAAGACGGGGAAAGCTCTGCGGAATTGATCTTTGTTCAAACGCCCTGCAACCGCCCTGAAACGAACTTGTGGATCAGGCTTGAGATCGGCGTCTGGTATGGCAAGCCATCCTCCAGCGCCTTTTTCTGGAGCGCATCGAGGTCTTTTTGCCGGAAATACGGATGTTCACGCGGCGGTCTTTAGGCCCTCGTATCCGCAATGTTCGAAGAAATAGGAGATCGTTTCTTCGCTCATGGGTACGTCAGAATTGGCGATATCCGCTACTCCACCATAAAGGCAACGACCTGGAAGGAACTTGCTGAACCGCACCAACACTCGGCTTATTATCCAGATCTCGAAAAGGAGTGAGGATACAGAAAACCATCAAATTTCGTCTTGTTTTCGACCGGCACACCGCCACCGTTGTAACGCTTGCGCTCTTCCTTCAAGCCGGAGACCGAACGCCACTCCCCTTTTCCACGGACTTCAGAATGTCTTTCTCGCTCGAATCAAGTTTCATCGCCCTCCCCGTCCTCGCCTTGCAACACGATCACGCGCTGAACCCGGTAACGTTCACGATTCGCTGTTCGACGACATCCAGAATACCGCCGCGCTCAACATCGAGCAGCGCCACCGGGGCGTCGCGGCTCGCGGACGCCTGCTATCCGATGCTGCCCGGAACAAGTTCTCCCAACTCTTCAAGCAGAGGACCCAGCCCCGCCTCATACTTCCGCCACCTCTGCAGCGAACTGCGGAACAGCGGCCTGCGAACCTGCGCCGCACTGGCAGTCTTCACCGTCCGACTGGTCTTGTGAAAACCCACGCACCGGTCGTCCCACGCAAGCCCGCAATACGCGATCGTCCGCCGTGCCTGGCCTTCAATGTCGTTGACCACGTCCTCATAAGCCACATCGAGCATCGTGCCCGCTGGCAGCACGGCGCGCCAGTGAGCCATCAATTGGTTGTAGTAACGGTAATAACGGCCCAGTTCCGCCAGATCGTAGCTGAATGACTGACCGGAGGTGAACCGTTTCGAATAACACGACACGCATGTATCCACGGGGTCGCGCACGGTATGGATAATCTTCGCGTTCGGCAGGGCCAGGCGGATCAAACCAATTTTGAGGAAGTTATCCGGCAACTTATCGACGATCCGGACTTTACCCCCGGCAACGGCAGGCAGGCGGGCAAGGTAAGTCTGGCCAATACGCCGCAACATAGCGCCATCGAGCGAGGGAACGCACTCCGGACACTCGCGGGCGTTTAATACCTCTCCGGCGGCCCTCTCCAGTTCCGTCAACTCGCCGGCGCCGTGAACCTGGGGATGGCTGGCAAGAATCTGCTCGATCAAAGTGCTGCCCGAACGCGGCATCCCGAGCACAAAGACGGGGACCTGCGAGGGATCGCCCTCTCCCTGGAACCGGTCGAACAAACTTTTGTCGAAGACGCTGGAAATTCGTTGAAAAAGCTTCGCAACAGCCGGCTCATCGTACTGAATCTGGCTGCGTTTCAAATCGTTGGCCGCCCGCAAATGCTCAAAGGCACGTCCGTAATCTCCCGTATCTTCGAGCGCTTTCGCCAGCGCGAAATGGATCAGCGGTGCTTTTTTCAAAGGCAGGCCGTCCCTGCCCGCCAACTCTTCGAGCGCCGCCAGATCGGCATCGCCCCGATGGAAGGTCTTGATTTCCGCACGGTTGAAATGCGCCTCCGCATTGGCTGGCTGTAGTGCAATCGCCCGCGCGTAATGCGGCAGGGCCTCGGCAATTCTGCCCTGCTCCACCAGCGCAACGCCCAGATTGTTATGAGTATCCGCCAGATCCGGCCTGAGAACGAGCGCGCGTTCGTAATGCGCTACCGCCTCTCCAGCCTTGCCTTGCGCAGCCAGCGCAACCCCCAGATTGTTGTGTGCATCGGCATAATCCGGTTGAATGGCGAGAGCGCGTTCGTAACGCGCCGCCGCCTCCGCATGCTTGCCCTGCGCCGAAAGCGCCATGCCTTGTGCCACCAGCGCGGCGCTCAGATTCCCGCGCGCACCGGCATAATCCGGTTGAATCGCGAGCGCGCGTTCGTAATGCGCCACCGCCTCGCCGTTTCTCGCCAGATCCGCCAGGGTGACGCCAAGATTATTGTGTGCGCCCGCATAGTCCGGTTTCAGTGCGATGGCACGCTCATAATGCGCCACCGCGGCGTCGTTTCTGCCTTGCGCCGCCAGCGCGATGCCCAGATTATTGTGAGCCTGAGCAAACTCCGGGTTCAGGACGAGCGCGCGCTCATAATACGTCACCGCCTCGCCGATCCTCCCGGCCCGATGATGCCGCAGTGCCTCATCGAACAGCCCCTGGGCTCTCCGATCCGGACTTTTTGCCATAAGCGGTGTTGTGGCATTTGACGGGCCATCCCCCGGTCGATTGAAATCAGTTCTTTAGCCGGGAGCCGGGCTGACGATCGCCAAATTATTGGCGGCAATCGGCCGCTGCTTCCCGAACAGTGGCATCCGAAAGTGACCGGCGTCACGGAATCGTATAAACTCTTCCTGAGGACAAAATGAAGCTAACGCAAAGAGGTCTGCTTTCCGCAGTCGCCCTCCTGTCATCCGCCGCCATGGCGATCGCTCAGGCTCCCCCGGCACGAGGACCCGCACGAGGACCCGCGCCCCCGCGCCTCGTCTTCTCCGTCACCTCGAACGCATGGCCGGACGGCGGAGAGGTTCCCATGAAATATGCGGGCCGCGGCGAGAACAAATCGCCGGAGTTCGAGTTCCACTGGACCCTCGGTCCGAATTCGGCTGCCGCGCCTGAAAATCTGCAAAGCTACGCCGTGATTCTGCACGACACGGAGAATTCCAGCAACAAAACCACGACCGACACTCTTCACTGGTCCGCATTCAATATCCCCGCAACCGCCAAAGGCCTGCCGGAGGGCTTGGGAAAGGGTGACTTGCCCGATGGCACGCGCAATGGCCCGGGCATCGCGAATCGCGGCGGCAATCCAGGAGCTTATTTCGGGCCCGGCGCCGGCCCCGGGCCGATCCATCACTACGTGTTCGAATTCTACGCTCTGGACACCAAGATCGATCTGCCCGCCAACACCACGCGCGACGCTCTGCTGAAGGCCATGGACGGCCACGTTATCGGCAAGGCGGCGTGGTTTGGCCGCTTCCACGCACAGCCCCAGTGAGTTCCGCGAACTAATTCGCCGAAGGCTTTTCCACCCGGTCGATGACCAGCACCTCGACCGGGGCCCTCGTCGATTCCAGCTTCAACCCCAACTGCTGCTGGATCGCGGTGTACAGGTCCGGCGGCGACTGGCCGTCTGGCTGGCCGTCTGGCTGGCCGAAATCGTAGGATTATGGCAGATTCCCAAAGCGAAGGCGGAAACTTCAATGATTGATATAGGTAAATACGCGCGGGCTCCGACGTTCTGGCCGCGATAGCGCAGGCTAAAACGATATTAAAGCGGGTCGTCTGCGAATATGGTGGCATTGAATTACTGATGCCACAGGTAGGCCACCACGGAAGCAGCGCGCCCTATTCGCGGCCTCTAAGAATCGCGGCCATCACCCGGGGGCTGCGGCGCCCATGCATGATCGCAACAACCCACAAAGGCTCTTCGTCCGAAGCATAAGCAACCAAATATTCGCGAACCCGAATGAACCGCAATGGCCGTGAGGTAAGATCCGGACGTCGATAGCCCTGACCGGGAAAAGCCACGACAGCGGAAATCGCTGCCAGAATCTCCCCGATCGTCCGGTCGGCGGCATCCAGGCTGTCCGCACGGATGAATTCCCAGACCTCATCGAGATCGAAGCGGGCTTCCGGGTGAAGTGCGTATCCCGTCACGAACCGGACTGCACACCGCGCGCCGCCGCGCTCTTCATCCGGAACCAGGCTTCGACTTCGTCGCCGGGAATGGGCTTCACCCTGCCACTTTTCAGATCGTCATAACGGCTGTTCAGCGTTTCGCGGACCTGCGCAAGTTCATCGAAATATCCCTCCACGACGTCCTTTACCAGTTCATCCGCAGCCCCGCGCCCGCTCTGCGCGGCTATGTCCCTGAGCTTCTGTTCCGTCTCGACCGTGAAATGCACTTCCATAGCGCCGGCTCCTTATTTCAGAGTACGTCAACTGTCGGCCGCTTTCTCAGTTCCGCATTCGTCACAATTGTTTCTGGTGATCTCTTTCTTGTCGCGTCCGCCTGTAACCTGCCGCGCATAAACCTCGCAGGCGAACGTGATCGGTTCGCTAATCCTGCCCGCATTTTAAGACCCGGTCCGCCCGCCCCGGTGGCCAGTCATGTCCGGAAGCAGCGCGCGGAAGGCGTATGATCGAAGAGGATCGCATCATGACCGCACGCGAAGAACTACATCGCCTTGTCGATTACATTCCGGAAAGCGACGTCCGCACAACGCGGAAACTCTTGCGCGCTCTTGTGGATCCGGTGGAACTCTCGATACTCTCGGCCGAAGAAGACGATGAACCCGAGAGCGAAGGCGAGCGTGCCGCCGTGGCAACCGCGCTCGCAGGCAATGAGCCGGACATTCCCTTTACCCAACTTCGCCGGATCCGCCATTGAAGCGGGTTCTTTTCCGTCCGGCAGCAGTGAAGGATCTGGAACGGCTGGAGGAACGCGATCGCGATCTGGTTGAGGAAGCCATAGAGAGATTCGCAGAAACAGGACAAGGCGACGTGAAGAAGCTGAAGGGCATGGAGCGGCACATGCGTCTGCGGGCCGGAGACTGGCGCATCCGTTTCATCTATCAGCCACCCGATGCCATTTTGATACTGCATATCCGCAACCGGCGCGAAGCATACCGTTGAGCCGGGCGGGGGCATCCGCCTCGGCGCCTTCAACGGATAACGGTTTCGACGTCGCCCGAAAGCTGGCGGCGCTGTCTCGCAAACCCTTCAGGATGGTTTCCCGGTCCGAACCGCCAGGAGCCGCCAAAAGCGATAGTAGCCAGTCGCGCGCCGACTTCATCCGATCATCCTCTTCGATGAAATGCACCGCGCCGGTCCAAACCCATCCGATTTTGAAGTCCGCGGGTTGCGCTGAGATCAAGTCGTCCAGATCCTGCAGCTTACCTGGCACTGATCCAGTAATCTGTTGGGCAACCAGCGTCACGACCTCAAGAGCTCTCAGCGCTACCCGCGACCCGGCACTTAGGCCTGTATCCGTCGAAAGATCCTTGACGTGCTTCTCTGACTCGGCAAAACGGCCATCGGTAAAGGCAGCCTCGGCAAACCCCGATCGCGCTGAAGGATCGCCGGGATGCTGTTCCAGCCAATCCCGGCTCAAAGCAAAGGCAGCCTCGAAATCGAAGAGCTTCTCGTGATACAGAGACTCCAGCGCCGAATAGATCCCTGCATCGTCGGGGTACACCCGCGACACGTTGCGTAAGCTTTGAGCGGCATCGGTCCATTGCGCCAAAGCCTCGTACGCCACAGCCAGGCCGTAGTTAGTTTGCGCCCACTGTACTGGAAGACCATCGGCGGTCCGAACGTCGAGGGCTTTCCGAACGGACACCACCGCATCCAGTAAGAGTCGCCGTCCTGCCTCCCCTGCCGTCCGCATCCCTCGCGCTGCCAGCGCGTTACCCAGGTTGTTCTGCGTCGCCGCCCACTGCTGCGGCAACTGCTCGCGCGTGTAGATTTCCAGCGTGGCGCGATAGTCCGCAACCGATTGTGCCAGTAACTGCCGACCCTCCTCCCCTCCCGTCCGCGTCCCTTGCTCTGTCAGAGTACGTCAACTGTCGGCCGCTTTCTCAGTTCCGCGTTCGTCACAATTTGTTTCTGGTGATCTCTTTCTTGTCGCGACGGAAGGTGAGATTGAAGCGATCCGCCAGCATCTTCACCCCGACCCTTTACCCTGACCTTCGGGCCCGCTCGGCTTGATCGTGGCCACTTCAAACGCAGGATTGGCATCCGCCGGCATCGGCTTCAGTCGTGCTGGAGGCTCCGGGATCGTCCACGCAGTCTGGTTGCTGGCCCGCGTCAGGTTCAGGAGCAGCGGCATCCCCCGTGTCATGGTTCCGGTGATCGAATCCCCACTGACCTTCCCCTCATAGGTGGCGCCCATCCCCGCGAAAGACATCTTCAGGTTCGAACCCTGCAGGGTAACCGCGCTGGTCTTCAGGCCCATCCCCAACTGGTCAATGCTATAGAGCGTGGCCTGCAAAGCGCCCCCATCGTCCTCCTTCGAAATCTCGATCACGGTCCGGAATTCTCCATTCGGGGCTTGCGGCACCTTATAATGCCCCCTGCCAGGTGCCGGTATGACGCAAATTGGACTGAAAACGATCCCTGGGATTTGCAGCAGGTTGAAGACCCGCGGAAAATCAAGAAGTTTTCGACGTTACCCCGCACCAAATCCAGCCCGCATGTGACAACCCGCCGCTCGGAGACTCTCGCCGGCGTGGGTTTATAGCTTCGCTGGTCCCGGCGTCACGGTTCCAGCGGCTCTTCGAGCGCACTCTCAAAGGTCCAGGGACATTTGGCGGGAAACTTCTCCTCCGGGATCGTCGTCTCAAGCGATGCCTTAATGACCGCCAGCCTGTACGCGCGGGGCATATCCGCGGCGATGCGGGAGCGAAAGCTGGGACTATCTCTCACGATCAGTTCAATTCGGGCGCGCTGCTCGGCAATCGTGCCTCGCCAACTGCGCGAACGTCTGTCATCCTGGTATTTCCACTTCAGCAGATGAACCAGAAGAACCCGCATCCGGCTGAACAGCCCCTGATAGTCCCGTTTGCCCATGCTCTCGATCTCCTCCGCGATGTTTTCCCAATCGAGAGCCGCGGTGTCGTGCCCGCGCAGCCGCCGCGCCATCTCCTGTGTCCACTCGTAGAAGTCGGCATCGTAGAGCTTCATTTTGTCCGTCGCTGTCATTTCGCGCCTTCCCCGCCTTTTCCGGTATCTGCTGCCCGTATTCACAAGCGTAGCGCCGATCGGGCACCCGAATCCTCCACGGTTTCAGTTCCGCAACGGCCGTAATTTTTTCTGCGTGGAATCAATGGTTTACGCTTCCCTCGCACTGATTCCGCCCTTCCCGCCTGCTATAGATAAGCCGGGAGAACCACCGAACATGTCACCAACCACATCCGCCCAGCCGAAATCGAAATCCGGCGGACCTCGTACGGAAGCCGGAAAGCAGAAATCCGCCATGAACGCCCTGCGCCACGGTCTCACCGGCCGCACCGTCGTCATGCCCAACGAAGACATGGCCGCCTACCATGCCTTCTGCAAAGAACTCTTCGAAAGCCTCGCCCCCGCCACCCCGGTCGAAAACCAGTTCGCCCAAACCTTCTGCGACACCCAATGGCGTCTCAACCGCATCCGCTCCATCGAAGACAGCATGTTCGCGCTCGGCCACTTCGAAGCCGCCAGCAACATCGATGTCAACCACCCCGAAGCTCACGCCGCGCTGACCGCCGCCCGCGTCTTCCGCGACGATTCGAAATCCTTCGTCAACCTCAGCCTCTACGAACAGCGCCTGCAACGCATTCTCACCAACTCGCTGCAGCAACTCCAGACCCTGCAAACCGAACGCCGCGCCAGTCGCCAGGCCGCCCTGGACGCCGCCGTCGCCCTTCGTAACTCACGGAAAATGAAAGGCCAGTCCTCCGAACCAGAGCCGGAGCAGCAGGGATCTCAGTTCGTTTTTTCAACCGCTGACATCGACCTCGAAGCCCGCCGCCAGCTCCGCCTGGCCGACGCCCAAACGGCCAAATCCTGCGCCTACGACCTCGATCGTTACCGGAATTTCCCTTCCGGACTGGCCGCCTGACACGTCTACTCATAACGGGGATGGGTAACTATTGGCGAAGCTTTTCCGTATGATATTCATCCAATGTTCGTAAGCCTTCGTAAAGTATCGCGGCAATAGCACCGTATGTGGATCGTTAAACTCGCCCTCGCCCGCCCCTATACGTTCATCGTCCTGGCGCTTCTGATTCTGTTCGTCAGCCCCATCGTCATTTCCCGCACTCCCACCGATATTTTCCCGAATATCGACATCCCCGTCCTCGCTTCCGTCTGGACTTATACCGGAATGAACGCCGTCGAGATGGAAGGCCGCATCACTTCGAACATCGAGCGCAGCATCACCACCGTGGTCAGCAATATCGAGCACACCGAGTCGCTCACCCTGAACGGCCGCGCCATCATCAAGACCTTCCTGCAGCCGGGCGCGAGCGTGGATACCGCCAACGCGCAGCTCACCGCCATTTCGCAAAGCCAGACGCACAGTATGCCTCCGGGCACCACGCCGCCGTTCATTCTGACCTACAGCGCCTCCACGGTCCCGATTCTCCAGATCGCCATTTCGAGCAATACCCTTTCCGAGGCGGAGCTCAACGACTACGCCCAGAACTTCGTTCGCCCCGATCTGGTTACCGTTCCCGGCGCGGAACTGCCATACCCCTACGGCGGCAAACAGCGCCAGGTGAATGTCAGCCTGAATACCGGCCTGCTCCAGGCGAAAGGTCTGTCTCCGGAGGATGTGGTCTCGGCCATCGGCCGGCAGAACATTATTCTTCCTTCCGGTACCGCCAAAATCGGGCAATTCGAATACGATGTGGATCTGAATTCCAGTCCGGCGACCATCGCGGAACTGAACGACCTGCCCATCAAGCTTTCGGCCAATAATACGCCCATCTATGTTCGCGACGTAGCCACGGTTTCCGACGGCTTCGCGCCGCAAACCAACATCGTTCGTCTGAATGGATCGCGCGGCACCCTGATTACGGTTCTCAAGAACGGCAACGCCTCCACTCTCAGCATCGTCAAGGCCGTTCGCGATGCCCTGCCGCAAATCCGGAAGACACTGCCATCGTCGATCAGGATCGAAGCCGTCGCCGATCAATCCATCTTCGTGCGCGCCGCCATCGCGGGCGTCGTGCGTGAAGCCATCATCGCCGCCTGCCTTACGGGAATCATGATTCTGATCTTTCTCGGAAGCTGGCGCAGCACGGTAATCATCGCGGTTTCCATTCCTCTTTCGATCCTCGTATCCATCTGTGTCCTGAGCGCGATCGGCCAGACCATCAACATCATGACGCTGGGCGGGCTCGCTCTGGCCGTGGGTATCCTGGTTGACGACGCGACAGTCGAGATCGAGAACGTCAACCGCAATCTTGAACTTGGCAAAGAACTGCGCCAGGCCATCCTCGACGGCGCGCAGCAGATCGCCGTCCCCGCGCTCGTGGCCACGCTTTGTATCTGCATCGTGTTTCTGCCCATGTTTTTCCTGAACGGCGTGGCCAGATATCTGTTCGTTCCTCTGGCTGAAGCCGTCGTGTTCGCCATGCTGGCTTCGTATCTGCTGTCGCGCACCCTGGTGCCCACGCTCGCCATGTACCTGCTGAAGCCGCACGATCACAAGATGCGGCCCACCCGGAATCCCTTCATCCTGCTCCAGAGGGCCTTCGAACGGGCGTTCGAGCGGATGCGCCTTGCCTACGAGTTACTGCTCACCACCTTTGTTTACCGGCGGTTCCTCTTCGTGCCGGTGTTCCTCGGGCTCTGCGTGCTGACCTCCTTCGCGCTCTACCCCTGGCTCGGTCAGGACTTCTTCCCTTCGAGCGATAATGGCCAGTTCCGCCTGCACCTCCGGGCCAAAACCGGCACGCGCATCGAAGAAACCGCGCGGCTCACCGATCTTGTCGACAAGTCGATCCGCCGCGAGATCCCCGCGTCGGAACTGGACAGCATCGTCGACAACATGGGTCTGCCCTACAGCGGCATCAATACCACCTACAACACGAGCGGCGTCATCGGTTCCGCCGACGCCGACATTCTCGTTTCGCTCAAAGAGGGCCACCGTCGCCGCACCGCGGAATGGGTGCAGGCCCTGCGGCCGAAACTGAATGCCGCTTTCCCGGGAACCATGTTTTATTTCCTGCCCGCCGATATGATTACGCAGATTCTCAACTTCGGGCTTCCCGCGCCGATCGACGTGCAGGTGCAGGGAACGGACACGCAGGGCAATCGCCGCTACCTCGACCGTGTCCTCAGTGAGATGCGCCAGGTCCCCGGGCTTGTCGATCTGCGCGTCCAGCAGCCCTTCGACCAGCCGAGGCTGCATATCGCCGTGGATCGCACGAAAGCCCAGCAGGCCGGTTTCAACCAGTTCGATATCGCCGGCGGCCTGCTCGTATCGCTCAGCGGCAGCTTTCAGACCACCCCCACCTTCTATCTGAATCCGAAGAATGGCGTGAGCTATAACGTGGTCACCCAGACTCCCCAGTACCGCATTAATTCCCTGCAGGATCTGCAGAACGTTCCCATCACCGCACCGGGCGGCTCGCGCCAGGAGATCCTCGGCGATGTCAGCACCATTACCCGCGGTAACGACCAGGCCGTGGTCAATCATTACAACATTCATCGCGTCCTCGACATCTACGGCTCCGTGGAAAACCGCGACCTCGGAGCTGCCGGAAACGATATTACGCGGATCGTCGACGCCAGCCGCAAGGATCTGCCGCGTGGCTCCAGCGTCACCATCCGCGGACAACTGGAAACGATGAAGTCCTCCTATATCGCGCTGGCTTCCGGCCTTGCGGTGGCCATCATTCTGGTTTATCTGCTGATTGTCGTGAACTTCCAGTCGTGGCTCGATCCTTTTATCATCATCAGTGCCCTGCCCGCCGCTCTGACCGGCATTGTTCTGATTCTGTTCCTGACCCGGACGCCCCTGAGCGTGCCCGCGCTGATGGGTTCCATCATGTGCATGGGCGTTGCCACCGCGAACAGCATTCTGGTGGTGGCTTTTGCCAGGGAGCGGCTCGAACACCATGGAGACCCGCTCCAGGCAGCCATCGAAGCGGGATTCACCCGTTTCCGCCCCGTCATCATGACCGCGCTTGCGATGATAATAGGTATGGTGCCGATGGCTATGGGGATGGGCGATGGCGGCGAACAGAACGCGCCCCTCGGCCGCGCCGTCATCGGCGGTCTTCTGTGCGCAACCGGGGCGACGCTGCTGTTCGTTCCGGCGGTCTTCGGCCTGTTTCACAATATGATGAAGAAAACCGGAGCACGGCTGGGCTCGCGCGAAAGTTATCAGCCAGCTCACCAATAAGTCATGAAAGTGGAAGAATCCAGAGACTCCGCAATGCGCGGCGCCGAAGCAGAAAATGAAACGCCGAAACCCGCGCGCAATCGCGGCCTCGGCTTCGGGCTGACCTTTCTCGTGCTGGTTGCGATGGCAGCCATCGGCTGGTTTATATACAAAGGCATTTCGAGCCGGGTTTCGGCGGAAAAGGCTCTGGTAATACAAACGCACGACGCGGCTTTTCTTACCGTGGCCATTACCCACCCGAAGATGTCCGGAGCCACCCAGCAACTGGTTCTGCCGGGCAATACGCAACCCCTGATCGATGCTCCCGTTTATGCCCGCACCAGCGGATATCTGAAAAAATGGTATGCCGATATCGGCACGCGCGTGCACGCGGGCCAGGTTTTGGCCGACATCGAGACTCCTGAAGTGGATCACCAGCTCCAGCAGGCGAAGGCTGAGGTGGAGACCGCGCAGGCCAATCTCAACCTTGCCCAGCTCACGGCCGCGCGCATGATAAATCTGGAGAAGAAGGGCGCCGTCGCGAAGCAGGATACGGATAACGTGGTTGGCGACATGAATTCGAAGAAAGCCATCGTCGATTCCGCCGCCGCCAACGTCAAGAGGCTCCAGGATCTGCAATCTTATGAAAAGGTCTATGCGCCTTTCGACGGAGTCATCACCGCCCGCAACACCGATATCGGAGCTCTGATCGACGCGGGCGCCAATACCCCGGGCAAGGAACTTTTCCACGTCTCGGCCATCAATCGCCTACGCGTCTTCATCAGCGTCCCCGAGGACTACGAAAAGGCCGCGGTGAACGGCGCTCCCGTCACGCTCACGCTCAATGAGTTTCCCGGGCGCAGTTTCAAAGGGACCATCGTTCGCAACGCCAATTCCATCGATCCGGCTTCCCGCACCCTGCTCGTGGAAGTGGACGTGGATAATCCCACGGGCGAACTGCTCCCCGGCGCGTATGTCTCGGTCCATCTGAAGTTCACCGGGGTTTCGGCCAATGCGCTCCAGATCCCGGTCACCACGGTATTGTTCCGGGCGGAAGGCATTCGCGCGGCCGTGGTCCGCGACGGCAAAGCGGAACTGGTGCCCATCACGATCGGCCGCGATTTCGGCGATTCGCTCGAAGTTCTCTCCGGTCTCCGCCCCCAGGACAAGCTGATCCTCAATCCGCCCGATTCCCTGATCTCGGGTACTCCGGTTAAAGTAGAAACTGCCGCGGCCCAATGAAAACTGCCATCGTTACCGGCGCCAGCCGGGGTATCGGGAATGCCATCGCCCGCCGTCTGGCTCAGGACGGGTTGCGCGTCGTGCTCTGCGCCCGCAACGAAGAGTTATTGAAGGCGACAGCGAAGGATATCGGCGAGAACGCGCTCGCGGTGGCACTGGATCTCCGTTTGCCGGAATCCGCGGCAACGGTTGTCGACGCGGCCATCGCAAAGTTCGGCGCCCTTGACGTTGTCGTTAACAATGCGGGCGCCACCAAACGCGGCGAGTTCGAGGCCCTGACCGATGACGATTTCATCGACGGTTTCGCCTTGAAATACTTCGGCGCGGTGCGCATGACGCGTGCCGCCTGGCCGTATCTCAGGAAGCAGTCCGGCTCCGTCGTCAACATCGTGGGAGCCGGTGGCCGCACTCCCGGCGCCATGTTCACCATCGGCGGTTCGGTGAACGCGGCGGTGCTCTCGTTCACGAAAGCCATGTCCGAGGTGGGGATCCGGGATGGCGTGCAGGTGAATGCGATCAATCCCGGTCCCGTTCGCACGGATCGGCTGACGCAGCGGCTGAAGGCAACTTCGGAGGAAGCCTTCATGCGCGAGTCGAGGATCGCGCGCATCGGCGAGCCGGACGATATCGCCGCGCTGGTATCGTTCATCCTCAGTCCGCACGGCCGCCTGTTGCAGGGCGCTTCGATCGATGCCGACGGCGGCCTTACAAAGACCATCTAAGATTAAAAGAACACCAATTAAATAACACAATGAGTCCAGGACAGGGTCAGGCAGCGCAGCCCCGGCTGCCCATCGCAGGGGTTAAAAATCTGATTGCCGTAGGCAGCGGCAAAGGCGGCGTGGGGAAGACCACCGTCGCGGTCAATCTCGCCATCGCGTTCGCCCGTCTCGGTCACAAAACAGGCCTGCTCGATGCGGATGTCTATGGTCCGAACGTGCCCCTGATGATGGGGACGAACCAGACGCCGCAGGCGATCGGCGAGCGCATTCAGCCTTTGCTGAATTACGGCGTGAAACTGATGTCGATGGGCTTTCTGAGCCCCGGCGACAAGCCGCTCGTATGGCGCGGACCCATGCTCCACAGCGTGATTCAGCAGTTCCTGCGCGGAGTGGATTGGGGAGATCTCGATTACCTCGTGATCGACCTGCCTCCGGGCACCGGCGACGTGCAGCTGTCGCTGATTCAGACCGCGCCGGTGACTGGCGCCGTTGTCGTCACCACGCCTTCCGACGTGGCGCTCGAAGACGCGCGCAAAGCCGTGCGCATGTTCGAACAGGTTAAAGTGCCGATCCTCGGCATCGTCGAGAACATGAGTTACCTGCAATGCCCGCACTGCGACGAGCGCATCGACGTTTTCAGCACCGGAGGCGGACGCCGGACGGCGGTCGACATGGGCGTCAATTTCCTGGGCGCTTTGCCCCTCGACCCTCATGTGCGCATCGGCGGCGATACCGGCCATCCGATCGCCACCTTCGGACCGGAAGACAAGCGGGCGAAGGGCTATTACGACATCGCCGAACTGGTGATGCAAAAGGCCCGCGAAGCGGCCAGCATTCCCGGCCCGACGATGACGATTTCGGACTGAATTTCGTTAAGCTTAAAGCTTCGGTTTGGGGGCGGGGAGATCGCGGGCAACTACCTTGTCCTGGAAGCCCGTGCGGGCGTGCGAACCGTCGCAGAACGGCTTGTTTTGCGACTGGCCGCAGCGGCACAGGCCGATGGCCGTCCTGCCGCCCAGACCGAACCGCTGCCCCTGCGGATCGAAGATCTCAAAGTCGCCTTCGATGCGCACCGAGCCGTCGTTATTGACTGTAATTTTCGTGGATGCCATGGAAAGCCGATGCTAGCACGCACTATGGCTTCGGCTTGGTATCGGTCTTTCCATCGGGCACTTCATCGCCGAACGTGACGGTGGTTTGCGAGCCGAAACGCTTGTAATTTTCGTACTTTACGACCATGTGGATGCGCTGATCGAAACCCTTGAAGTGCAGCGTGTCATCGGCGCGGGTATAAGTGGGGAACCAGTATTTGCCGTCGATCTGCTGGCGGTAGGTCTCAAACCGGGGGAACTGGTTGTCATCGCTCTTCTTCTGAAGACCGACGCCCTTGCCATAGGTCTTGACGATCTGCAGATCGCGGTCGTCTACCCAGATATCGCCTTCGAAATAACGCTCGCCCTTGAGCATTTTTTTCGGTTTGACCGAGAACTGGTAGCAATCGATCTCATCGAGCTTCTGTTTGCCCAGATACTGGATGTCGTATTTATCGATGTCTTCGGTTGTGAGAACGAAAGGCTGGACGTTGCGCAGGTCCTGCAGATCCTGCGGGGTGATAGTCAGGTGAAGCGTGTTCATCGGCGCGTAAACGACTTTTTCCGCGCGTTGCTTGTCGGGCCCGAAGGTCACGTCGTCGACTTCTTCCCATTTACCCTGCACGTTGCCGCTTGCATCCAGCTCTTCCATTTTCACGGACTGGCGGTAGGTATAGTCCTCACGCGCCTTTCGGAATTCGGCTTCTTTCGCGGCGAATTTCTGGATGATCTGGTCCGGCGCAAGGTCCGCGGCCGCTACCGTGGAACATAGCAGAGCGAAAAGAATGAAACATCGCATGGTAATTCTCCTTACTGAGACGTCCTCTTCAGGCAAGCAGTTTCTTCGCGATCGTCAGTAACTGAATATTGGCCGTTCCCTCGTAGATTCTGCCGATTTTGGCGTCCCGATAGAGCTTCTCGACGGGATAATCTTTCGTGACGCCGACACCGCCGTGGATCTCGATCGCGCGTGAGGCGACCTTTTCCGCCATATCCGAAGCATAATACTTCGCCATCGCCGCTTCTTTCACGAAGGGGAGCCCGGCATCGCGCAGGCGGGCGGCATTATAGACGAGGAGCCTCGCGGCTTCCACTTCGGTTGCCATGCGGGCCAGATCGAACTGCACGCCCTGGAACCCGGCGATGGCCTGCCCGAACTGCTTGCGCTCCTTTGCATACTTCACCGCATGGTTGAGCGCCCCCTGTGCCAGGCCGACCATCTGCGCGCCAATTCCGATACGGCCTTCGTTCAATGTCTCAATCGCGATTTTATAGCCCTTGCCACGCTCGCCCAGGACATTTTCTTTCGGAACGCGGCAGTTGTCCAGCAGCAGTTCGCACGTCGAAGAAGCGCGGAGGCCGAGTTTGTCTTCCTTTTTGCCGACGTGAAAGCCCGGGAAGTCGCGCTCCACGAGAAAGGCGGTGATACCGCGGTAGCCGGCGGCGGGGTCGGCATTGGCGAAGAGCACAAAGAGGCCGGCTTCGGCGGCATTGCTGATCCAGAGCTTCCGGCCGTTCAGCAGGTAGTGCTCTCCATCGTCGGCGGCCGTGGTGGCCAGGGCAAATGCATCCGAGCCCGAGCCGGCTTCGGAAAGCGCGTATGCGCCTACGGTGCGGGCGGCCAGCAGGGGAAGGTAGTCTGCCTTCTGAAGGCCATTACCCCAGCGGAGGATGGCGTTATTGACGATGGTGTTCTGGACGTCCACGACCACGCCCGCGGACGGATCGACAGCGGAGATTTCTTCGATGGCCAGGATGCACTGGAAGAAATTCCCTCCCTGCCCGCCATATTGGCCGGGTATTTCAATGCCCATCAGCCCGAGTTCGAAGAGTTGCCGGAGCAGGCCGGGGTCGAACACGGCTTTATCGTCCATCGCGCGGACCAGGGGCGCGATTTGTTCCCGGGCGAAGCGGCGCACGGTGTCGCGGAAGAGAACTTCCTCACTGTCAAGCTGGGTGAGCGGCGTCATTTTTTCGGCGGAAACGGCGAGAGCGGACGCTTCTGGGATTCGGCTACGCCGCGGTGCGTCACGGAGCCGCGCCAGATGTTCACGCCGGCGCAGAGGCCGGGATTTTCCATGCAGGCGCGCTCCGGCCCTTTATTGGCAAGTTCGAGGAGATAGGGGAAAGTGGCGTTGGTCAGCGCGAAGGTGGATGTATGGGGCACGGCGGCGGGCATGTTCGAGACGCAGTAATGAAGCACATCGTCCACGAAATAGACCGGATCGGTATGCGTGGTGGGATGAGAGGTTTCGAAGCAGCCGCCCTGATCGATCGCTACATCGACCATCACGGAGCCGCGCTTCATGCGGGAGATCATGTCGCGGCGGACGATCCTCGGGGCCGAGGCCCCGGGGATGAGCACGGCGCCGACCACGAGATCGGACAGACGCAGGGTTTCCGAGATGGTCCAGGCGTTGGAGGCGAGGGTGACGACCTGGCCATTGAAAATATCGTCAAGCTGGCGGAGACGGTCGAGACTGCGGTCGATGATGGTGACGTGCGCGCCCATGCCCGTGGCAACTTTGGCGGCATTGGTTCCCACAACCCCTCCGCCGAGGATGACGACGTTGGCCGGCGCGACGCCGGGAACACCGCCGAGCAGGATGCCGCGTCCGCCGTTGGGACGTTCCAGATATTGTGCGCCGACCTGCACCGCCAGACGCCCGGCGACTTCGCTCATGGGCGTGAGCAGGGGCAGCGAGCCATCGGGCTCCACGATGGTTTCGTAGGCAATGCCGCCGATGCCGGACTGCAGCATCCGTTCGGTGAGTTCAGGCAAAGGTGCGAGGTGGAGATAGGTGAACAGGATCAGGCCGGGACGGAAGAAGACGTATTCCGAGGGCTGCGGTTCCTTCACCTTGACGATGAGATCGGACTTCGACCAGACGTTCGAGGCGAGCGGCACGATGGCCGCGCCGGCGCTCGCGTACTCGGCATCGGAGAGAGTGCTGCCCTCTCCCGCGTGCGTTTCGACGAGGACTTCATGCCCGGCTTCGACGAGCGCGGTGACGGCGCTCGGAACCAGCCCGACGCGCGTTTCGTGATCTTTGATTTCCTTCGGGACGCCGATAATCATAGATGAGAACTCCGCTACTGCGAGGTGGGCGGCGGCGGCGGACTGACGTCCGCTGGCGTCGCGCCGGCGGGTGGCATGGGAGCCGTATTGGGGCCAAGCCCCAGGCCGATGAGCGAGGCGGAACTGATTTTGCCTGTCGGGCTGAGATTCCGATCGGTTTGAAACTGGCGGAGGGCATCCACGGACCGTGCATCCCAGACGCCGTCCGGTTCGGCTTTGAGATAACCTTTGTCGGCCAATGCCTGCTGAATCTCACGATAACGGTCCGGAGTGGGAGTCAGCTGGCGGGGCCGGAATGCGGTGGAAGTTTTGGTGGATTTCCTCGATGACCGGCCTTTTTTCGAGGGGCTGGCCTTCACGGCTTTAGTCCTGGTTGGGGTTTTCTTCGTTGCGGTTTTTGGTGCAGGAGTTTTTTTGGGCTTCACCGCAGGGGTTTGCGGGAGGGCGGGCGAGGCAATCAGACAGATGAAAAGGAAGAGAAAAAAGCCGTTTTTCATGAGACGGAGAGGCTGAAAAAGACAAGGGGGCATTGACTGCCCCCTTGTCGTTGTACGGGGTTAGCGGACCGTTACTGGCCTGGCGCCGGGACAGTACCCGCGAGGAAGAGCGATTGCCAATCGCCGGTGCCGCCGCGCGGACCCTGTGCCTGGCGCATGACCTGGAAGGCCACCGGCTGGCCGGGCTTCAGAGAGTTCTGAATGCGCCGGATGTCCTCCGGGCTGTTGACCTTCTCGCGGTTCATTTCGACGATGATGTCGCCTTTGGCGAGCTGTATATTATCCGCGAACGAGAGCGGATCGACCGAAGCGACCAGAACACCGCCGCTGCCCTTGAAACCCATGTTCTGGCGATCGGCGGGCCGAAGCGCCTGAACGGACATACCGAACTTCAGTTTGGCTGTGTCGGGCCCCGCGTCCTGCTGATCGGGAACGTTCCCGCCTAAGCCACCGGCAAAGAGCTTGGTGCGGTCGGCGACGATGATTTCGGCCGTGATGGGCTTTTTGTCGCGAATCAAACCGACCCTGAGCGTGCTTCCCACGGCACTGCCCGCGACCATGTCGATCAGATCCTGACCCTTGGTTATCGGTTTGCCATTGATGGAGGTCAGAACGTCCTGCTCCTTAAGGCCGGCCTTCTCGGCAGGACCGTCCGGAATCACGGTCTGGACGAAGATTCCATGATCCGCTCCATAGACCTTCAACAGAGCCGGATTATCCATGCTCGGGAAAGTAATCCCGATTGAGCCGCGGGTCATATGGCCGGATTTGATGATTTCGTTGTAAACCTGCACCGCCGTGTTGATAGGCATGGCGAAACCGATACCCTGGTATCCGCCGCTGCGGCTGGCGATCATGGTATTGATTCCGATGACCTCGCCCCTGATATTGGCGAGAGGGCCGCCGCTGTTACCCGGGTTGATGGCGGCATCGGTCTGAATGAAGTGCTGGAAGGTAGTGGAATCGCCCGCTCCAAGATCGCGCGAAAGCGCGCTGACGATACCCGCGGTCACGGTTGCCTGGAAGCCGAACGGCGAGCCGATGGCAATGGCCCAGTCGCCGGGCTGGAGGGCGTCGGAGTTGCCGATGCGCGCGATAGCCAGACCTTTTCTGTCGACATGAATGACGGCGAGATCGGTCTCCTTGTCGGTGCCGACCACGGTGGCCGGATATTCAGTGTCGTCGTTCATGAACTTGACTTTGATGCGCGTGGCTTTCTCGACGACGTGGTTGTTGGTGAGGATATAACCGTTACGATCGACCACGACACCAGAACCGAGGCTCTGCGTGGGCTGATCCTGCTGTTCCTGGAACTGGCCCCCGCCACCCTGCCCGAAGAAGCGCTGGAAAAGGTCCGGAAGGCCGCCATTGTCCTGGTCGCCATCGTCCGGGCCTTGACCCTGGCCCCGCTGCGGGGTGGCGCGAGATTCAGTTTTCGCCTTCGCGGGGATGTAATCGATTGAGATGTTGACGACGGAGGGTTCGAGATCTTTCGCCACGCGGGTAAAGTCATTCGCAACCTCGACAGCTTTGGGGGTAGTAAGCGGTGTCGCATCCGGTGCGGCAATCGATTCCTTCGCGGCCTTGGCGCTGGTCTGCACGAGAGTGCCGATCAGAATACCGATTGACAGCGTAAACAGCGTCAGCGTCAGTGTCAGGAACTTCTGTCTGCGCACTTTATCGTAAAAACTCATTTTCACTTGCTCCTATAATCAGCGGCGCGACATTCCCTGCCATGTATTCATTCGAGGATGGATACCCAGGGACGCTGCCCCATGTCTGAGATGTTTCACTGGTTTGGTTCGTTTCATTTCGGCTTTCTGACCTCCACCAGCAAGATGCCTGCCAAAATCATTCCCGCACCTACTTTACCGCGATTAGCCATGCTTTCGCCGGTCAACCAGTACGAAGTAAGCCAGGCAACGACCGGTTCGAGGGCAAAAATCAGCGCCGCGCGGGTAGCGGAAGTGTATTGCTGTGCCCATGCCTGAGTGGTAAAAGCGAGCGCCGTTGCCAGCAATCCGGTGACGATTACAGCGGCTGCCACGCCCGGCGTGAGGTGCAATCGCACCGGCCCGGCGAACGGAAACACGAGCAGCGCGAGCGCTGCCGCCGTAGCCGTCTGGACTACGGTGAGCGATTCAAACCCGACGATCGGCGAAAAGTGACCAATGACCACGATATGCAGAGCGAACACGACCGCGCACAGGAAACTAAGGATATCGCCCCGGCTTATCCCGAATCCCAGGGAGGACGCGAGGGTGAGCGACGTCATCAGAATCATTCCCAGCGACGCGATCAGGATACCGGCAATCTCCAGCGGGCGCGGCTTGTTCCTGTAGACGAGCGAGCTCACCAAAGGTACCATCGGAATCGACAATCCGGTCAAAAAAGCCGACTTTGAGGGTGTTGTCAGGCCGAGGCCGAGCGGCTGAAAGGCGAATGCTACAAAGAGCAGGCTGCCGGCGAGCAGCCCGGGGCCGATTCCGGCGCGGCGCACGGCGGTTCGGTAGACAGCGGCCAGAACGACGGCTGCCAGAGAAAAACGGAGAGCGAGGAAGACGAACGTCGAGATGCTGGCGAGCGCGGATTTGACGATAACGAAAGTGGATCCCCAGAGGATGGTGATGCCGACGAGAGCGAGATCGGCGCGCAGGCGGCGAGTCACTCGCTTGAGCTGTCCTCGAGAAGCAGCGCGGCGGTCAGGAGAATGCGCTTCAGCCCCAGATCGCGGCCGGACGGGCGGAACCATTCTGAAGCCGTGTGCGCGCCTCCACCCTGACCGCCCGCGCCGATGCAAACCGCGGGAATCCCGAGGGAGAGAGGGATGTTGGCATCGGTCGAAGCGCAATCGAGGCGGGAGCGAATGCCGAGATGGGCGTCCACGGAACGGACACGGGAGAGAAGGGGCGAATCCGCCGCAAGCCGGGCCGCGGGACGGCTTCCGATCTCACGGATGCGGGCGGAGACTTTCGAACCGGTGGCACGGGCGTTCTCAATTTCCTCGGCGCGGGTTACGGCCTGGTGCAGCACGGCGACCAGTTGCTCGATCTTTTCGTCACTCTCCGAGCGGATATCGACTTTGGCGCGGGCACTGGGGGGAATCGCGTTAATGCTGGCGCCGCCTTCGATGATTCCGACGTTTACCGAGACTTTCGGGGTGGAGCGGGGATCGACCGGGCGCTGATCCACAAAGCCCGCAATGGCGCGGCTGAGCGCATGAACCGGGTTGCCGATGCCGAAATCGCTCCAGCTATGGCCCCCCGAGCCGGAGAATACGATCTCGAAACGGCGGCTGCCCAGACCCTGAACGGTGATGTGGTCGGTGGCTGCGCCATCGAGAACCAGAAATGCGGAAATGCGGCGCAGAAGGCCGGGCTGGCGGCAGATATGACGAATACCGCATAAATCGCCCTCGCCTTCCTCGCCGACATTCGCCACGAGCAGCAGCCTGTTCCAGATATCGGCTGAATCGGGCGTGGACTTTATAGCCCGGGCGATGGCGAGGAGCGCCGACAGGCCCGCGCCGTTGTCGGAGACTCCGGGACCCCGCATATCCCCATCGCGATCGATCGAAATATCTTCTTTCGCGCGGGGGGCGAGGACGGTGTCGAGATGAGCGGTCAGGGCTACGAGCGGGCCGTGCGGCTCCGCATGGATGGAAGCGAGGACATTGCCGGCGCGATCGATACCGACATGCCATCCGAGGGAACGGAACTGGGTGGCCATCCATTCGGCTCGCTGCTGTTCGAGGAAAGTGGGGGCGGGAATGCGGCAGAGTTGCAGGTGAATTTCATTCACCCACTGTTTTTCACGCGTGAACCACTGAAGCGCCTCGCGGACACCGGGGCGCCCGGCTAACTCGCCGGCTGCCGCGGACACGGGCAGGGGATTAGCCGCCACAGCTTCAGTGTAGAGCACGGGAAGCGGGAAGCACGGACATGGCGAGGACTGGAAAATCAACCCGAAGCGCGGGTAGTGCGGGGGTGAGAAGCGAGAGAGTGTTTTTCGACTGCTTCGCGGAGGGCTTGTCTGCGGGCGGAAACCGCGGTCAACTCCGCTACAATGCTTTCGGATGCGGCGGGGTCCCGCGAATATTCGGCGATGCGGAGTTGCCCCTGCAAACGAAACCACTCCATGGTGGCGGCCTCATAAGCGCTCGAAAGGCGCCGGCACTCAGGGCAACCCTCGATAAAACTCACTTCACCCTCATTCCCGCTCTCGGAAACATCCGATTTCATGGTACTTCCATTCCCGCAAATTTACAAAATCCTGACATCGATTTTCCGGGGAAAAGCGATGTACCCGGCGCGGAGCGTGCCTGCGTATACAATTTGAACGAGGGTGCGCGCGGCGGCCCGAATTCAAATCCGGATTCAAATTCGGGATTCAAGTCTGAAAGGAAGCGCCTTTGACGTTTCGTCGTTTCGATACCTGTGTCTTGTCCGTACTGTTTGCCCTGCCGCTTTTGTCCGTGTCCGGCCGCGCACAGACGCCGCCCGCGCCAGCAGCGCCGACCGCGGTGAGAGTGCCCACGGCCCCCCCAACGCCAGCCCCCGTGCGGGCGACACCCGCTCAACCGGCCGGTCCCGATTATCCCGATCCGCGGACGCTCACAGTGGGGATTTTTTATTGGATGACACTCCCGGTGGCGCAGCCAAACCTTTATGGCGGGAGTCAGGTGTTCGATTACGAAACGCTCAGGAATCTGGGGAAGGTGAGAAGCGGATCTCCGGGCATTGAAGTCAGTCTTCCCATCACGCGGACCGGTGAACTGCATTTCGAGTATTTCCTGGCCAAGGGCGACGGGAACCAGAACGCTCCGGCGGCGCTCGATCTTTTCGGCACCAGCTTCAATCAGGGCGACGTGCTGGCGACACAGTACCAGATCCAGGATTCGAAGATTTATCTGGACGATCTGCTGTTCCCGCACAAGTTTCCGGTGGCGAAGTTCCGGCTCAAATCGCTGTGGGAGTTTCAGTATGTCCATATGAAATCCACAATCGACGCGCCCTATGTGGATTCGACCGGCGTGCAGGAGACGGCGGAGGGCACGAAACAGATTTTTCTGCCGACGTTCGGGCTGGCGGCGGAGTATGCCATTGCGAAGCACGTGTTGCTGCGCGCGGATGCATCCGGGTTCGGGCTGCCGCACAAGTCCGATCTGTGGGATGCGGAAGCGACCGTCTCATACCGGCGGGGCATGTGGGAGATCGTGGCCGGGGGCAAAGCTTTCCACCTGAAGACATCGCCCAACAGCGACGAGTATTTGAGCGATACGCTGGCGGGAGCGTTCGTCGGTTTGCGCTGGCACTGGTCGCTCTAAAAGCGGTCGGCGGTCAAGCCTGTTGCGCCCAAAACTGTAACGGCCATAATCGTGCTATTGTCAGGCTGTGTTCTCCAACCGTTGTCCTCATTGCCGGTCCGTGGAATTCAGGAGCGTTGGCGTGCGGAATGGCATGGAGCAGGCTTTCCTGTGGTTGCTGCGGCCTTTTCGCTGCTCGATGTGTAACCATCACTTCTTCCTGTTCAGGTGGCAAGCTCCAGCGTCCGCGTGAATTGGCGCGCTTACCATAACGCAACGAAACACACCCGCGAATCGCTGAGCCGGTCGCGGCATTTTCTGGACTGGGCGAACATGCCCGACCCGTTTCGCCACTATGAGGGCGTACCGGTGCTGGACCTTCCGGCTGAGCCGTCATCGGTGGCCGACGGACCCGCTTTTCTCTCCCGTCTGCTTTATTACTCGGCGGCAATCAGCGCGTCGAAGCGGGTGCCCTCCACGGGTTACCGGTATGCGTTGCGGGTCAATCCCTCCTCCGGAAATCTGCACCCCACGGAGTTCCACTTTGTTACGCGCGGGGTGAGAGAGTGGCCCGACGGGAGTTATCATTACCGCCCGTCGTCGCATATGGCGGAGCAGCGCGGGCTGGGCGATTTCAGGATTGGCGCCGGCCCGGTTACGTTCGTCCTGACGAGCATTGCGTGGCGCGAGGCGTGGAAGTACCAGAGCCGGGCATATCGATATTGCCTGCTGGACATTGGACATGCCTGGCAGGCGCTGGCGTTTGCGGGGCGCTTCACGGGATGCGAGAGCCTTGCGTCCGGCCAGTTTCCGGATGCTGAGATTGCGCAATTGCTGGGGGTGCACGAGGACGAGTGGCCCATGCTGATTATCGAGTTGAGCGGGGGCGCGATCCCGGTGCGCGACCCGGATGCCGGGGAGACGATGAGATTTGGAGGCCGTGCAAACAAGCTCTCGGAACGCGAGGTGGAATATCCGCTCATTGCCGGTATTCAGGCCGCGACCAGGTCGGTGACGAGGTCCATTCCGGGGCGCGTGTCTGAAGCCAGATTGCCGCCGCGGTTTGAAGAAATCGCTCGCGCGAGGCGTTCGGCGCTGGACTTTGTGGGGGGCGAGAAGCGGATGTCACTGGCGCAATTGTCCGCGATCCTCTCCGCGGCGAGCGAACCGCCGGCGTCCGATTTCAGTGCCCCGGGTTTTATTCAGCTCTATTTGTATGTACATCGGGTGGATGGCCTGGCGCAGGGGGTTTACCGGCACTGGCCCGACAGGCTGGAGTCGATGCTGCCGGGCGATCAGCGCGTGGTTGCGGCAGGGTTGAGCCTGAGGCAGAATCTTGCAGGCAACGCGTGCGTGGCGTTCTCCATGATCGCGGATCTGGATCGGGCCGCCGCCATGTATGGCGACCGCGGTTACCGGTATGCGCATTTCGAGGCCGGCGCCATTGGCCAGCGGCTCTATCTCGCGGCGGAAGCGGAGGGTTTGCGGGGGACCGGAATCGGCGCGTTCTTCGACGACGAGGTCAATGAATATCTGAGACTGACACCCGGCCGGCAGGTGGTTTATCATTTCGCGCTGGGGTATCCGGTTGACGATCCGCGGATTGAGGCTTAACGAGCACTGGGGCGTGTCAACAGATATAAATGCGAAAATCAGACTGGAGAGAATCATGAGAGCGAATCCATCTAATCCGTGGTTATCTCTTGCCCTGTTCCTCGTAGCCACGAGCGTGTACGGAGGGCTTGTGGCCCCGCAATCCATTCTCACTCTGGAGAAAAATGCGGATCTCATTGTTGCCGGAACTGCGAACGCCCTTGTTCAGAGCGGCACTACGGTTAACTTCTCGCTTCTGGTGAGTCGCGTGATAAAGGGTGACGCGACCGTTTCCGCAACTTCGATTGCCGCATATTGGATAAATTTAAATCAGGATCCGGCTGGAAGCGGGGTAAGCGGAGACACTAACTACAGCGGGGTCTGGTTTCTTCAACGAACTGACAATGCATGGCGAGTTATTCCAGTTGTGCAGGGCGAGATGGCGTTTGGCGGGGTCTACTTTCCTGCTCCACCAGGTCCGATTGTGAGCGCATATACTTACACCGACGCAGCGCCTCTAAGCGATAAGCTCGCATCTGAAGTAAGTTCTGCTCTGGAAAGCGCCGATGGTTATCATTTGCAGTTTTATTTTTTGCAAGGTGGCCTGCTGGATGAGCTAGGGTCACCCGTCCTCGATGTGTTTTATCACAGGATGGCAGCGTCGACGGCAGCCGCGCAAAGAGCTCTCGGACTCGGCGGATTACTAAGAGCGGGGAATGCTTCCGCGCTCGCCGCGGCCGCTCAGACCGCATCCGCCCATGGCGGGGACGCGGCCGTCGGCCCTTTGCTTCTGAGCATTCGAGAATACTTCCGCCCTACCGACGCCGCTTCGGTAGTCATACTTGGAAAAGCCGCGACCGATACGTCGATTACGAGTGCCGCGTTTCGGGAGGTTGCCGCACACGCACTGGCGGCGATTCATACGGCTGCGGCTCTTCCATTTCTGGCAACCTTGCTGGACGACTCCGACCTGAATCTACGGATAGAGGCAGTTGGCGGTATGGGGGCGTTCGCGAATGGCCTGGCAGTTCAGACCAGGGCCGGCATACCGAGCCTGGCGTTTCTGCAACTCCCCGGTACCGCCCCCTACAAGACGGCGGATACGGTCGCGCATTTCGCCTTCGGAAGGCCGGCGGTTACAGCAAACGAAGCCTCGTTAATAGCGTTTTGGAAAGGCTGGTGGGCGCAAAACAGGACCAGCACAGGCTATTGACTTGTTCCTGCCCGACCTTTGCTCTTCGATGGGCCGTAAGCAGGATGCACGATCGTCGATGACGGGCATCCTGGTGCATGGCGATAATCATTTCATCGTACGCGGGCCGTTGCCGGATGAGGCAACAGCGCGGGCACTGGTTCGCCACTGGTCTTTGATCCGGATCGGCGCCGCGATGCCGCCGGAGCTGGAGGGCTGGAGCATCGTGACGAAAGCTTTTCGGGAAGATCTGGAGTGGGCGGTCGGTATCGCCGGCGACAGCGACGTTTCGGCAGCGGTTGCGGAACTCCTGAAAGAACTGTCGGCGCGCGGGATCGCCGCGGTTTGGTTGTAAGGCCTACATGCCGTGAAAGCGGATCTCGACGGTGATTCTCACGGCAACAGGCTGATCGCCCTTCCGCGCGGGCTCGAATTCCCACTGGCGCACTGCTTCGACGGCACTCTGATCGACGGCTTTTTCGAGCGAGCGAACGACATGCACTTCTTTTGGCTCGCCCCTGGAACTGACAATCAGCCCCACTACGACGGTGCCCGAGATGCGGAAGCCTTCCGAATCGGGCTTATATGCGGGATTGACCTGGTGGAGGACACGCGGCGGAGTCATTCCGGGGCCCAGATCGTAGACCGTTTCTTCCGCTTTCGGGTCCTGCGCGGTCATCTCCTGCCGGCTGGCCACCGTAAGAAGAGCCACAAAACAGAGCACCAGCGTTGTTCGTTTGCGCACGTCCGCAATCTCCCGAGCAAAGGTTAACGGGAGTAGACGCGGCGGACGATGCCCACGTTGCAGGCGTTAGTTGGCGGTGTTAGTTGGTGTTGTCAGTTGATGACAATCAGGTTTGCGGGAGCGCTGGCGTGGCCTCCGATGGTGACCACTACTGGCTGCGTGCCGGCTGCGATGCCGGCTGGAACCTCGAAGTTGACCTGCAGCACTCCGACGAGGCCGGAAGGAATCCCGACGAACTGGAGGAAGGGCGATGGCACGCCACCAACCGTCACCGTGACCGGGCTCAGAATCGGGGCGGGCAATGCGCTTAACGCCGTGGTGGATGAGGGCGCCGCACCCGTGGCGATCGACGGTGTTACGGCGCCGGCGCCCGTGAGATAGAGCGTTGTAATCTGCCCGCGCGCGATGCCTGACGGCAGGCCGTTGGCGATGGCGCCGCTTTGGGGCACGGAAAAGATGCCGGGAGCGGCGGAGGAAAGGAGGAAGGTGGAGGAAACGACCTGCCCGTTGTTGTCGATCGCCAGAGTTGCCGGAACACCAACGGTTGTTTCATAGGGAATTTGAATGTTCAGCTGCGTGGGCGAGACGTACCACAGGGGCACCGATTGTCCGTTCAGGGTCACGGCGATTCCGGCCATTGAGGCGGGGAGCGGCACGCTTCCCGCGGTTACCGTGGAGGAGGCAAGGTTGGCGCCGAAGACGGACAGAATCATGCCTGGAGCGAAGACCTGTCGATAAGACGCCGCATTGGTCAGGCCGCCGCTCGATATCGCCGGTACACCGTTTGAATTCGAACCGGTCGCCTGGACGCTCAAAGTCACGTCAGCCGTCACGGCGGATGAGCCGCCATTGTACGTCGCGGCGATGGTCTGAGAACCCGGCGCCAGTTGGCTGCCCTCGACCGCGAGCGTCGCGGTCGCAGTCCCTGCCGAGCCTGTCAGCGAGACGGAGCCAAGCGCGGTGGTGCCCGCGGTGAATGTGACAGCGCCCACGGGCGTGGCTCCGCCGGCGCCCATCGCCGTGGCAGTCAGGAATACCGTGTCGGCCGCGGTCATGGAGGTCAGATTACCGAGCAGGGTGAGGTTTACGGTCGGAGAGGCCGGCGGGGGAGGGATCACGGTGGTTCCGCCGTTCCATCCGGCGACCAGGCTCCAGACATCGACCGAGCCGAGTCCTGTCACGGAATCGTAAGCAACTCCCGCGTTGTAGCCGACGGCGGTATTGGCGCAAGTGGCGGCGCGCTTCGAGCAGGCGGTGGTAACAATGTTGTTGCCCGTTGTAATGTCGTGGAAAATTCCCGGGTTGGTTTGTGCCAGCGAATAGAGTTTCGGGTTTACGTTTCCAAGGCCTGAAACCGATTGCTGAAGGGATTGGTTGACGAGCGCGAGGACACCTGCAAACACCGGCGTGGGAACGGAGGTGCCCCCATAGACCTGCGTTTGGCCGCCAGTGTAAACCAGATAGCCGTCATGATCGGCGGAAGCGCTCAAAGACACGTCCGGAACATGCCTGGCACCGTCTTGAGGGACGCCGGGGTGGCCGGCTTGCCAGGATGGCTGGAGAAATACGATACTGGCACCGCCTCCGCTGGCCGAGGGAGTGCCATCGGCGAGGCTGTCATTCCAGGACGTCTCCGGAATCCAGGAGAGCGCGGATGCGCTGTTGGCGTCGTTCGTGGCGTTCCAGTATTGTCCCCCGCCCTCCACGAATTCCGTACCGCCCACCCCGGTCACCTCGGGAATGGAAGCCGGAACGTCTACCGAGAGACCGGGATTTTGGGCGTCGCCACAGTCCGCGGCGCCATCGTCACCGGAGGCATTCACCCACGTGATGCCCTGGGCATTGCCTTGTCTGGCCCATTTTTGAAAGATCAGCGCGTCGGCACTTCCCGTTTCCTGCTCGCACGAACCGTAGCTCGTGCTCACGACGGGGGCCAGATCGTTATCGATGGCGTACATCACCGCGCTCATGACGTCGTTGTAGTAGACAACGAAGATGATCGCCGCGTTCCTGGCCACGGCCCCCGACCATTCGAGGTCAAGGTCCGCTTCCGGCAGGTCGGCTTTGATGATCTGAAGTGGCGGGGAGCCCGGGACCTGGAGGATTTGCGGGTCATTCACGGGCAGGTTATAGTTGGCGCGGAACTGTTGCACATCGGACAGGTCGATTGCCGTCTGTCCCGCGATTACGATCTTCTGTCCGGATCCGTTTATGCCGGCATTCCAGGCGCCGGAGATGCCGTAGATCGTGGCCAGGTCATTCGGCGCGAGGTAGTGGTTTCCACTGCCGGTGGTGGATGTGAAGCGCGGGGCGCGTTTGAGAGGCCTCGCGCGGAAATCGTTCAGGCCGCGAATGCTCTCGACGACCGGCGCAAGCGCCGCGGGAAGGGACGGTGCGGTGGCATTGGCGAAGTGCGTCTCACCATCGACCTGATAGACATGGAGCTCGGTCTGAAAGGCCGCCTCCACCTGCGCGGCGGAGCCATTCACGGCGACCCAGGTGCGGCTACGCGCGATGGACACGATGGTGAGGCCCTGTCCGCGCAGCCACGAGGTTATCTGGTTGAGATCGCTCTGGCCGATGCCAAAACGATCCGCATACTGCTCCGGCGTGAGCCAGCGATGGTAATCCGGTGAGCCGGGAGTTTGCTGGGCGGCGAGCAGATTGTCGAGGTCCGCTTTCTGGCTGGCGGATTGGGCGAACGTGAGGGTGACCGGGGAGATATTGAGAGACGGAGAAACGCGGCCGCGGTCGTTGGCGGGAGTTGCTTTGGGATACAGATTCCCGGGTAGAGTGACGCGCTCCAGGTTATCGACGGGCCGCGTGATGCGGTTTTGTTGCGCATTGGCGCGCGGGATAAGGATAAACGCCAGGAGGGCAGGCGCCAGGAGGACAAATGGAGCCCTGTGGAGGCGGAGGAATTTCATTTTGTGAGGCAGTTGTACTATGCAGATGGGATGCCCGGCGATCATGGCGGGTTCCATCGATCATGGATCTTGAACCTTACCGCGGCCATTGGGAGAGCGATGACCGACACGCGAATTTCAAGGCGGAAGTGGCGTGCTATACCGTGGCCGATCCGCTGCCGACGCTGGAGAACCTGAGCCAGGGGACAGGGATTCCCGTGGGGTGCCTGATTCGGTATGTGCTGGTGAAATATGCCGCTTCCGGGTCGGAAGCGCTGCTCGGGATGGAACCGATCGTGTTTCGCCAGATGCGCGAACATGTGGCACGGGCCGAAGAGGACGGGAGTCCGGAGGCGAAGCTCAGGGCGTATGCGGCGTTGAAAGAGATGATTGCGTGGTTGATGCCCGCGTGAACCGGGGACGGTTTGGCTTCATCGCAGGGGATGGTGTAAGATTGAAAAATCCGTCCTGCCTTGCTCCTCAGTAGCTCAACGGTAGAGCATTCGGCTGTTAACCGAAGGGTTGTAGGTTCGAATCCTACCTGAGGAGCCAAATAAATCAATAACTTACAAGCTATTCGACACTGCGCAGGAAGCCCGAAATGGGCCGACTGTAGCGGAAAATGTAGCGGCCCCACCTCAAAATCTATAGCACTGTAGCGGCTGCGTAGAACGCGTGGCGATTCGACCTACCCTGCCCGCACGCCTATGGCAGCCGTGGACGGGGAAGCACGCCGTGCTCGATGGCGCTTACCTGGCTGGTCTTCCTCCCCTCCCGCGACGTCGGGCGTTTCTGGCGCAACGGGCGTAGCCGAGGAATCTTCTTCGACGGCTCCAGAAGCTCGAAGGGCAATTGGCGGCGAGACCGACGGTGTTGGCACGCTGAGAGCAGGCCTATATCGAGGCCTTCTCTGTTTGGACAAGCGACGAACTGACGCAAGATCGTCGCCGTTGCCGATTCATCGCAGACTTTCCCGCCGCGGCCCTCGACGCGGCCCGCAGGCTGTATAAGGAGGGCGAAATTGATCCGAAACGTATCTCGCCGCTTGAATGAGACGAGCCCGCGATGGAAATTCCCCCGACCCCGGCGGACGAAGAATGGTTCCGCACGTCGTCTAAATGGCGTCCGGGACAGCTACCGATATTGGGTAATAACGCTCCGGGCCTGGGCCGGATTTTATCGAGCGGGCGTGGATTCCCAAAGAGTCCGGTATAGTAGCACGAATGGCCAGGGGAGGATTCGGGCTTCTGGCTCATGGTGCGCTTTGGCAGCGGCGCACCAGGTTCCGGGCCTTCTTAAGAGACACACATGACATATTGGCAGCGATGGATTTGGCACCCGCAGGCCGTCTGGCTGCGCAAAGCGATTTTCCAGCTTCACCTGTGGTCCGGGATCGGCCTCGGCCTGTACGTGTTCATGATCAGCGTGACTGGCAGCGTTCTC